>Ga0315279_10011861_pt1 | contig 10025 bp, 7 predicted proteins | sample YL17G06_20_MG_FD_203694 | JGI IMG/M metagenome (GOLD analysis project Ga0315279, IMG submission 203694) | Sediment microbial communities from Yellowstone Lake, YNP, Wyoming, USA - YL17G06_20 | ecosystem: Environmental > Aquatic > Freshwater > Lake > Sediment | place: USA: Wyoming | collected...
GATGGTGATGCCTGGGGACAATGTGGCGTTGACGGTGGAGTTGATCACGCCGATTGCGATGGAGAAGGAGTTGCGGTTTGCGATTCGGGAGGGGGGTCGCACGGTAGGCGCAGGCGTCATCAGTGATGTCCTCGAATAATTTGGGGTGGCACATTTCATGGTTAGGAGTATTCGATGAGGAATATTTTAACTTTGTCCTGCACGGAGTGTAAACGGAGAAACTATTCTACGGCAAAAAATAAACGAACAACTCCGGATAAGCTGGAGTTAAAAAAATATTGTCGATTCTGTCGTAAACATACTGTTCATAAAGAGACGAAGTGAGGGAAGAAAATGGCAGGTGGAAAGTGGAAGGTAGAGAGGTAAAAAATATTCAGACCTATAATCCACATTCTACTATCTACTCACCAGATACAGGCCAGTAGCTCTAACGGATAGAGCACCGGACTCCAAATCCGGGTGATGGGGGTTCAAATCCCTCCTGGCCTGCCATTTTTATCTTTTCCTGCCGGGAGGCATTTAGAAATAGGTGGATCGATGGAATTTTCAATTAAAGAGAAATTTGAAGTAGTCAAACAATTTTTAAGGGAAGTTAAAACCGAATTAAAAAAGGTGACTTGGCCTTCGAGGAAGGATGCCCTTTCTGGTACCCTTGTCGTTTTAGTGGCTGTTTTCATCATTGCTATCTTTTTAGGAATTGTCGATTCAGGCCTGTCGAATCTCATTAAGGAGTTATTGAAGAGGGCGACAAGTTAAAAGGAGTGGGATTTCCTCCTCCCTCAAGACAATGGTAGAAATTATGGCGCAACAGTGGTATGTCGTCCACACCTATTCGGGTTTCGAGAATAGGGCCAAACAGAATTTAGAAGAGCGAATTAAAAATCTCGGAAAAGGAGATTTTTTTTCAACCATCTTAGTCCCCACAGAGATGGTGGTAGAGTTGGTAAAAGGAAAGAGGAAAACCTCCCAGAGAAAAATCTTCCCTGGATATATATTAGTGAAAATGGAATTGAACGAGGAAACGTGGCATATCGTTAAGGACACTCCAAAGATTACTGGTTTTGCTGGCGATGGTACAAAACCGGTGCCCATCTCAGGGGTAGAGATTGAAGAGATTCTGTCTCAAATGAAGGAAGGTGTTTCGAAGGCGAAACCAAAAGTTTCTTTCGGTGTCGGAGATAGCGTTCGAGTCATCGACGGTCCTTTTGTCAACTTTATCGGGACCATTGAAGAGGTCAAACCTGAAAAAAGGAAATTGAAGGTTTTAGTCTCTATCTTTGGAAGAGCGACTCCAGTAGAACTGGATTTTATCCAAGTAGAAAAGAACTGATGGTCCTCATTTGAGGAGTGGACAATGGCAAAAAAAATTGCGGCAATGGTAAAGCTTCAAATTCAGGCAGGGCAAGCCAACCCTTCCCCTCCGGTCGGGCCGGCTCTGGGGCAACATGGAGTCAACATTATGGAGTTTTGTAAAGCTTTTAACGCTCGAACCCAGGGGCAGGAAGGAATGGTCACCCCGGTGGTGATTACCATCTATTCAGATCGATCCTTCAGTTTTATTACCAAGACTCCGCCGGCTTCCATCCTTTTAAAGAAGGCAGCCAAAATTGTGAAAGGGTCTGGGGAACCTAATCGTAACAAAGTGGGTAAGGTGACCAGAGATCAGGTTCGGGAGATCGCGCAGATCAAGTTCAAAGATCTCAATGCGGTGGACATGGAGGGTGCGATCCGTACGATTGAAGGGACAGCACGAAGCATGGGTCTGGAGGTTGTATAAGAGAGGATTATGGCAACGAGAGGAAAGAAATATTTAGAGGCAAGAAACAAGATTGATCGAAGCAAACGGTATGAACTGGAAGAGGGGGTTAAACTCCTTCTGGAGACGGCTTACACTAAATTTGATGAAGGAGTGGACCTCGCTATCCGTCTTGGGGTGGACCCTAAGAAAGCCGACCAAATGGTCAGGGGAACCGTTGTCCTCCCTCATGGAACTGGCAAGAAGGTCCGGATATTGGTCTTCGCAAAAGGTCAGAAAGAGAAAGAGGCATTAGATGCAGGTGCCGATTTCGTAGGAGGAGAAGACCTCATTGAGAAAATTTCAAAAGGGTGGCTGGAGTTTGACAAAGCGATTGCCACACCGGACATGATGGGTTTGGTCAGTAAATTGGGGAAGATTTTAGGACCTCGTGGATTGATGCCCAATCCCAAAGTGGGAACCGTCACCTTCGATTTGGAAAGGGCTATCAAAGAGATCAAAGCAGGGAAGGTGGAATTTAGAGTAGAGAAAGCCGGGGTCGTCCACGTTCCTGTAGGAAAGGTCTCTTTTGGGTTTAGTCGATTATTAGAAAATACCAAGACGCTACTGGAAGTGATCCTACGGGCAAAGCCACCGACCAGCAAAGGGATCTATTTGCGGAGCATTGCCTTATCCACAACCATGGGGCCTGGAATTAAAATCGATCCACTTGAAGTCAGAAGTGTACTGAAGTCTTAAGAAAGACGACGGACTTCACAGGGGGAGGTAAAGATCATTGAATCGGAAAGAGAAAGCACAGGTCGTATCAGATCTTGGTGGAAAGGTAAAGGGGTTCCAGGCTGTGGTCCTGACCAATTACCGAGGTCTCAATGTTGAACAGATGAATCGTCTAAGACAACGGTTGAGAGAGGAGAAGATCTCCTATCACGTGGTCAAAAATACTTTGATGAAACTGGCTTCCAAAGGGACGGATTTGGAGAAATTGGGTAACTATTTTGAAGGACCCACGGCCATGGCTATTTCTTACGGGGACCCAGTCCTCCTGGCAAAGATTCTATCGGAATTTGTTAAAACACAACCCTCCCTTGAGATCAAAGTCGGTTTAATTCAGGGAAAGGTGACGTCTCCTGAAGAAGTCAAAGCCTTGGCGACGATGCCTTCTCGCGAGGTGCTTTTAGGTCAAATACTGGGAGGAATTCAGGGGACAGCCAGCCAACTCGGAACAGTCATCTACAATGCAATCAAACAGGTGCTCGGAATCATTCAGGCCCGTGCCGATCAGCTAAGCAAGCAAACCCCTGAAGAAACAAATACCGCACCATGACTTTCACCCTTCTCTTCCTTCTTCGAGAAGGTTGAGGGGTGGGGAAGGCTTGAAATAAAGAGAAATAAAGATAGGAGGATTTTTCAAATGTCAGATATCCAAAAAATTGCCGAAGAAATCAGTGGTTTAACTTTGTTGGAAGCGCGTGATTTAGTGAAGGCCCTGGAGGAAAAATTGGGAATCAAGGCCACCGCACCGATAGCGATGGCGGCGATGCCAGTTGGCGGGGCTGCAGGTGGAGCGGAAGCCGCCCCGGCCGAAGAGAAGACAGAATTTGATGTTATCCTGACAAGTTTTGGCGATAAGAAGATCCAAGTGATTAAGGTGGTCAGGGAACTGACTGGATTGGGTTTGAAGGAAGCCAAAGACCTTGTCGAAGGTGTCCCCAAGCCAGTGAAAGAAGGGGTTTCCAAAGAAGAAGCCGCGACAATGAAGAAAAAGCTTGAAGAGGCTGGGGGGACGGTCGAAATCAAGTAGGGAAACATTCAGAAGTGTTGAGGGACACTGTTGTCTCTTCCCAGAAGGACAAAGCGAATTTTGAGTGGCAGTCCGAAAGGGAGGAGACTTTCTATTTAATGGAGATTTCTGAGAAAGTCCAGAAATCTCTGATTACACCGATTAGGAACCGATTACAAAGATACGGAATGCTTTGGAGAATCAGGAAAATCTGTGTAATCCTTTATCACAATCTGTGTAATCATGAGAGCGTGCAGTAGTTTTTGAGAGCTCTCTTAAGGGAGAGGAGTGATTATGGCCAGCGTTGTCCCTGTCTATCGAAGGTATCGTAAGAATTTTTCAAAAATTAAAGAAGTCTTAGAGATCTCCAATTTGATCGAGGTCCAAAAGAGGTCTTACGAAAAGTTTCTGCAAGCGAATGTTGATCCGGACAAACGGGAACCCATCGGACTTCAAGCGGTCTTTAAAACCGTTTTCCCGATCAAAGATTTTTATGAAACCGCTTCTCTTGAATTCGTCAATTACCGTCTCACCGAGCCGAAATATGATGTCGAGGAATGCCTGCTAAGAGGGATGACCTATGCGGCCCCCATCAAGGTGACCGTTCGCTTAGTGGTCTGGGATGTGAACGAGGAGACCAAGGCCAAGAACATCAAGGCTGTCAAAGAACAAGAAGTCTATTTTGGTGAAATCCCTCTCATGACCGAGAACGGAACGTTTATTGTGAACGGGACAGAGAGGGTGATCGTTAGTCAACTTCATCGTTCTCCAGGAGTCTTTTTTGATCAGGATCAAATCAAACCCCACAGTGGTGGGAAGGTCTTCTATTATGCACGTATCATCCCCTACCGTGGGTCTTGGATTGACTTCGAATTTGATCAGAAAGATCTTCTCCATGTTCGGATCGACCGACGTCGAAAGATTCCCGTCACCGTCCTCCTTCGAGCTCTCAAATACACTGGAGAAGAACTTTTGGACTATTTCTATCGGAAGGAGAAAGTTCTGATCCGGAGAGGGAAATTCCAAAAAGAAATTTCGAGAGATGTCTTGGTGGGACAAAAGGCGACCTCCGATATCTTGGACCCGGAAACTCACAAGGTCATCTTAAAAAAACACCGTCGAATTACAGAAGACTCTTTCAAAAAATTGGAGTTGGCCAAGATCAATACCATCTCGGTGGAGATCCAGGATTTGGTCGGAAGATATCTGGCAAGAGATGTGGTAGATCCTGAAACGGGAGAAGTGATCGCCGAATGTAATAACGAGGTCACGGAGAAACTTCTGGACGAAGTGAAAGAGAGGAAGATTGAGTTCTTTGAAATCCTCTTCATCGATAATATCAATGTTAGTTCTTCATTGCGGGATACGTTGGTGGTGGATAAGATCGGGTTGACCCAAGAGGAAAGGGAGAAATTACACGATCTCGAACCCGGCAAATCCCTCTGCGAGAAGGAATCCGAAAGGGCCCTGATTGACATTTATAAAAGACTTCGTCCGGGAGATCCTCCTACGATTGAGACAGCCATCGGCCTCTTCCACAATCTTTTCTTTAATCCCGAACGTTATGATCTTTCTAAAGTAGGAAGGATGAAATTGAGCCATAAACTTGGTTTAAAGGGAAATCCTCCCAAAGTGTTGGTCTTCACCGAAAAATGGAAAAAAGAGGCCCTTGCGGCTGGAGCGGTCTATGCAGGAGGGAGAGAACTGGTTGATCGCATCTTGGAAGGGTGGCTTGACTTTGACGAAGCGATTGCTACTCCAGAAATGGCCGAAGAGATTCAACGTGCCGCTAAAATCCTTCATCCTATCGGACTCATGCCTTCCTTGAAGGATGGGACGATGACGGATGATGTTCAAGGGAAGGTTCGAAAGATTTTGGAAGATGAGAAGACCACCCTGAGAAGGAGAGATATTCTCGAGGTCGTCAAATACTTAATCAAATTGAAGGATGGTCAGGGTGCCGTCGATGATATTGATCACCTGGGAAACCGCCGGGTGAGGACGGTTGGGGAGCTTCTGGAAAATCAATATCACATTGGGCTGGTGAGGATTGAAAGAGCGATCAAGGAGCGGATGAGCCTTCAAGATATAGAGACCTTGATGCCCCATGATCTCATCAACTCAAAACCCCTTTCGGCGGTGATTAAAGAATTTTTCGGCTCCAGTCAACTTTCCCAATTTATGGATCAGACGAACCCTCTCTCAGAGATCACCCATAAGCGTCGGCTCTCTGCCTTGGGTCCAGGAGGGCTCACCCGAGAGAGGGCGGGATTTGAAGTGAGGGACGTCCACCCCACTCATTATGGCCGAATCTGTCCGATTGAGACTCCTGAGGGTCCGAACATTGGTTTGATCACCTCCCTCAGCACCTATGCCCGTGTCAATGACTATGGATTTATTGAGACGCCTTATCGGGAAGTGATCAATGGAAAAGTCACCAACAGTATCCGATACCTTTTCGCTCTGGACGAAGAGGAGGAGATTGATGGACAGAAACCTGCTATCGCTCAAGCCAATGCCCCCTTGGATAGAGATGGGAGATTTACCGTCCCTCTTGTCTCCGCCCGGAGGGGAGGAGAGTTTATGATGGTGAAACCTGAGGAAATTCGGTATATGGATGTTTCTCCAAAACAGTTGGTGAGCGTTGCCACCTCCCTTGTTCCCTTTTTGGAAAACGATGATGCTAACCGAGCCCTCATGGGATCGAATATGCAACGCCAAGCCGTTCCTCTTCTCAAGACAGATGCCCCGTTGATTGGAACGGGAATGGAGGCGATTGTCGCTAGGGATTCTGGGGTGACGGTGGTTGCCAAAAGAGACGGCGTCGTCGAAGATGTGGATGCCTCGCGAATCGTCATCCGTGCCGACGAGGATGGTCAGAAGCAGGATGATCCTGGAGTCGACATTTATACCTTGGTCAAATACAGACGTTCTAATCAGAATACCTGCGTCAATCAAAGGCCTATCGTCCATATTGGAGAACACGTCAAAAAAGGTGAGGTGATTGCCGATGGACCAGCCACCAGTATGGGAGAGCTGGCATTGGGAAAGAATGTATTGGTCGGTTTCATGCCCTGGGGAGGATATAACTTTGAGGATTCGATCCTCATCAGCGAAAAGTTATTGAAAGAAGATACCTATACCTCCATCCATATCGAGGAATTGGAGTGCGTGGCTCGGGACACCAAGTTGGGAAAGGAAGAGATCACCTGTGATATCCCCAATGCAGGGGAGGAGGCATTGAAGGACTTGGATGAGAGCGGCATCATCCGCATCGGAGCCGAAGTGAATCCCGGTGACATTCTCGTCGGCAAAGTGACCCCTAAGGGAGAGACCCAACTCTCTCCAGAAGAGAAACTCCTTCGAGCCATCTTTGGTGAAAAAGCAGGAGATGTTCGGGATACTTCATTGAGGGTTCCCCACGGGATTGAAGGGATCGTTATCGATGCGAAGGTCTTTTCCCGGAAAGGGCAGGAGAAGGACGAGAGGATGAAGGCGATCGAGGACCAGGAGAAGGCGAGGTTGTTAAAAAACCAGGCGGATGAGATCCGAATCATCCAAAACAGTACGCGGAGGAAGATCGGAAAATACCTGATCGGTAAACGAACTGCTCACAAAATTGCGGATGAGAGGAAAAATCGCGTCTACCTGGAAGCCAAAGAAAAGATTAAGGAAGAGCATCTCTTTGCCATTCCTTTCGATCGACTGAAGGAGATCGATGTCATGGAGGGAAAGAGAGTTCTCCCTGATGTTCACCGCTTCCTCGATCATGCAGAGCTTCAGATCAATGTGGTGAAGGGGGTTTTTGGAGATAAATTGGCTAAACTGAAGAGAGGGGATGAACTTGCTCCAGGGGTCATCAAAACCGTGAAGATCTACATCGCCATGAAACGGAAACTCTCTGTCGGGGATAAAATGTCTGGACGCCATGGGAACAAAGGGATCATCTCCCGAATCCTTCCCGAAGAGGACATGCCTTATTTAGAGGATGGGACGCCGGTCGAAATTATCCTCAATCCATTGGGAGTTCCCTCACGAATGAATGTAGGCCAAATCCTTGAGACCCACCTGGGATGGGCCGCTAAGGGACTCGGGTGGAAGATTGAGGAGTATTTACAGGAGCATTTCAATCCCAAGTTGCTTCGGAGAAGAATCAAAGAGATCTATTCTTCAAGAGAAGTGAATGAATACCTGGAACAGGCGACCGATGAAGAGATTATTGAGTTGGCTCGTAAATTGGGCCAGGGGATTTTCGTCTCAGTTCCTGTGTTCGACGGAGCTTCCGAAGAAGAGATTAAAGACCTTTTGGAAAAAGCCGGGCTTCCGACTTCCGGTCAGACGATCCTCTACGACGGAAGGACGGGGGAACCCTTTCACCAGAAGGTGACCATAGGCTATATGTACCTCCTCAAATTACACCACTTGGTGGATGATAAGATTCATGCCCGGTCCATCGGTCCCTATTCTTTGGTGACTCAACAACCCTTGGGTGGCAAAGCACAATTCGGAGGGCAACGGTTAGGGGAAATGGAGGTTTGGGCCTTGGAGGCCTATGGAGCTGCTCACTCCCTTCAGGAATTCTTAACCGTAAAATCAGACGATGTGGCAGGAAGGACCCGAGTCTATGAAGCGATCGTCAAAGGGGAGCATACCTTGGAGCCCGGATTGCCCGAGTCCTTTAACGTTTTAGTCAAAGAGTTGCAGAGCCTTTGTTTAGATACAGAATTGATCGAAGAAAAAGGGGAGGAGATTTAATAGTCAATTGCATGTCGTAGGTGGTCCGTAGTCCTAACCACAGACCACAGACTACTCATCCCTAGCAAATTGAAGGAGGAAGACATTGGAAGATTATTTATCATTCTTTGAAAAGGGGAAAAGTCCGATTAGTTATAATGCCATCCGGATCTCAATCGCCTCTCCAGAAAAGATCGAATCGTGGTCCCATGGAGAGGTGAAGAAGCCAGAGACCATCAATTATCGGACCTTTAAACCGGAGAAAGATGGACTCTTCTGTGCCAAGATCTTTGGCCCCACCAAAGATTATGAATGCAATTGTGGTAAATACAAACGGATGAAACATCGAGGCATTGTCTGTGAGAAGTGCGGGGTGGAAGTCATCCAATCCAAGGTCCGCAGGGAGAGGATGGGGCATATCCGGTTGGCCACCCCCGTGGCTCATATCTGGTTCCTCAAAAGCATCCCCAGTAAGATTGGAATCCTTTCGGATATGACGCTGAGAGAATTGGAGCGAATTCTTTACTTCGAAGCTTACCTCGTCCTTGACGGAAAGAAAACGCCTCTGAAGAAGAGTGAAATTCTATCTGAAGATCGATATCGGGAAGCCAGGGAGAAATACAAGGATGATTTTGTGGCAGCTCAAGGAGCGGATGCGATTCGAGAGCTGTTGAGAAACACCAATGTGAAAGAACTTTCCCAGAAGCTCCGGACAGAAATGAAAGAGACGACCTCGGAGGCCAAAAAAAAGAGGTTGGCCAAGCGATTAAAAATTATTGAGTCCTTTTTGGAGTCAGGGAACAAACCGGAGTGGATGATTTTAGAAGTGGTTCCTGTCATCCCGCCTGATCTTCGTCCTCTTGTCCCCCTGGATGGAGGTCGGTTTGCCACCTCTGATCTCAATGACCTTTATCGAAGAGTGATCAATCGAAATAACCGGCTCAAACGGCTTCTTGAATTGAATGCGCCAGAGATTATCATCCGTAACGAGAAGCGAATGCTTCAGGAAGCTGTGGATGCCCTGTTCGACAATGGGAAGAGAGGCAGGACGATCTTAGGGGCAAATAAGAAACCTCTCAAATCGTTAAGCGATATGCTGAGAGGGAAGCAGGGCCGTTTCCGGCAGAATCTTTTGGGGAAACGAGTGGACTATTCTGGCCGCTCAGTGATTGTCGTCGGTCCCGAGTTGAAATTGCATCAGTGCGGACTTCCCAAGAAGATGGCCCTCGAACTGTTCAAGCCTTTCATCTACCACCGTTTGGAAGAGAAAGGATTGGTGACCACGATCAAGAGCGCCAAAAAGATGCTGGAGAAGGAGAGGCCCGAGGTTTGGGATGTTTTGGATGAGGTGATCCGTGAACATCCTGTAATGCTCAACCGCGCTCCAACCCTTCACCGTTTGGGTATTCAGGCCTTTGAACCCGTGTTGATTGAGGGCAAGGCCATCCAACTTCACCCGTTGGTCTGCGCTGCGTTCAACGCAGATTTTGATGGGGACCAGATGGCTGTCCATGTTCCCCTCTCTGTGGAGGCCCAAGCGGAGGCAAGGATTCTAATGATGTCCACCAATAACATCCTCTCCCCTGCCAATGGAAAACCTATCATTATCCCTACGCAAGACATTGTCCTTGGAATTTATTACATGACCAGGGAACGACCCTCTGTCAAAGGGGAAGGAAAGGTGTTATCAAACACGGAAGAAGTCCGGATCGCCTACGATGCCAATGAAATTGACCTTCATGCCCGAATCAAGGT
>Ga0315279_10011862_pt1 | contig 10025 bp, 8 predicted proteins | sample YL17G06_20_MG_FD_203694 | JGI IMG/M metagenome (GOLD analysis project Ga0315279, IMG submission 203694) | Sediment microbial communities from Yellowstone Lake, YNP, Wyoming, USA - YL17G06_20 | ecosystem: Environmental > Aquatic > Freshwater > Lake > Sediment | place: USA: Wyoming | collected...
GGAGTACCCACTCCACGCAGGCTGGACGTCCGCTGCATATCCAGGTATCATGTATTGAGACGGAGTTAGTCAGGATCGTCACCGTCTATGAGCCAGACCCGAGGAAGTGGATCGGCGATTCGAAGCGGAGGTAATTATGTTTAAGTGCCATGTTTGTGGTTCCTTAGAATCGCAGCAGGAACGCGTTAGCGAGATGTACGAGCTTGAGGACAAGCGTGTTCTGGTCGAGGGAATTCCTGCCACGGTCTGCCAGCGCTGCGGCGAAGCCATTTTTTCACGTGAAACCACGGAGCGGGTCCGGCGGATGGTTCACGGGGAAGCCAAGCCAACCGGGACGCTGACTGTCGAGGTTTTCGCATTTTCTTGAAAAAGAACCAAGTGAAGAAGTTCACGCGCCTCAGCAGGCTTTCCTTCCTCGCCGCGTTCTTTTGCGCCTGGTTGGCGCCAGCCTCGGAGGCGCAAGCCGAGAAGCTCGGCGCTCCTTCCCAGGCGGACTATGACGCCCTGCTCGAAGGAGTGAGCAAGATTGCCATCTGCGGTGTGCCTGGGGCAATCTGTCTTTTCTCGCCGCGGGCTTTTCCGCTGGTGGCGGCGGCACACGAAAAGAAACTCGCCGCCGTTGTCGCGGCCACGCGCCTTGGCAAGGGCCGCGCCGTGGAGTTTGGCCACGACGGCTATTTGGGCCGCGCCGCGCTTGAGCAGTTCGATACCGGCCGGCTGATGCTTAACGCCGTGCGCTGGGCCGCCGCGGGCGGGGAAAGTCGCGCTGCCGCTGCCAAGGACAAACCCCCGCGCGTGGCCGTGCGCCACGCGGACGAACTGCTGAAGTTTCTTTTGGACAAAGGCATGAACGTTTTCGCGCTGGGCGACGGGGACTGGCCCAGGCAACTCAAAGATTGCGACGTGCTTTGCACCGAAGCCAGAGGCTTCGCGGCAGAGGAGACGCTGGCCGCGGCTAAGAGTTTCGTCGAGAACGGCGGCGGAATCGTCATCGCCGCTTGTCCTTGGGGCTGGGCACAGGTTACAGGCAAGGACCTGCGCACCCAGTACCCTCCGAATCTGCTTCTTGGGCCGGCCGGCCTGGTGGCGTCGGATGCCTACGCCGGGCCGACGACCGAAGGCGGCTTCAGTGTCGCCAACCCGCCGGCGAAACTATCCCTTCTTCATGCAGGCGAGGCGCTTGACGTCCTCGTTGCTCAGGCCCGGAACAGCGTGTCACCCGGCAAGGCGGATTTGGCGCAGGCTTCCTACACTGTCGCACAGGCGGTCCGCTCGGTCGTCCCAGAAGACACTTTGCTGCTTCCACGAATACGCGAGCTTATCAAGGACTTCGGCGGCCAAGCCGCGCCGTTGCCCGACAAACCGGTCAAAGAGAGCAGCGGCTTGGCGCGCGTGCTGGTGGCCTTGCAGGATATGGAGATGCGTTCCCTGCCGCCTGAGCAGATCAAGCCTCATCCCGCCGCGAAAGGCTTTCCTTACGAAGTTCCCGCCGATGCCAAGCGCCTCTCTCGCAAGGTTGATCTGGACACGAAGATTCCAGACTGGCACAGCACGGGCCTTTACGCCGCTCCAGGGGAAGTGATCGAGGTAACGATTCCTGAATCCGCGGCGGGCAAGGGCCTCGGCTTGCGCATCGGCGCGCACACGGACACTACCTGGCACCTCGACTCCTGGCAGCGCTGGCCGGCCATTTCCTGGCACACAACCCTGGCCAAGCCGGTGACTCGCCTTGCCAACCCGTTCGGCGGGGCGATCTACCTCGAAGTTCCGCACAACTGCGCTTCAGGCGCGCTGGCGGTGCAGATCGCCAATGCCGTCGAGGCGCCCTACTACGTGCTGGGCAAGACCGGCCTGAAGGAATGGCGCGAGACCATCCGCAACTATCCCGCGCCCTGGGCGGAACTGGAATGCCCCGGCATCGTCCTGTCCGTCCCCTCCAAAGTCGTGCGCAATCTGGACGACCCGGAAGAGTTGATGAAGCTTTGGAATCGCGTCGTCCAGGTGGAAGACGAACTGGCCTGCTGGAAGCCCGAAGACCGCAAGCGCCCTGAACGCATGGTCTGCGACCAGCAGATCAGCGCCGGCTACATGCACTCCGGCTACCCGGTCATGACGTTTCTGGACGTCATCGAGACGAACGTAAGCGTCACCAAACTGCTGAACGTGGGCGAAAAGGCCTGGGGGCAGTGGCACGAACTGGGCCACAACCACCAGTCCGGCGACTGGACGCCCAGCGGATGTGTCGAGGTGACGGTGAATCTGTTCAGCATGTACGTGCTCAACCAGATACACGGCCTGCCGCTCGAAAACACCCATCCCGGAGAATTGCAGAAGAAAAAGCGTTTGGCAAAGATCAAGGCATATCTGGCCTCAACGGCGACGCCGGCCAGTTGGGATCCGTTCACCGGCCTGGTTTTCTATTACCAGCTCATTGACGGCTTCGGCTGGGACACGCTCAAGAAAGTCCTGGCCTCATACCGTGGCTTGCCCGCCAATGAGCGGCCCAAGGGTGACGTTGACAAATGGAACCAGTGGATGACGCGCTACTCCAAGGCCACTGGGAAAAACCTCGGCCCGTTTTGCCAGAAATGGAAACTCCCCGTTACGCAGCCAGCCCTGGATTCCATCAAAGACTTGCCCGAGTGGATGCACGGAGATTTCCAGTAGCAACCCGCTTGGATTTTGGATTTTGGATTGCGATGGCTAGACCAAGAGGAGTTGGCTAAATCCTCGCGCGGCCCCAGCCAATCCAAAAGCCAGAATCCAAAATCACAAATCGCATCGCGCGGGGTAGTATATAAGGCAACCGTCGCCTGGCTGAGCAGCCCATGCGCGCCTTGGCACTTTTGGGGGGATGTAAAATGAAAAATGAAAAACGAAGCATTTGGTTCGCGGCCCTGGTGATCCTCGCGCTCGTGCAGAGCGTGGCGCTGGCGGGCGACTCCGAGAGAGATTCTGGTCCGCGCCAGGCCCAAGGCGCACACAACTACGACGCCGGCCCGCACAACGTTGCGCCCGAGGGCTTCACTCTGCTCTTCAACGGCAAGGACCTTACCGGCTGGAAGGGCCTTGTGGGCTCGCCCCTAACCCGCGCCAAGATGACTCCCGAGGCCCTCGCCGCCGCCGAGAAGAAAGCCACCGAAGAAGCCGTCAAACATTGGAAGGTCCAGGACGGCACGATCGTCTACGATGGCAAGAACAACAGCCTGTGTACCGAGAAGAAATACGGCGACTTCGAGATGTACGTGGACTGGAAGATCGAGCCGAAAGGCGACAGTGGCATTTATATCCGCGGCTCCCCGCAGGTGCAGATTTGGGACGTGAAGGAGGGCTCAGGCGGCCTTTACAACAACAAGAAGAACCCCAGCCATCCGCTCAAGCGCATGGATTACCCTCCCGGCCAATGGAACCGTTTCCGCATCAAGATGATTGGCGAGAAGGTCTGGATTTGGCTCAACGAGGAGCTCGTCGTGGACAACGTCACGATGGAGAACTACTGGGACTACAGCAAGCCCATCTTCCCCGAAGAGCAGATCGAGTTGCAGCATCATGGCAGCACGCTCTGGTTCCGCAACATTTACATCAAGGAGATACCACGGGAGAAGTAGTCAGTAGTCAGTAGTCAGTAGGCACGACCTGCCCGTTGCGGTGAAATATGAACCCGAGAGTACGTAGTGTCAGAACCACTCGCGGCCACAAGCTTCAGTTGACGTTTGCCAATGGGGAAGTCCGTGTTTATGACTGCGCCCCTCTGCTTGACTTCGGCGTGTTCAGGGAACTCAAGGACTTTGCATACTTCAGACAAGCCCGCGTCGAGAATGGCACCGTCGTCTGGCCGCATGAGCAGGATATTTGCCCGGATACGCTTTTCCAGGATTCCATTCCAAGTGTACAACGCATCCGCGTTGCCCGCCGCCAATCTGCGTGACGGGCAGGTCCTTAAGGAGACAATCCAAATGGCAATTGCGAACGGCCTGCTGCGTGGCAAACGAGTGGCCTTACTGGCAGTCAATGGCGCACATGAACACGAATTCTGGACACCGTATTACCGCTTGAAGGAGGAAGAAGCGACGGTCATAGTCGCCGGAATGGAACGCGGGGCGCAGTACTATGGCGAAGGGCGCCACGGCCTGGACGGCTTGAAGCTGGCTCCCACCGACGCTGCCATCGGAGAGCTGAACCCCGCGGAGCTGGACGGCCTGATCATCCCAGGCGGCATCTACGGCCCGCTGGCCTTGCGCGTGCATCCGCCCACGTTGGAGCTGGTTCGGCAACTCAACACCCGGCGCAAGGTGCTGGCCGCGATCTGCCACGGGCCGTGGGTTCTGATCAGCGCGGGCGTGCTGCGCGGCCGCAAAGCGGTCTGCCCGGACGATATGGCGGTGGACCTGCAGAATGCCGGCGCCGAACTGGGAAGGCAGGAGGCGGTCCGCGACGGGCACATCATTACCGCCGTCTATTTCGGCTACCTGCCGCAGTTTCTGAAACTGGTGATCCAGGCCCTCGCGGGAAACTAACGGATTTGAAACCGCAGACGAACGCGGAAGATTAGTTTCAGGTTTCAGGTTTCAGGTTTCAAGTTTTCGGACTGCCGTAAACAACTTGAAACTTGAAACTTGAAACTGATCTTCTATCCGCGTGCATCTGCGGTTTCAGATAACAGCAGGTAGGACTCTGGCTCGTTGCATTGCCCCAACTCCTTGCGGTATTTGCGGGATTTGTCCACGATGATATTGCCCGCGGCATCGAGGCAGATGCGATAGCGTTCGAGCGGCCGGGGCGCAGGCCCCGCGAAGTTCACGCCGTCTTTGTGGAACGCCGTGCCGTGACAGGGGCACTTGAAGCGCTGCTCGGCGGCCAACCAGTTGGGCGTGCAACCGAGATGCGTGCAGACCGCCGCAAGCGCGACCAGGCGGTCCTGGCCATCCTCAGTCAGGTGCACCAGCCAGACCCCATGTGACTGCTTAAAGTTCTCGTAGACCTTGTCCGATTCCGGGTAGTCCGAGCGTCTCCCGGCCGCAAACTTGGACTCCGGCTCGTACAACACGTTCGGGAACATGTAGCGTACGAACATCCAAGCTGTCGCGGCCAGCCAGGCGGCAAATAACGTCCATGCGGCAACGCTCCATTGGAGGAATGTGCGGCGCGCAAAGGAGTGGGTGGTGGTTGGTGGTTGGTGGTTGGTGTTTGGGAGTCCCATGTGGCGCCTGCCATCCACTACCCACCATCCACCATCCACCGCTGTTCGTCAGTCGGCAGGTTTTTCAATGAGGATCTTGTCCTTGTCCGCTTTGTAGTCCTTGCGGTACTCGGGCGTCCTGCTGAACGGATCGTCCTCGGGCCGGGGTTCGGCGTTCGGCGCGGGCTTCGGCAGTTCGCGATTTCTGAGGGACTCAGGCAACCTGGATTCCACCATGCCGCCGACGGAATCGCCCTTGAGATTCACGCGGCCGGTGGGTTTGCCAACGCTCAACTCCAACTGCGCCAACTGCACCGTGTAGTCCAGCGTGGTGTTGACGAAGTTCCTTTTGGCTGCCAGCAAAGCTTGTTCGGCCTGGATGACATTGAAGCTGTCTTTCAAGCCGCGGTCGAAGCTGACCTTGGCCGCCTTCTCGGCGAGTTTCGCCTGTTCGACCTGCTGGCCCCCGATAAGCGACCCCTTCTCAAACGTGCGTAGCGTGCGCAAGGTGTTCCGCACATCGGCCTGGACAGCAGTGTTGGCGAGTTTCAGGTCTATTTCCGCCTTCTCCAGTGCCAGAAGCGCCCGCTCGTAGGCCGCGCGGTCCCTGATCTTGCCCCAAGGGAACGTGGCGCTCAGGCCCACACTCCAGGCGTTGGACTCCATGTAATTGTCGGCCTCAAGGATCGAGCGCCCGGTGGTTGTGCGCCCCAAAGAACCGACCAGGTCAATCTGGTGGCCCAGGCCGTCTTTGTTCAAGAGCGCCTGAAGTTTCTGAACGGCCAGCGCGCGGCGGGCGTTGAGCAGGTCAAGACGGTTGTTCAGCGCCTCCTGGAGCACGACGCTTTCATCAAAATGCGTCGCCCGGAACAGCACGGTCTGCTCGCCAACTGGTGGGCCGTCCTTCAAGACCTTCTGGAGATAGACCGTGCCCGTGGCCTCATTGGAGGAGATGACCATATCCCCGTCAGGCAGCTCCTTCTCGCCAAAATCCACGACGGGCGCGTCAACCCGGAGTGCCTCGCGCAGGTCCAAATCCAGAAGCTCTTTGAGTCTGTCGAAGGCCAGCTCAAGCGCGCCGGCGTCGTTGACCACAGTCAGTTCGTCGGCATGAAGCTGCACTTCGGCGTTGAAGACCTCCAATTTCGTTACCTGGCCGGCTTTGTAGCGGGCATTGGTCAAAGCAAGGAAAGACTGGTCCGAGCGCACTCCCTGCCGGTCCACTTCAAGGTTCTGGATGGCGCGGATGATATTGGCGTAATCGCTGCGCACAGCGAAGATCAACTGCTGCACGGACGCTTCGAGTGAATCGCGAGACATCAGCCGGTTGATGCGCGCCGTGCGGATGGCCGCCAGACCCACGTCCGTTCCCGCGCCCTTCCACAAGGGCTGGCGGAAGTTGAGCGACGCCGCCCCTGCGTTGCTGGCCGTGGTTGGCGAGTACGTGTCGGAGAGCGAAAAGCCCAATTGGGTTCCCCACGGGGACTGCTGAGTCAAGCCGCCGGTGACCGTGGTTAGACCATCCCCGGTTTTATGGCCTGTGGAGAACGAGTTGCCGTGGTTCAGTCCGGCGTTGAACGTGGGGTAGTACTGCGCCCAGGACTCGCGCACGCCTATGTCGGACAAGCGGTCGCTGAGGCGCGTCTCAAGCAGGTTCAGGTTCCTCTGGATCGCCAGTTCGATTGCTTCTTCCAGCGCCAGGTGATAGCCCGACCCGGCAGACGCGACGTTCCCGTTTCCGGCCTTGGGTTCCTTCTCCTTGTCCTGCGCCGCGGGCGTGGGGGGCTGGTCCGCGACAAGCACGGCGCGGTTCTCCTCGCCGGCGTTGGCGGTGTTGACGGGCCGCGCGTCGTCGTCAGCTTTCGCGTCCGGGTCGGCGAACTGGTTCTGCCCGGCGCCGGACTGCTCTCCGGCGCGTACGGAGGCCAGGAGACAAAAAGCAAACACCACAGCCATCAGAAACAGACAACACGGTGGCACGATGCACGGACGTAGCGGTGACATCAGAGTGACCTTTTACAGAATCCCCCCGCCAAGCCGGGAATGTCCAGCCTGGCATTTCATGCGCTGCATGAAGTGCCTTCTGTGATAGCACGTGCCAAGGCTAACTGCAAGCTGCAATGGAAGGCCCTTACCACTCCGCCGCCTTGTTCTTTTCCGCCGTGACTGTAGCGAACAGCCGCGACACGAAGTCCTTCAAGCCCTCACCCGTGGCGGCGGAGATGGCCACCACGTCCCCCAGCGCCTGGCGCATTCGTGCGACGTTCTCGTGCGCGTCCGTGAGGTCAAGCTTGTTGGCAACGATGAGGCGCGGGCGGATGTAGAGAGCCTTTGAGTACTCCTTCAGTTCGTTCTCAATCAGCCTGAAGTTGTCAAGCGGGTCGCTGCCGTCGGGCGGCGCGGCATCCACCACGTGGACCAGAAAACTCGTCCGTTCGACGTGGCGCAGGAACTCATCGCCCAAGCCTGCTCCGGCATGAGCGCCCTCGATCAAGCCCGGAAGATCGGCGACGACTACCTGTCTGTAGTCGCCTCCGTCCACTATGCCAAGCTGCGGTTCTTTGGTGGTGAATGGATAGGCGGCGATCCTGGGCCGGGCAGCGCTGATGCGGCTCAGAATCGTGCTCTTTCCGGCGTTGGGCAGGCCGATCAACCCCGCGTCGGCGATAAGCTTGAGCTCCAAGTGCAGACGCCGTTCCTCGCCCTCTTCGCCTTTCTCGGCGAAACGCGGGGTCTGGTGAGTGGAGGTGGCGAAGTGCTGATTGCCTCGGCCGCCTTTGCCTCCGTGGGCCACAATGAAAAGCTGGCCAACCTTGACCAAGTCGCAGAGCACGCTGCCCTGCTCGTCCTTGACCAGCGTCCCTGGCGGCACGCGGACGACCACGTCCCGGCCACTTTTGCCTGAGCAGTTCTTATTGCCGCCGGGGTCGCCGCTCTTGGCCACAAGACGGCGCTTGCGGTGAAGTGGCAGCAGAGTGTCCACGTTGAGGCTGGCTTCGAAGACGATATCCCCGCCCTTGCCGCCATCGCCGCCTGCCGGTCCGCCCCACGGCATGCGCTTCTCACGCAGGAAAGCCACCGCCCCGTTGCCCCCGTTGCCGGCCTTGACGGTTATATCGGTTTCGTCAATGAACATGGGCGCTCTTAGCTCTTGGCTCCACTTGCCTTTGACACCCCGGCGGCGTCCCGGATAATCCTATCATCAGGCTTCTCTTTTTGAAAGGATTGGAGAACATGGCAAAGCCAGTTGCTTTACAGTTGTACTCGGTCAGGGATGCCGCCGGGAAGGACCTCGCCGGCACTCTGAAAGCCGTTGCGGACATCGGCTACCCTTACGTTGAGTTGGCCGGGTCGCATGGGAAGACTCCTGCCGAGTTCAAGAAACTCCTGGACGACGTGGGGCTGAAGACTTGCAGTTCCCACTGCGGAGTCTTCGACCCGGCGAAGCGGGCGCAGGTTGAGGATGAGGCCAAGACGCTGGGCTTCACACACCTCGTCAGCGGCTTCGGCCCGAAGGACTTCGAGACGCAAGACGCCATCAAGGCCGCGGCCGACAAGGTCAACCAGGCCGTGGATTACTTTGGCCCGAAAGGTTTCACGATCTCGATCCACAACCACTGGTGGGAATTCGACGGCCCCAACAAGGGCGACTTGCTGTACAAGCTCGCCCCCAAGGCCTGCCCGCAGCTTGACATCTACTGGGTTACTGTTGGCGGGGCGGACCCGGTGAAGGTCATGAAGAAGTACGCCAAGCGCTGCAAATTGCTCCACGTTAAGGATGGCGCAGCCACCCAGGAGCAGAAGCACCCCATGACGGCAATCGGCAAGGGCAATGTGAAGACCGAGGCCATCCTCAAGGCTGCGGAGAAATCCGCGGTCGAGTACCTTATTGTGGAACTCGACGATTGCGCCACGGATATGCTCGAGGCCGTGCGCGACAGCTACACGTTCCTGGTCGGCAAAGGCCTGGCTACGGGCAACAAGTAGGGCTATTTTGGATTTTGGATTTTGGATTTTGGATTGAACAGCGCGGGCCGGGAGGATTCAATTCCCGGCCCGCGCAGTGCTCCGTAGTGGAGGCGAATCGTGCCCCTCATTTTCCGTGTGATGAAGATTGAAAATGGACGGCCCAAGGTGGGCGCAACTGGAATGTGTCTGGGCGTTCGGGTTGGCCCACGACCGCCGCCACAGGTTGCGGACATCACGCCAGATGGGAATGGAGACGTCCACCCGGGCACAGGCGGGATGTCTGTTAGAGCGAGCATTCTCGATTTCCCGCCGATGATGGTTCCAACGATCTACCTACGCCTTGTGCCCACGGCGTACTACGGAAAGAAGGACAGGCGAATCTGGAAGATGGGCGAAGGGCCTTTTGTTTCTGGTCCGGTAGCAGAAGCACTTGAGTTACGAGTGGATTCAGGGGATAATACCCATGGTTTGCTGGAACCTGGGAAAGCCATGCCGGCTTCCGGATATCAGAGCGCGTTGGCGGAGACTAAGGATAAGTGGGATGAGGTAAGGGTCTGATGCTGCGGGCCATGTTTTGGGATAATCCGGCGTTCGTTCAGGAGGAGGAACTCCTACGGCGGATGCATTTGCTGAACGCCCAAGGGAAAGGCGAGTCCGACGAAGCTGATGCCATTGCGGAGGCAAGCGAAGAGCCTTGGAACAAGCTCAGCCCTGAGGAGCGAGCCAGAATCAATGGCATGTCCGCCGCCCTGCACATGTTGAGCGGGGAAGAAGTTTATGAGAAGACTGAGTTAAGCCAGGAACAGTTGAGGGCTGCACTTACAGAAGCATGGCAGCGCGGCGATGCGGTACAAGTCCTGTCACTACTGCGGAAGGG
>Ga0315279_10011863_pt1 | contig 10024 bp, 7 predicted proteins | sample YL17G06_20_MG_FD_203694 | JGI IMG/M metagenome (GOLD analysis project Ga0315279, IMG submission 203694) | Sediment microbial communities from Yellowstone Lake, YNP, Wyoming, USA - YL17G06_20 | ecosystem: Environmental > Aquatic > Freshwater > Lake > Sediment | place: USA: Wyoming | collected...
CGGAAACCCTGCGATCGAAAAGACCACTCGTGCATCCCATAATTATATCTAAATAGTACGTTAAATGTGTTATCATCCAGAGCTGAAATCTGCAAAAGCTCTGTCAAAAAGAGAAAAGAAAGAGGTTTAACTCTTGACGGTCAGAATGGAAAAAGCTCAAAACCGCTGAATTGATAGAAAAAAGTGCCTTACTGGCCTAAAATAAAGCGCGAAGGGGGGGATTTGAACCCCCGGGTCCTTTCGGACAATGGATTAGCAATCCATCGCCTTGCCGGGCTGGGCCACCTCCGCTTCGGCGAGCAGACAATGAGGATATCGTTCATAAAGGTTTTCTCCGTGAGTCCAGCCAATTGTTTCTCTACCTCGGACCGTTCTGAACGATCGCTTGTTGGTCTTGCTTTATGATCAGATCTCGTGGATGATGTTCACAATTCGCGCGTCTTATCAAAATGAAATGATATGATAATACATACACACGAGAGTGACGATCATAGTTGAAAGGGTCTCAGGTTCCTCTGCGCGTATTCGTTTGAAATACTGCCGAATCGAACGCCGTTCCTTGCTATTCTACTTATACCTCGGATGCCTAACTTTGTCCGTTGGACAGGGAATTACTGGCTTCGGTCATCGAAACCCTCTTATACATCGAGGCATTAGAGTAGATTAGGCAGCAATATGCTGAGATGCATGGTGCTGTGGTAGCAACCCGAAACGGTTATATATGGGACCGGGCTTAAGGGGGAACTACCTTAAGACACAGGTCGCGAATGGGTGCTGAGTGAGGCCGTTTGGCCGTCTGTGAAGTTGCCCACAATCCAAGCCTTGTGTACAACGATGGGGAACTGAGATCTCCGTTTAAACGACGTGTTCTCTTGGTTCCGACGCTCGATGATGAAAATAGCTGTATCATGAATATCATTGGTACCGCTGGTGAAACTTGGTATACTGCCAATTTCGAGAGTATAACATCCTTGAGACATTCAAGATGATGTTCTCAGGATCGATTCCGGTTGATCCTGCCGGCGGCCACCGCTATTGGAATTCGATTAAGACATGCGAGTCGAGAGATATTTGGTCTCGGCGGACCGCTGAGTAACACGCGGATAACATGCCCTAAGGTGGGGGATAACCTCGGGAAACTGAGAATAATACCCCATAGATCTAGGATGCTGGAACGCTTCTAGGTTCAAAACTCCGGTGCCTTAGGATTGGTCTGCGGCGTATCAGGTCGTAGTGGGTGTAACGGACCCACTAGCCTATGACGCGTATGGGCCTTGAGAGAGGAAGCCCACAGATGGACTCTGAGACATGAGTCCAGGCCCTACGGGGCGCAGCAGTCGCGAAAACTTCACAATGGGGGAAACCCCGATGAGGGAATTCCAAGTGCCAGCACTTATGTGTTGGCTGTTCCCCTGTCTAAAAAACAGGAGAAGTAAGGGCCGGGTAAGACGGGTGCCAGCCGCCGCGGTAATACCCGCGGCCCGAGTGGTGGTCGATATTATTGAGCCTAAAACGTCCGTAGCCGGTCTTGTAAATCCTTGAGTAAATCGGCCAGCTTAACTGTCCGAAGTTCGGGGAGACTGCAAGACTTGGGATCGGGAGAGGTCAGAGGTACTTCTGGGGTAGGGGTAAAATCCTGTAATCCTGGAAGGACCACCGGTGGCGAAGGCGTCTGACTAGAACGAATTCGACGGTGAGGGACGAAGCCCTGGGGCGCAAACGGGATTAGATACCCCGGTAGTCCAGGGTGTAAACGCTGCGGGCTTGGTGTTGGGGGTCCTTTGTGGGCGCCCAGTGCCGGAGAGAAGTTGTTAAGCCTGCTGCTTGGGGAGTACGTCCGCAAGGATGAAACTTAAAGGAATTGGCGGGGGAGCACCGCAACGGGAGGAGCGTGCGGTTCAATTGGATTCAACGCCGGACAACTCACCAGGAGCGACGGTTACATGAAGGCCAGGCTGATGACCTTGCCTGATTTTCCGAGAGGTGGTGCATGGCCGTCGTCAGTTCGTACCGTAAGGCGTTCTCTTAAGTGAGATAACGAACGAGACCCTCACCATTAATTGCTAGCTTTCTCTCCGGAGGGGGCGCACATTAATGGGACCGCTGGCGCTAAGTCAGAGGAAGGAGAGGTCAACGGTAGGTCCGTATGCCCCGAATCTCCTGGGCTACACGCGCGCTACAAAGGTTGGGACAATGGGCTCCAACATCGAAAGGTGAAGGCAATCCCGAAACCCAATCGTAGTTCGGATTGTGGGTTGTAACTCACCCACATGAAGCTGGATTCCGTAGTAATCGCTTGTCAACATCAAGCGGTGAATATGCCCCTGCTCCTTGCACACACCGCCCGTCAAGCCACCCGAGTTGGGTCTCAGTAAGGATATCTCTGATTGGGGTTTTCGAACTGAGATTTAGCAAGGAGGGCTAAGTCGTAACAAGGTATCTGTAGGGGAACCTGCAGATGGATCACCTCCTACGTAATGACACAATAAGCAAGGAGAGGCCACTGTGCCTTTCCCAACAATTCCTTTGGCAGGATATCAGGCACTAAAATCATCATCGAGCGTCATCATCGTCTATTCTTCCATTTTTCCCCTATAGCTTAAGCCCTGTCCTTTCCGATCATAACATCCAGCGGTTCGGTGGATAGGCATAAATATGGTCAAACGAATCTCCCATTCCCGTGGCTATGATGAAGTATATTTTTGTCACGGGCGGAGTCATTTCTGGGCTGGGAAAGGGAATAACCTCTTCTTCCATAGGCCGGCTCCTGAAATCGCGCGGGCTCAAGGTGACCGCCATCAAGATCGACCCCTACCTGAACGTCGACGCGGGCACCATGAACCCCTTCGAGCACGGTGAGGTGTTCGTGCTGGACGACGGGGGCGAAGTTGACCTGGACCTCGGCAATTACGAACGCTTCCTGGACATCAATCTCACCAGCAGTCACAACATCACCACTGGCAAGGTCTACCGCTCCGTGATCGAGAAGGAGCGCATGGGCGAGTACCTAGGCAAGACCGTGCAGATAATCCCGCACATAACCAACGAGATAAAGTGCTCGATCGCCAACGTGGCGGACGCCACCGGCGCTGACGTTTGCATGGTGGAGCTGGGCGGGACCGTGGGTGACATCGAGTCCATGCCCTTCCTAGAGGCGGTCCGCCAGATGAACACCGAGCTGGGCAAGGGCGAGAACTGCATGTTCGTGCACACCACCCTGGTCCCGATACTGGGCACGGTGGGCGAGCAGAAGACCAAGCCCACGCAGCACTCCGTGAAGGAGCTCAGGGGCATAGGCATCCAGCCGGACGTCATCGTGGCCAGGGCGACCGAGCCCTTGGAGTATAGCATCAAGCGCAAGATCTCGCTGTTCTGCGACGTGCCCTTGGAAGCCGTGGTGTCAGCCCCCGATGCCCGGTCGATCTACGAGGTGCCCTTGATCCTGGAGGAGCAGGGGCTCACCGATTTCATCATCAAACGGTTGAAGTGCGAGTGCAAGGACCAGGACATGACGGAATGGAAGCAGTTCCTGAGCCGCTGTGTGAACCCCACCCGCAGCGTGAGGATCGCGTGCGTGGGCAAGTACACCCACCTGGCGGATTCGTACATCAGCCACATGGAGGCCTTCCACCATGCGGGGGCGGAGCTGGGGGCGAAGGTGGAGCTGGTATTCGTGGATTCGGAGGAGGTGCAGGAGAAGGGCATCATCCCGGACCTGAAGAGCGTAGACGGCATCCTCATCCCTGGTGGGTTCGGGAGCCGGGGGATCGAGGGCAAGATCCTGACCGCCAGGTATGCGCGCGAGAACAAGGTGCCTTACTTGGGGGTGTGCCTTGGATTCCAGATAGCGACCATCGAGATAGCGAGGGACCTGATGGACATGGAGAGGGCGAACTCCACCGAGATCGACCCCGAGACCCAGTATCCGGTCATCGACCTGCTGCCGGAGCAGAAGGAGGTCAAGCGCAAGGGGGCGAGCATGAGGCTAGGCGCGCAACCAGTGGTAGTGGCCGAGAACTCCATCGCCTTCGAACTCTACGGGAAATCGTTGATCATGGAGCGCCACCGCCACCGCTACGAGGTGAACCCCAAATACATCGAGAGGTTCGAGGCGGCGGGCTGGCGATTCACCGGCAAGGCCCCGGACGGTGTCAAGATGGAGATCGGGGAGCTGGTCAACCATCCGTTCTTCGTGGCCTCGCAGTTCCATCCTGAGTTCAAGTCCAGGCCGGGCAGGCCGTCGCCGCTGCACTACGGGCTGGTGCGGGCGGCCTTGGAGCGCGCGAACGGCGTCTGAGACGGACTGGCCAGGATGCCTGGCTGGCACGCAATGTTTATATGAGGGCTGTCGCTTGGGATAGGGGATAAGAATGCCTGAGGACGACTACCTTTCACTGCTCAACCGAGCCAAGGAGAAGCTTCCCGAGACCATCGAGAAGCATGAGCGCTTCACCGTTCCCGAACCGGACGTCTTCCAGGAAGGGAAGACCACCGTCATCCGCAACTTCGGCGACATCATCGATGCCCTGCGCCGCGACCCGGAGCACCTGGTCCATTACCTGCTCAGGGAGCTCGGCACGCCCGGCCACGTCGAGGGCCGCAGGCTCATCCTCAAGGCGAAGCTCGCCCCCCAGCAGATCACCGACCGCATCATGAGCTATACCGAGACCTTCGTACTGTGCTCCGAGTGCGGACGGCCGGACACGCGCATCAACAAGGAGGGCAGGATCCTCATCCTGGAGTGCGAGGCCTGCGGCGCCCATCGCCCCGTGAATGTCCGGAAGCAACCGAAGAAGGAGGAGGAGGCCGCCATCGTGGAGGGCAATATCTACGAGGTCATGATCGAGGACATGGGCAAGAAGGGTGATGGTGTGGCTCGCAAGGACAACTACATCATCTACGTCCCCGGCACCGTCAAGGGCTCCCGGGTCAGGGTCAAGATCACCAAGAGATCGGGCAACGTGGCCTTCGCCACGGTGACCACGGAGCCAGCCACGCGCTGAGCCGACAGGCACTTTCTTCGGCCCGAGAGTGTTTGGAATCCCTGCTCTCAGCGAGTTGAAGACCCATGGCGCTCTCCAAGACCTCCAGGCAGTACATCGCCTTCATGGCGACCATGAACCTGGGGTTCTACGTCTTCCAGAGCTACTACATCCTTTTCCTCACGGCCAACGGGCTGACCTTCACCGACATCAGCCTCATCTTCCTGGGCAACTTCCTCGCCCTGGCGATGCTGAACTTCGTAGCCGGCAACTTCGCCGATAGGAGCGGTCGGAAGAAAGCCATCCTCATCGGCGGCGTGATCAACGTCATCGGCTTCGTGGTGTACGGCCTCTCCTCCTCCCTGTGGCTGTTCCTGGCCGCGGAGATCATCCTGGCAGGCTCGAGCGCCCTGATCATGGGCTCGATCGAGGCCTGGTTCGTGGACGAGCTGAAGGCCAAGAAGTTGCTGGGAGAGGCCAGCAAGGCCTTCCCCGCCAATTCCAGCATCAGCAACATCCTCGGGATAGTGGGCGGCGTGATCGGTTCCATGCTGGTCGCCTACGCCCTCAACCTCCCGATGCTGGCAGGAGCGGTCCTGGTGGGCGCGTCCACCCTTTTCGCCCTGTTCTTCTTCACCGAGAACTATGGCGAACGGGGCTCCCGCTTCTCCGGCCTGATAAGGGAGAGCCTGGCGCATTTCCGCGGCAGCCGAACGCTCCGGAACCTGACCTACGGAGAGATGTTCCGCAACTCCGCGGTGATCGTCTATTTGATCGTGTACCAGCCTTACATGGTGGCCATCGGCCTGGAGCGGCAATACCTGGGCGTCTTCTTCTCCATCCTGGCGATCTCCATCGTCCTCGGGAACCTGTTGTCCGTGCGCGCGGCTGACCGCGTGGGCAGGCATCGGTTGCTGGCAATCATATGCATGATGTTGTTCGTCGCCTACCTGGTGCAGCCCTTCGTGCACGACTACCTCATCGCCGGCGCGCTGTTCGCCTTCACCGGGTTCACCACCGGTCTTGCACTGCCGCCGGTCATCATCTGGAGGAACTCCCTGATACCATCGAGGATAAGGGCCTCGACCCTGGCGGTGCTCAGCTCCATCCTGAACCTGGGCGCAGGGATCTCGACCCTGGTCCTGGGAATACTGATAGACAGCAGCTCGATGCAGATAGGCATGTTCTTGGGCGCCGTCCTGGCATTGGCCGCGATGCCCTTCTACCTCATCGCCAAGAAGCACGAGAATGGGGCCAAGGACGAGTTGAAGGAGACCGCCGCGGCCTAGATCAGCCAATATGGCCAGTGGACGAGGAGCGGTCGAACCCTTCCACCAGCTCGATCTTTGTGCCTTCGGGCAGCCTTATTCGGACCGGGAAGTGCACGAAGGGCAGCAGCTGGGAGATGTCCTCCGCCAGCTTGGTGACCAGGTGCTCCTCGCCGAACAGGGGCCGGGTGATGGCGATGGCCTTGGGGCCCACTTGGTCCTCCTCCACCAGCCCGATGGTGTGCAGGTATTCGTGCAGGAGCGCGTGGAAGACGTAGGACTTGTAGAGCTCCGGGTACTTCTCCTTGACCCGCATCAAGGGGAAGCGATTGAGCAGGATGATGTTGCTGCCCACGGGGTGCAGCGCGGCGATGAAACGCTCCGGACCCCCTTCCAGCTCCGCGATGCCGAGCATGAGGCCCGCGCGCGTGACCCCCTCCATGTCCTGGACCGCCTCCTTCACCACTTCGAAGATGTCGGGGATGCTCTGAGCGTTGTCCAGCTTCATCGGGTAGCGGGCAGGGAAGAACTCGTGTATGCCGGCCTTGCGCACCATGAGAGCGGAAATCGTGGCCGGCATTTAAAGCGTATCCCTCTCGGGCAAGAGGGCACGCGAAGCAACCTACCAGGGCAAGATAGCGTTATCTATCAGCGAATGCCTTTCCGATGCCCATGCGGGTCAGGACACCGATCGCCATCATGCTGGGGATCTTCGTCGCCGTACACTTGATGGCATTGGCACTGGTGCAGTTCTATCCCTCGGACTACCGGGCCTTCCAGGACACCAGCAGCCCGGTGAACCCGCTGATCTACATCATCATGCTCCTCACCATGACCGCCTTCATCCTGATCATGATGCGCTACGGCCTGGGGAAGGTCATCCGCGCTATCTTCCTGGGCGCGGCAGGCATCTCTTGCGTGTTCGTGCTGTACCCGCTGGTCTACCAGCTGGTGCCGGACATCGACCTCTCGTTCTACCTCTCCATCGCCATCTCCGCTGTCCTGGTGATCCTCATGATCTTCAAGGCGGAATGGTACGTCGTGAACACCGTCGGCTTCATCGTGGGCGTCGGGGCGGCCATCATCCTCGGCATCTCGCTGAGCGTGCTGCCGGTCATGATCCTGCTCATCGTGCTGGCCGTCTATGATGCCATCTCGGTGTACAAGACCAAGCACATGATCTCCCTGGCGGAGGGAGTGGTGCCCCTGCGCCTACCGGTGATATTCGTCATCCCCAAGAACAAAGGCTTCAAGATGTCGGACCTGGACGACAAGCCGTTGACCGGTGACTCGGAGGAACGGGAGGCGATGTTCATGGGGGTGGGAGACGCGGTCATCCCCGCCATCTTGACTATCTCCGCCGCGGTCTTCCTGCCGATGAGCGCCAACGGCGTGGACAACGCGAACTACCTGGTGGCGTTGGGCGTGGTGTTCGGCTCCGCCCTGGGCTTCTTCGCCCTGATGCGCTTCGTGCTCAAGGGCAACCCGCAGGCCGGCCTGCCCTTGCTGAACGGCGGGGCGATCGGCGGCTACGTCCTCTCTTATCTGCTGGTCTTCCAGAATCTGAGCCTGGGCATGTTCTGAGCGAGAAATCTTATCAAGGGATGCTCTATTCACCGCAGGGTGCGACATGCGCTTCCTGGTCATTTCCGACGTGCACATGAGGGAGAAGGTGGCGGTCTGGTCCAACCGCTTGATCGAGGTGAGGAACCTCGACGCCGTGATCGTGCTCGGCGACATCACCCATTTCGGCCCTCCGGCCTGGGCCGGAGAGTTCCTGGCCCGCTTCTCAGTGCCTGTTTACGCGGTGCCGGGGAATTGCGATCCACCGGGGACCATCGAATTCATCGCGCAGCACGCGACCCTGCTGCACGGAAAGAAGATGAAGGTCGGCCATTACACCTTCGGCGGCCTAGGGGGCTCCAGCCCCACCGTCTTCAACACCCCCTTCGAGATGAGCGAGGAGGAGATCATGGACATTCTCCGGCCGATCATGGAGAGGGGCATGGTCCTGGTCACCCACTGCCCGCCCGTCGGCATACATGACCTGGTGGCCGGCAACCGGCACGCGGGATCCACGGCCATCAAAGCCTTGGTGGAAGAGTTCCGCCCGATGGTGGTGCTCTCGGGCCACATCCACGAGGCCAGAGGCATTTTGAGGCAGGAGGGCGTCCTCTACCTAAACCCGGGGGCGGCGAAGGACGGCTACTCGGCCATCCTGGAGCTGAACGGGGAACCGCGGGCGGAGCTCATGGAAAAGGCCTCTCTCGACTGAAACATATCTGCAAATTCAAATTCGCAGTGTAAACTCCTGGACTAAGGGCTTCGTCATTGTCTTCGTGCTCTCCGTTCGGCAGGCCTCCATGGAGGAAGCGAACTCCATCATGCCAATATCTCCTGCCGTGCCGGCATCAAGAAGGGGCAATGCTTCTGAAGAGCGATCTGTGTCGATTTCGACCATGGGAGCCAATCAACCTCGACGAGTTTATGATGCTGCCAACCTCAGAAGTTTCAAATAACAAAACTCATAAGGTCATGAATATCATAGCCATAGTGATAAAAATTAGATACAATGCTGAAAATAGACAGATCAAGAGGATCCAGAAGAATAGCCGTAAGGTTTTAAAGGCATTGATAAGTGAAAGCAAGACAAGAAAGCTAAGGGTCGCTTTCTTAGTGAGTGAAAATGCTAAGTGGTCTTGTCAATCATTGTACGAAGAATTTGACAGGAGTAATGGATTTGAGCCGGTTGTTTTGGTGACTGCGGATAGCGAGATAATTCAGAAAGTAAATGAGACATATGATTTCTTTAAATCAAGAAACATGAACACTCGTTACGCTTATGATATCAAAGAACAGCGATATTTGAATTTGCAGCAATTTTGTCCAGACATCGTTTTCTATCAACAGCCTTGGGGCATAGACCCCATACAATCACTACTAGCTGTCAGCAAATTCGCTTTGGGCTGCTATGTTCCTTACACAATAGCCGGTACAACCGAAGCAATGCTCTGTTATCCTAAAACCTTTCTGTATGGCATATGGAAGCACTTTGTAATTTCCGACTCAATCAAAAGTGAATATGAATCTTGGATGCTAGCGAACAAAGGGAGTCTGATCGTAACGGGGCATCCAAAGTTGGACTCTTATAATAAACGAATGGGTATTGATAAGCATTACATGATCTATGCCCCTCATTTTTCTCTTAAGGACTCAATACTAAGGCTATCAACCTTCGATTGGAGTGGTCAGTATTTATTGGATTTTGCAAAGTCTCATAAGGCCTGACCTTGACAGATGATGGGGCGGAATCAAGATCATTTTGATAGGGGTGCGACTGCTGGCCTTCGCCAGGACGCGAAGGCCGGGCAAAGGATAAGTAGGGTCCTCAACCTGCTTTGGATCTGTGACAAAACAAACCAAGCTGAGGACGGCTCAGATTACGCCGAACGATAATAAATCGTTTTCCATCGGCACGATGCTGATGGTCGATCACTGGTATGAAAAGATGAAGATGGACGAGACGATCGGCCAGCTGAAGGCCAAGGGCGTCGATGTCGATGCCCTGGTCCGCGGCATGTTGGCCGACCAGCTGGGCGACAACTTCAGCATATTGCAGGCCAGCGAATGGATGAACCGGCCGGAGGTCCTGGAACATTACGAGGTCGGACCATTCAACGCGAGGACGCTCTACCGGGCGGTCGAGCTGCTCGGCCAGAACCGGGAGCGGATCATCCACGCGCTCCAGGACCGCGTCCTGGAGCTGCTGGGCGG
>Ga0315279_10011864_pt1 | contig 10021 bp, 7 predicted proteins | sample YL17G06_20_MG_FD_203694 | JGI IMG/M metagenome (GOLD analysis project Ga0315279, IMG submission 203694) | Sediment microbial communities from Yellowstone Lake, YNP, Wyoming, USA - YL17G06_20 | ecosystem: Environmental > Aquatic > Freshwater > Lake > Sediment | place: USA: Wyoming | collected...
CTCGCCTTGCTAAGATAGTTATATTTGCCCCTTTAGTGGCAAATATCCTGGCTGCAGATTTGCCTATTCCACTGGACCCCCCGGTGATAATCACATTTTTACCGTTAAATTCCATTAGCTTCCCTCCTAGCTATAGAAACTCACCTCTTTAATTTTTACATTTTAAGGTATAGAGCGTTTAGAGACAACTTAATGTGCTCGTATATGATGAGGAATACGCCTCCTTCCTTCTCTACGAGCTCGGGTTGAAGGCTCAAAGTGAGCGTAAACACTCACGCGAAGCAGGGCTTTCCATGGCTAACCAAACCGCTATTTTGTGGACTGATTGGGGGAGATAATCACACGCCCTTATGCCGCAGGGCCACGAGAGCGGCTGATATCTCTGTTTCTTGCGCTTCTATAGTTGAAAGGAGTTCCTCGGGTGTCCTGGTGTCTTCCTCTTGCTTTCTGTTCGGGTTCACCGCCTTAAGGTCATAATTTTTAGCTTTGATTTCTTCTACTGGCACAGTCCAGGAGCGCTCGCTTGAAGCTCGCCCAGGGAGCAACTTAAAAAATTCCTCAAAATGTTCCATGGTGAGCTGCTGTTTTTAAGTGACATTTATATCGGAAAGGTCATAGTACCAGACCTCCTCTGTTGGCTCTCCTTTGGTGAAGAATAATAGGTTAGTCTTGCTCGCCGCCCCAGCATTCATAAATACACCAGCGGGAAGACTGACAATGCACCACAAATTGCATTCATCAAGGAGCTTATGCTTGGTCCGAACAAAGGCATTTTCGGTGGTGCGAAACAGAGTCCCCTCGTCCATCACTATTCCACAGCGTCCTCCTGGTTTAAGACTATCAATGACATGCTGGAGGAAAAGCACCTGTGTAGCTCTGGTCTTGTAGGCGAAATGGGTCTGGGCATCCTTCCCTTCCTTGCCACCAAAAGGTGGATTAGTCAAAACCACATCAAAAAGGGCAGGTGCACCGGCAAAAAGCCCGCCGTAGACTTCCTGTCCTGTGAGACTATTTCCATGCCAGATATGCGGTTCGTCTATCCCTTGAAGTATAAGATTGGCTAATACAATGGGGTAAACTAGGTCCTCCTTCTCACGACCATAAAAGGTAGTAGCCTTGAGGCCTTGGATGTCTTCCGCACTTTCAATTTGGGCGCTCATATATGAGTAGGCCTGAGCTAGAAATCCGCCGGTGCCGCAACAGGGGTCGTAAACTGTTTCCCCTATTTTAGGTGCTATTGCCTCCACCATTACCTTGATGATTTGTCTCGGTGTAAAAAACTGACCGCCGTCGTTGTTCTTCTCTCCCATCTTCTGAAGCAGCCCCTCGTAAACCTGCGAGAGGGTAAACATATGGGTCTCATCCACTTGCTCGGTTTTCAGTTCATGGACTCTATCCAGAATATCCAGCAGGTTACGCTCAGTATCAATCTTTGTCCTTTCTATGGAGGAAAAGACCAGACCGATTACTTTCTGCCGGACATTGGCTCCCGGGCGCTCCTTAAGGCTACGAAGGGTCGGTATGAGGTCACCATCAACAAAGCTCATAAATCCACCCAGAGTGCCCATCTGTAACTCCAGTCTCTTTTTCCCTTCTGGTGCTGCCCAATCACGCCAGCGATAAGGATAATCGAGCGATGGTTCGAATTGGGCGCCTACTGCTCGTGCTGTTTCCATTTCTCTTCCCTCTTTCTCATCCAGAATGCGCAGGAAAAGCATCCAGGTAAGTTCGGGAACATATTGGAGGGCACCAGCACAGTTGGAACGGCGCATAATGTCACAGATACCTTTGACATAGGCATTCAAGCTCTGGGGGGTCGTGATTTTGCGGTAGTTTTTAGGCATGTTATTAACCTCCTCTCAAAAACTCTTGCCAGCTCAAAGTCTTAATCCCATGGTTGTTTGCCTTACCTGTAGCCTTTGTGTCTCTCTCGTCGATAACAAGGGGAAGTCCCCGCTTTAGAGCAATAGCCATCACTGATGCTTCTCCGGAATCGATACCCGGCTGTCGCAGGATTTGCAGATATTCCTCTCCTTCATTATCTTGGAACTGTGTTATCACTTGAGGATGCCCTAAAACAAATTGCCGGAGGGGATCCGTCTTGTTAATCCTAGGGTGATACGCTACCTCATACGCAACCCTTTCGGATATCAGAATGGCTCCCTTTCGCTGTTCCAAAATTCTAACGCCCTCATTTAGCTCAATATTTATGAGAGAGCTAGAATCAATTAGATATTGCCAAAATTCTTGAGCGAAAGTTTTCTTTTTCACGTGTCAACTCTGCGACTTGCGTTGCTGCTCAATCTCCCTCATAGCTTCCCTAACTGTGATGCCTAGGCTACTCGCAAGTTTACCGGTAGAAATTAGCCCCCTCTGATAAGCTTCAAAGGTTGTGCCCACAAATTCCTTACCAAGTTGTTTTTTCCACCTCGGAGTTCGAGGACGTCTAAGAAAGGTTGGCTTGAGTTCAAAAAGAGTGTCAGTGTGTCCCCATTCTATTAATCCCAAATTTTCTAATCTATAGCCAAGTGCCTGAATACTTACGCCCCATTTACCAGCCATTTGACCTAATTCTTTTGGCGAAGGTGTTCTAGAAAGCTCCCTCCTTCCGAAATCTCCTATCACACTTGTCTCAGGTAATAGCAATTCAATCGCGAACTGATTGGCTTTAACTTCTATATTTCCCTGAACTTCACTGAGTTTCAATGGAATATGACATAGGCTCGATGCATGCCTATAAAGAAGATGGGCTAGTTCATGAGCCAATGTAAAATTCCTTCTTCCCTGTGGTTCACTTGCGTTGAGCAAAATAGAAGGGCCATATTCCAAATGCCAGAGTGAAAAACCAGAAAAGGCATCCTCTGGAACGGGAAGTCCAAATATACGGACACCCTCACCTTCCAGGCGCTCTCTTAAGTCAGGTAAAGGCTTGTCACCTACATCGAGTATCCTCCTCAAACCCTGAGCAACCGTCTTTGGAGGGACAGACTCTTCAAAGCAAGAAAGTTTGACCTCTCGCCCCTTATTTAAGAGATTCTCAAGCTCAAGAGCAGTTCGACATAATTCGTCAAATTTTGCTATTACGAGCTTCGCTTCTTTGGCTAATTCTTCTAGAGATTGCCCAGGTTTCCCACGAAATTCTATTTTCTCTGGCGGAGCCGGAGTTTGTTTTAAAAAGTAATCTATCTCCCTACCATATAGCTCAGCTAATTTTTCAAGTTGCCTCAGATTGGGCTGTGCTTGTTCTTTTTCCCAATTGAGTATATCCTGTGGGCTAGTGTTTAGCTCAAGCGCCGCTTCCTCAGGTGTCAATATGAGCAATTCTCTTGCTCTGCGAAGTTGGTTACCTATAATTATACTCGTCTGAGATTCTGAATTAGCCATCATAATTCTCCACTGAAAGCCTTTTTCAGAATTGCCTGAGGAAGGGCTTTTATGGTTTCTAGCTGTTTTTCAATAGCAGCTTTGAGTTTTTCTGCTTGAGTCATCTTTTTCTTGAGCTCTGAGGCGATGCGTTGCTGAGTTGGGAGGGGAGGAACAGGGATATAGAGCCTCTCAAATTCTGGTTTGGTGATGTGTTGCATAGTTGCCCCATGAATGTGCTCTTTGATTTCCTCCATCGCATAATTAACTATAAAGTAAAGGAAATCTCGCAACGCCAAATTAGAATATTCTTCCACTTTAAAAATGTGCTGGTTCAGTAGTGCATCACCCCGTTCCCAAACGTATGCTCCAAGAGATGCAGACCACGAAACGAGCAAGTCTCCATTATGGACTTTATAACGATCTTCCACCTCCCCATCGTAGTAATTGAAGAGTGCAGATGGGGCATTTAGATTCTGGATGCGGATGATAGGCATTCCTGTTCGTTTCCATTCTTCAGGTCTGAATGCACAACCATTTATGTATCGTGCTACCTCCCCCAGTCTTCTCCTCTCCCACTTCTTTGCCTCATCGCTTTCAAAAACCTGGCGGAGGTAGGATGAGGGCAAGGCTTTGGCAGCCTCTAACTGCTCTTCACAGGCAGTTCGAGCACTCTCAACTTCCTGCATCAGTTCCTGAACCCTGGCTACAATCCGCTTTTGCTCGGGAAGGGGAGGGAGAGGGATACAATAATTGGCTAGGAAGTTTTCGGGCACTCTTTGCTGCCCCACAGCGCCGGTGAAATAATTGATTGCCTCTTGCAAAAAGTAGGGTTGTCTAATGAAAAAGTGAACCCACTCTGGCAAAATCTCACCCTTCGAGCGCAAGACATGAAACTCTGTTGTGCCGAATCCAATTCCGTCAATCAGACTCCTTGCTATAGCATGTTTGCCATTCTGCATGCAAGGTGTAATCTTGGCGAAAAGAACATCACCTTCCTTGAAATAGGTATAGCCCTTAGAAATCTCCGAATAGGGGCGAATTTTAGATTCTGATATTGCCCCGAGTCTCTCATTAACCGCTGCCATAGGGACAAATGTTGTAGGGGCATCAGCTGAGCGAGTAAAATCTTTAGGACGAGGAGCATTAAATTCGCACACTTCCCCCAGCTTGACCCACCGCCAGCCCGCTGGGAGTGAAGAGCTCGAATTGCCGAGTGTGGAATTGCTCACGTCATTACCCTTTTATTGCCCATTCTTGCCCTTTGTCCCCTTTATGTCCTCTTTCTGACCCCTTTTTGACCCCTTCGAGCCGTTCTGGATTTCATCTCTCAATCACCAACTAACCACCAAAATCGCCAAGTAAATGCCAACCAAACACCATTCGCACTAATCTTTTTGCCCCTTTATTGCCCCTTTATTGCCCCTTTCGCCCCTTTGATGCCCTTTTAAAATATAGTAGGTGCCTTTGCCAGTTGTACCAACACGCTCAAGAATTTCTTTGTCTTCAAGTTCTTTCAAGTCATCAGTAGATTGCCTTTTTCTTACACCGCAAATCTCTTGATACTCCTTATTCGTTATCTTCCCCTTCTCCTTTACATACATCACAGCCTTTATCTGCCTTTCATTTAACCCCATCTTCCTCAGGTTCTCTTCAGTATAAATGTCCTTATAGAAATAGACCGAGAACCCACCCATCTCCTCCTTATATTCTGGCTCTGGCAGCCCAGCCTCTTTCATCCATTCCACCATTCGAACCGTGCCACTACCGTATTGCTCGATGTAGCCGGCAAGATAAAACACTTTGGCAATTAAAGGATTGCGCAAATATGACTGATGCGGCCTTTTCAGTTGTTCCACCGTTATACCTTCAGGAAGTCCGCCGGGGTTGGAAAACCAGATATGGTCATCATATACCTTTATGGTAGTGAAATTGGCTATGTTGAAATAGTCTCTGTGAATAAGGGCATTGAGCACCGCTTCACGAAGGGCAGGAAGAGGGTAGTCCCAGATATCCTCTCGCTCTATCCCCTTTATCTCGTAGCGAACACCAATATGCTGCTTTAGAACATTAAGCGTTTCGTCAAACTGGTGGAAAAGATTCCCTCTCACCCATTTATCGTCGATTATGGTTGTCTCCGTCTTGAAGCGTCCGATCCGAACACAGAGATTGATGAAATGTTTTTGCGGGTTCTTCCCAAAGAGGAGAATAGCTCCGTTGGTCAGCTTACCGTCCGTCATAAGCTCCAGCTTTTCCAGGACAAGCTCAGGTAGTTCATCCAGAGATACATCGGTAAGTCTGTTCTTCTCCACAGCCAGACGGACAAAGCGACGAATGGCTTCAGGGTCCATTTCTTCCAGTGAAAAACCATCTGTCAGGGAGTCCCAGGTTTTGCCTCTTGAAAGAAGGGACCGAAGTTTTTCCCGACTTATTTCCCTGGTTGTGTTCCCGACTCGTTCATAATAGCGCGCCTCGTATGAGACAGGATAACCTGAACGCGCAACCCTAACCGCGATTACCCGCTTATCCTCTATGTCTCTAGTCACTATTTCAGGATAAAGGGATAACTTGTTCACGATACGATTGGTTAAATCCTCCAGAAACTTGGTTGAAGACTCGACTCCCACAATACCGCCTCTGTTATTCACACCAAGTAGAATTGTGCCACCTTTTGTGTTTGCGAAGGCAGAAATAGTTTTATAAAAGGCTTCACTAGGGCTTTCCTTGAACTCCAGAGTCTCAGTTTCCCCTGAGACCAACAACTTTTCCAGCCCCTTTTCTTCCATGCTCACTTTATCAGTCCACACTTTGTAAAACTGTAGTAATCATCTCTATTCTTGCCAATGATTACGTGGTCTAACACTTTTAACCCGATGAGGTTGCAGGCATCTATAATACGGTTTGTTAGACTGATATCTTCACCTGATGGCTCTATATCACCTGATGGGTGATTGTGAACTAATATGACGGAAGAGGCAGACTTTACAGTCGCCTCTTTTATAATCTCTTTCGGGTCGACTACACTTGCATTAACACTGCCTTTGCTTATTTCTACATTGTGAATTGGTTTGTTCTTTATATCTAAGAGGATAACATAAAAAAACTCTTTCTTCGCATCTCTCAAATAAGGGCCATAATACTCTGCTACATAGCTAATAACATCGTCGGGCTTTTTAATCCTTTTCTGTTTCTGAGCACTTTCTTTGTAGAGTCGCTTTCCAATTTCCAGTGCCGCCTTTATTTGCGCTGCCTTTGCAGGTCCAATCCCATCTATTTCACAGATTTCAGAAATCGGAGCACAATCTATCTCCCTTAATGTCCCAAACTTATTCAACAGCCTTATTGACAATTCTTCCGCACTGGTTCCTTCTTTTCCAGTTCGCAGGGTTATTGCCAGAAGCTTTGATAAACTGAGCGATTCCGGACCATATTCAATCAGCATTTCCCTTGGTCTTTCTTCCTTTATCCATTCCTTGATGGGACGATTTTCTCTCAATGCGGACGCGCCCTTCCTAACTTCCTCTCTAATTCTCTGGCAGTCCTCGGAGGTCTTGATGTTCAGTCGTTCTATTATTTCTTTAGTTTTATCTGCAGTTAATAGCCCTTTCCTTGAGCACTTGAAATAAATCTTTCCTCTGTTGCTAATCATTGGGTAAATGGTGTTTGCAACAAGGAAATCAAATATCTCCCTCTCAGGCACAGTATTTAAGTTCATCCCGCAAACAACCTCTTCTTCATTTCGGCAATAATGTCCTTTGGCTCACCCAGAACTTCCAATGTCCGAAGACCCCCTGCTTTCTTGACCTCAGGGGCACTCAAGACATAGGGGTTCTCCAGCTCATCGGTACCGCCTTTAACAAATTGTTGAGCAAGGGCTAACAGCGTACTGCCTGTTTCAGGCGGCAAGCTTTTAAACCAATCAGCGTGCTTGTATCGTAATGCTTCAGCACGCTCCTTTCTGGTCTTGGGAGCCATTCCATACGCAATTTGGGTCAAGACATCGTAAAGGTCATACTCTTGCCACTGCATAATCTCACGGAGCAGACGCACGCCGCGACCATCATCGGGAAGTTTGTTTATTAAGTCCTTGCGTTCAGATGGCTCTGCCCAAATACTGCGGAAATCGTCGAGGGTTTTGACCTCTCCCACAAGGTGCGTCGCCAAAAGCTCACGGTATTCTTCAACAGTGACCATGCTTAACCTGCCTTCCTTCTGAGTGACAATGTACGTCCCGGCGGGATTGATATGAACATCGAATCCTTCCACTCGGATAACTTTTTCCTTCCCCTCCCCTTCAGGTTCTTTAGATTCTCGGGTAGGAGTGAGGCGGGTTACAAAGCCCTTTCCCAAAAGACGAGTAGCATTGGTGTAATCATATACCCGGAACATCAGCTTGTTTGTCGGTGGGTGAAGCCTTGTGCCTCTGCCCATCATTTGATGGAAAGCAATGGGAGAACGGACATACTTGAAAAAGACGACATTGCGAACGCAAGGAACATCTACTCCGGTGGTAATCAAGTCCACAGTGGTAGCTATGAAATGACTCCGCATGGAGCCGCGCAAATCAGCGATGTATTGGCTTCCACCGACAGCGGCAGTGCATTTAAAGGCGTAGGGTTCCAGTCTTTGCTCTCCATTATTCGAACACCAATCAGCATAAAGGTTATTCATTTCAGCGGCGACAGCGTCAGCATGGGTATCCCGAGTGCAAAAGATAATCGTTTTTTGAAGAGGGTCGCCCGTTTGAAGAAGCATGTCAAATAGGTCCTGACATATCGCTTTGACCCTATCGGGAAGCTGGATGACATCTTCAAAAGATGGCGCTTCGTAAATCTCACGCGTCTCATCAGCAGCTAGAGGTTGTCCTGTTGTGGCGTCTCTGGCACCCAGGACCTCAATATCCTTTCGTGTCACGCCTGTTATGTCGAGGTTTACTTCTCTCTGGATAACTTCACAGGCAGCGATATAACCGTCTTCTATCCCCTGCCCCATATCATATTCGTAGACTGGCTCACCGAAGTATTCAAGGTTATTCGCCGTAATCTCCTCATCCTCACTGCGTTCCTCTTTCGTGCCTCCCTCAAAGGAGCGTGGGGTTGCAGTGAGACCTATCTGTATTGCCTCCGGGTTGCGACGAAGGACGATGCTCCATTTCCCCCAGGCACTGCGATGACATTCGTCAATAATGATGTGGCTGAAGTAGTTCTCAGGGTAATGCTCAGTAAGAAAACGGGCATCTTCCTCATCAGTGCTAACATTGAGGGTCTGGTAAGTGGCAATGAGGATTCGAGCATTCTTCTGGGGATTGGTGCCAGTGACTTCAGCAGCATTGGCGCCAAACACATTTTGGAAATGTCCAAGCCCCTGTGAGCGTAGTTCCTCTCGGTCACAGACAAAGAGGGCACGCCGAAGTTGCCCGGCATCGGCAATCTTTTTCAATAGGTGTACCGCAATGAATGTCTTCCCGGTCCCCGTAGCCAGAAAAAGCAGGATGCGTTTTTGACCTCGCACTATTCTTTCCAGAGCAGCACGGATGGCGGCATCCTGATAGTATCGTCTACTCGCCTCACCACTGGGATAAGGGATTAGCAAAGGTCTTGCACTCTCTGCTTCTAATGAAAAGCCCGCTCCCCGCTCATACCTCTGTCGCAGTTCCTGAGGAGTTGGGAACCCTTCGAGAGGTGAAGGAGCGCTGGTTTTGCCGGTGAAGTAGTCATATTCGGTGAAGAGATGCCCATTAGACGAATACACAAAGGGAACATCATTCAATCGCGCGTATTTTTTAGCTTGCTCCAGACCTTTGTCTGGTGGCTCATCGCTTCTCTTAGCCTCTATTAACGCAATAGCAACAGGCTGAGTGCTGATGTTCACCCGAATGCGCAGGAGATAGTCAGTTCGCCCTCGCTGTCTCCTTTTTGGCTTGCCATCTACAATGTCTACCCCTTGGGCTATTTCTTCGCGGTGGACGAGGTCTTCGGTCCAGCCCCGGGAGTGGAGAATTGGATCGATAAGCTTTGCTCTGGTATCAGCCTCGCTTAACGCCATATATAGATTCTCCAACGCAGTTCATCACCATAGGAACACCCTTAAAACATTATACAACAACCATAGGGATATAGCTTACTTCTAACAGCAGCAGCTAAATCAAGAGGCAGCCAGGAGAGCGGCTCTCAAGCCCCCCGTTCGGAGGGTCGCCCTTCGTGTAATTTTGCCAAGTTTCCCTTTAAAATTTCGCAAAAATAAAGCGTTTCAACCCAGCTTGATTAATTCCTTTGCAACCAGCGAATACGAAAGCAAAGGGGGATTTGGTGCTAATACATTTCAATTCGCTTAGGAGCAAGCATGTGGCTTGACGTCTTGGCTGGAGAGCATAAACATACTCTTGACTTCAAGATATAATGCAGTATAAAATACTGCGATAGCAGTAAATAACACTGCAATTCAATCCCTTTTCGAGGATTAGTTCTCCACCAACATTTCGCCAGATTGGGTCAGTTAGCACAGCCTCTCAGGTAAATTAAGAGGAGGGAGTTGCTGAGATTGCTTCGCTTCCCCCATGAGGAAGTATTATTCTTGCTCTAAGTCTTTGACTAGCTCATCAACTGAGGCAAAAGTCTTGACGCGTCCAGCCTTGATATCCTCGTTAGCTTCCCTTTCA
>Ga0315279_10011865_pt1 | contig 10020 bp, 13 predicted proteins | sample YL17G06_20_MG_FD_203694 | JGI IMG/M metagenome (GOLD analysis project Ga0315279, IMG submission 203694) | Sediment microbial communities from Yellowstone Lake, YNP, Wyoming, USA - YL17G06_20 | ecosystem: Environmental > Aquatic > Freshwater > Lake > Sediment | place: USA: Wyoming | collected...
TCATGAGACTCCTCCTCTCCCACGTCGGTCAGGAGTGACAATGCGCGGATCGTGAGCGGGGGCCGCACGTCTCATCCGCACCACTTCCAGGAACGTTCTCGTTTCGACTTCCCATTCCTTGAGAGTTCTTCGTGCCACATGCGCCATGGACCGGAACCGTCGCAACCGGTCCGTGAGCGACCCTCGCTGGCGGAGCAGCTCGCGTACCTGCCCGACACGCCAGCCATAGCGGCGATAGAACCGACGGTGGGCACCGAGGACCGCCCGCTGAAGCTGTTCGACGTCCAGGCGACCATGGTCGTAGACGCAGTGCGTTCCGTCGTAGTAGTCCCAATCCCGGGGGAAGTCGGTGAAGATCAGGTTCGGACGCATTTCCTCGAACAGTGGAGTGCCGGGAAGAGGCGTCAGGATGCTGAGATGAATGCTCTCGATCCTGGTCTGTCGAGCGAACTCGACGATCCGATCCACGGTCTCGCCCGTGTGTTCAGGCCCGACGACGAACATCCCGTGAACCGCGAAACCGTTGTCGTGCAGGATCCGGGTATCCTCGACAAGCCGCTCGCGCAGGACGCCGTCGCCGCGATAGCCTTTGTGCCACTGCTCGGCGGTCGAGTCCTCGATGGTTTCATAGCCGACGTAGAGGATGGAGCCCCCGCCATCGCGCATGGCGTCGAGCAACGGCCGATCAAGGATCCCCTGCGATCGGTCCACCCATGGGAAGTCCACGCGTGCTTGTGCCGAGAACCGCACGCCCAGGGGCCGAATCCGGTGCATCAGCTCCGTGGTCCAGTTCCGGTTGGACGTGAAGTTGTCGTCGTAGAAGAAGAACTCCTGGAAACGCTGCTGTTTGTACGTCTGGAGGTCCTGACAGACCTTTTCAACCGAGCGGTGCCGGACCCTTCGACCGAACATACGGCTGACTGAACAGAACGAACAGCCGTACGGGCACCCGCGGGATGCCATGATGGGCAACGGGTAGACGCCCCTGGACGGAAAGCGCGAGACGACCGTGTCGAAGTCACGCATCAGCCCGTAGTCGGGGGCCGGCAACGCGTCGAGGTCCTCGAGCGCAGGGCTCTCGATGACGCCGCTTCGAATCGCGCCGCCGGCCACCTGCTCGATGACCGCTTCGGCCTCCCCGCGCACGACGATATCGCCGTGCGCCAGCGCCTCGCGGCTCATGAAGGTTGCGTGGATTCCACCGAAGACAATGGTTTTTCCAAGAGCGGCGGGCCGAATCAGATCAGCCAGCGCATAACCTCGAACTGCTGTGGGCGTCATGATGCTGATGCCGATGACATCAGCCGAACACACGTCGCGGTAAGCATGCTCGTTCTCTTCGAGGGGGCCCGAGAAATTCTCGTTGTAGACCGCCGCGTCGTACCCCCGCTCTTTCAGCAGGGTCGCCAGCGTGATTGGCCCCAGTAAGGGCAAGCAGCTGACCCACGCATTGAAGGGGCGCCCGCGACGACTGCGCGGCTCAAGGAAGCGCACCCTGCGTTGCATCTTCATCACCTCTCCCCACAGCCGGGGGGATTCCGGTATCTCGCGCAAACGCCCGCTGTCGATCCGCCTTCGTCATAGGTCGGCGGCGGCATGGGCCAGTCCTCTGGTGTGGGCTCTCGTCTGAGAATTCGTTTGGGTCAGTTCGTCATATCGTTATCTAACGAAGTGATCGACGCCAACGCGCCCGGCTGTCAACGCGTGCGCGCTGATGCGAAGAGCTCCTTCAGGTCAGAAATCACCGCGAGGGGGCGCCCGGAGTCGTCTTCCGCTCATGCAGCGAATGCTGCAGCTCGACGGCGGCCTCGGTGGCCATCGTGAGCACCGGACACCAGACCGACGGGATCCCGGGATTCGCGTCTCCCTTCGACAGTCGGTCGAAGCCCGCACGCAGCTTCCGCAGGTTTAGAGCGCTGGCGACAAACATGATCGCCATGCCCGCCATCGTGGTGATCAGAGCCCAGCCAACTGCCCGCAGCCATCCCAGGGTGGCGGACGACGCCACGACGAGCAGCATCGCAGACACGAGCGACACACCGATCCAGACAGCCATCACTGACAGATAGGCGGGGATGTTCTTCTTGCGCAGCAGTGGGTAGCGTGGCTCTTGCATCGTCCCTTCTCCATGTCTGTCGTGGACATCCGGCCGCGCTCACCAACGTACTGGTGCGGGCGCGTCGGCTGCATCGATACGCGCCGTCGGCTTTACCGTTGCCGAGCACATGTAATCGCGGGTCAGGTGCGTCCGCGGGCTGCTCCGCTTCGCCAGCAGGACCTGGCACACGCTCGTCATCCCGTCTTCGAAGCCCTCAGCCGCACCCGCGAGATATAGAAGCCAGGTCCGATACGTCGTCTCGTCCACCGCCTTCAGGCACGCGGACGCGTTCTGCTGCAGCCGCTCGACCCACGCACGGCACGTGAGCGCGTAGTGCGGTCGCAGGTTCTCGACATCGAGCACGTCGAAACCCTCGAGTTCAGCCACCCGAACGACATCGGCGAGGTGCACCAACTCGCCGCCGGGAAACACCCGCCGCTGCAAGAACAACGTTTCGGCGCCGTCTGAAACGAATGCCGGACGGACGATGCCGTGATTGAGGAACAGGCCGCCAGGCTCCAGAAGGTTGTGAACCGCGCGGAAGTAGCTCTTGAGGCGATGACGCCCGACGTGCTCGAACATGCCTACTGACGCTATCTTGTCGAATCGGCCAGTCATCTCCCGGAAATCCGCTTCGTGCACGGTCACGTTCGCGCGCGGCACGGCATCGTTGGCCGCGGCCCTGGCGTAGGCAACCTGCTTGGCGCTAAGCGTACAGCCCGTCGCCTGCACACCGTAGTGTTCAGCGGCGTGAATCAGCAGCGCCCCCCACCCGCATCCCACGTCGAGGAAGCGCTCACGCGGTTGGAGATCGAGCTTGCGGCAAATGTGATCCAGCTTGGCGAGCTGCGCCTCGTCGAGCGGCGTATGAGGCGTCCGGAAGTAGCCGCACGAATACACCATGCGCCGGTCGAGGAACTGCTGGTAGAACTCGTTCGATCGGTCGTAGTGATAGCGGATGTTCTGTGCCGCGCGGCCGCGTGTCTGGAACCAGGTCTCGATTCGGCTCGGGGCGAGTCGGGCAGCCGAGGCGTGAAGGATGGTGCGCCAATTCACCCTCGCACCGGCCCGCTGGAACCGCACGGCAGCCACCAGGTCGCCGAACAGATCAAAGTCCCCCTCGATGAACCAGAGGGCCGCGGTGTACGCATCGGCCTCCAGGAGTCGTCGAAGGTGCAGACGGTCGCGAACGGCGACGGTGAACGCAGGGTCACCTCCGCCGAACTGCTCCCCGGTGCCGTCGGCATACCGAACGGCATAGGCACCGGGGCCGCGGCGGGTCGCGGCCGCCGGTACCGCATCCGGTGGTGCCGTCATCGTCTGTGACAGGTTCATGGCAGTGCCTCCGAGTCTGCTGCAAGGCCTCGCTCCGGCCGCTCGCGAGGGCCCCAGTTACCGCAACATTCCTTTCACCACCACGTCTACGGCCTGCTCTTCGCTGAGCCCTCGGGCCATCAGCGTCTCGATCTGCTTCTTGTCCACGCTGCCAATCGCGGCCTCATGGGTGAGCTTCGCCCTGTCGTCCACCACGGTCAGCTTCGGGATCGCGCTCGCGCGAGCGTCGGGACCTTTGAGGATCTCGACGCAATCGACGTGGCCTCGCGCGTTGGGGGCGGACCCGACCGCCTCGCCCACGACCGTGCTGACGCAGTGGTCCGAGGCAACGACGCGGCTCTTCGCCAGCCCTCGCGAGTTCTCGCCATCGAGGAAGAGGGATTCGTTGATGGTGATCTGGTCGTGCTTCTTCCCGTAGACCCTGGCGTCGAGCTCACACACCGCGTCCTTCTCGAGGTGCGCCTGGTAGTCCAGCCTGAGCGTGCCGACCGCGCCCTGCACGAGTTTGAACCCGCTCCTGAACATCCCACCCTCCTCCACCTCGATGTGGGCGACCGGCAGCACCTCCACGCCGCCATCCTCCCCGTGGTAGTGCGTCTCCGAGTACTCCATGCTGGCGCCGCGGCCCACGTGAATGGCCGCCTGCATGACGTGCTTCACGTGGACAGCGTTGGGAAACGAACAGTGCGCGACGAATCGGACCCTGGCTCCTTCGCCGATGTGGAACTCCCCGATGATCTCCTGGAGCCCTTCTTTGGGCAGAACGCCGAAGCAGAGATGAACGGGGGAGGTGACCACCGCTCCAGGCTCCACCGTGATCCTGGCCCTCGCACCGGTGGGCGTCCCCTCGCCGTCGATGCGAACGCCGGGAATGCTGTTGGCGTGGAGAATCCTGTTGTGGCTCACGACCAGGCTGGCGATCTTCCTGTCAAGAAGCCCGGCCGGATCCCCGCCACTGCGCTCGTAGGCCTTGGCGATCGCCGCGAACTCAGCAGAGTAGTCAGGCATGAGGCACCGCCTCCTCGCCGGGTTCGTTGACGTGCGGGCACTCCTGGCAGTGGTTGCGGAAGAAGCGCGCGATCGCCGCCGGGTCGCCCGTCTTCAGAATGGTGCCGCCGCACAGCGACGAGGCGCGATCGGCGATCGCCGCAACCTCTTCGTGGTGAGTGATGAGCAGCACGGCGGTGCCGTTCCGGGCGAGTGTGCGAATCACGTCGACAATGTTGGCGATCGAGAGCGCATCGATGCCGGAATCCGGTTCGTCCAGCACGACCAGCTTCGGCTTCATCGCCAGGACCGCCGCCAGCTCGACCCGCCGGCGTTCGCCGCCGCTGAGCGTCGCATCCACCGCCCGACGGAGGTACTTCTCCGCGCTCAACCCCACCTTCAGAAGGCAGTCCGTGGAGCTGAGAAATCCGTTGCCCGCCTGTTGCCTTGAAATCTCCAGGTACTCGGCGACTGTCAGACCCTCGAAACGCGCCGGCTCCTGCCAGGCCAGCGTGATGCCCAGTCGAGCCCGGTCGGAAATGGTCAGGCGAGAGAGATCTTCCCCTTTGAAGAGGATCTGGCCACGTGCTGGTCGATATCCGCTCAGACCCATCAGAACCGCGGCCAGCGTGGACTTGCCGGTTCCGTTGGCCCCGAGGATGCTGTGGATTTCGGCCTCCCGGACCTGCAGATTGAGGTCGTGAAGAATCGGCTGCCCGCCGAGAACCAACGTCAGATCGGAAATGTCCAGCATGTCTGGCTCCGCGCGCTCGCGAGGCTGGGCTCAGGGGCTCCTACGCCCACCCGGGCTTCCACACCTCATCCACGAGTTGAACGTCCACCGCGGCGCCTTGCGCGATGGCTTCGAGTCTCCCGCGGACCTGCGACATCAGGTACCCGGCGAGAGGGCAGCCGGGGGCCGTCAACACCATTCGCACCTGAATGCGGCCTTCTTCGATCTGGACCTCTCGGATCAAGCCCAGATCGACGAGATTGACGCCAATCTCCGGATCAACCACTTCCCGCAAGCTCGAGAGGACCGCCTCGTTGGTGACCATCGAAGACCTCTCAATTGCGCAACCGGTGACCGTCCCGCCACGTTTCAACAGCCATGGCCCAATCGCGCCCGCCGATCGCGGCGGCCGCCGCCGCGACGGTGTGCGCGAAGGCCAGAAAGTCGGCATCGTTGAAACGCAGCGCCAACCCCCTTCGCTCGAGCTCGACGTCGATATGCCCCTCCGGGCACCGTGCGACACCAACGCCGTGTTCACCTCTGGCCAACACGTGCCATTCGGTCATAACCGCCTCCGTCTCATCCTGAGAGCGCTGCGGCCGCCAACGCGTCGGCCGTGCGGGCAAGGACCGCCGACGCCTCGGCGACGATCGTGTCGAGCCGCGCGAGGCGTCCCCACCCCTCCCCGCCGCACGCCATCGGCCCGTACTCGGGTTCGACGATTCCGAACCCCAGGCGACGCAGCCTCCGCACGTTCGCCCTCACGATCGGGTTCATCCACATCCGCTCGTTCATCGCGGGCGCCAACAAGCGCGGCGCGGCGACGGCGAGGGCCGTCGTGGAGAGCATGTCATCGGCAATCCCGTGCGCCAGCTTGCCGATGATGTTCGCGGAGGCGGGTGCGACGATCAGCAGGTCCGCGTCGCGCGCCAGCGCGATGTGTTCGACCACCTCGCCACCGCCCTCGAACATGTCCACGGTGACGGGGTGCCCGGACACGGCGGCCAGCGTGAGCGGCGTGACAAAGCGTGTGGCGTTGCGGCTCATGATCACCCGCACGTCGGCGAGCTGCGCTTTCAGCAAGCCAATCAGATCCGCGGCCTGGTATGCCGCGATGCTCCCCGTGACGCCCAATAACACCCGTCTTCCGGCCAACATAGCGCCCTCAGCAACAGCCGCCCGCCGGGCGGCCGGCGTCGGCAAGGTCCAGCCCCACGATCGAGCTGATCACGCCATTGATCTGCCGCAGGAACGCCTCCGCCCTGCTCTTGGTCGTCAAATACTCCTGGACGAGCGGGTGTGCCTGCACGCGCGCCTGCCGCTCCCGGACCTCCGTCAACATCGCCTGCCTCGCTGCTCCTTTGGCGTTCGCCCGCTGGAAGGCGTCGAAAGACATTTGCAGCCCCGCTCGCATGCGCATCAGTTCGGCGTCGCTCTGAAATCGCGTCTCCGCGCCAATGAACGCGGCGATTGCCGGTGCGGTTCTGAGGGCCTCGATCACCGTCTCGATGCCGCCAGCCAGGCTCCCCGTTGGGTCGTTCATCGCATCCGATTCCATGGTGTCCCCTCCGTCAGCAGCAACCGCCGGCCGGGGCGCACGCCCGTCCGAAGTGGATACCAACACCGGCGCTGATCTTGGCCACGATCTGCGTGCACAATTGGGTCAGCTGTTCCTGCGCCTCTTGATACGCTTGAACTTCCGGTATGCGCGAGAGGCGTTGCCATTCGGCGTCCAGCTCCCGCTCGACCGCCAAGTCAAGGCCGCCCCAGGCGCGCGCGTTCTGCAAGTCCTGCTGGCGGCGCTGGTACTTCTCGAACCGCTCGCGCAACCCGTCGGCCTTCATGAACGCTTCCTGGGCCGCTTCGAAGTTGCGAAACGCGAGCGAGCGCACGAGGGCATGTCCCAGATCGTTGGCGGCTTGGATTGCGCGGGTTTCGGACCCGGTTGTCGGCGTCGCTTGTCTCTTACTCACAATCAGCTCCTCCTATGAGAGCGCTGAGGTCTGCGCGCCAGCGTAGCGCGGGTCATTGGGGGAACACGCCCCGTTCGGCGAGCGCCCGGCCGATCCGAGGGTCCGACAGTTTTCCACCTTCGCTGATGACGTCATCGCCGACCGTCACCAAGGGCAGCGCGGCGCCGGCTTCCACCCGCGCGAGCACCGCGGGAAAGTCGAAGCTGCGGGGACTGAAAAGTTCCACGTACTCCACTGCGACGCCGTCACCGAAGCGGCGCCGCATCCGTTCCCCGAGACCGGCGGTCGCGGAACCCCATGTCTCGCCGGACCCGCAAGTCGCCATCGGCGCGGCGAACACGCGGACGACGACAGGCGCTGTCGTCATCAGCAGCACCCCGCGCCGCTGCCAGGGCCGCAACACCCAGATGGGCCATCCGCGCCCGGTCCTCGCATCGGCCCGACACCTGAGAAGTCCTGCAATACGTCGCGGCTGTCGCACCGGGGACAGACCGGCTTCAGCCCCCGCGCCTTCTCGGCAAGGGTTGCTTTCACCGTGAAGGACTCGCCGCACCGTTCGCACTTGTACGCGTAGATCATGCGCCCGCCCCTTTCCGCGTCGGCCGCGCGTTCTCATCGGCGTCGCCGTCACCGAAGAGCAGCGTGGCGACGTCGCCGACCGTCGAGAGGCCACGGATCTCCCGGTCCAGCAACGGCAGCGTCAGGACGGGTGCTGCGAAGCTCCGCTCGATCTCACGGAGGTAGTCCATCTGCATGGCACGCCGCCTCGCGAAAAAGGGATTCGTCGCCTGGGTGGCGGGGATCACCTGGTTGGCGATGACCAACTGGGTGGGAATGCCGGCCGCCTTGAGATCGAGCATCGCGCGGTGGGCCTCCACCATCGGGGTGAACTCCGGATAGAGTACAAAGGCGAACGTCGTGCGCTCAGGATCCTGAAGCCGCTCGATCATGCGATCGAACCGAGCGCGGGTCTCGCTGCGCAGCGCATTGCCGTCCTGCGTCGTCGTCACCATCAACTCGACCTGCTGGCTGTAATCGAACGGCAGTGTTAGCAACCGCAGTGTGTGGCCCGTAGGTGCGGTGTCGAAGACGATGACGTCGTAGCTCGCCTGATCCGCATACTCGGTGAACTTGTCGAACGATGCCATTTCCTCCGTGCAGGGGGATTCCAGTTCTTCCCGCATCGCCGTCAGCATGTCCGCCGAATAGCGGCGCTTCGCATCCTCCAGGATGCGCGCCTTGTACTCCTCGGTCGCTCGCTTGGGGTCGATGCGCGCCATCCACAAGTGCGGCACCCCGTCCACCGCGACCGGGACATCCGTGACGGCCTGCTCGAGGACCTGCCCGATGTGGGCGGCGGGATCGGTGGTCAGAAGCAGCGTACGGAACCCGAGCCGGGCCACGTGTACCGCGGCCGCACACGAGACGCTCGTCTTGCCGACGCCCCCCTTGCCCGCGAAGAAGATCGAGCGGCCGTGACCGTTTCGCGGCGCCAGGAGGCTCGCGAGCTGCGCGCTGTCGGGACTGGTTCCCGCCCGCTCGCTTGTCCCGGCAGGAACCGCCGCCGGGACATCTGCTGTCGCGCTTGCCGCGCGCCCCTCGAGCGACGCGGCCACCTCCCGTAGCCGCGAGACGCCCTTGACCTCGTGATCGCGTAACAGCATGTACCGTGTTGGCCGTGGAAACAGTCGGCGGATTTCCTTGAGATGCCGCTGCTGCATCTCGTATCGCTTCGCGAAAAACGGCTGGTCACAGACCTCCGCCGGCAGGACACGGTTGACAATCAACTCCTGCGCGTGGACGCCCAGCCGCTCCAGCTCGGACGCCGAACGCTGCGTCTCGAAAATGGCCGTCTGCTCCGGCTGGAGGACGAAGACGAAGCGCGTGCGGGTGGGATCGCCCAGGAGCGCAATCGCGCGGTCGTATTTGACCTTCGAGGCCTGGATGGCCTGGACGGGCCCCATGCACGTCTGGCCCCCACCCTTCGCGCTCTCCTCGATGTACGCGCTCCAATCCACGGGGAGTTCGAGCATCCGGATGGTGTGTCCCGTCGGCGCGGTGTCGAAGATCACCAGGTCGAACCGATCCTCGTCCATGAAGTCCACGAAGCGATCGAACGACGCGATCTCCGTCGTGCAGGGAGAACGAAATTGTTCCTCGAGAACGCTCATCACGTCGTCGGGCATGACGGCCCGGAAGGGCCCGAGCACATGATCCCGATATTCCTCCGTCGCTTTGTCCGGGTCGATTTCCATCGCCCACAGGTTCTCGACCCCGTGGATGGCCGTCACCTGGTGGCCGATGGGTTGTTCGAAGACGTCGGCCAGGTTGGACGCCGGGTCCGTTGTCACAATCAGCGTCCGGCGTCCCTTGCCCGCCTCCGCCACCGCCGTCGCGCAGGCCATCGTCGTCTTGCCGACGCCGCCCTTACCCGAAAAGAACAAATACTGTGCCGCCATGGGTCTTCCCTTAACTCCTTGGGTGTCCTGCCGAATGCGTCGCGTCAGGGCTCGACGGCTGCCGTGATCCAGTCGCGAAGGGTCTCGTAGGTCGGGTACGCCCGTTCCTGGACCACGTGCCCGTTGACGACCGTGAGCGGCAGGACCGGGACGCCTTGACTCTTGAGCCGGGCGAGCACCTCCGGCTGCTGCATGAACTTCGCGGGCTGCTGCCCGAGCAGGTACCGCTGGATGGAGACGCGGCCATCGAACTCGGTGGAGATCCTGAGGATGGCCTCCTGGATGTCCAGCAAAGCCGGATCGAGCGCCGGCCCGCAAAGCCCGCCGGGGCAGCACATGGGCGGGTCGAAAATCTCGATGACAGTTGATGCAGAAGACATGACGTAGTTGCCTTTCGAAACACTCGCCTGCGAGACCGAAGCCGCGGCTCCGAAC
>Ga0315279_10011866_pt1 | contig 10020 bp, 7 predicted proteins | sample YL17G06_20_MG_FD_203694 | JGI IMG/M metagenome (GOLD analysis project Ga0315279, IMG submission 203694) | Sediment microbial communities from Yellowstone Lake, YNP, Wyoming, USA - YL17G06_20 | ecosystem: Environmental > Aquatic > Freshwater > Lake > Sediment | place: USA: Wyoming | collected...
GCTCTTTGAAACACTGTTAAATCCCCCTTCATCCCCCCTTTTCAAAGGGGGAAAATTTGAATTTTTTTTGACATAAATAAAAATATCTCTCCTCCCTTTGGAAAAGCCTGCCTGCCGGTAGGCAGGGGAGGTCGGGAGGGATTTTAGAAACCTGTTTTCAAAAACCTAAATTTATACCAAATATCAAATTTCAAATATAATCTTTTTATTAATTTGAAATTGGTCCCGCCTTGGCGGGATTGGAACTTATTTGGGATTTGTGTATTTGGGATTTGGAAGTTGACTGTTACGACCATGGCCGTACATCATTTTCACCTTTACCCTGTCAAATGATCCGCTTCTCTTCAGATAGAACCGCTGTTTCGTTTTTGTGTAGCCTGGCGTTGCTTTCCCCCTTATTCCCATACTTTTCTTCGTTCTTCTTCCCTCATCTCACGCCTTAGCATCTTCCCTACTTTCGATTTCGGGAGCATGTCTCGAAATTCGATGTACGTAGGGACCTTATAAGGAGCCAGTCTATCCCGGCACCATTTGATCAGTTCATAACTACTTACACCTCTCACGTCTGTCTTAAGGACAACAAAGGCCTTGATGCGCTCTCCAACACTCGCATCTGGTACGCCCACCACACAGGCAGCGAGTACAGCATGATGTGCCTGGAGCACTCTTTCCACTTCGGCAGCGGCAATTCGATAGCCTTTATTTTTAATCATATCCACAGATCGGTCCATGAAGAAGAGCCACCGATTCTCATCCACACGAACAATATCTTTTGTTCGATACCAGATTTCACCATTGATATTCAAAAAGCATTCGGCCGTCTCCTCAGGTTTATTCCAATAAGCTTTGACCGCAGAGTCACAGGTTCCTAATAATTCTCCTGGCTCTCCGGGTGGGACTTCCTTAAGGGTTTCAGAGTCCACCAGTTTAAACCGATCCGTAGGTACGATTTTCCCCGCTGAACCCTCTGGTGGAATTCCATCTTTGGCATAAGAGAGGGAAATGGCTCCGCACAGTTCCGTCGCTCCATAACCCTGGTATAAAGGGATGTTGAACCTCTTGAGCCACCGATTCCCTACCTCAACCGGCATGGCATCGCCACCTGTCCCACAATATCGAAGGGAACTGAGATCGTAGTAATCAAGTCGGTCATGCTCCAGAATCATTCGGTACATAGCAGGGACAGCAAACATGTTGGTTGCCTTATATCGTTGAATGTGATCGAACAGAGCATCTAAGACAACCCGTGGCAGCAGGATGACCGTCTCACCACCAACAATCAAAGGAGATAAGGCATCCATTTCACCAATGATGTGATAAAGAGGGGCGGAGAGCACCGTAATACATTCTCCTAACGGGGTGACTCCCTCACTCGCCCCCCTCCACTCGAGTACCCTTATGAGAAAAAACTTTTCCGAAAGAGGAACGCCCTTTGGAAATCCAGTGGTGCCACCTGTGTAAAGCATGAGGGCTGTTCTGTCCTCACCCCTCTTTTGAAAAGGAGGAAGAGAGGAAGGACGGCCTTCCTTTAAAAGTTTAATAAAAGAGAAAAAATCCTTCCCAAAAGGAATCTTACCTTTCGGAACACGATCGAATCCTTTGCTAATAAGCCTTTTCCACCAGGGAACGAGATCGATCATATTAGTTACAATGACCCTTTTTAATGGGGTCTCAGGAAGAACCTCGACCACATACCTGAGGTTTGTATCCATACACACAATCGTCTCAGCTCCACTGTCTCTGGCCAGATACTTGAGGTCCTCAGCCGTATAAACAGGTGCCACCATGATCGGTATCACACCGAGACGCTGAAGGGCTAACCAGGCGATGACGGTTTGAGGAAGATTATAAAGGTTCAAAATAACACGATCATCTTCCCCAATCCCTAATTGATGTAAAGAAGCAGCAAATTGAAGCACCAACTCTTTCAGTTCAGAATAAGGATAACTTTCTCCAAGATGGATGAGTGCTGTCTTATTGGGATTTCTTTTTGTCGCCTCTTCAAAAGAACTATAAATGGTATCAGCGAGTAACTCCATCGGCTCCACCCTCAATCTTAAACCGATATTGCCCTAATCAAACAGGTTTGAGACATCAAATTCCAAATCCCAAATAAATTCCAAGCTCCCATTCCAAACCGTAAATCGTAAGGCCAAAGGGGTAAAGAGTTTAAACGCTATGCGCCATGCGCTCTGCTCTTTGCCCTTAGCCACTAGATTCCCAGATATGCCGATTTGACTTCAGGATTATCAAATAGCTCTTGTCTCGAACCTTCGAAGACAAGCATTCCATTCTCTACCACATATCCTCGATCGATGATAGGCAGGAGGGTCCTGGCAAATTGTTCGGTCACAAGTACTGTGATACCTTGTATCCGAATATCCTTGATCACCCGAGCCAAGTCAGCCTGAAGAAGAGGACTTAACCCGAGGAGTGGTTCGTCCATGAGCAGAAGTCTGGGCTGGGCGACCAGTGCGATACCAATAGCAAGCATCTGCTGTTCCCCTCCGCTCAGCAACCCTGCTTTTCTTCGCTTCATCCCTTTCAGATGGGGAAAGATTTTAAAAATAAATTCAATTTTTCTCTTGACCTCATGCCTCTTGTGCAGATATCCGGCGATTTTCAAATTTTCCACAACATCGCTATCACGGAAAATGGGGTGCCTCTCCCGGCTGAGGACAATTCCTCTTTTCACCCTTTGAGTTGGCTTCATGTTAAGAATATCCTCCCCTTCAAACTTCAATTCACCGAGCACACTGATTCTCTCGCCGCCTCTTCGGTCCTCTTTTTTCTTCATGTCAAGAATCAAGCCAGAAACTGTATTCATCAAAGTAGTTTTTCCAGCGCTGTTGGACCCGAGAACCCCAACAATTTCACCCTTCCGCACCTCCAGGCTGAGGTCATTCAGGGCAAGGGCATTTTCAAAAAATACCATGAGATTTTTGACAGTGAGCATCAGTTCCATTTATGAAATTTACCCCGTTGTTGCAAACATCAATCCCTGAGTTTATCAAAACTTCTCTAATCTTGGTGCACCCTCTGTTCCTCTCCGTCATTTTTTCAACTACAGGGTTAACCTATCTCCACTTCGATCCCGAGATATGCCTTCTTGACGGCCTCGGTGCTCATCACCTCTTGAGGAGATCCATCAGCGATCTTCTCGCCAAAGTTCAATACAAACACTCGGTCGACGACCCGGAAAAGCTCTTTCAATCTGTGCTCGATCATGATGATCGTCAAACCTTCTTCATGGAATTTTTCAATGAGAGGCAGCGTGCTCGCAACTTCGGACATCGCCATTCCGGAGAAGAGCTCATCGAGGATCAAAAGGTCCGGACGAAGGGCCATCGCGCGAGCCAGATCAAGGCGTTTCAGGTATCCATGGGGAAGGCTACCGGCCAATTTGTAAGGTACAAAGGAATCTCGCTCAAATCCCATATCATCTAAGAGATCAACGGCCACATCATCCCTTTCACCATATTTACCTCCCCTGAGTTTCTTCACCCTTGAAGAAGACAGAGGAATAATGAGATTTTTATAAGCAGGAAGATTATAAAAGAGCCTTACCATCTGAAAGGTCCGGGAAATGCCGAGACCAGCTATAGTATAAGGTTTTTTGCCCGCAATATTTTCTCCTCGATAGATGACTCTGCCTGAATCAGGTTTGACAAACCCTGTGATCAAATTGACGAGCGTGGTCTTTCCGGACCCATTCGGTCCGATAACTCCAAGAAATTCTCCCTTGCGCAGCACGAAACTCACATTGAATACTGCCTGTACACCCCCAAAATGTTTTCCTAAATTCTCAACCTTAAGAAGAGTTTCGCCTTCCATCCTATCCAATCCTTACTAACTTTTCAAATTGGTGGTATTTTCTCTCGATGTAATGAAAAATACCTTCGGGCAGAGCGATGACGCTCAAAATCAGAATAAAACAGTAAAGGGCTATCCGAAGTCCTCCCAAGGCGCGTAGGGTTTCGGAAAGAGGTACCAGAATCATACTCCCTAAAGCTGGACCGGCAAAAGTTCCTGGCCCACCTAATGCTGAAGCGGCAAGCGGTAAGATAGAATAATCCAAGGCAAAAACCGTCATGCCTACGAACTGATAGTGATGGGTCATAAAGGCACCGGCAAAGGCACCCACTGCACCTGAGACAAAGAGTGCCTGAGTTTTTCGCCAGTATATATTGATGGCGGCACTCATGACGGCACGGTCGTCATCTCGAATGGCTTTCAACACGAGTCCATAATCCTCGTTAATCACTCTTCGGAAAATGAAAAGAACTATTATAAACGCCCCCACGGCGAGATATCTCGCGACCCAGTCATTAGGAAAAGGAACAAGAGCAGATAATCCATGACTTCCGCCGAGGAGCCCAGTCGTCTCAATCATCTTCATAAAGAGCAGGGGCATCATGAGGGTGACCATGGCAAAGTAGACACCCCTCAACCTCAGGACTGGCGAGAGTAAAACGGCACTTATCAGACCTCCACCTAAAAAGGCTATAGGTAAGGTGAGGACGGGTGACCAATGAAAGTAGTAACTGAGCGTTCCAGCCACATAAGCGCCGATGCCGAAGAACAATGATTGTCCTAAAGAAAATAATCCACAGGAGGCCAGAAAGTCCCAACTCAAAGCGAGAAGGCCAACTATACAAGAATAAACGAGAACCTTCCCCCAATACCCTCTTAACAGCAGGGGTAAGACGAGCAATGTAATGACCGGCAAGGCTCTTGGCAGAAGCAGATAAAGTATCTCCTTATATGAAGCAATTGCAAAGATGGTATCCGCCCTTGCTTTAATCCCCCGGTCTAACCTCTTCTTACGATACCGAGCACCAACTTCAGCCACTCTAAATCCTCTCTTCGAGCTCCTTATACTTACCGAATAGGCCAGAAGGTCGAATGACCAAGACAAAGATGATAGCAACGAGAGGTACAATGATCATCCATTTTGCACTGAGGAACTTTGCCGTAGCTACTTGTCCAAATCCAAGGATGAAGCTCGCCACGATAATCCCGGGAGTGCTCTCTAATCCGCCTACAATAGCTACCGCTAAAGCATAGATGAGAACCTCATATCCGATGGCTGACTCCATGAGTCCCATAGGCAGAATGACAATCGCAGCCACCCCAGCCAAAGCTGAACCAAAGGCTAAGCTCAGAGAACCGATCCAATCGGACTCGATTCCCACTGAAAGAGCTGTGCGTTCGTTCTGGGCCATTCCCCTGAAGGCCAGACCGATCTTGGTGTAGTGGACGAAAAGATAGAGAAGGATCACTAAGACCACTCCAGTTCCAATTACAAAGAGACGCTGATAATCTACAGCGACTTTGCCTATTTCTATGCCCCCTTCCACAAAAAGAGGTAGGCTATATTGAATGCCGTAAAAGCCTTTCCACATCAAGAGTTCTAAAATGGCTACCCCTGCTGCGAAGGTGACAACGAGCTCAGCCAGTGGTATTCCTCTAACTCGAAGCAATAGTCCCCAATAAATAGCAAATCCTATGAATCCGGAGATGACGATAGAGAGAATTGCGGATAAAAAGTAAGGTAATTCTACCTGGTTCAGAAGAGACCAAGCAATGAAACCACTAAGAATATAAAGGGCTCCATGAGCAAAATTGGCAAGTCCACTGATGCCGTAGGTCAGGCTAAATCCGGCAGCGTAAAGAGCAAGAACAATACTACTTATCGTTCCATAGATCAGGAGCGACATTTTCTCTTCTATACCCCTCTAACCCCCCCCCATTCCCCCCCTTTGCTAAAGGGGGGGAATAGGGGGGTTATCTACTACTTCATCCAGGGAGGAAGCGCTACTTTTCCTTCAGCTAAGAAGGCGGGGTAAATCGGTACCCTTTTCCCTTTTTGCCATTGGAAGACGACACATACCCCTGTCTCTTCAGGGTTTGAATCAAAAACGATAATATGGTCCTTGTTGAATCTCAGCCTCCCCCCTACCCCTCTGTAATCGGTCTGCTCGAGGGCCGTAACGAGCTTATCCGGATCGAGGCTTCCTGCACGTTCAATGGCTGCAGCTAAAATATAGACCGAGTCATACGCGGATGAGTTGACAGCGGCTGCCTCAGGCAATTTCCCAAATTTCTTTTGGTATTTATCGAGGAACTCTACTGTCTTAGGTAACCTCTTTAACGGAACCGAAGCCCCAACTGGAAACTCAACGTGGATGCTATATTCTACATCCTTGCCGACAGTTTTCCACGCATCAGGTGCGGCCATGGGGGGAACAAAGCCCACCACAACAGCGGGGACTTTCATCGCAGCCCATTGTTTGCTAAATATGCCTGCACCTAAAGGTACATCCCAAACCATTGCAATCACTTGAGCTTTCCCCTCTTTGGCTTTTGTGAGTCCAGGTGAAAAATCGGTTGCGCCGGCTGCATAGGGCTCATACCCTATTTCTTGCCAGCCCGTTTTTTCACAGTGTTTTCTCAGGACGCCGACAAAACCCAGAGCCCATAAGGTATCTTGGGGAATAAAGTAAACCTTGTTGAGGCCGAAGTCCGCTTTAAGGGCATCGAGTGCTCCCGAAAGATACCCCGCATCGATAGCAGCATCCGTAGTGACTCGAAATAGGTACTTATATTTTTCTGGATCTGTTCTAAATTTCACCTGAAACTGAGGGGTTTGGGCAATGGTTTGAAGCTGCGGGACTTTGTATTTGGCCACCAGATCCATACTCGCAATAATGGTCTCAGAACGGAAAGGAGCGATTACAGTAGCATGAGGCTTTTGCTCCAAGATCAATTTCTCATAAGCCATAAGGGCATCGTGGACAGGGGTTGTAGGTTCGCCATCTCTCGTATCCGAAACGACCACTTTGAGCGGTCGTTTCTCTTTCCCTACCAATACCCCTCCTTTTGCATTGATCTCCTCCACAGCCATGTTTACAGCCTTCAAGCCATCCCTTCCAAAAGGCGTATAGATTGAGGTTGGCACTCCGACGATAATAGGCTCTGCTGGACTTGAAAAAGCCATGGATGGTGCAAAAATGACAGAAAAACTCACTCCGATTACTGCAGCCAGGAAAATTAGTAATACCTTATTTTTCATTGGCCCACCTCCTTTAAAAAGTTTTATATGTTCACCCTCTCCAAAAAGTTTTTATTTGCTCACCTCCAATCTTCTATATTTTCTAATGTTATAATGTTGTACTTCACCCCTCTTTTATTAAGGCTAGAAAACTTCAGTTTTACGGAACCCCGCCCTATACCAGCACGCATTCCATCTACTGGACGGGGTAGGTGAGAAGTTACACTTTTTCCCTAAGCTAAGTTTTAAAAATTTAAATAATAGTCAAGTGGATGTACAATCTTTGTCGAATTGATTCTATGCCAAACCCCTTAAGGAATTTTATTTACCAGAATGGTTATCAGATGTCAATAATATTTATCTTCTTATCTTAATCTTTCACTTGGAATAAACATAGAACCCTTTTCCGGTTTTACTTCCCAATTGCCCGGTTCGTACCATTTTCCTTATAAGTGGACATGATGGAGACTTCATAGCCTGCCTCAGCCGAGACCTGAGCAATTCCAGAACCCATTAAACCCGCACCCAATACACAAATTTTCTTGATTTCCATCGTTTTCTTCTCCCTTAGCGCTATGCGCAGAGTGCTAAGCGGTTAGGCTCTTTTAATAGTCTAATGGAAGAAACTTTATCAATAGAAGACTTGTATTGTCAACTCCTTCATCTCAATCCTCTCTCCTAACACAGTAAGGGGTGAAGGGGTTGACAGAAAAGGAATAGGAGTATAAATTTTAATTGCGGATTGCAGAATGTGAAATGCGGAATAAAAATCAGAAACCCACAATCCCCATTCCGAATTTTTAATAACACTTGAACCCTTGACTCCTTGAACCCTTTTAGAGAGGAAAACATCAGATGATTCTTCACGGAAAGTTGACTGAAAATAATAAGATGATTACCCTCCATATCGAGGGAGAAAAATTCTCTCGAGTCGAACCTTTCAGAAAAAGAGAGGGATTGGATAGAACTGACCCTGACCTTTATATCGCTCCGGGTTTCTTTGACCCTCAGGTGAATGGCTTTGCTGGGATCGATTTTAATGATAAAGATCTGATGCCCGAGGATGTTCATCATGCGGTTCAGGCAATTTCTGTTACAGGAGTCACGACCTTTTTCCCCACCCTCATCACTGCCTCTTTTGAGAGATTAGTTCATCAGTTAAAGATTTTAAGGGAGGCAATAGAAAAGGATCCTTTGGTTTCAAAGATCTGCAAAGGTATCCACCTCGAAGGACCTTATATCTCTTCAAAAGAGGGGCCGAGGGGAGTTCATCCTCCAGAGTTTATTCGACCACCCCGATGGGATGAGTTTGAAAAGTTTCAGGAGGCCTGTGGAGGAAGAATCAAATTGATCACCCTCGCTCCAGAAAAGGAGGGGAGCCTTGATTTTATTGAGAAAGCGGTTTCAAAGGGAGTTTTGGTGTCGATCGGACACACAGAGGCTTCTGAAGGAATACTTGAGGCAGCCTGGAAAGCGGGGGCAAAGTTATCCACCCACCTGGGTAATGGAATGGGAAACAACTTCCATCGACATCGCAATCCTTTTCAAAAACAGCTCGCCATGGATGGCCTGATGGCCAGCATCATTACTGATGGGATCCATCTTCCTGATTATGTGGTCAAAAATACCGTGAGGGCAAAAGGACCTGAACGGATTCTGCTTTGCACCGATGCCATATCAGCCGCTGCTCATCCGCCAGGAAAATACCGGCTGGCTGACCTCGAGGTCGAGGTGGGAGAGGATGAAAGGACACGCTTGGTTGGAACAGATGCTTTAGCAGGATCAACGTTGTCCATGCCAAAGGCAATCACAAATGTTATCAAGTTTACTGGAATTGACTTAGGGACTGCTATCAAAATGGTCACTGAAAATGGGAGAAAGTTGTTTCCAGAAATGATCGGAACGATTTCTCCTGATCAACCTGCCAACCTCGTTCTTTTTCGATTTAGGAAGGAGGTGACGATTAAAAAGACTATTCTGATGGGTCAAGAGATCCAGATAGATAAACACAATGTCAAATGTGAAGCTCCCAGGCCACAGGCCGGGGCTTCCCGGTAAGGTAATTTCGTTTCATATTGTGCCCCTTGACCCCGCCTATCCCGTTTTGGCGGGACGGGGCACGTTCCGGTCAAAGTTCAAAGTTCAAAAAAATTTCGAAACCAAAATGACCCAGAAAAAGTTTTGACATTAAGGCATTTGTCATTGATTTGACATTTGGGCTTTGCCATTTGAACTTTTTTTTCAATATAAAATCCCTGCGTACCCTACGAAGCTCTCATCAGGAAGAATATCATAACTGGTGTAGTAATCGAGGAGAATGCCTTTCTCTGCCCCCAATGATTTGCAAGTGGCCATTGCAGAAGCTGCTGCACCTGCACTGCAGGCACTATCATTTTCTAATGCGTGATTGAGAAGAGCTTCTATGTCCATTCTCAATGCACGATCAATAAATCCCTTATCATTTTCTTTCTTCACCCAATCGACCGCAGCCGGTCCAATTCCCTTCCTTAAAAATCCATAATTCGGACCATAATGTGTCAGATCGGTTGATCCAATCGCGATCATTTGAATTCCTTCTTTCCGTGCAATCTCTGCCACTGCATCTCCCAAGGTTTTGGCCTTAAGAGAGAGAGGCGATCGGATGGCCAAAAGTTTTGCTTCAGGGAAGAAATACTTCACCAGGGCCAGTTGAATCTCGATGGTATTGTCACCACTGGATGGACTCTCTCTCTTTGTTTCGATCTTTTTCATCAAGTTCTTTACGAAGTCTGTATGTATCTCTATGTTGCCGAATGGGGTCTCCCAGGATTCTTCTGTAACGATTCGGGGAAGGTCTTCTGTACTCAGATGACCTCCATAAACGACAACTAATTCAACTTTCTTCTCAGACTTCAAAGAACGGAACACCCTCGCAGCAAGCCTTCCGGAAAAATACCAGCCCGCATGGGGGATAATTCCTCCAAGGC
>Ga0315279_10011868_pt1 | contig 10020 bp, 19 predicted proteins | sample YL17G06_20_MG_FD_203694 | JGI IMG/M metagenome (GOLD analysis project Ga0315279, IMG submission 203694) | Sediment microbial communities from Yellowstone Lake, YNP, Wyoming, USA - YL17G06_20 | ecosystem: Environmental > Aquatic > Freshwater > Lake > Sediment | place: USA: Wyoming | collected...
TGGACTTTTGGCAAAACACCGTTGTAGAGGCTATTTAAGAACGAAAAAATTTATTTAACATTTTAATAATTAGAAGAGAATAAGACCTTTTGATGTTCCGATAATGTACATTATGTAAACCAGCAAGCTCAAAGGCCTGTCCACCAGGAAATTAAATTTATACCAGGAAATTTAAGTTTTTAAATATCTTATTTTCTTGCAAAAAACTTAATTTTCTCTTATCCTTATCTTTATGGAATATCAAAATATAATTGACAGGATAACAGATCTTAAAAACAAGATCTCTATAAAAAATATATCCGGAAGCTATAGGGCTATCTCAAAAGACGATATTTTGCATAATACTTTTAAGGAAGGTGATTTTGTAAATGACAGCAGAACCGGCCAAAGACTCGAAGTCATCACTACCGCCACGAAACGAATTGTTAAGGTTTAGTGTTCCGGAAGTTGAAGAAGTTGAAATTGTACTTCTCAAGGACAAAAAGGGGAACATTATAGCAAGAACAGCCAAAGAACTGGAGAAGCGTTAAATTTATGGTATTTGGCCTTATTCCCATTGATCTAATTGACAAGAAAAAGAAAGACGATGTTCTAATTTACATCAGAGATCTTCCCATAGATCCCAGAGATAAAAAACGTCTGCTTATGAATTGGTGCAAAGAAGTCGGAGCAGTCCTGGATCGGGACATGGTTGAAAAAGCCGGAGCGGAGTAACAATATGGTTATTTATAACAATATTCCCAAATATGAGCACATGCTTCCGGACGAGCGAGCGATTTGGAATAGGTTTATAGTTCCCAGGGAGAGCCAGTTTACCAGGGTAATTTACGACTTACACCTGGGAGAGGGAACAATCCCTCCGGCTGGAGCTTCCGAGCAAATTAAAAAAGTTATCGAAGCAACATCAAAAAAACGTGTTGACGCTATTGGAGAAACTCCGGCAGAGATAATAATATATGAAGTCAAGCAAAGGGCCGGTATGAGCGCCCTGGGGCAGTTATTAAATTACAGGGCCCTGTATTTAAAAGAATACAATCCTAAAAAACCTGTTAGGCTTGCTGTGGTGTGCGAACGCTTAGAGCCGGACATATTGCATACCTTTAAAAGTTATGGAATAGAAACATTCATTGTTTAAGATCTTACCAAAAAACAAATCACTACAATCAATTTTAAGGCTTTAGAATTACCAGGGTAATGGTTTACTATTAACAAAGTATAACTAATATACTTGACATTACTTGTTATAGGTGCTATATTTTACTCAGTTTATAAATTTATTCGGGGGGATAAAAATGAAACTGCTGACTAAGGAAATCACAGAAAAAATGCCTAAGCTTTACGGGCAAGGCGACAAAGGCGACGACGCTATAGCCTTTGTTAAATTCTTCTGTCCATGGAATAGTTGGACATGGTATGCCACAGAGTACGAAGATGGCACATTCTTCGGACTGGTAAAAGGGTCTGAAGCTGAACTCGGATACTTTACCCTGGGAGAATTGCAAGGCGTTACCGGGCCGATGGGTTTAAAGATCGAAAGAGATTTATACTTTAAGCCTTGCAAGCTGTCGGAGTGTGAAACAAAATGACTGAAACACAATTACTGGAGAAAAGCTTCAATAAAATAAAGCATGAGTTAAGGGAAACTTGCCTGGACATAGATCACAATCAAGGCCTTGCATTTAGGTACATGAAGGATCTATTACTTTACTGTAAAGAAGTGGTTATGCTTATGCAATACAGGAAACATATCCAGGGAAAACAAGAGATATTGCAGAATTGCTTGATCAACGGACATTTTTATAAAGAGTTAACCGGTGATGTAAAATGTCAAAAGAATTAGAGATCACCAAAAAGACTAAGATAGATCGGGTTGTGGCAATAGCTTTAAGGACTTTATATGATGATAGTAACTTTAATAAGTTACATAAAGAACTTATGCTTGCGATCTTCTGTCAATGCCTTAAAGAATACGATCCGAGATTTCGAGAGGATAAGTTCAAGAAGTTTGTTAGAGGGAAATAATTGGATCAATTAAATCTTGAAGATAATTTAAAATACGGGCAGCCTTTGGTTTACTGTGAGCGCCAGAGCTGCTCATATTGCTGTAATGGGTTATGCAGCCATCTTTGTATTACTATAAACAAAAATGGAGTATGTATAGGTTTTACAAAAGAGGTAGAGGAGAAGGATTTATTATGATCTGGGATTTTAAAAATTTCAAGAGATCGGAGTTTGTTGATAAGGTTGACGGAAGCTTACCTGAAATAGCCGAGGAACATTATTACGGTATGGTTATGTATTTCCTGCAGCCTCTCCGGACTCATATAGGCAAATCTATTTTTATACATTCCGGATACAGGACCTTAAAGCATAATTCGGAAGCTCCAAATACTGCAGCAAATTCTTATCATACTTTAGGAATAAAAAAAACTATTTATCACCCTTGCGCTGTTGACTTCTGGACAGATCTAACGGTTGAGGATATTGAAACTTATATTGATTACCATACAGCGACGGATTTTTGCGGTTATCATGTTTACGTAAATAGGCAAGATCTATGGTTTATTCATATAGATTGGAGGGGTTATAAATGTCGCTGGTAATTCTAAATTTTATTATACTCCCAGTTATGATATTGATAGGCCTTATTATTTGGATAGCTTTATCGGGAATAGGATTATATTTTATCTGGAGAAATTATTAAAAGGAAGGAGAGGTTATGAGATATGGGAGCGTTCATTCATCGGGTAAGTTTATATTGCCTATCGGTGATTCTCTTGGTCTGCGTTTTATGCTTGATGATTACCAAAAAGGCAATTTCTGGAAGAAGACAATAGCAGATCATGACGCTGCTGCAGGGCCCATGTATCCGGACAGAAGGACATATTTACAGCAGCTCAAAGACGCAGTTAAGGAAGGTGCTCAAGAAATATTTATCTGCATAGATACGCCGGGGAATGAATTTAATGGATTTCAGGGAATGATAGAAGATGTAATAGTTAAGGTCCGTAAACTTGGCTATGATAAAGAATTAATACTTTCAGGTCCCAACGAATGTTTAGAGCATTTAAGTGTCAGCACATACAATAATTTAGTGGCTCAAATGGGTAACGTAACAAGAGTTTATGAGAATGTAAAAATCTCAATCGGAGGCATGGCTTCCGAATTTACAGAGTTTTATCGAAGAATAGCAGTAGAAATTCCTTATTACGATTATATTGATTTTCATACCTCTAACGATGGTAATGTCTGGAGCATAGGGTGGTTAATCAATAATATGCCGGCAGATAAGCTTTTGATAAATTCAGAACACTATCTTTTAAACTGTGCCGGGAGTTACGGATATAATTCAGATCATTGCTTAACTCTTATGAAACAGCTTACGGATTATATGTTTGCAAGTCCCCGGATTAAAAGTATTTATGTTACAGTACCGAGCATTTACAAAGAAAATCCTGATGATAGGCTGCATGTTCTTAGGTATGTGGATAAAAGTAACAATGTTATAATGACAACAAAAATGTGGTATTTATTAAAACTTTATGAGGAAGGGAAGGAAGTTATGGCTGAATTAAAAGAATTAAAACAGGGAGATAAGGGTTACCAGGTTGTAGCGCTGCAGAAAATACTCAATGAACATTTTGCAACGCTGTCAGTAGCAGTTGAAAATACTGCAAAGGTAACAGGTAAAAAGGCTAAAGCAACCCTGTATGCGCCTCTCAAGATAGATGGTAGTTTTGGCCCGGCTACTGCTGCTGCAGTAAACGAGTACAGGAAGTCAATAGGATTTATAGAAAATGGAGTTTGCAGTTATTCTATGTGGTTTATGCTTTTAACTGATACTTTAGTACCCGGTCTTGTTGAGCAATTCTTTGAGTTTATAAAGGTGATCTAATAAATGGCTAAGCACATGATCGTAATAAAAGATAATAAACTCTGGAAGCAAATTAAAATAGCTGCGGTGATGGAAAACATAGGAACATCACGCTGGATCGAGCAGGCCATAAAGGATAAACTCAAAGCAATCGACAGGGAAATAAACGTATTTCTTACTACAGACTTCGATGATGAGGTAAAACTCTGATGGTTGAAATTAATTATCTTAGTTATACACAACTTAATATGTATGTTCGCTGTCCACGGCAGTATTTTTATCGCTATGTTGAGAAAAAGATATATCCCCCAAAGGCGCGCATGAGTCAGGGGCGCGCCTTCCACTCTGCACATGAGGACGGATTTACTCGTAAAATGGCAGACCATAAGGGGTATAAAACATCAGATCTTATGATATTATTTGCAGAATATTTTGATAAGGAGGTACAAAATAATGAGCCGATATTTGAAGAAGATGAAACACATGGTACATTGCTTGACCAGGGAGTTAAGGCAGTTGATGTATATGGTAAGGCTAAGGCTTGTCATATTTATCCTAAACATGTCGAAATGCCTTTTGAGATTAGCTTTAAAAATGCTCCCTTTACATTCAAAGGATACATCGACCTCATTGATGTCTGCGATAGACTACTTGATATCAAGCTCCGTAATAGAAGATTTAGCGATAAGGACAAAGAAACAGATTTACAGCTCACCTCATATTTTGTGGGTTATAGAGAGACATTTGGAACAAACCCCAAAGAGTTGGCTTGGGACCTAACCTTGACACAAAAAGAGATTAAATATGAGAGAGTACCAGTTGTCCGGGGAGAAGTACACTTAAAGCATTTTCTGCTTACTGTTGCAGATGTGGCTAAGGCAATACAGACAGGGATATTTTACCCGAATACTACATCTTTTTTATGTTCTAAAGACTGGTGCGGATATTATAAAATATGTATGAAAGGTGGGAAGGATTAATGACATTTAGCTGGTTAGGGTTTATCGTAGGTTTTTTATCAGGTGTTGTATGGTGCATAGTCATAGCTAAAATAACTGAATTTATAAGGTTTATGTCTATGGCTAAATATCAAGCGTCAATAAAAGGAAAGGAAGGTGAGAAATTAAATGAACTCACAAGTAAATTTAAAGAAGGATTTGGAGCTTCCGGGCCTGGGAGCAAAAGCAGAGAAACAAAGTGATGTATTTGAACTCATGGACTATGAGGACGAAAAGCAGATAAGAGAGTCCACTATGGGCCGGTTTGTTGATATTTATGTCTATAGTTTTGATGTGGAGACCACTAAGGGCAAAGTAACTCAATATGGTATCTCGTGGGCTGGAATTAAAGAACTCATAAAACAGGCTAACATTAGAGGTAAAGCCAGATTTATTGTTACTGATTTACCTCCGGTTATAGAGGAGCATGACACTTATTATATCGGAATGGTGCAAACAGAGGATAAGAGATCAGGATCTAAGTTTTGGGGAGTCGCCAGACAGCCTAAACGTAAAAAAGGAGGCCAGATTGACGAAGCAGCCTGTACTATTTCAGTATCTAAAGCTCAAAGAAACTCATTTAGACATCAGCTCCCGGAGCGAATGATTATAGATTTTATTAAGGATTATGTTGAGAAGAAAAAAGCTGTTAAGCGCATAGAACCAGTAAGGCCCACTACAGCAGTTGTAAAATCTACTCCGCAGCCTGTAGACCAGAGAGAATTCCTGGAGACTGCAGTATTTAACATAGCCGATAAGCTTTCAATAAAAATGAATTTGACTCTTGACGCAATTATCAATAAGGAGCTAATACAAACCTATAAAAATAAGGAACTTAAAGAATTGAGCCTGGACGAGCTTAAATCACTTATCAGGGATTTATCAGCTAAATATAATAAGCTGGTTAAGACTACAACAAAAGCAGCCCCGGTACAAGAAACAATGGAGGAGCTTTAAAATGATACAAATTAGCTTTGATAAGGTTATCCCTTCCCGGAACGAACTTGAATATTGCTCTAAGATGAAGAAGGTTAGGATCAAAGAGTGGTGGCAAGCGCAAACAGAGATAAGGCTCGAATACTGTATAGCAGCTTTTGATGAGTTAATTGTTATATTTAAGGTATATTTTAGGATTAAAAGAAGTAGAGATATTGACAACTATATGGCAAGCCTGGGGATAAAAGGCATTATCGATGGTATTGTTTCATGCGGTTTAATCCCTGATGATAATGAAAAATATCTGAATTATTCAGTAGATCTATTAATTGACAAAGAAAATCCAAGAACGGAGGTACTCTTATATGGCGCAGAAGAAGGCAACAAATATTATAAATGAAATAAAAATGGTTAAGCTTGATGATATTAAACCGCCTACCAAGAACATAAGGACTAAAGCAGACGAGGATAAAATGGAGGAGCTTATAGACTCAATACGAAGATTTGGCTTAATTAATCCGATTACAGTATTCCCCCGGGGGAAGTTATACGAGATATTCGCAGGCCATCGTCGCTATATCGCATGTAAGGCGTTGGGCCTTGAAGAAATACCTGCCAATATAAGAACTGCCGACGAGACTCAAAGAGATATTATAAAACTGCATGAAAATACTGTCCGGGAAGATGTCAATCCTATAGACCAGGCTCATTATTTTAAATATATGATCGAGAAGTACAAATATACACATGACGAATTTGCTAACATGATAGGTAAATCCCGGCCTTATGTATCAAACATTATGAGGCTTCTTACTTATCCGCCATATATCCAGGAAGCCATAGAGAAAGAAGACCTGACCTATAACATAGCCAATATACTCATGCAAATTGAAGATGAAGGCACAAGAGAAGTTTATATAGGCCATGCAATAAAAGGCGGTCTTAGCCAGGAAACAGCTAATACGTGGGTACAAAATTGGAAAATTGCAAAAGAAGCTCAAGAAACGGGGGAGGCTCAAGAAAATAATCAAGAACCGCAAGCCGAGCCGGTTTATCACCCTCCAACCTGTTACTATTGCGGTAAATCTTCAAGAGAGTTACCGCTCGAGGCAATGCTTGTATGTACTCAATGTAAATTCAATATAAGGGATATGCTTGCTGCAATGGGCCAGAATAAACCTTGACAATTTAGACAAAAACGAATACGCTATTATGAGCGTAAACGTGGGATAGCTCCCAAATATTAAATATTTAGGGCTATCCCTTTATTTTTGGACAGTCCTAAAAGAAAATCAATTTTATTAAGGAGTAGACAAAATGAATATTAAATCACTCGAGGCCATTGCTGCAAAGTACACGAGTGTTACTCCCGGAAGGGCTTCCTTCTATAGCGAAGGCGTTTCAAGTCCTAAAGCAGATTGGGAAACAATGACCAAAGCTGCTGCCGGCAACTGGGCAACTGGTGTCCAGGCTGCTATAGGTAAGCAAATGTTCGCAAAAGGAGTAACGGCTGCTGGTACAGGCAAATGGCAGAGAAAAGCTATGTCTGTCGGTGTAGATAGATGGGGTGCTGGTGTCAGCGCTGCAGGAGACGACTACAAGAACGGATTTTCTAAGTACCATGGCGTTCTTAGTTCTCTAAAAACTACTGCAAGGAAAGAAACCGGCAATCCAAGTAACTATCAGATAGTAGCGCAGATCGGCGACGCACTTCATAAAGCAAAAGTCGGAAGTTAAGGGAGGTTGATCTAAATGTACTGGCAATTAGAATATCTCCGAGAAGGAGATACAATGACAAGAAATTCAACCTATAGGCTGGATCTCCCTGAAAATGGTATGCTTTCAGCATTGCAGCTAAGAATTGAAAGCACAGCAGCTTCGGACGCTTTCGCTACGACATTCAAATACAGAATTGTAGACTTTATAGATAAAATAGAAATTATAGGAAATGGCTCTACTGTAATAAAATCCTTAACTGGAGAAGTATTGCAGGCTTTACAGTTTTTTGATACTGGAATTGCCTCTCTGGATTACACATCAACCTATGGACAAGCAACAGCAAGATGTAATTTAATGCTCTTATTTGGAAGGCATTTATTTGATACAGTCTTTGGGCTTGATCTTTCAGCATGGAATAATGTTGAGATAAGGATTACAAACTCCGCAACTTCAACATATTATGGAGCAGACTTTACCGTAGCCATGCTTGGTTACTGGTTGAGAGACGGTGGAGGTTTCAGTAATTATCTTAGAACGGAAGAATGGCAGAAGTGGACAACTGTATCAGATGAAACCAAATATCTTGAGCTTCCTACAGAGAATAAAATCAGAAGGGTAATTTTCCAGGTAATCCCTCCTTATGACACAATCGACAATACCTTCAATACCGGAATGTGGAACTTAATAGATGATTTGGAAGTGTCCTTAAAAACAGGAGTGTTAAGGATATATAAAGGCGGAATTGATGACCTGATGAGAATGAACGCAATTCTACTGCAGCGCCTTGTTATGACTTATCCGCAGTATTATATGACAAATGATTACAGCAGATATGTTGGTATTGGATATGTACTCGGTGGAGCAATAATCTACGGTGGAGCAGCAGCAGCAATAACTAATGGTAAAAATACTCTTGAAATTGGCAATACGAATGGTACTCAAACACAAAAATCGTATGGTGGAGATGGTAGTTTCCAAGGTCTCCACGTAGGATTGTGTCCTGAAAACTGTCTGTTATTCCCATTCAATTTAATTGATGAGCCAGCAAATTACCTTGATGTTAATGCCAATGCTACAGTTAAGATGAATGTACATACTCGAAGCGGTTCAACTTATGCAAGCGGTACAATAAGGGTTATCCTTGACAGAGTAGTATAACCAGAAAAGGAGGTTATACGAAATGAAAGATAATTGGAGCTCTTATTGGGTTACTGCTGATATAAATTTAATTGAGCAATCTGTAGAGGTGGCTGGAGTTATTATAACTGCCTCTACCTCTACTAAGGCTGTTGTATCCCTCTATGACGGAGTAAATTCAAGCGGAAGGTTGCTTGGCACTTTCCGGGTAACTGCTGATGATAGCGAAACCTTTAATTTCCCTCAACCAATACCCTGTACTCGTGGGCTGTATATTGATATAGACGCCAATACTACTGGCGTTATGGTATTTTATAGACCTATAAAACCGGGGGTTTGATATAATGGGAGTTGAAGACGCCAATGTTATTCTCTATGGCTATGACAGCGTAACTGACGAATGGTATCCTTTGCAGGTTACCGCTGATGGTGAACTAATAACAGTGTAAAGTCATGTCTACTAATAAAAAAGTCTATGGTTATTACCCTGCTGGAGAAGATTATAGGCCTGTAAAGGTTGACAGCAATGGTAAAATCGTTATCTCTATGGAGAGCGTGCCTGCTCATGCTACAAATCATCAAGACGGTGGAGCTGATGAGATTAGCTTAACTGGACTGTCTGGTGAAAGTATTACTCCGCAGCCTCCAAAGACTCATGCTACCACACATCAAAATGGAGGAAGTGATGAAATATCGGTTGCTGGCTTAAGTGGAGAGTTAGCTGACAATCAGCCTCCAAAGACTCATGCTACCACACATCAAAATGGAGGAAGTGATGAAATATCGGTTGCTGGCTTAAGTGGAGAGTTAGCTGACAATCAGCCTCCAAAGACTCATCATACTAATCACGAAAATGGCGGCTCTGATGAAATAAGCGTTGCAGGGCTTTCAGGTGAACTTGCAGACAATCAACCTCCAAAGGCTCATAATACCTCTCATCAGTCAGGCGGTTCAGACGCAATAAAACTCGATGACCTAAGCGCTCCTGACGATAATACCGACCTTGACGCTTCAGTTTCTTTACATGGTTTACTTAAAAAAGGTAGTAATATTGCTACTGACTTTTTAAATGGTAAGTTAGTTTGGACATCTCTTGCTGATATTGTGAAATATGCTGATTATCGATATTTATTAATATCAGCTGCAAGGAATATAGCTGGAGCAGACGCAAGTGTTTCTTATCATAATTATGGTTTTAAGCCTACTGCTATAATTGCCTTAGGTATTATATCTGGTTCTGCTACTCCTGTATGTTTTGGTTTTAGTGATGCTTGGAGTTATAATTATTGTATATATCTTGATAATGCTTCTGTATGGAGAGTTAATACTTCTTATTTTCTTTATTTTATAACTTGA
>Ga0315279_10011869_pt1 | contig 10019 bp, 10 predicted proteins | sample YL17G06_20_MG_FD_203694 | JGI IMG/M metagenome (GOLD analysis project Ga0315279, IMG submission 203694) | Sediment microbial communities from Yellowstone Lake, YNP, Wyoming, USA - YL17G06_20 | ecosystem: Environmental > Aquatic > Freshwater > Lake > Sediment | place: USA: Wyoming | collected...
ATCGCCTCCGCGGCCGGACGCCCGCGAGCCTCTTCTGGGGGGCGGTGGGGCAGGCGGCGAGTTGAGCTCATGACCCACTCGGAGACGTTGCCGGTGTCAACACAATTACGAGTCTGGACAGACTAGCGGGCGCTGACGGCGGCGACCATTCGAAGCCCACACCGCGCCGCTGGTGGCGGAGGCAGGAGAGCGAGAATCCCTGGCGGAACGAGATCCTCGCGCGGCTGGAGAAGCCCGGATGCTTCATCTGCCGCGAGGCGGAGATCAACCTTCAGAGATACTACTTCTGGTTCCTGGTCGAGCAATACGCCAACATTCCGACGATGGACCGGCTGCAGCGGGCCCACGGATTCTGTCTCCGACACACCCGGCATTTGCTGGAGCGTAGGGCGCCAGACCGGATTTCATACGTGGCGGGATACGTATTGCGATACTGCGCAGACTGGCTGCGATCGTTGCAGGCTACTGTGACGCCGGAACGACATGGCTCGCGTGCGAACGGGCAGCAAACGTCCGGGCCTTTCCGTCCGGCCGTTGACTGCCCGGCGTGCGAGCAGGAGCAGGAGGGTTCCCGGCTGTATGCCAAGGTCATCGTCGGGTGTCTGAAGGATGCGGATATCGTCAGGGCCTTTCGCGCATCCGACGGCCTGTGCCTTCCCCATTTCCTGGCAGCGGCGCATGTAGCTGGGTGGGAAACATTGCAGATCCTGGCAGAGGAACAGATCCGGCACCTGGAGGAGGCTCGCACACACCTCTCGGCGATCCAGGCGAGAGGGACCGATGGCGCATTATCGGATGCCCTCCGAGCGGCCTTGGGGCGGCTCTATGGGCCGGACCTGGACAAGAGCATCCGGCCGTTTCTGGTGGCAGGCCGAAGGCCTGGAGGGCCTCCTACGACGGACACCGAGGATCATGCGACCGTGAGGGAGCGGTCGTCCGCAGGCTGGTCGCCGGCATTCGACGAGACATGCCGCCTGTTGAGCCAGCCGGGTTGCAGCCTCTGCCGGGTGGCCGCGTCCATCCGCGAGCAGTACCTGGCTTGGCTGGGGGAGGAGATCCGCGACAACGCAGCCATCGGGTATCGCTGGGGTCAGGTTCAGTGCCTATGCACCGAACACGCCTGGCAATTTGCCCGTCGGTGCGCACCGCCTGTGCTCCACGTCACCTGCGAGCGCCTGCTCGCCGGGATCGCCGAGAGGCTGCGAGAGCTGCTGTGGGAGATCCGCGCCCCGATTCCACCCACGGTGATGGGACGCGTTCGCGTGCTTCCCGCTCGATGGCGGACGCTCGCCCGGCCCGAGGATCCGATCGGGAGGCGGCCGCCGCTCTCCCAGCGGATCCGTCGGACGCTCGCCACGGTTTGGCAGGGCCCCCGGGAGGCTCTGGATCGTGCCCTGTCGCGGGCACTGTATTGGAATGTCTGCCCGGTGTGTCAGTGCGTGAAGACGGCCGAGCGTCGGGCCGCCGAACGCCTGCTGGCCGTCCTGGAAGACCCCGAAGGGCGCCGAACCTTCGAGCGGTCCTACGCCCTCTGTCTCCGGCATGCGCCGCTGGTCCTCCAGCCGATGGCGGATCCTGGCCTGCGGCGGTACATCGCGGCTGTCCTACTGGCCCGTGTGGAGGTGGATTGCTGGGAGACGGAGGAGTATCTGCGCAAGTGCGCCTGGGGCCAGCGGTACGAGCCAAAGGGTGCTGAGGGAGAGGCATGGTTGCGGGCCAGCACGCGCATCGCCGGCATCGCCATGGAGCAGCAGTATGGATTCTGAGACCAGGGCCGCAGCGATGAATTCTTCGCACATTCGGGCCGTAAGTGCCACGCTCCGGTTGGTCGAGGAAGCCGTTGATCGAATCGAGCGCTTGCTGATCGATCCGGTCACGCGGATCACCTTCCGCCTCGCCGACGACTTGGATGCCGAGGAGCGCCGGGCGATTCACGCGGCGTGCGAGCGGGCGCGGGCGGCGCTGATCCACGCCCGCGACCGACTGGAGGTTGAGGTCCCGCAGCGTTCCCGCCGGGGGGCGATCCGAGGAGAAGTCTCGATATCATGGGCTCTGATGGAGGACACCAAGAGCCCAGCCCTCCGTGGCTACGGACCGCTGTCGCCGGATGCAGGCGGCGTGGTGGATGAGGTGCTCGACGAGATCTCGACGACCTTGATCGGGATCTTGCGCCTCGTCGCTTAACAGCGTCCCGGGAAAGTGATGCAGAGCGAATCGGCGCACCGATTCTTTCTAGCAGGTCAGAGCCATGCGATATCCGGTGCCGAACATCCGCCTCAAGCTCCAGGGGATCCGAGAGCCTCGCAAATCCCTGGCCTCCACGTTGGTGGAGACAGACGCCGGCCATTTCGTTGTCCTCACCCTGGCGCCTCTCAAGGCGGCGCGCCTGATGGGGCAGGGCCCCCACGCCCTCTGGGAGACGCGGGTCCACGAGTCGGACCCCGAAGTCCGTGTCGGTCTCGCTTGCGCCCCGCGCTACGCGGCCTTCAGTGAGACGGAGACCGAGGCCTTGGCCCGGCACGAAGCGCTCGTGGCGCGGCTCGAAGCGGGTACCTTCGAGACGGAGACGGCCCGGGAGGTTCTCGCGCCGATCCGGCCCCTCATGGATCGTGGCGCGGAGGCATTCAAGGCGGGTGACCATCGAGGAGTGGTGGCCGCCTTCGAGGAGGCCATCCGGATTGCCCGTCGGATGGATGCGGTCCGGCATTTCCTGCACCTGTATCAGGAAGTCTTCCTCATGCGGGCCCTCGCGCTGGAGTGCATTGACCCGGATGCGGCGAAGGCGGCCTATCGGGAGTTCATCCAACTGTACGCCGACTTGCCCTCCCACCATCCGGACACGTTGCGCGGCGTGGCTAAGGCGCGGGAAGCCGTCGAGCGCCTGACGCCGACCCCGCGCGAGGGTTCCGCCCGGCGCCGCGCGCAGGCTGACGGGTTGGCGCCCAAGAGGTCGCGATAGATGGACTTCGGACGCTTCGACGGATTCTGGCGCCGGCTGGCAGGTGCGCGGCTGGACGCGCGCGAGGATATGCCGGTCGAAGAGATCCTGGCGCAGGCGCTGGGGATGTGGCGGACCTGCGTGATGTGCAATCTTGTCTGGCAGCGAGCCTTCGACCTGGCCTCGCGCTGGCAGTATGTCCTCGCCGAAGATTCGGAGGGACGGGCACGGTTCGTCGAGAGTCAGACCTGGTGCAACCGGCACGCCTGGTTCTTCAAAGAGGTGGCCAGCCCGCGAACCCGGGGGCGCCTGCATCGGGAACTCTGCGCCCATCTCGAGGTCCGGATCGGCGAGCTGCTCAAGGGAGACCTGGCCACCATGACCGGACAGGGCGCTGCCCGCGTCCTTCGTGATCTCATCGGTGACCGCACGTGCCCTCTGTGCGATGACGAGGCGGCCTTTCAAGAGGTCGTGCTGGAGAAGCTGGCCCGGGGCCTGACATCGGGGTCGCTGCGGTCGGCTTACGAGGCATCTGCCGGATGCTGCCTCCCGCACCTTGCGGCGCTGCTGCACACGGTACCTGACGCAGACGCGGCCCGGTTTCTGCTGAAGGCCACGCTGGGCCAGCTCAAGCGGCTGGTGAAGGAACTGGATATCTATGAGGTGGAGACGGAGAGCCACGCGCGACAGTACGGAGCGGCCGCCGATGCGCCCAACCGGGCGTTGGTCTGCTGGGCAGGGATGCGGGGGATGGCTCAGGAATCCCCCTGTCGCGACCAGGTCTCCGCGCTTCATGGCGGGATGGATTGACATGGAGACTGTCACGAAGTCTATGAGCGCCGGGTCGAGCCAAGAGGAGCGTCAGGGTCCTGCCTCCTCCGACGAGTCGCCCAGGATCCGCGAGTACTTTGACTTGCGCGATGCGCTGGCCGAACCAGGATGTCCCGTCTGTGCGCGAGTGCTCCGCGCCGGCCACGAGGCGGTAGCGGCGTTGGCGGCAGTGCCGTCGCCGGGCGCGCCGGCGCGAAAGAACGCCCTGGCCTTCCGAGGCCTCTGTAGCGCCCACGCCTGGAGCATCCGCCAGAGTGCGCAGCAATCGGTGGGCCTTGGGGAGGCGTACGAAGGCTTCCTGCGCGGCCGCATCGAGACGCTCCAGCGTGAGATGGCCCGGCAGGACGGCGACGCCCGGCGACCGTGGTCGGGGTGGGTCCACGCCGTGGGCGAGTGGGTGCGGGCGTCCCTACCTGGGTTGCGCCGGATCCGGCGGTGTCCGGCCTGCCGGGCCGCCCAGGCAGTGGAGCGGCGGGACCTCGGCCTGCTCCTCGACCTCATCACGGACATGGAATTCGCCCGCGCTTTCGAATCCTCGACCGGGCTTTGTCTTCCGCATCTGAACCTGACCCTGCGACTCGCCCCCGACCATCCCAACCTGCCCCGACTGCTGGAAGCGCATCTTCCCAAGGTCAAGCGCCTCCACGCCGACCTGCAGGATTTCCTCCGGCAAGCCAAGGCGCCCCTGGCGACGCTGACCCAAGCGGAGCACGACGCCATCTGGGGGCGCGTGTTCGAGTGGACGGCAGGGAAGGCGGGTGCGTTCGGCCACGAACGGGATCTGGCCTCTGAGTCAGGCCTCTGGGCGAGGAGAAGGGCTCGAAGAGGCTTCCTGCCGGCTGCGACTGAGGGTGACGGGAGTCGGATGGACGAGGTGGAACGACTCAGCCTGGAAAATGCCAAGCTCCAGCGACGTCTCGTCGAGGTCAGTCGCGAGTGGGCCGAGGAGAGCGCGCGCCGCGCCGCCCTGCAGTTTCAGGTGCACAAGCTGAGCGAGGACGTGAAGGTGCTGGAATTGAACCTGGCGGGGGCCCGGGGCGAGGCCAAATCGGGCGACATCCAGGCGGCACGCTTGCGCGGGGAGATCCAGATCCTGCGCGTGGAAATCCAGCGGCTCGAGGCACGGCAGGGAAAGCCATCGGGAGAACCGGGGCGCTGACGGAAAGCCCTGCCGGGTGGAGGCACAGTGAAGAGCGGCGCGGCGACGGCACTGGAAGGCATCTCGCGGCCGGACCTGCTCCTTGTCAGTGAGCTGAAGCAGGCTCTCCGGCGACCGGGCTGTCCCCTCTGCCGGGTGCTTCGCAATGCGGACCTGCACTACCTGCGGGTGTTTCTGCGGGAGGGCAAGGATGACGGCCGAATGCTCCTGCGCCTCCTGGGATCCTGGGGGCTGTGCGCGCGCCACGCCAGCGGCCTGGTGCACCTTGAGCCGGTCGAGCGCGGCGACGGTCTGGGGACCGGGACGCTCTATGATTGGCTGTTGGATCAGGCGCGGCGGCGGCTGGAAGATCTTCGGCGGCACCTCGCGACGGCTGATCGTGCCGGTTCCCTGCAGCGGGGCCGCCGCAGGAATCCCCGGCAGCGTGTTGAACAGGCCCTTCGCCGGCTGGGGCCAACGATCCCGTGTCCAGCCTGCGAGGCCCACCAGCGGTACGCGGAATACGTCGTCGAGGCGTTTCTCCGGGCGCTCGAACCGGCCGCGCGACTGCCCGCGATCCAGGAAATGTATCTGGCATCCGAGGGGTTGTGCCTTCCCCACTGGCAAGCGCTCCTGGACCTCCGGCCAACATCCACTGTCCGCGAGCTCATCACAGGAAAGCAGCGCGAGGCCGTGGCTTTACTGAAGGACGAGCTGGATGCCGACCTGGACCGCGGCGTCTCGGAAAAGGTCTCTGACGGAGGATCGCGGCTGGAGCCCGCGTTTGTCAGGGCCCTGGCGGCCGTGGCAGGTGACACGACCTGGCAGCCCGCGGGAGGGGAGAGGTGGCCCACGCACTGACGTTGGCGCGATGGAAGGCGGCCCTGGACTCGCCCGGCTGCCCGGTGTGCCGGTTGACGCAGGAGGCGGGCTGCGACTTCCTGATCCACGTCCTGCGCGAGGGCAAGGCCCATGCGGACGTGTACGAGCGCGTCCGGGAGGCTGGGGGCTTCTGCGGGGACCACACGCGGATCCTGAAATGGCTGGGCGAAAAGGGCCTGGGCGACCGGCGAAGTATTGCGCGCCTGTACGGGTGGCTCCTGGACGACCTGGTCTCCGGCCTCGCCCACCGCGATTCGTGCCCCGCGTGTGGGGCCGCGAAGGAATATGAGCGGGCGAGCCTGACTGCGCTCCGCGACCTGCTGCACCCCGTGGACGGCGACGGGGATCTCCGGAAACGATTCCGAGATGGGCCGGAGCTGTGCCGCGCCCACTTCGTCAGGGCAGCATCGGTAATCGAGGAGGGGGAAAGCCTGCGGATTCTTGCCGACGTTCAGGCCCAGGCCTGGGACGCGCTGTCGCGGGACCTCAAGGAGTATCTGCGGAAGCACGATTACCGTTTCAGCCAGGAGCCCAAGACGCCAGGCGAAGAGCAGTCGTGGATTCGGGCGGTGGCGACGATCAGCGGCATACCCGTGGAGGAGAGAAGTGAACCAGACTGACCGGGCGGTACCTGACGTCAAGCCAGTGCCGGTGGCCGCCGAGGAGAAGGGATGGCTCAACCGAAATGTCGTGGGCATGGGAGTCACCAGTCTCCTGAGCGACTGGGGGCACGAGATGGCCACGGCCATTCTGCCGGCATTTCTGGCGGTCATCGGGGTCCCGGCCGCGGCCCTGGGCGCCATCGAGGGGGTGGCCGACGCAGTGTCTAGTTTCGTGAAGCTCGGCGCGGGGTGGTACACGGATCGGATCGGCCATCGTAAGGGAATCTGCGTGGGCGGCTACTTCCTCACCGGGGTCTCGAAGGCCATCTTTGCCTTTGCCGCTGGCTGGCCGTTGGTGCTCTTCGGACGGACCCTCGGTTGGTTCGGGCGCGGGGTCCGCGGTCCCCTGCGAGACGCCATCCTGGCCGAGTCGGTGTCGTCCGAGACCCGGGGGAAAGCCTTCGGGTTCCATCGGGCGGGGGACACGTTGGGCGCCATCATCGGGCCCCTCTGCGCCGTGGGACTTCTCGCTCTGCTTCAGGGGCACGCGGCCGGCGACCCCTCGTCACCCTTTCGTCTGGTATTCCTCCTGACCCTCATCCCAGGCGTTGGATCGGCACTCGCCTTCGGGTTCATGGTCTCCGAGCGCCGGCGTACCCCGAATCACGGGGTGCGACTCTGGGCCACGATCCGCAGCCTGCCCCACGCGTACCGGCGCTGGCTGGTGGGCGTGGGGGTCTTTGGCATCGGGGACTTCGCCCACACGCTTCTGATCCTTGCGGCAACCGAACTGCTCGCGCCGACGTATGGCGTCGTGGCGGCCGCCCAGATGGCGGCCCTGTTCTACGTGGTCCGTAATGTCTTTTACGCTGGCGCGTCGTACCCGGTGGGCGCTCTGAGCGACCACCTGGGTCGCCTCGGGATCCTGGTGCTCGGGTATGTGGTCGGCGCCCTGACGGCTGCCGGGTTCGTCGTCGCCTTCGCTTTCTCGTGGCGCCACCCCGCCTACCTCCTCGGGCTCTTCTGCCTCGCCGGGATCTACATCGCAGTGGAGGATGCCATGGAGGGCGCTATGACGGCCGACCTCGTGCCCGCCGTGGAATCGCGGGGAATCGCGTACGGGGTGCTGGGCACGGTCAATGGCGTCGGGGACTTGGCCGCCAGCGTCATCGTAGGCGCCCTCTGGACGGCGGTCTCGCCGGCCACGGGCTTCGCCTACGCTGCGGCGGCAATGGTCGCAGGCGCTGTGGCCATCGCCCGGGTGCGGTGAGGATAGCAATGAGTCTCGAGGATCTGGCTGCGGGACTGGATGACCTCTCACGGAACCGGGAGGCGCTGGTCCTCCTGATCCTGCAAGGGGAGCGGGCGGTCCCTGTCCTGGCAGAGGTCCTCCTGGGTCCGCCCTCATCGATCCCGGAGCCCCGGTGCCTGGCGGCGGAAGGGCTTGGCGCGATCGGAGGCGGCGAGGCAGTCAGCGTGCTCATCCGGGCGCTCATCCTCCACGATATCCGAAGGCTCGATCCGGTTCTGCGCTTGACGGAGGAGGCCGTGCGGAACCGTGCCGCCGAGCAGCTCGGGAAAATCGGGGATCCCCGGGCGGTGGAGCCGCTGCTGTACGCCCTGGCGCATGAAGGGGTGCGCGAGGCCATGGGGGCCCTCGCCCGGTTCAAGGAGGAGCGAGCCATCCTCCACATCGTGCGGCGCTTGGAAGACCCCTGCGATCGGGCGGCCGCCGCCGACGCGCTCCTGACATTCAGGAGGGCGGCTGTTCCTGCCTTGTTCGCGACCTTGGGCGAAAGGCGGCCCTCTCCTGATGACGAAGCGCCGGTGAGCATCGAGCGGCGGGCCGAAGCTGCCCGGCTCCTGGGACTCGTCGGCGACCGCTCGGTCGTCCCCCTGCTTTGTTCGTACCTCGATGATCCGGCTGCAGCGGTTCAGCTCGAGGTCGGCCTCGCCCTCGCGACCCTGATGGCTCGCGACACACCGGATCGGGCGCTAGCCATCATCACCCAGGGTCTGACCAACCCCAGCCCACCGATTGCGCTGCGGTGTATGGATGCCCTGGTCGAGGCAGGTGACCGGAGCCTTCCCCATCTCCTGACGGTCGGCCCGCCGAGGCGGACCGCGGTTGTCAGGCCGCGGCGCCCGGGCGATGACGTGCTCCAGGTGAGCGTGATCGAAGCGTTGGAGCGGATCGGCACGGAAGCGAGCGCCCAGGCTATTGAGGATTTCCTTGACGACCGGAGCACCATCGTCCGCGAGCGAGCACGGCGGGCGTTGTTACATCTTGGCGTCAACGCACACGGGAGCCGGCGCGCCGTCGCCGGTTGACCGGGTAAGCCTCGCGGCGCCAGGCCTTCCCGACGGTCGTGCGAGACATACAAGGGCTTCCAGGATGGGGGGCGACACGTGGAATCGCAAGGACCGACTATTCTTTCGCGCTGGGGGTTCGGACGAAGTCCGCGCCTACCAGACTCAAAATCTGGTGTGAAGGTCCGCGTCTCCGCCGTCGTCATCCGCGGGAACGAGATTCTGCTGATCCACCATCGTCGAGATGCGCGGTTCTACTGGGTTCTCCCCGGAGGCGGTCTGGAATCGGGGGAGAGCCTCACGGCGTGTGCCGCGCGCGAGATCGGGGAAGAGACTGGACTGGACGTCAAGATCCCGCGCCTGCTGTACGTCTGCGAAGTGCTCTCCCCCTCTCACAGGAAACACGTCTTGGACCTGATCTTCCTCGGCCAACTGGTGGAGGTCGATCAGCCCATCCGGCCCTCGCGGCATTGGACGATCGAGGAGCCGCGGTTCATCCCGTTGAAAGACTTGCCGTCGGTCGAGCTGTATCCGGCCATTGCCTTCGAAATCCTGGAGGACGCGCAATCGGGGTGGGAGCGACCCATCCGGTTCCTGGGTAATCTCTGGCTGGATCGGGAGCAGGAGGCCAACTCGCCAAGGGCCAAGGGGTGAGATCGGGGACGGGCGTATCGGGGCTGCCCTGGCCGGGCGGTCTCACCGTCGGAGCCGGCGAGGGGCTGCGCATCGGGGTGGTGGGAGGGGACCCGGTTCCGGAGGGAAGACGTGAAATCCTGTGTGGCCTTGTCACAAGAGATGGGAAGCGAGGGTGACCTAGTGGCGCTCGAGGGAAGTGCGCTGTTGGGCTACCGCTTCATCCAGGCGGAGACGATTGGGAAGCTCGCGCGTGACCACGGGGTGCACGGGAGTGAGTGGCGCTGGCTCGACCAAGGATGGTATCGCCTGTTCGCGCGCCTGGAGGAACGCCCTGACATTCACCTCGCAACACTGCGGCCGGTCCTCTTGGAGGTCTGCGCCGATCGGCGGCCGCCCCTGTTTCTCGGCCGGGGCATCGAGGAACTCCTCAAGGGGCATGGTCCCCTGCTCTCGGTTCACGTCGTCGCGCCCTTCGAGATGCGGGTGGAAAGGATCATGCAGCAGGTGAACATCCCGGCATCGAGGGCGGAGGAGCGGGTGCGCCGCAGCGATGAGGAGAACGCGTGGTTCTACCGTTACTTCTTCCAAGTGGATTGGTCCGACCCTGGCCGTTACGACTTGATTCTTGATACCTCGGTCCTGACGCTGCACGAATGCGCCCAGCAGCTTGGGGAAGCCGTGG
>Ga0315279_10011872_pt1 | contig 10016 bp, 9 predicted proteins | sample YL17G06_20_MG_FD_203694 | JGI IMG/M metagenome (GOLD analysis project Ga0315279, IMG submission 203694) | Sediment microbial communities from Yellowstone Lake, YNP, Wyoming, USA - YL17G06_20 | ecosystem: Environmental > Aquatic > Freshwater > Lake > Sediment | place: USA: Wyoming | collected...
TTCACAAAATTTTAAAGATATGGAAAACTATAAATTGGATTGATATCTCTTCAAAAAATGTTACAATAGAGTTAAATAATGGTGTTTATAAGGTAGTAATATCATAGTAGCTATAATATAGCATATTGTCAAGTAAAATGTTTAGTAAAAAGTTAAAACAGTTACGAAAAGTAGCCGGTTGGTCTCAGCAGAAATTAGCTGAGAAGGCCGGCTTGTCTTATAATGTGATAACAAAGATTGAACAGGGGGCAGCAAAGAATCCTAATATTCAGACTATGATAAAGCTTGCTAATGCTTTTGAGATTAGTCTCGACGAACTCGTAGGGAGAAAGTAATTGACAAAATCGATTTCTTGTGCTATAAGTAAATTACAATTTGGTTTAAAAGTGGTACGTTTGAAGGGGGAACTGCCACGTAAAAATAATTAAAACCTTCGCTCAAATAGGGCGAAGGTTTTTTGTTTAAGAAATTTAAGTTAGATTTTACTACTTCCTTCGTCTATTATTCTAGAGAAGAAATTATTAATCTTTAACAAGGAGGTAGTGAAATGTTTAATAACGGAACAATTAAAATCGAAACTTACATGAAAAAAACTCCTTTTAATAATACTGAGAGAGAAATCATAATTAACAAACCAAGGGTCTTACAAATTTTGGATGACATGTCTTCAAAGAACGATCTCCAGAAAATCCGTTTGCAACTATCCCGTTTTAAGGAAAATCTTTACTCTACCAGAAAAGATTTGGATGGTATTCTTAATATTGATGAAAATGGCGGTACGATTAAACTCGTCCAAAGTTATTTGTTAAATGCTGTAAAACAAATCGAAGAAACCCAAACCCTAGAGCGTACAAAATATTATCTTGAGAGACTAAAAAAAGGAATTTCAGAAATTAAGACTAGTAAGATTAATGATATAAATCTCAACCGTTGGCAGGAATACGAGAATATTATCACCGATAGCCTTTGGATTATGTCAAAAAGAGATTCTTCCGGTGAGCATTCTGCTTGGTATTGGGGTAATTTTATTCCACAAATACCTAATCAATTGATGATGAGATATACAAAGAAAAATGATTGGGTTGTTGATACATTTCTGGGTAGCGGTACGACTTTAATTGAATCTCGAAGAATGGGGAGAAACGGAATTGGAATTGAATTGAACCCCGAGACCGCAAGAAAAGCAAGCGGTTTGATTAAGAAGGAAAGTAATGTCGATAACGTCATTTCCGAAGTTGTAACTGGTGATAGTAGGAAAATAAATTTAAAAGAGACTTTAGATAAGCTTAATGTAAAGCAAGTTCAGCTTTTAATTATGCATCCTCCATACCATGATATTATCAAATTTACTAATAAAAAAGAAGACTTATCCAACGCTCCGACAACGGATGATTTTATAAAAATGTTTGGTGAGGTCTTAGACAACGCGTCACCTTACCTAGAAAAAGGAAGATACCTTGCGATTGTTATCGGTGATAAATATTATAAAGGTACATGGATCCCATTGGGGTTTAGAGTAATGAATGAAGTTATGAATAGAAATTTTCAACTAAAAAGCGTAATTGTCAAAAATTTTGAGGAAACAAAAGGTAAAAGAAATCAAAGAGAGTTATGGCGTTATAGAGCATTGGTCGGTGGATTTTATATATTTAAACACGAGTATATTCTCCTTTTTAAGAAATCAAAATAATTATGCCTACTACACATATCTTTACTGTCAATCCTACGACTTTTAATGTGCATTTGAATTATATGTTTGCAGGAACAGGTAAAGATGGGCAAGCGCATCAAACTGGTGCATTAGCGGATATATTAGGTATTAGAAGTGAAGATAATATAATTTTTTATGTAACAGGGTGGGGATTTTATGGCTTTTTCAAACCAAAAAATAATGACGCCATTGTTTTTTATGAATCCAATAAAGGACAATATCTGGATAAAGAATTGGGAGGGAAAACATTAACTTATAGATTATTTATAGAGGAAAGTAAATTAGGCGTATACGAAAGCGGCGTTTCCGAATGGGATGCTATTGAAAACCCCAAATATATCAAGAATAGTAGTATTTTTAAAATGCAATGGTCCTGGATTTTTAAAAAGTTGAATGCCAACAGAGGCTGTACTGCGATTACAAATGATGAATTTGAACTATTAAAAGGAATTATTATTCATAACAAAAATAAAAAGCTGCCTCCTCGGGATAATTACAAATTTGAAGATGGGGGAATCTCTATCTCAAAAGAGAAATTTAAGTACAGTGGAAAAACCGATATACTGCCTAGGATAGAAGAAGAGCTAGAAACTATTAATCGCGAAGAAGACTTACGAATTTTATTTACAGTGCGTAGCGGTGTTGACGATCTTTTGAATAAAGTATTGAGGCCAAAGAATTATGGCCTCATCAATTTTATTTCTAACGAAAGTATATGTTCTTTTGGAGAAAAGAAAATAGACCTTATTTTCTTTACTAAAAAGGAAAAATGTTTACTAATAGAACTAAAAAATGATTTTGTCTGTGACGAAAAAATAATTGGTCAAATAATTGGATATGCCAGGTGGATATCGGCTTATAAAAGAGATTTAAAGGAAATTGTTCCTATTTTGATTGTTAGAGAGCCGTTAGAATTAGCTCCATCAAAGGGGTGCAAATATTATAAGTACCTTTCCAAAAATGATCTTAAAAATAACGCACCTTCCGAGTGGTACAAAAGTGTGATTAAAAATATCCAAGCTGCCAAAGTCAGTACACAAAAATATAAAATCAAAAAAATGTCTGGATTAAGAGTATATTCTTTTAATACAAATCAAGATAACATTTTTCAAGGATTTGATGAGCTATGACAAAGCACCCTTTTAACGAAGGTACTAGACTTGCAAAAATATTTACAATACTTTCCGATGGAGCTTGGCATTGTGGCAAACATGAACTCCCGGGGACACAACCAGCGAAAGCGATTCAAATAATTAGACAGCATGGATTTAAAATCGATAATTTAACTAAATTGTGTCCAACTTGCAAAGATAAAACAGTTCATCGTAGATTACTTTCGACTATTGCAGTTACTCCTTCGTTTGTTAGGCTACAGATACCTATTAAGCTCCGTCAAAGAACTTTGAGACTTTATAACCATATAGAGACTATTACGTTACGGCAAATGTTACCGACGCAATTAGAAATTGATCATCGTTTCCCACAGGTAAGATGGGCTAAAGATGAATCATATGACATTAACTTATCAGATGGCGAATTACGTAATAAGTTTCAACTTTTAACTCGCGAACATAATCTCTGGAAAAGTCGCTATTGCGAACATTGCAAGAAGACAGGAGAAAGAGGTACCTTTATTGGCATTAATTATTTTTATTCGGGCGGTCCAAAATGGGATGAAGAAATTTCTGGCCATGATGAGGAAGGTTGCGCTGGATGCTTTTGGTATGATCCAGAAGCCTGGAGAAACAGTTTAAATATTAAATTAAGAAAATAATGACAACAAATAGGCAATCCGGAGATCAAGGAGAAAATGAAGTAATTGAATTAGTGCCTTGTCCTAATTGCGGCAAGAAACTTATGGGTTTACCGCAGAATTATCCATTATACGATATACAGTGTACTGGCTGTTCTTTTCGAGCGCAGGTTAAGACTAATCAAAGTAAACCAAAACGAGAAGTTTTTGGTGCTACTTGGGATGTAATGGATAAAGTACTCAAGGCAGGTTTTATTACTCCTCCACTTTTTCTAAATTTTAAATGGCTGAAACAAGGAGTTAAAAGACAAGAAATTAGGTTTTATCCTTTCATTCCTAAAAAGAACCTTAAAAAGTACTTCACTACGATACAAAATCCTCCCAGACAATTATGGATGTTTAACTATATTGGATTAGACGAATTGCCAAGCTTTATTGTATATTCCAAGTAAATTATGACGGCAGCTCTCTAAAAGATAGGGGGTTGCCTTTTTTTTGATGAATAGTATCTCTTTTGGGAACAATGTTAAACGAATTGAAAAAATGGTCACGAAAGTTCAGCTAGAAAGAAAGATAAATCTTAGAAGCGATGAAATACAAGTGCTTTCTTTTATCTATGATTATTTTAAGAAAGCAAAAGATTGGCCAGGGGTGCGGACTACGCATCAAAAATACGGTAGAGATATTGTATCTCAAATTCTAAAGAGAGATGCGCCTGTATTAATTTGGCAAGAGAAAGCGAATGATTCAAGAAAGACGTATAAATTGACTTTTGAAGGAATTTATTTTTGTCATACAGCAAAAGAAGACTTATTGCTTTTAAATAGATTTCTACGCTTTTTGATTGAAAAATATAAGATAAATCCAGAAATTGCCGAAGTAACTGGCGAGGAAGTTGAATCAGAGTTGCAATTAGACAAAGAAAAATCGATAATTTTGATGGAATTGATTAAAGAAGGTCATTTCTGTTCGTCTGCAAGTTTTGGCAAGGAGTGGCGAATCCAGGTTGCCGAAGATATAGAGGATTTGGTTGATCTAGGGGAAGAGCAATACATTTTGAAACGCCTAGCAGGACTTTTTGAGAAAACACGTAGAGTAAAATTCGAGCATATTAACAACGTTAACAAAAGACTACCAGCTCATTTTGATTGGAAAGCAATTGAAGAAGAATACGAAGTGAGCAAAAAAGAATTTGGAAAAAGAATTAGCTTTGTCAGCGATAAATTTAAGAGGGAAATTATTTTTAGAGATGTTGAACAAGCCTACGCTTTGGCTAAGTCTGGTTTTAATAAGCCAGCTGTTATTTTGGCAGGTAGTATTGTTGAAGAGTTGTTGAGATTATATTTAGAGAGTAATGAATTGAAACCCAGGAAAAATAGTTTTGACGATTATATTAAGTTATGTGAAGAAAGAGGACTTCTAAAACTTGCAATCAATAGATTAACTGATTCGGTTCGTTGCTTTCGCAATCTTGTTCATTTGGAAAATGAAGTTAATGATAGGCATAGCATATCTAAGACAACAGCCACAGCAGCAGTAGCGTCAATTTTTACTATTGCGAATGATTTTAATGCAAGGAAATCCTAGATGGGCATACCTTTTGAGAACGTCCTTCTAAGTCCTTAAGCAATTAGTAAGAGAAAACAAAAAATATTTGGCGGTTTCCTTGTTTATTTGGGGGCACTTCTGTGTAGTTTATAAACTATCCGGAGACACGTTAATATGGATTCGATATTTTCAGTGACAATTAGCGATTTGTCGCAGCTAGACCCACGGTTAGCTGTAGATATATTTCGCGAATTGCTTTGGGCAGAAGCCACTACTGTAGGCGTTGCAAAAAGCCTTATCAATGTGCCTAGTGCTATTACTGTTGCAGATGGAGGCATAGACGCTGAGGTTCAAGGTGCGAAAGTAAGTGGTGGGCAGGGGATTATAAAGGATGGCTTGACGCGCTACCAGATAAAAGCAGGCAGTTTTTCTCTCGACGGCAGCCATATAAAAGATATTTTGTTTATAGAAGACAAGACTGAACTAAAACCTAGGATTAAAACATGCTTGGACAAAAATGGTGCCTTGGTAATTGTATTTTTCAATTGGGATGTGCCTGATAGAGTAGATAACCAGTGCCGTGATAAATTCATTGAAGTCTTAAAAAGCGTAGATGTTAAGTATGCTAGCGCAAATGTTGAGATTTTGAGACAGAATACGATTTGCGGAATCCTAAAGCAATATGTTTCGCTTTCGTTGAAAATTAAAGGGCAGGATAAGATTAGGTTTCAGAGTCACAAGAGTTGGGTTCAGCAGGCTGATATGAAGTTTAAATCTGAGCTGGGTGAAAAGCAGAAAAAATTCATTGCAGATGTGCAAGCAGAATTAAGAAAAGATGATGGGAATCCTGTCCATATCAGAATATTCGGAGAGCCGGGAATAGGAAAAACAAAGCTCGTTTTGGAAGCAACGGCAACAGATGACTTGGCCCCGCTCGTTGTATATTGCGATTCTGCCAATAAGTTTCGGGATAGCGACTTGATGAATGAACTTCTTAAGAATGACAATAACGCTCATGTGATTCTGGTAATTGATGAATGTGACCAGGATAATAGGGCGTACATTTGGAATAAGCTAGAATCCTATCACAAAAGGATTAAACTCCTCTCTATCTACAACGAAAATGATGAGGCATCCGGAAGCACTACTTATCTTGAAATTCCTCCATTAGGTAAGGAGCAAATCAGCAGTATAATCCAAAGCTATGATGTTCCCAAGGACCAGGCTGATAGGAGGGCAGAATTATGTATCGGCTCTCCGAGAGTAGCTCATGCGTTTGGATGGAATTTGAAGAATAATCCGGATGATTTATTAAAATCGCCTGATACTGTTAATCTATGGGAGCGTTATGTTGTAGGTGGGGATGACCCGGCCAACCAGCGAGTTCAACAGAGACGCATTGTGTTGCGTCATTTGGCACTTTTTAAGCGCTTTGGTTATGAGAAACCTTTTCATGAAGAAGCCAAAGCCGTAGCCGGAATTATCGAGAAAGCAGACCCGCAAATCACGTGGCCAATATTCCAAGAAATTATATGCACTCTAAGAAGGCGCAAGATTCTTCAGGGAGAAACCACGCTCTATATTAGCCCAAAAGCCCTTCACATCAAATTGTGGGTTGATTGGTGGGATAATCATGGACACGGTAACAGTTACACGGACATAATGGCAGGATTATCTAAGCTTTTACAGCAATGGTCGCATGAAATGTTTATTTATGCCGGGGAATCCAAAATAGCTGCAAAAAGGGTTGAAGACTTGCTTGGCGAAGAGGGGCCATTTTTAAAATGAAAGGGAGTTATCTTAAAACTGAAGAGGGAGCGCAATTGTTTGCGTCCTTGGCAGAGGCTAATCCAGAAGCCGCCCTAAATACTCTTAAAAAGACCGTAGGCATATGGTCTAAAGAAGAGCTTTTGCAATTTAGTACTGGTCGTAGGCAGGTTATCTGGGCACTTGAGAAGATTGTTGTTTGGAAAGAGCTTTTTCAGGATGCCGCAAGACTTCTTCTCGCACTTGCTGAAGCAGAAAATGAGACTTGGGGAAATAATGCTAGCGGAATTTTTGCAGGGCTTTTTTCTCCTGCTTATGGACAAGTTGCTCCTACTGAGTGTCCGCCTCAAGAAAGGTTTGTGGTACTTAAAGAAGCTATGGAGTCAGACTCAAAAGAAAGACGGATGCTCGCTTTGCGCGCCTGTTCGACTGCTTTGGAGGCCGACCATTTTTCCCGGATGGTTGGTGCTGAACACCAGGGACTACGGAAAGAGCCTCAGCTATGGATGCCCAAGACTTACGGAGAACTTTTTGATGTTTATCGTTTAATTTGGAATTATTTATACAGTCAGATAGCCATTCTTAAAGATAAAGAGCAGGAAGAGGCAATAAATATTATATTTAATCGAATAAGAGGAGTTGGGAGAATTCTGGCTTTAGCACAGATGGTTATAGACACGGTCAAGGATTTAAAATCCAGACCATATGTGAATAAGAAAAAGATGCTTGAAGAGATTATTTCTTTCCTGCATTATGACGGTAGCGAATTGACTGTTGAGATTAGGCAGCAGTGGGAGCAATTAAAGGACGAATTGACTGGTAACGATTTTTCTTCGTTGATGAGGCGCTATGTAGCAATGGACGTTTTTGAGGACAAGTTTGATGAGCATGGGAACCAGGTTGATCAAGCCCAGCCAAAGATAGAGGAGCTGGCAGACCAAGCAATCAAAAAGAAAGAGTTATTGAAGAAAGAGCTTAAATGGTTGGTTACCGCTGAGGCAGAGAATGGTTATCGCTTTGGCTACGAATTAGGGAGAAGAGACGAGGGTTTTTCTCTCATGCCCCATCTCTTTTTAGTCCAGAAAACAGCGGATAAGAATCCCAGTATCTTTTTCCTGGGAGGATATATGAGGGCTTTGTTTGAAAAAGCGCCCGAGGATTGGGAAAAACAATTGGATATACTCGCGAAAGACGCAAAACTCAATATCTATATTCCTGAATTGACTTGGCGCTCAGGAATGAGTGATAAGGCGGCCTTGCGTATACTTGACCTTGCAGAGAGAGGAATGATAAAGTCTAACCAATTCAGGATGTTTGGATACGGAAGCGTTATTCGTAATCTTTCAGAAGAAGTTTTTCAGAAATGGGTTAAGTTTCTTCTGGTAACCCAAGAAGAAGGCGCTGTTTATATCGCGATGGATTTATACCAGTTCTATTATGTCTATGCTCAAAAAGAGCTTAAGCGTATCTTGCCGGAAGATATGACGTTGCGATTACTAACGCACCCGAAATTATTTGAAAAAATGGAAGAACGACGGCACGACCAAATGGCCGAGCATAACTGGACTGAAATCGGGAAAGCTTTTGTGGGTAAGTATCCAGAAAAAAGCATATTCCTTGCAGAGACTATTTTTGAACATTTCGGTGACGAAAATACGATTTTTGATAGATTCCATTCACCTTTTCAATCTGTGCTTATTGAGATTAGCCGAAAGTACCCTAAAGAAGTGTGGAATCTCATTGTTAAGTATTTAGATCCTCCGTTAGATAGTAGAGCTTTTCATATCAAGGAATGGCTTAAAGGAAGTGATTTCTTTGGTATGGTTGAAGAAGACGCAATATCATTGTTTCCTATTGATGAGATCTGGAAATGGGTAGATGGTAATATTGAAACTCGTGCTTGGCATCTAGCGTCTTTTATCCCAAAAGGTCTCTTTAGAGAAAAAGGGAAAGTTTGTTTGGCGTGTGAAATATTGGTGAGATATGGAACACAAGAGAAGGTACGTAATAATTTGAGGGCCAACTTCTGGATTGGTGGATGGACAGGTCCAGCAAGTTTGCATTATCAGGGCAAGAAACAACAATTATTAGACTTTAAGAAGGGAGAGACCGATAAAAATGTTCTGGAATGGATTGATGGATTTATTGAATCTCTAGATAAGCAAATTGAAATGTCAAAAGCCGAAGAAGAAAGAGAAAGATCGTAGTATATTGATTTTCCTGCTTTGAGAGATAGGGTCATGTCAAGCGCAATATAAAAAATCATTATGACAAAGAAACGTCATCATTATATTCCCCAATTTTATTTAAATGGTTTCGTCGACCATAATAATGAGCCTTATATTTGGGTTTATGACAAAAAAGGCAACAATATTATTAAGTCGACAGCGAAAGATATCGCAGTCACAGAACATTATTTCTCTTTTAAGGATATTAGCGGCATTAAGGATAGCGATAGTATCGAAAATTTTATTGCTGAATTAGAAGGAATAGCTGCAAGTATTTTGAAGAAAATCTTCAATAATAACACTCTAAATGATAATGAGAAGATGGATTTTGCGTATTTTGTAGCTTTAATGATGGTAAGGGTCCCTAATTTCAGGGAGAATATTGAAACTGCCTTTGCCGAAACGGCCAAAATATTCATGCAGTTTTCAGCATCACACAAAGGAAACTTTGAAGCTATGGTTAAGCGTTATCAGGAACAAACAGGGAATGATTTGGGCATGCCAATTGAAGAAGCGCGGCAAGTTTACCTGAATCTAGATAAACACTACAAATTAAAAACTAATCCACAGATAAGTTTGGCTATGTCATTAAATCATATTAAAGATTATGCTAGATTATTCTTTAATATGAAGTGGCTCTTCTTAAGAGCAACAACCGAATATAAATTCTTATCGGGAGATAACCCTTTATATTATTTTGACCCAACCCATAATCCGCGCTCATTTTATGGAGTAGGATTGTGTAATAAAAATATTGAAGTTACGCTTCCTCTATCACAGGATTTATGTGCACTGGGAACATGGCATGGAAAAGAAGGGTATCTTCAAGCTACCAACCAACTAGTTAAGATTGCTAACCAAAAAACAGTAATTGCTTCTTTAAGGTTTGTATTTAGTTCAGAAAAATCAGAGACGATTAATAATTTTGTTAAAAAGTATCAAGACAGTGCCCCGAAAATCAGAGTTGGATAGAATACTGCATATAGCTTTCCGTCCCTGGAAAATTTTC
>Ga0315279_10011873_pt1 | contig 10016 bp, 11 predicted proteins | sample YL17G06_20_MG_FD_203694 | JGI IMG/M metagenome (GOLD analysis project Ga0315279, IMG submission 203694) | Sediment microbial communities from Yellowstone Lake, YNP, Wyoming, USA - YL17G06_20 | ecosystem: Environmental > Aquatic > Freshwater > Lake > Sediment | place: USA: Wyoming | collected...
GTGGCCAGGGTAGCGGGATCAAAGGCATGGTGGAGTTTCTGCACGATCTGCCCGGCTTTCAGGGTAAGGTGGAAGTCCAGCCTCTTCCCGTGCCGGTACTCCTCCGAGAACTCATGGAAATCGGCGATGATCCTGTCGATGGCCTCAGAAGCGATGATCCCCTTCAACCTCTCTGCCTCGCCGGACTCCTCGAGCTCCTCCAAGACGTGGGCAATGAGGTACAGCCTCCCTGAGAGCACGGTGAAGACCTCGTTGACCATCTCCACCAGGTTCTCGGCATACGCCGCGGTCTCCCTCGCCCAGGCCGGGCTTACCTCCACAATACCCGTAAGAGTCCCTGCTTCGGAAGCCATTTTTCCGAGGATTGCCCGGGTCGCGGTGGGGGTGAGGGGTTTTCCATGCCCGGGGCAGCAGACCGCAATTCCCCCCTCCTCGAGGATGATTGCAGCGTATTCGAGGGAATGGATGAGATCCTCCTGGTCCCAGCCCACCATACCGGCAAACCCGGGGTTCGCAGCAAAGATGAGATCGCCGAGGAAGAGAATACCCCTGACATTGAGGCAGATGCTATCAGGACTGTGGCCCGGGGTGTGATAAACCCGAAGGATCTCGTCACCGCCGAGAGGAATTTCCTGGCACCTGACCGGTTCTCCCCCAACCGCGAAACTACCTTCAAGGAGGTTCACGGGAGGGGCAGTCACTCCGCACCCATACGCTTCGGAGAGAAGCGGCAGCCCCACCGAGATCTCCCCCGGATCCTTCCCGAGGAGATCGGCGAACGTAAGGCGTGCATCCTTTCCTTTTACGGCCCTGGCGCCTTTTTCCTGGATCCCGATGATCACTCCGGGTCCTCCCTGGAACGCCGGGTGATACATCACCTGGAGGGAATGATCGACGTGCACATGAGTGAGGATCACGAGGAGCGGCCGGGGCCGCTCCTCCCGAATCTCGGCTATAACTCCTGCAAGGTGATCCGCCTGGTCGGGAAGGCCACCGGGATCGATGCAGACGATAAGGTCAGGCCCGTCGATGATGAAGGAGTTCGAGGAGATGGTATCTATCTTCCGGAGGTATGGGTAGATGCGGAGATCCCTCGCGCCGGGGACCGGCTGCCACTCCAGATTCGTGAGCAGGTCAGCCCCATGCGGCAAGGGCATCCTCCTCGCTCGCGAAGAGGGAGAAGATGGAGGTAAAGCCTGCAAGTTTGAAGATCTTGTATACCTCGGTCTGCAGACCATAGAGCCCGAACCGGTCATTATCGCTGGCGAGCTTCTTCGCGGTGGAAAGGAGGATCCGGAGCCCCCCGCTGCTGATGTATACCACTTCCCTGAGATCAAGGAGGACCCTCCGTGCGCCTGCGGCAAGGGCATCCTTGATGGCCAGGTCAAGGCCGGGAACGGCCGATGTATCGACCCTGCCGCTCACGTGCAGCACGGTCACTCCCCTGTTCAGGGTCTTTTTGATCTCCATTCTGTCAACTCCGCACACACGGTACGTCGTACTCTTCCTTCAGGACAATAAAGGGTTTCGACACGGCCTCTTCCGAGACGAACAGTTACTCCCGGGTTAACACCCCATAGGGATTGTTGATTTTTATGTACTTTTTCTTAGAGCTTCCCCAAGGCCTCTCTTCCCGTCATCCCCGGCTTCACACCCCGCGCCTGCGCAGGCCCGTTGGCATCCTTCACGATCCCTGCAAGGAGATCGGGGATGGATGTTATCGAGGGTCCGCTCGATGGCCTCACCCGCGCTGCAGGGTAGCCGAACTTCTCCAGGGCTGCCACATCGAATGCCCCGCATCCCACCATCCCCGTGTCTGTCACCACCGCAACAAGATTCACCGGCCCGATTGGGTAGACGAACCCTCTCGCGGATTTTCCTCCAAGTTCCACCTTCTCATCGCACATCAGTATCACTGGAACCATCTGGGAGGGCCGGGTCAAGAACCCTTTGCCACCCCGATGGCCTCTGTCCGGGATCCACATTCAGCCCCGCTCACCAGCCGGGTGGATACTTCTATCAGGAGAGATGCCGAATAATTTTCCGGAAACCCACACCGAGACCGGAAGGGGGATCTGGAAAATGATGCTGTTCCTGGAAGGATCCGGGCACCGGGCGGGGTGATCCGGTGCGGCATATCATCTCCATCAGGGATTTTTCGCGACGGGATCTCGACTACCTCCTCGACCGTGCCGAGGACTTCGCAGCTGGAGGATACGACAGAAACCTCCTCGCAGGGAAGATCGTCGCCCTCCTCTTCTTCGAGCCCTCCACCCGGACCCGCATGTCTTTTGCATCGGCGATGGCGCGCCTCGGGGGTTCCAGCATCTCGGTCGATTCCGTCGAGGCCTCCTCTCTCGCAAAGGGTGAGACCCTGGCAGACACCATACGGGTGGTAAGCGGATACACCGACGCCATCGTGCTCCGGCACCCCAAGGAGGGCGCGGCGCGGCTCGCATCCGAGTTCGCACAGGTGCCGGTCATCAATGCCGGCGACGGGGCGGGTCAGCACCCCTCCCAGACGCTCCTCGACCTTTACACCATCAGGAAGTCCATGGATCTGGACGGTCTCGAGATGGGGATCCTGGGGGACCTCCGCTACGGCCGGACCGCCCACTCCCTTGCCTACGCCCTCTCCCTCTACCAGGTCACCCTCCATACCATCGCCCCCCGCGGGCTCGAGTTCCCCGAAGGGCTTCTCAACGAGCTCCATGATCGGGGCATGGAGGTGAAGGCCCACAGCGACGTGAGGGAGATCATCCGGGACCTGGACGTCCTGTATATCACCCGGATCCAGAAGGAGCGTTTCCCTGACCTCGGCTCCTACTACGACGTTGCCTCCAGCTACCGCATCACCCCCGAGACCCTCCAGGGGGTGAAGGACCGGCTCATCCTCCTCCACCCCCTCCCCCGGGTGGACGAGATCGATCCCCGGGTCGATAGCACCCCCCATGCCCGCTACTTCGAGCAGTCCAGGAACGGGGTCCCTGTGCGGATGGCCCTCCTTTCCGAGGTGATGCGATGAACCCGGGACCCCCGAACCGGACGCTGCTCGTGAGCCAGATCAAGGACGGGACGGTCATCGACCATATCACGGCGGGGGAGGCCTTGAACGTCCTCACAATCCTCGGGATCGCGGGGACCACCACCGAGTCTCTCTCAATTGCCACGAACGTCGCGAGCGGCAAGGAGGGGAAGAAGGACATCGTGAAGATCGAGCGGCGCGAGCTCAGGAAGGAAGAGGTGGACCGGATCGCGCTCATCGCCCCCCATGCCACCATCAACATCATCCGTGACTACGAGGTCGTGGAGAAGAAAGGGGTGACCATCCCCCGGGTCATCCGCGCCGTGGTGAAGTGCCCGAACCCGGGGTGCATCTCCAATGCGAGCGAGCCCATCGAGTCGGCCTTCGAGGTTCTCCCCAAGGGGCTCCACTGCCTCTACTGCGACTGGATGATCACGAGGGACATCGCGAGCCACATCATCTGACGAGCCGCCCCTCCCGGTCGATCTCCCCGCGGTGGATCCGGGTACTTGAGATCCACCTCCCGTCGTCAGCGAGCACGCACGAGATCTGGTGGATGTCCACCTTCCTTCTCCCCCGCTCCTGGCGGAGGCGGTTGATCTCCATCCCTACCTGGAGGGTCTCTTCGGAGACGACGAGCGCATCGAAGTCCTCGTCCGGAGCGGGTCCGTACCGGTCCCCGAGGGGATCGATGCGATACGCGGCCCTGAACTTTTTTCCCTGGATGAATCTCTCGAGCCCCCGTTTCCGTTCCGCAAACGGCCGGACCGGGTGGGTCTTTCGCATGGCGAACTCGTCGGTCGTGAGGCCGATGACCACGCACCCGCCCTCGCCCGCGAGCTCAAAGGAGCGGGTGAGGAGCTTGCGGTGCCCTGCATGGAGCGGGTCGAAGGTCCCGCCCACCATAACCTTCATTCGAGAGGAAATGTAACCTTTTATGGTAATATGGCTGGTGGTAAGGCCGGATCCAGTGGGTTTATCGCTCCGACGGCAACGGTCATCGGTGATGTCTCCCTGGGGGCGGATAGCGGCATCTGGTTCGGCGCGGTCGTCCGGGGCGACAAGGACCGGATCGAGATCGGGAACGGTTCGAATATCCAGGACAATGCCGTCGTCCACACGAGCAAGGGCTACCCAGCCCTGATCGGGAAGGAGGTCTCGGTGGGCCACGGGGCCATCCTCCATGGGTGCACCATCAGCGACCGGGTCCTCGTTGGTATGGGCGCAATCGTCATGAACGGGGCGGTGGTCGGGGAAGATTCCGTCATTGCTGCGGGGGCTGTGGTCACGGAGGGGGCCGTGATTCCCCCCGGATCGGTGGTGATGGGGGTCCCGGCGAAGGTCGTGAAGCAGGCGACCCCTGACCAGAAGAAGGGGATCAGGAGGAACGCCGAGAGCTACATCGCTCTCGCGCGGAGCTACCGGCATGGATGAGGTCGCAGTCATCGGCGGAGGGATCGCCGGCATCCAGGCGGCCCTCGAGATCGCGGACCACGGGATCCGGGTCCACCTGATCGAGCGGGAGCCCTCCATCGGGGGGCACATGGCCCAGCTCGACAAGACCTTCCCGACGAACGACTGCTCCATGTGCATCCTCTCGCCGAAGATGAACGAGGTGGCCCGGCACCCCGGGATCGTGCTCCACACCTGTACCGAAGTCGTCTCGGTGGAGGGAGAGCCGGGTGGCTACCGGCTCACCCTCGCGGCAAAGCCCCGGTTCATCGACAGCGAGCTCTGCAACGGGTGTGGCGAGTGCGTCATCATCTGCCCGGTGGAGGTCTACAACCGGTTCGATGCCGGAATCGGCGTCCGGAAGGCCATCTACAAGCCCCACCCCCAGGCGGTGCCCGATCTCGTGGTAAAGGACGCAGAACACTGCATCGAGTGCGGCCTCTGCTACGATGTCTGCGACCTGGACGCCATCCGCAAAGAGGAGGAGGAGAGGACATTTGAGATCGAGGTGGCGAGCATCGTCCTTGCTACCGGGTACTCGGTCTTCGATGCCCGGAAGAAGGGTGGCCTCGGCTACCTGGTCGTCCCTGACGTCATCACATCCCTCGAGCTCGAGCGGTTGATCAATGCGGGCGGGCCGACAGGCGGGAAGGTTGGACGCCTTTCCACGGGAAAGGTTCCGAGGAGCGTGGTCTTTGTCCAGTGCGTCGGCTCACGGGACACCTCGATCGACCGGCCCTGGTGCTCCTGCGTCTGCTGCATGGCGGCCATCAAGAACGCCATCCTCCTCAAGGAGAAGTACCCGGAGATGGAGGTGACCATCTGCCACAACGATATCCGCGCATACGGGAAGGGCTACGAGGAGTACTTCAACCGTGCCGAGCGGATGGGAGTCCGCTTCTTAAAAGGCCTCCCGGGCGAGGTCTGGTCCGACGGCAGGGGGCCTGCCCTCCAGGTGGAGAATACCGAGACCCGGGAGGTCGAGATCCTCCGCCCTGACATGGTCATCCTCTCGGTCGGCATCGGGCCCGGTGAGGGGACCTGCGAGGTGGCCGGGATCCTCGGGTTACCGCTGGAGAAATCGGGATTCGTGCAGCCCCTCGACGACAAGCTCGGGCCAATCCTCACGAGGCGGCCCGGGATCTACCTCGCGGGAACGGCAACAGCCCCGAGGGACATCCCGGACTCGGTCGCCATGGGCGGGGCGGCGGCCATGCGGGCCTTCACCGACACCCTCCGGGAGTGATGGCTGTGCCTGTGGTACCGGAACCAACCATATCCTGGGACAGGGGATCGGGAACCATCCGGTTCATCAACCAGACCCTCCTCCCCGAACGCTATGAGATCGTCTCCTGCGATACCGTGGAACGGCTCATCGTTGCCATCTCGCGCCTCGAGGTACGGGGAGCCCCTGCTCTCGGCGTTGCGGGAGGGATGGGCGTCGCCCTCGCCGCGGAGAGGAGCAGGGCAGCCACGCGGGATGCCTTTCTCCGGGAGGTGGAACAGGCGGCTGCCCGCCTCGCCGCCACGCGGCCTACCGCAGTGAACCTCTCCTGGGGGGTGAACCGGGTCCTCGCCCGTGTGAGAGAGGCAGCGGATCCCGCTGAAGCGAGGAGGGTCGCGATCCAGGAGGCTCTCTTGATGGCAGAAGAGGACCGGGCGACCTGCATGAGGATCGGTGAGAACGGGACCTCGCTCATCCCTGAAGGGGCAACGATCCTCACCCATTGCAACGCCGGAGCCCTTGCATGCACCGAGTGGGGCACAGCCCTCGGCGTTGTCCGTTCCGCTGCCCGGGCCGGTAAAAGGGTGAAGGTCATCGCCTGCGAGACGAGGCCTCTCTTCCAGGGCTCGAGGCTCACCGCCTGGGAGCTCTCCCGCGACGGGATCGATGTGACCGTCATCCCCGACAGCAGCGCCGCGTACCTCATGCGAAGGGGCGAAATACACCTCGTCCTGGTGGGCGCTGACCGGATCACCCGGGACGCTGTCTTCAACAAGATCGGCACCTACATGCACGCCGTCTGTGCCCGCCACCATCGCATCCCATTCTATGTCGCCGCACCCCGTTCAACCTTCGACCTCCGCTCGGGCGAGGACGATATAACAGTCGAGGAACGGGAGAGGAGTGAGGTAAGCCGGTGCGGGGGACGGACCCTTGTCCCCGATGAGGCACGGGTGAAGAACCCTGCCTTCGACGCAACTCCCCTCTCCCTGGTATCGGCAATCATCACCGAGGAGGGGGTGCTCCGGCCCCCCTACCGCATCGGCAGCCAGGTATCACCCTGATCGCCGTGATGAAGTATATCTCCTGAAACAGCAAATATTCTGGTAAAACATGCTTTTCGACAGTCCCCTCTGGAACAACCTGATGATCCTTGTCGGCGAGGCCACGGTCCTCGTCGCGGTATTCCTCGTCGCCATGGCCATCATCCTCCTCGTCATCGCCCTCGTCTCGGTGAGGAACGGGCACCTCTACCTCCCGAGGATCATGAAGCCCTGGTTCTTCCTCCTCGAGGGGCTCGTAAAGGCCATCTGCCGGTTCTTCGGCCTGGACGACCGGGACCTTATCTCCTTCTCCATCAAGCTCCAGAACTCGATGAACAAGAAGTCCTTTGAGGGGGTGCCTGTTGAGAAGAGGGCCATCTTCCTTCCCCAGTGCCTCCGCTCGGCCCGCTGCCCTGCGAACCTCACCCCGGAGGGGATCTGGTGCCAGGGATGCGGCCTCTGCACTACCGGCGAGGCTATTCGGGAACTCCTCAGGATGGGCTACCGGGTCTTCATCGTCCCCGGGTCGAGCTTCATAAAAAGGATGGTAAAGAAGTACCGGCCCGAGGGGATCATCGGGGTGGGTTGCACCCTGGAGGTGAAGGAAGGGCTCGACCTGTGCGACCAGCTCGGCATTCCGGGGATGGGCGTCGTTACCCTGAAGGACGGGTGCGTGGAGACCTGCGTGAACTGGAACGAGGTCCTCGAGGTTGCGTCCCTCGGGATCGCATTATCCTCAAGCCCCGACAACCTTCACCGTCCTCCCGAGTAGTCTCCCGCGGGAACCCCCTCGCCTCACGCCCCGACGATCTTTAGTGTTCTACCGAGTAGCCGACCGCTCTCCACCCTTCCCTGGACGAGGATGGTCCTCCCGCTCACCACGTCCCCCACCCTGACCCCGGGCCGCAGCTTCACGTCCCGGGCAGCCCGGATCATGCCGATGGCTGCGCCGTCGCAGACCATGACGTCTCCGACCGCGACAAGGGGTCCCCGGATCCGCGCATGGTCCCCGACGATGGCGTTCCCGCACCAGACCCCCGCCCCTACGGTCGAGAAGGGGCCGAGGGTAAGATCCCCTTCCACCACGAGCCGCCCCCAGAAATGAGTGTTCCTGGGCACGAGGAGGTCCCCGTCGATATGGACGTGGCCCTCGAAGTAGGCCCCCCTCGGCACGATGAACGTATCATTCAACCGGTAGATCTTCACAATCCCCACCACCTTTTCAGGATACCGGGATATGAAGGTTCCCGGAGAGAACGGCTGCCCCGGTGATCACGACGAGTGCCAGGTACATTCCCATCTTCAGGATACCGGTCGACCGGGAATTCCGGACGCATTCGGGTGTCCTGCACCGGAGAGCCCGGGCAGCCCCGAGGAGGATCACCACGTCTGCCGTCCCTATCCCGACAAGGTAAGCCGGGCCCCACCACGGGACGACTGGGAGGAGGGAGGCGGCGATTGCCCCAAGGGCGCAGGCATAGGCAAATACCCCCGTCCTCTTCACCCCTGAAACGATGGGAACGGTCCGGGCACCAGCCATACTGTCGCCTGCCACATCCTCCGCATCCTTCAGGAGTTCGCGGGAGAGCATGGCAAGGAAGGTGATCCCTGCGAGAGGCAAGGTTCTCTCCATGGCCGGGAGGCCGGCCAGGGCTCCGCCGAATGGGTAGATGCTCGCCGACAGATAGGAGATCGCCACGTTCCCCCAGAGGGCCGTCCTCTTCAGGGTGCGTCCATAGAAGAGGAGGAGGAAGGAGTTCGCAACCGCGATGATGACGCAGGGAAGGCCCGCGGGGATGGTGAGGACGAGGCCGGCTGCAAAGAGGGATGCGGCAAGGGTACCCGCCGCCTCCGGGGTCACCTTCCCAGAAGGAAGGGGACGCTCCGGGCGGTTGATCCGGTCGATCTCCAGATCGCAGAGGTCGTTGAAGACATTCCCCCCCGCGGTGATGGCAAAGACGATGGGGACGAGGAGGAGGGAGATCGGAGCGAGGGTTCCCGTGGCGACGATATATCCGAGAAGCGCCGCGAGGCCGGCGACGAGGGAGTTCACCGGCCGCGTGGTGGTGATGAGGCCCGCGAGGGTCATGGATGAGGGAACCGTTGGACAGGGCAGTGCATTAAGGCATAGGTTGGCTGGGAGGTGTTTCCTTTATCTCCGAAATAGGTGTTCAAGCCAGGAACAGGAATCGTTGGACGCTCCTGGGGGCTTCGCGTTCGCTCGCCCCCGCCGCTGCGGCGTCCCCCAGATAGGATAGGCTCTGTAACGAAATGAATTCGGTTTTCTCTGATTGCCGAGACCGTCCTGCATAAACCCGGTACACGACGGGGGGTGCCCGCGGCGGGGGCGGTAGTCCCCCGAGAGCCCAATAATAAAATATTTTAAATAACCGTGAATGGACGATTCCCCAATCAATTCCGAATCGTCAGCGCTCTTCAGGGATGCAATTTGGTCAAATTAAATGTACAGAAGATCTCTTACTCTTCGGCCTGGACCGGGAGGATCACCGTCGTGATCCCGCTGAACTGGAGGTTGCGCTGGATCGCAAACGCGGTCTCGTTGTGGAGGACCTTCTGGAAGGGACTCTCGTGCCGGAAGACGATCTGGCCCGTGTAGAAGGTTGAGTTCGGGAACTCCTTTGCGATAGACTGGCAGAGAGATACCGCCGTCTCCACCACATCGGTCCCGGTTGCCGTCCGGAAATCCGCTGCGAAACCCAGGGTGCGGGCAAGGTCGACATACTTCCGGAGGCCTTCCTTCACCGACCCCTCGAGGGCCGTCACCTCGCCGGCCCCCTTGAAGGAGCCCGAGTCCACGACCGCGATCGAGACGAAGATGAAGTTCTCGTACAGGTTCGGGAAGCTGCGGATGATGGAGTAGAAGGTGTGGAGCCCGAAGCCATTGAAGCCGGTGACGAGCTGGACGGCGGTCATCTTCGTCGGGTCCACAGGGTCCGTGTTCACCGTTCCCGCCGAAGGGACATTGTTCATGTGGTAATCGAGCCGGTGGATCCCCTCGGTCACCTTCCGGTAATGCCGGCGGATGAGGAAGCACATCCCGATGACAGAGGCCGTGATGAGTAGGGTGAGCCAGCCCCCCTCGGTGAACTTCTCGAAGACCGTGATGGAGAGGATGGTGGTACAGAGGATGAGCCCCGTGAGGTGGATCGCGATGTGCCGTGACCAGAGGGGATCCTCCCGCCTGCGGGTATAGAAGAAGCGGGACATCCCGAACTCGGAGAGGGAGAAGGTGACGAAGACATTGATGGCG
>Ga0315279_10011875_pt1 | contig 10014 bp, 8 predicted proteins | sample YL17G06_20_MG_FD_203694 | JGI IMG/M metagenome (GOLD analysis project Ga0315279, IMG submission 203694) | Sediment microbial communities from Yellowstone Lake, YNP, Wyoming, USA - YL17G06_20 | ecosystem: Environmental > Aquatic > Freshwater > Lake > Sediment | place: USA: Wyoming | collected...
AGTTTCAAAAAGTGGCTGCCGAAGCCGTCAGCCTCCTGGAGACTCATGAGCATGACGTGGCCATTCTGGTGCGGGAAGGCGCGAACCCTCAGATCGATCTGCTGCGCACCCGCACGGAACTCGCTAGCTCCCGCAAGGAGCTCAACGCAGCCGACAGCGCCGTCGATCTGAAACAATGCTAAAACCCGCTTATTTCTAAACTGAGGAACTATGATGCAACTCGGAAACGAAACACACGGTCTTTTTTCTAAATGTAAAACGGTCATGGTGGTTCTGTTCTGCGGGCTTGCCATGGCAGCCTGCAACCGCCAGCCCCACGTTCCGCCGCAGGCCACGCCGGAAGTCGCGACGGTGGCGGTTGCCCCGCAGAACGTGGTGCTGACCACCGAGTTGCCCGGGCGCACATCCCCCTATCTCATCGCGGAAATCCGCCCCCAGGTGAACGGTCTGATTCAGAAACGGTTGTTCACGGAAGGGTCCGATGTCCAAGCCGGGCAGGTGCTCTATCAGATTGATCCCGCGCCGTTTCAGGCAACGCTGGACAACGCGCTGGCCGCGCTCGGCCGGTCGGAGGCCAATTTGCCGGCCACCCAGGCGCGGGCGGAACGTTTCCAACAGGCTGTGGCCGACAAGGCAGTCAGCCAGCAGGACTTCGATGACGCGGTAGCTGCCCTGAAACAGGTCGAGGCCGATATTCAGTATTGGAAAGCGATGGTGGAGACAGCCCGCATCAATCTTGGATATACCCGGGTCACTGCGCCGATCTCCGGTCGCATCGGTAAATCCAGCGTGACCGACGGTGCCATCGTGACGGCGTATCAGCCGGTGGCGCTGGCAACCATTCAGCAATTGGACCCCATTTACGTGGATGTGCCCCAATCCACCACCGAACTGCTGGGATTGCGACGCCGGTTGGCGGATGGCCGGATCAACAACAAGGGGACGAGCCCGAGCAAGGTGTCGCTCATCTTGGAAGACGGCACGAAGTATCCGTTGGAAGGAACGCTCCAATTCCGCGACGTCTCAGTGGACCCGACCACGGCCACGGTCATTCTGCGAATGGTTTTCCCAAATCCGAACGGCGTGCTTCTGCCGGGCATGTTTGTCCGGGCGGTGGTCAAAGAAGGCGTCAACGATCATGCCATCCTCATTCCCCAGCAGGCGGTGACGCGCGACCCTAAGGGGAATCCCGTGGGCCTGATCGTGAACGCCGCCGGCAAGGTGGAGCAGCGGGTGCTCAGTCTCGACCGGGCCATCGGCGACCAATGGCTGGTCGCCTCCGGTCTTGCGCCCGGCGATCGGGTGATCGTCGAGGGAATGCAAAAGGTCCGGCCCGGTGCTGCCGTGAAAGAGGTTCCCTTCGATGCCGCGCGGAAACCGGGCGCGCCACAGCCCCCAACATCCAATTAACGGAGACGCGAAATGCTATCGAGATTCTTTCTGGACCGCCCGGTCTTCGCTTGGGTGATCGCCATCGCCATGATGGTGCTGGGCGGGCTGGCCATCTATAACTTGCCCATATCCCAGTATCCCCCCATCGCCCCGCCTTCCATCGCCATTGATTCCTTTTACCCTGGAGCCTCGGCGGAGACGGTGGAAAACAGCGTGACGCAGATCATCGAGCAGAAGATGACCGGCTTCGACGACATGCTCTATCTCTCCGGCACGAGCGATTCGGCCGGGGCCTCTCGTGTCGAATTGACCTTCAAGCCGGGAACCGATCCGGACCTGGCTTGGGCGAAGGTGCAGAACAAGCTCCAGCTCGCGATGGCCAGCCTCCCGGAGGTGGTCCAGCGCACCGGCGTCAAGGTCAGCAAATCTACCCGGAATTACTTGATCATTGTAGGCCTGATCTCCGAAGACGGCAGCATGGACGGCAACGATTTGCGGGACTATGCCCAGTCCAACCTGGAAAAGGTGCTGGCGCGCGTGCCCGGAGTCGGCGAGGTCGAGAATTTCGGCTCCCAGTACGCCATGCGTGTCTGGCTGAATCCCGACAAGCTCACCGATTACCACCTGACCGTGGAAGATGTGATTCAGGCGCTGCGAGCCTACAACGTGGAAGTTTCCGCCGGACAGTTCGGCGGGGCGCCGGCGGTGGAAGGGCAGCGCCTGAACGCCTCCATCATCGTCCAGAATCTTCTCAAGACACCCGATGAGTTTGCGTCGATTCCCATCCGCTCCAACCCGGACGGGTCCGTCGTGCGGGTCAAGGATGTGGGGCGGACGGAACTGGGAACGGAATTCTACGATGTCCAGGGCTCATACAATGGCAAACCTTCGGCAGGCTTGGCCATCCGGCAGGCGCCCGGCGCCAACGCACTCGATACGGCAGATGCTATCCGGACCAAACTGGAAGAGATGAGCCGCTACTTCCCGCCGGGGATGAAGGTCGTGTATCCCTACGACACCACCCCCTTCGTCCGGGTGGCCATCGGCGAGGTGGTCAAGACCCTGTTCGAGGCGATTCTGCTGGTCTTCCTGGTCATGTGGCTGTTCATGGGGAACATCCGCGCCACGCTGATTCCCACCATTGCGGTGCCGGTCGTGCTTTTGGGAACCTTCGCCGTACTGGGGCTGTTCGGGTTTTCGATCAACATGCTGACCATGTTCGCCATGGTGCTGGCCATTGGGCTTTTGGTGGATGATGCCATCGTGGTGGTGGAAAACGTGGAACGGATCATGACGGAAGAAGGTCTTTCGCCCCGGGAAGCCGCCGCCAAGTCCATGGACCAGATCACCAGCGCCCTGATCGGTATCGGCCTGGTGCTTTCGGCCGTCTTCGGCCCCATGGCGTTCTTTGGCGGGGCCACCGGCGTCATCTACCGCCAGTTCTCCGTGACCATCGCTGCGGCCATGCTGCTGTCGGTGGTCGTGGCCTTGATCCTGACTCCAGTGCTTTGTGCATCGTTTCTCAAGCCTGTGGCCAAGGGGCACGAGGCGGCAGAAAGCGCCGTCTTTTTTCTACGCCCGTTCTTGCTATGGTTCGACCGCGTCTTTTTCCGGTTCAGAGACGGGTATGTGAAACTGGTCGGCCATGCGCTTGCCAGGAAGCTGCGTTACGGGTTTGTATACGTCGTGATTGTCGCCGGACTGGGATTCCTTTTTATGCGGATGCCGACGGGCTATCTCCCGGATGAAGACCAAGGGATCCTCCTCGCCCAGATCCTCATGCCGACGGGCGCCACCCTGGAGCAGACACAAGCGGTCGCAGACGAAGTCCAGCGCTATTTTCAGGAAAACGAAACAGAGGCGGTGGAATCCTGTATGACGATTCCCGGCATGGGCTTTTCCGGAAGAGCTCAGAACACCGGCATGGTGTTTGCCAAGCTGAAGGATTGGAAGCTGCGCGACCGGTCGGACTTGAGGGCCGAGGCCATTGCCGGGAGGGCCATGGGGGCGTTTTCCAGGATGCGCAGCGCCCTGGTCTTCGCCTTCCCGCCCCCGGCCGTCGTCGAGCTAGGCAATGCCCGGGGCGTGGATTTCCAGTTGATGGACCGCGGCGGCCTCGGTCATGCCGCCCTGATGAACGCCCGCAACCAACTCCTCGGCATGGCGGCGCAGGACCGGAGGCTGGTGAATGTCCGGCCCAACGGCATGGAAGATGTGCCCGAATTCCGGGTTGACGTGGACTGGGAGAAGGCCGGCGCTTTGGGCGTGCCCATCACCTCGATCCACAACACCATCTCGGCCGCATTCGGCAGCGCCTATGTTAACGACTTCATTCAGGGCGGCCGCGTCAAACGGGTGTACGCCCAGGCGGACGCTCCCTACCGTATGCTGCCCAAGGATTTGGAAAAGCTCTACGTGCGCACCACGGCCGGCACGATGGTCCCCTTTGCCTCATTTGCCTCTACCCGCTGGACGACCGGTTCTCCCCGGCTCGAGCGCTTCAACGGTTTCCCGTCTATGAACATCTGGGGTGAGCCGGCACCGGGACGCAGTTCGGGCGAGGCGATGCGGGCCATGGAGGAGATCGTGTCGAAGCTGCCGCAGGGGGTCGGCTTCGACTGGACCGGACTTTCCTACCAGGAGCGAATGGCCAGCGCCCAGGCGGCGCCGCTTTACGCCTTTTCCATCCTCGTGATCTTTCTGTGCCTTGCCGCCCTGTACGAGAGCTGGCCCATCCCCATCGCGATCCTGCTGATGCTGCCTCTGGGGGCCATCGGCGGCGTCGCCGCTTCGACGCTGCGGGGGCTGCCCAATGACGTTTATTTCCAGATCGGGCTGTTGACGACCCTCGGCCTGACCACCAAGAACGCCATCCTGATCGTCCAGTTCGCCAAGACGCGGGTGGAAGAAGGGATGGGGTTGATCGAGGCAACGCTGGAAGGGACGCGATTGCGGTTTCGTCCCATTGTCATGACCTCGCTGGCCTTCGGGTTTGGTGTCCTGCCCCTCGCCTTGAACACGGGCGCGGGAGCAGGGGCCATGAACGCCATCGGCACCTCTGTGCTGGGAGGGATGATCACCGGCACTATTCTGGTTATTCTGTTTGCGCCGCTGTTTTATGTGCTGATCGAGAAGACCTTAGGCAAACAAGGCAAAGGTCAAGCAGCCATGCGCACTGAACGAGACCCCTCTGGAGAGCAATCATAATGAAGAGAAACCTACTACTACTTCTTCTACTGGTCGGAATTGTCATTGTGCCGGGCTGCAGCACCCGGGCGCCGAAATACACCCGGCCAAAAGCTCCGGTCCCGGCCGACTGGCCGACCGGCCCGGCGTACCAGCAGGCCGCAACGGCGACGAACGCTCCGCAAGCTGTGGACCTGAAGTGGCAGGAATTCTTCACCGATGAGAACCTCCAAAAAACCATTGCGATGGCCTTGCAGAACAACCGCGATCTGCGGTTGGCCGCCTTGAATCTCGAACGGGCCCGCGCCTTATACGGTATTCAACGAGCCGAGCTGTTGCCTGCGGTCAGCGCCACCGCCAGCGGAAGCAAACAACGGATTCCCGCCAATGTCATGGGCTTCCCGCAGCCGTTGACGATCAAACGATACGACGTCAACCTCGGCCTCGCCGCTTGGGAGATTGACTTCTTCGGTCGCATCCGCAGCCTGAAGGATGAGGCGTTGCAGGCATACTTGGCGACGGAGCAGGCCCGCCGCAGCGCGCAATTGTTATTGGTGTCAGCGGTGGCCCAAGCATACCTGACACTGGCCGCCGACCGCGAGAACCTTCAATTGGCGGAGACCACTTTGCAGACACAGCAGAGCGCCTACGACTTGGTGAAACGGCGCGTTGACCTTGGCCTCGTGCCCGAATTGGATCTTCATCGCGCGCAAACACAAGTGGACGCTGCCCGCGGGGACATTGCCCGTTACACGCAACAGGTGGCGCAGGATGAAAACGCCTTGAACCTGCTGACCGGCACACCGCCGCCGACCGCGCTCCTGCCGACGAACCTGAAGGGCGTCACGCCTCCGCAAGAAATTACGGCGGGTGTGTCCTCCGAGGTGCTGCTGCGCCGGCCGGATGTTCTGCAAGCCGAGAACCTGCTCAAGGCGGCCAATGCCGACATCGGTGCCGCGCGGGCGGCATTTTTCCCGCGCATTTCCCTGATCGCCGCCATGGGCACCGCCAGCAGCGATCTGTCTGGACTCTTCAAGGCCGGCGCGGGCGCATGGAACTATGCGCCGCAGATTGTGATGCCGATTTTCGATGCCCGCCTCTGGCCGGCGCACCGGGCGGCCAAAGTGCAACGGGAAATCGCCGTCACCCAATACGAGAAGGCGATCCAGACCGCCTTCCGGGAAGTGGCCGACGCCCTTGCCATCCGCGGCACCGTGGATCAGCAGGTCGCCGCGCAACAATCCCTGGTCAATGCCGTGGCCGAAACGCACCGGCTTGCCGTCTCCCGTTACGAGAAGGGAATTGACAGCTACCTGAGCGTCCTCGATGCGCAACGGTCCCTCTACGCAGCACAGGAGGGACTTGTCTCCCTTCAGCTAGCGAAACTCGCCAGCCAAGTGAGGTTATACGCCGTTTTGGGTGGTGGCTAGGAAATCGAGAAACAACCGGCCCCGCAGCAGGCCGGTGTCCAGGGAAGGCCCCTGGGGAACGTGGTGGCCGATATTCGTGCCAAGATCGCCTCGCTCGAGCTGCCACCCGGTGTGGCCATCGAGTGGGCCGGCGAAGTCAAGGAGCAGCGAAAGGCCTTTCGGGATTTAACGCTTCTGCTGATTCTTGGGACAGTCCTCGTTTATATGATCATGGCCAGCCAGTTTGAAGACCTTCTGGACCCCTTCGTCATCATGTTCTCGGTTCCCTATGCCTTTGTGGGGGTCGTATGGGCTTTTCTTCTTACCGGAACCGCGCTCAACCTGTTCACCTTTATTGGCGTCATCATGCTTATCGGCATCGTGGTGAGGAACGCCATCATCCTTGTGGACTACACCAACCAGTTGCGGCGGCGCGGTATGGGACTGTACGAGGCCGTTGTTCTCGGGGGGAGAACGCGTTTGCGCCCCGTGGCTATGACGAGTCTCGCCATGCTCTTCGGCATGCTTCCTCTCGCTCTCTCCAAAGGCGAAGGATCGGAGATCTGGAATGCCTTGGGGATCACCGTGATTGGAGGACTGCTGGTCAGTTGGCTGGTGACGTTGGTGCTGGTGCCGCTGGTCTACTCCCTCGTTCACGAAGGCAGGCAGTGGCTTTCGACACAGCGGGAACAATGAGTGAGGGAGCTCAAGTTGCGCATTCGCACCTCGTAACGATCCCGGGGAACAAGGCGGGCTGGGTCATCCTCCGCCTGCCTGCGGTTTGGACGCTGCCTCGGGCTGGGCCGACCCGACGAAGCTGTATGGTGGCCATGGGCCGGTAAAGCGCACCTCCACGCCCTCTGCCTGGAAGCCCGCGAGTACCGCGCCCAGCTCGGCCACTCGCTCCCGAGGGGTCAGCACGGACAGGTTCACGATCATCTGGCGATCCGGGAGCTTCTTCAGCTTGTTCACATTTACCTCTGGGAAGAGAGCAGTGACCTGGCGGAAGCAGGCGCGGTAGTCCTCTTCGGCTTTAGCTTCGAGCGCCCGGCGCAAGGCCTTCTCGATCTTCTGCTGATAGAAGTAGGCGAAGCCTTTGGGCTTGCCGGCCATCTCTGCCCGCAGCCGGCAGATCTCGTCGTTGCCCCGCGCCACCGCCTCGCTGACGGCCCGCGGGTCCCAGAGCACCTGTACTCCAAGCTCCACCTTGCCCCGGAGGCGCTCCAGCTTCGCCCAGAAGCGGTCCCCCTCTGCCGACAGCCATTGCCTCACCTGCTCGTCCGCATCCAGCCCGTCGCCCGGGCGGATGATGGTGTCGAAGCTCATCGGCAGAACCGCGCCTGAGCACTCCCAAGCGGCGTCCACCACGTCGCTGTGAGCAAGCACCCATAACTTGACCCTGTCCTCGTCGCCCTGATAGGGCTCCGCAGGACAGTCGTGCACGAGAGCAGCCAGCCCGGCAGCGCAGATGGCGCGCACCGGTTGCCCCTCCAATCCTGGCAGTTGCCAGTCCCCAACCTCGCCCGGCACGACGCAGTAGACGTACCTGGCCACCGGCGCCCCTTGATTCTCCGACTCGATCATCGCATCACCTCCTTGACCTCTTGGCCAGCCACAGGCTCAGCACCGCGTTCCTGGACACCACCTTGGTCGGCGTGGCCAGGACCTTACAGGGCAGGGACACCGTGAGCTCGCGGGGGCCATCGACAGTCTCTGCCGCCACTAGCAACCCCCTGCCACTCACCTCCGCTCGGAAGGTTTCTGCCTGGGCCCCCGGCACGATGGCCACCACCAGCAGCGCCTCACCCTCATCGTGGATCTCCACCAGTGGCTCGGCAAAATCAGGGGCATCAGGCGCAGGCTCACTGGCCTCTTCAGCGCGCTCCAGCCACCAGTTGAAGCAGATGTTGCGCCCGCTGCTCTGGTCGAGTGCGCGCTCTTTGAAGATGAGCACGGGGCCACCGAGCAGGCGGCGCGCGGGCTCGTTTATCCCCTCACGGAGCAAGGTGAGCACGTCCATGTGCGTGGGCGCATCCACCAGATCGGCCAACTCCTCGATGTCGGCGTGGCGCCGCTGCCATAGGTGCCATAGCACGCGACCACCCAGCGGGCCGACAACCGCGGCCAACTCCCGCACCTGGTCCTCCCGGACGCGCACCGGCTCCCCGTCCCTGGCCCGCGTGGACATCGGTCTCGGCGAAGCAGACGATGAGCGGGAGAAGCGGCCACCTTCGTCGGCTGGCCGGGCAGGCCCCTCGCGGGTGTTAGTGATGGTCATGAGCTCCTCCAGCCACCGGCCCAGGTCTGGTGTGATGAACCATGCCTGCCTGTTTCTCTCCTCGTCCGCGAGGGCGTAACTCAGCCGGATGACCTCTTTGCGCAGGAGAATGAAGTTGCGCCGCTCCACTGCCAGAGCGGTGATCCTCGCCAGCGGCAGCTCAAAGCTGGATCGGCCCCCCTGGTTGAAGACAAAGCATCGGGCCGAGAGAGATAGCTTGCCGATGCGCCAGTGGGATCCACGGTACGGGAGGAAGCAGCCCTGACTCCGCAGAAGGACTGAGTCCTCACCTTGGCCTGCCTCGACCGGTGCGCGCTGGACCATCGCTCAATCCCCTTTGGCTTGCAGCTCTTCGCGCCAGCGCTCGGGGTTGACCATACGGTCAACCACATCGCCGACTAGCTCGTCGAGGCCATCCCGCACTTTCTGCGCTGTCTGGGCCACGCCGTGCTCTTCCTTGATCTGAGCGAGGGCCACGTCCAGGTCACACAGGGCTTCGCCCAAGCGCTCCATCTCGGCTTCGCTCAGACGCCCGCTCTCCACTCGCTTGAACGCTTGGGTTGCCAGGGCGTCCTTGATGATCTCCACCAGGGCGATCACCAGCCCCAGCAGCCCCTGCTTGAGGTTCCCTTCGTCCACATCGATCATGGCAGACCTTCTCCTTCGTGGTCCACCACCAGCCGGCGGATCGCCCGACGCCACTCGTCGAGGGATTCACCGGCGAAGAGGGCCGTCTCACGGCCGCCATCCTGGCGGCAGCGCACGCCCATGACCGTCTTCGCCCCCAGCAAAGGTCCCAGGTCGCGAGGCTCAACGCCCACGCCGACGATGCCCTCCACCGGGATGCGCACCTCCAGTCGCCGCTGGCTCTCCGACCACCACAGCAGCCCCTGGTCGGTCAGGTAGAGCCAACCGGGCCGCCAGGTAGCGACGATGCCGGTCACCCCTGACGTCTGGTACCACATCTTCCCCTCCGCCAGCACGCGCGACTCGGGGGCAGCCCGGGCCACCTCGCGATGCCGCTGGCAGGGAGTCCTCATCTCGGCGAGGGCCACCCCCAGGGCCCCCAGTTGATTGCGCAGCGCCGCTTCCAGCCCGGCGACATCCTCGGCGTAGAGGGAGGCCTCCTCGCCCGACTCGAGGGCGAGGTGCAGAAGGGGGGCGCGCCGGCTGTTGAAGTGGACCGACTCGGCTACGCCCAGTCCGCGAATGCGCCCCAAGGGCGTCTCGAAGAGTACCTCGGCTGGCATCTTGCGGTACAGGATCAGGCGTTGGTTGGTGAGATAGAGCCGGCCCGGCCGCCAAGCCCGGTAAATCCCGTCCGAGTACCAGTGGGATCCGAACATCTCCAGCAGCGTACCCTCACCTGGCGCATAGGCCAGCTTCTTGCGCTGTAGCTCCCGCTCGGCGTACTGGCGGGTCTTCTCGTCCCAGGCTGTCATCAATCCGTACTCGATCATCGTCTCGATGGCGGCGATGGCCGCCCGCAGGCTGACGCCAATCAGGGGGATGCCGGCCACGCCAATCACCAGGTCCAGACTGACGACTACGCCCTTAGAAAGAAGCCTATCCAGCAGGTCGTTCACGGTCGCCTGCCGCTCGCGCACGGGCACCATGCTAGGCATCTCGGTACTCCATCTACGCCCCGGGCAACGGCAGGGGGCACGGCACCGCCAGCCGGGCTCTGGCGCGGGCGCTCTGCCAGCCGCACCACGGGCACTTCTCTTCGAGGAGCTCGTCGGCAGGCAC
>Ga0315279_10011876_pt1 | contig 10013 bp, 7 predicted proteins | sample YL17G06_20_MG_FD_203694 | JGI IMG/M metagenome (GOLD analysis project Ga0315279, IMG submission 203694) | Sediment microbial communities from Yellowstone Lake, YNP, Wyoming, USA - YL17G06_20 | ecosystem: Environmental > Aquatic > Freshwater > Lake > Sediment | place: USA: Wyoming | collected...
TTCTCCTTTGGCACGGCAGTGGCCGAGGTGGAGGTGGATCCCGAAACAGGCAAAGTGAAGCTACTCAACATGGTTGCGGCCCATGACTGCGGCCAGCCCATCAATCCTCTGGCTGTTGAGCAACAGATCCAACGCTCCGCAATGGAGGCGGGTCCACAGGGTGTACTGATGGAGAAACATCTATGGACTGGCAGGGGACAGAACCTTAATGCCAACTTCGCCGACTACTGGTTCCCGCTCTCCACGGATGTGCCCAACATCGACCCGATCGTCGTGACCTCCAACGATCCCTTTGGGCCGTTTGGCGCCAAAGAGGGAGGTTTGTCCATAGCCGTGGCCATGACCGGAGCTGTGGCCAATGCCGTGCAGAATGCCATCGGCGTGATGCCCAAGGAGCTTCCCATCACACCCGAAGTGGTTCTGCGCATGTTGGAGGAGAAGAAGTCTGACACATGAACCTCCGCAGATTCGACCCTATCTGCATCGCCATAAAGAACCTGGAAGAGGCTTAAGTTCGCGGGCCTTTTTCATAATAAGTGACATTGGAGACTCTTCTCTGATATAACATTCCTGGGTAAAATCCTTGACCTCTCCTTCTGTAAAACCCCGTGGCGCCCTTCTAATAACGATGGAGCAGTCCAGGAGGAAAGCATGAAGCTTCTCGATCGAGTTCTTATCCAAAAAAATTATAATTTATAAGGAGGGAATGAGAATGCAGGCATTAGTATTAGGTGGAACAGGGGGTATGGGTCAGGGAGTGGCCCGGGACCTCATTAAGCAGGAGCAGATCAAGAAAGTCATCTTAGGTGACATCAATACAGACCCAGGTAGAGTACAAGATAAGTTGCGCGCCAGCGGAAAGGTATCACTCAGTAGAATCGATGTAAACGATCACGGGGGTTTGGTCAGAGCAATCAGGGATGCCGACGTGGTCATCAACTGCGCAGGGCCATTCTACAAGACGGCGGTGGCCGTAGCCAGGGCAGCTGTCGAAGCGAAGGTTAATTATATAGATATCTGCGATGACTACGAGGCGGCTGACATTCTTTTCACTTCTGATATTGATAAGGCTGCCAAAGAAGCAGGAATAACCGTCTTGACAGGAATGGGATCGGACCCGGGAACAAACAACGTCATCGTCAAGTGGTACGCAAATCAACTGGATCGGGTTGACGAGATCGCCTTATTCTGGGTAGTGAGTATCGCCGAACTCGCGGGTGCAGCCTGGGATCATAGTCTCCATATGACGATAGGCAAGATCCCCCAGTATTTGGACGGTAAGCTGGAATATGTGGAGGGCGGTACAGGCGAGGAGACGGCTGAATTCCTTGAACCCCTTGGCACCTGTCAGGTTCGCTATGTGGGTCATCCTCAGCCACTCACAATACCACGGTATATAAAAGGAGTGAGAAAGGTGGTTATCAAGGGTGCGCTCATACCGTCATGGGTGGACCAGCTCATGAGAGAGCAGAGAGAGACAGGCTTTCTCAGTAAGGAGCCGGTAGAGGTCAAGGGGACGAAGGTAGCACCCTATGATCTGACGTTGCAGCTTTGGGGTGCCATTTCCAATAATAGAGATAAGGGGCCCTTCGCTTCCGGCTTGAAAGTAATTGTAAAGGGGGAGAGAAAAGGAAAACAGGTGACTTACACGGCCGACATCGTGGGCAGGATGGCGCCGGGCACTGGACTTCCCGCCTCGATCGCGGCCCTCATGCTGGATTCTGGCGATGTGACGGTGAAGGGAGTGGTAGCCCCGGAAGGCTGCATCGATCCGGAAAAATTCCTTGCAGCCTTAATACAAAGAGGCGCCAAAATACATCAAACGGAAACGATAAAGTCTATGTTAGAAGTCTAACGCGGGTCGGACATGTTCAAAGGAGAATCCCCATGAAGGATACTAAAAAACTGAATATATCGAAGAGCCTGGAACTTTTTGATGAGGCAAAAAAATTGGTTCCCGGCGGGGTCCTGGGTGCCAGGAAACCAAGCGATTTTATCGAAGGAGAATATCCCATCTTCCTTGAATATGGCAAGGGCTGCCGATTAACCGACGTCGATGGAAATGAATATATTGACTTCCTCTGTGGCTATGGGCCAATCATCTTGGGCTATAGAGAAGAAGAAGTGGATGAGGCTGTGATGAGGCAAATAAGAGACAAAGGCTTCTGCTTCACACTCACACAGAGGTATCAGAATCAGCTCGCGAAAAAACTGAGCGAACTCATTCCCTGTTCGGAAATGAGCATTTTTTTAAAGACCGGTTCAGATGCCACGACGGCGAGCATTCGTATTGCAAGGGCATACACGAACCGGATCAAGGTGATGCGCTGTGGCTACCACGGCTGGCATGACTGGTGCGTTGAGATGAAAGGGGGCATCCCTGAAAAGTTCTACGAGGATGTATATGAATTTCGTTACAACAACCTCAATCAGCTCGAGGACTTGATGGCGCGATATGGCGATCAGACAGCTGCCATCATTATGACTCCTTTCGGGCATCCTCTCCATCATAGAATGGAAGAACCCAAGCCCGGATTCCTCGAAGGCGTAAGAGAAATCGCTACCAAGTATGGCGCCGTTTTGGTCTTTGATGAAGTCCGTACCTGCTTCAGGCTCAGAATGGGTGGAGCGCAGGAACTGTATGGAGTTACCCCCGACTTGACAGTTCTTGGAAAGGGAATGGCCAACGGATATGCCATAAGTGTGGTTACCGGAAAAGCTGAAGTGATGATGGCTGCAGCACAGAAGCTTTTTATATCTTCTACCTTCTTCCCAAACAGTGACGGTTATATTGCCGCTCTCAAAACCATTGAAATTCTAGAACGTGACAATGTCCTAGACAAAATATGGGAAAAAGGTGACCGTTTTCTGAAAAAGGTTCGGGACATCATTAACAAGTATCACGTTGGAGCCGAGTTAAGTGGTGTGGCACCCATGTTTTTCATAACCTTCAAGAGGGATGAAGCGAATACCCAAAGAGCCAGACGCGACGATTTTTACACTCAGCTTATCCGTCGGGGCATCTTTTTTACCCCGCACCATCATGGATATATCTGTTACAGACACACGGAACAAGATCTGGACATCACGGCTAAAGCAATAGATGAAGCTATGACCTATTTAAATGAAAAATATCAAATAACCTTTTAACCAAAAGGAGGCTTTGGAACCAAACGAAGGATTTTCCATAGTCTATCAACCCATCGTCAATGAAGTCCAGGTTTTGCTGGATAGTGGTAGAATCTCATCATCACGAAGGCCGGAATACAGACTCTTTCGATATGGAAAAGATGAACAAGAGGATGAAGCTTGATGAGGTCATTTTTGGCAACATTCCTCCAGATACCGTTTTCATCAATGGTACACTCTTTAACGCTCTGACCAGAGAGTTTGTCAAAGGTCAGTCCATTTGGGTTAAGAATGGGATCATTGCCTACGTGGGTCCCCCCTCCGATTTTTCTAAGAGTCAAAAGACACGATCCATAGATGCGGAGGGGATGGTTCTCCTTCCCGGATTGATTGAAGGCCACACCCACATATTGAGTCAACGATATAGTATCGAGGAATTCATCAAGCATGTGATTCCATCCGGTGTCACAACAGTGATTACAGAGACCATGGAACTTGCCATCATTGTGGGGAAAGATGGCATCGAATATGTTGCAAAGGGGTTGGAAGGACAGCCGATTAGAATTTATTACACGGCTGCTCCTCTCTGTGGTCTCACTCCAACAGAAGAAATAAATGCCCCAACCCATGAAGAATTTCTGTCCATCTTGAAAGACCCAAAATGCCTCGGCGTAGGTGAGATTTATTGGGGAAACATTTTTTTGGAGGGGAGGCAGGGGGAGAGGTTGAAGGAGCTTGTTTCCATGGCTCTGGAACTGGGGAAGGTGGTGGAGGGACATACCGCAGGTGCAAAAGGAAGAAAGCTTCAGGCCTATGCCAGTTTGGGTGTCTCTTCTTGCCATGAACCCATTACGGAAAAGGAGGTATTGGAAAGGCTTCGACTTGGCTACTGGGTCATGATCAGGGAAGGAGGTGTCAGAAAGGAACTGGAGGGAGTCAAGCGAATTTTCAAGAAGAAGATTGATTTTAGAAGATTAGTTCTTGCAACCGATGGGGTCGATCCCCAAGGATTTCTCGCCGAAGGTTATCTCGATGCTTCTCTGAGGAGTGTCTTGAAGATGGGGGTTCCACCGAAACTCGCTTATCAGATGGTGACCATCAATGTTGCAGAACATTTCCGCCTTGACCATCTCATTGGGTCTCTTTCGCCCGGGAAAATGGCTGATATTCTAATCATCCCTTGCCCAAATGATTTTTCGCCCCAGTTGGTGATGTGCGATGGCAAGATCATTTACAAAGACGGGAAATCCTTGGCTGAGCCGAAAAAAATCTTTTTCCCGGATGCTATGTTTAACACGGTAAGAATCAACGGCTGCACTTTTCCTCCTGTCCCGAAAAAAGGGAAGGTAAGGGCAATGGAACTGGTGACAAGACTTGTAACCAAAGAGAGCATCATCAATCTCGATGACCCTAAGGAAGCGAACGATGTCATCATGGTCCTCGTCATCAATAGGCTGGGAAGTGGAAAGGCCTTCATGGGTCTTCTGAAGGGATTTGGCCTTCAAAGAGGAGCCTATGGGACGACGATGAGCTGGGATATGCCAGATATGATTGTTGTGGGATGCGATACTCAATCGATGGAAACAGTCATCGGAAGACTCAAAGAGATTGGAGGTGGAGGCGCCTATGCGATAGGGAAAGAGATCGTCGCAGAATTACCCGCTCCTCTCTGTGGCGTCATTTCATTAAAATCGATGGAGATGGTTGCAAAGGAGGTTAGAAAACTGGAAGAATGTTTGAAGAAGAACGGGGTAAAATGGGAAAAACCTATCCTTACTGTTGACACCCTTGGAACACCTGCTATTCCCAACCTAAGAATTACCAATCATGGCTACGTCAGATTAAAAGATCGGGAAATCCTTTCTCTGGAGATATGATTCGCGGACATTTGTCAAGAAACAGGAGGTGTTTGATGAAGGTAAATAAGATTGATCACATCTGTATTGCAGTGAAGGACCTTGATGCAGCGCGAAAAATTTGGGAACCCATTCTTGGAAAGGGACCGGATGATCCCTATGTGGATGAACTTGAGAAGATCAGGGTAGCAAGGTACTGGCTGGGTGAAGTAGGATTCGAACTGATGGAATCAACAACCCCTGACGGTGACGTGGCCAAGTTTGTTGAAAAAAGAGGCGAGGGCGTCATGATCATCGGGTTAAATGTGGACAACACCGAAGCAGCCATGAATGAGTTGAAGGCCAAAGGTTACTCCTTTATTGGTGGATTGAGACCTTTTAGAGGTTGTAAATTCGCTTTTGTCCATCCTAAAATGGTGAACGGTGTGCTCCTCGAACTCATCGATTATCATTGGAATGAATTTAAGAAAAAATAATGTAACTTCCCGAATTTCCTCCGAATAAAAAATGGCACCCTGGGAAAACCAGAGTGCCATTTTTTATTTCATGATCCATATCAAATGGGTAAAAATTCCTTGACAACACAATCAATTATTGATATGTGAAAATCTGATTTTTAAAAAGCAAAGATTGAGATCAAAAAAGGCAGAAAGAGGGAAGGAGGTGATTATAGAACAAAGATCATTGGTTATTTTATTGAATTCTTTTTACAAAAGAAGGAGGAGATTATGAAGGAGTTCAAAATTTTTCTCAGAGAGGATGAGATTCCAAAGCAATGGTACAATATTCAAGCCGATTTACCCACACCCCTCCAACCCCCCCTCAACCCTGGAACAGGACAACCGATCGGTCCTCAAGATCTCGCCCCTGTCTTCCCCATGAATTTGATCGAGCAGGAGGTCAGCACACAACGATGGATCGATATCCCTGAGGGAGTGATGGAGAAATTACTCATCTGGAGACCCACACCTCTTCATCGGGCTTATGCATTAGAAAAAGCCCTGGGAACACCCGCCAGGATTTATTACAAGAATGAAGGGGTAAGCCCTCCAGGAAGCCATAAACCCAATACAGCCGTTCCGCAGGCCTATTACAACAAAGTCTTCGGGATCAAAAGAATCACGACAGAAACCGGTGCCGGACAGTGGGGAAGCGCCCTTAGCTTTGCTTGCTGTCTTTACGGGTTGGAGTGCAAGGTCTATATGGTAAGGATCAGTTATGACCAAAAACCTTATCGCCGTATGATGATGAACACCTGGGGAGCAAACTGTGTACCTAGCCCGAGCAAAGATACCAATGCGGGCAGAAAGATTCTGGAACAAAACCCGGATACTCCGGGAAGCCTTGGCATTGCTATCAGCGAGGCGATTGAAGATGCTGTCACCTCCAAGGACACTCGATACTCATTGGGGAGCGTCCTGAACCATGTGATGATGCATCAAACGATTATTGGACTCGAGGCCAAGAAACAATTAGAGAAATTTGGGGAGAAGAAGGTTGATGTAGTAGCGGCTTGTGCAGGTGGTGGAAGCAACTTTTCTGGTCTTGCCTTCCCCTTTGTCCTTGATAAGATCAACGGCGCCAATATCACCATCATCCCGTCAGAGCCGACTTCCTGCCCCACCATGACCAGAGCACCTTTTGTCTATGATTTTGGCGATACAGCCGCCACAACTCCTCTCCTTCCCATGTACAGCCTCGGGCATACCTTCATTCCAGCCCCTATCCATGCTGGAGGCTTGAGGTATCATGGCATCGCTCCCCTTTTGAGCCAGTTGATTATTGAAGGATTGATTGAGCCTCGGGCTTACAATCAATTGGAGGCCTATGCCGCTGGTGTCCAATGGGCGAGGACCGAAGGTTTCATACCTGCTCCAGAAACCAGTCATGCCATTTGTACAGTGATTGAGGAAGCCAAAAAGGCTAAAGAAGAGGGAAAGGAAAAGGTCATCCTTCTCAATTGGAGTGGCCACGGCTTGATGGATCTTGGTGGTTATGACGCTTATTTCAGTGGGAAACTCGTCGACTATGTATTACCGGAAGAAGAGATGAAAAAATCTCTCAAGCCTCTTGAAGGATTGCCGAAAGCACTAAAGATGAAGAAGGGTAAACCTGTCTAATAGAATTAGGATCCTACGGGCCTTCTTGGCTCGTAGGATTTTTATTTGATTGACCTTGTACCGAATTCCTCAAAGTTTACCGAAGCACCATGATCGAAGAATATGATGCCTTAATCATCCGTTGCCTTCAATTAGGCGGCGAAGTCCCATTTAAATATTGCCGAACCATGAATGAAGACCTTCCCTGTCGAAGAATGATGGTCTGCTGGGAGTTTAGAATGGAGATATCAAAATTCTTGGCCGAACATTATTCGATTGATCAAATCCAACGTGCCTTGGCACCTCCAACCAAGACAAGGCTCGAGTCGATTCTCGAACTCATCGAAAAGGCAAAAAAGATAAAAGAAGAGGAAGAGTGAGAGGATGCTGATCTCTGATCGATTGAGGAATATCAGACCTTCAGGAGTGAGAAGGATCTTTGATCTCGCACGCCAGATGAAAGATCCTATTAATTTGAGCATTGGGGAACCTGATTTTGATATCCCAGAACCCCTCAAAGAGGAGGGCATTGAATGGATTCGAAAAGGGTTTAACAAATACACTCCCACCCAGGGGATACCTGAGTTGAGGGAAAAGATCGCTTTTCATCTAAAAAAGAAGGGGGTCCGTTTTGAGGAGGTCATGGTGACTGCTGGAGTGACCGGTGGCCTTCTCCTTGCCAACCTTGCCCTCATCAACCCAGGCGATGAGGTCATCATCCCAGATCCATTTTTCGTGATGTATGAGTATCAGGTCCTTCTGATGGGGGGCGTTCCTGTTTTTATCGATACCTATCCTGATTTCAGACTGAGGGAGGAAGAACTCATTAAGAAATTATCGAAGAAGACGAAGTTGATCCTCATCAACAGTCCGAATAATCCAACGGGAGCCATCTATCCAAAGGAAGACTTGATGATGGTCGTACGGATCGCCCGGGAAAGGAACCTTTTAATCCTCTCCGATGACATATATGATAACTTTGTTTTTGATACCCCCTCCTGTCCCTGCCTCGGACAACTGTACGAAAACACGTTAACCTTTGGCGGATTCTCAAAGGGTTGGGGGATGACTGGATGGAGATTAGGTTATGCAGCAGGCCCTAAGGAAATTCTTCAACAAATGATTACCCTTCAGCAATATACGTTCTCCAGTGTTAACTCCTTTGCCCAGAAGGCAGCGGTCAAGGCCTTGGACTTCAATGTGGAGGGTTATATTGCAGGATATAAGAAGAAGAGGGATTTGATCTACAATGGATTAAAAGAAAAGTTTAATGTCCAAAAGCCGCGGGGTGCTTTTTATATCTTTCCGGAAGTCCCGGGAGGAAATGCAGAGGCTTTTGTCGAGAAAGCGATCCAACAGAATCTTTTTATTGTGCCTGGGAGTGTCTTCTCAAAAAGAAATACTCACGTCAGGATCTCTTTTGCCGCATCAGAGGAAACGCTTCAGAAAGGAATTGAGGTCCTTAATCGAATCAGTTAAAATTTAGTATATCAGAATGTGAATAGAGAAAAACTGACGTGGGTTAATTTGAACAGAGTCGGTGAGGGAAAGATGTCGGAGGAAGAAAAAAGAGTTTTACTCGGAAACGAAATTATTGCCAGGGGGATCGTAGAGAGCGGATGTCAATTTTTTGCAGCCTATCCAGGAACTCCCAGTTCAGAAATCCTTCCTGCTGTGGTTCGTTTCAAAAAGGAAAACAATCTCGATATCTACGTCGAGTGGTCCACGAATGAGAAAGTGGCATTTGAGAACGCATTGGTGGCTTCTTACACAGGGAAAAGAGCGGCTGTGGCGATGAAGCAAGTGGGGCTCAATGTCGCAACGGATCCCCTGATGAGCGCCGCCTATATTGGAACGATTGGAGGTTTTGTCATCATCAGTTGCGACGATCCTGGACCCTTCTCTTCCCAGACCGAACAGGATACCCGCTTCATGGCCATGTTTGCAAAGGTCCCTGTTTTTGATCCAGCGAATCCAAAAGAAGCCCAGCAGATGTTACCCATCGCATTTGATCTTTCGGAAAAATACCAGATTCCTGTTATTCTCCGTCCCGTATTAAGGGTCTCTCACGCCCAACAGATGATCACATTCAATCCCATACGTAAAGGTGAAAGGAAGGCCAGTTTCCCCCGCAATCCCCAGCGATGGAGCGCAACGCCTAGATACCGATTCCTCCTCCATCAACAGCTCAACCTAAAGCTCCAGAAAATTGCTGAAGAGTTTAATTCCATGACTTCTCTCAATTTCATTGAGAACGATCGCGACAAAGCGACTTTTGGAATCATCGCCGGAGGCATCGGCTTTGCGATTGCTCGGGATGTCCTCACCGAATTGGGTCTTCAGAAAGAAATCCCTGTTCTCAAAATAGGAACCCCTTTCCCCTTTCCCGCAGAGATCGTGGCGGACTTTATTGAGAAGTGTGATCATGTTTTGATCCTTGAAGAGACCGAACCGGTGATCGAGCTTCAAATACGGGACAAGTCGAAAATCACTGGAAGATTAGATGGAAGGATCCCCAACGAAGGAGAGATGCTTCCCGAAGTCATGACACAAGTGATCTCCGATCTTTGTAAAAAGTTCTCCATTCCTGTAGAGGAAATCCCTTCTTCAGTACCTCTCGAGAAGTTGGTGGCCGGGCTGGGTTTGCCCATTCGCCGACCGACCCTTTGCTCAGGATGTCCCCATCGGGCTTCTTTCTTTGCCATTAAGAAAGCCTTCCCAAATGGGATTTTTCCAAGTGATATTGGTTGTTATACCCTGGGAATGAATTTGGATTCCGTAGATACCTGTCACGACATGGGGGCTGCCATCACCTTTGCCAGCGGACTCTATCAAGCTTTTCATCAGGATGGTAAAGACATTCCCATCATTGCCACCATCGGAGATTCGACATTCTATCATTCCGGCGCTCCTGGACTCCTGAATGCTG
>Ga0315279_10011877_pt1 | contig 10013 bp, 7 predicted proteins | sample YL17G06_20_MG_FD_203694 | JGI IMG/M metagenome (GOLD analysis project Ga0315279, IMG submission 203694) | Sediment microbial communities from Yellowstone Lake, YNP, Wyoming, USA - YL17G06_20 | ecosystem: Environmental > Aquatic > Freshwater > Lake > Sediment | place: USA: Wyoming | collected...
CCGGCCCGGTTGATGTCCAGGAACTTCCCTTCCGGCGAACTCATGAACACCACGTCCTTCGATTCCTCGAACAGGGTGCGAAATTTCTCTTCGGAGCTTCTCAGTTCCGTCTCTACACGTTTCCGCTCGGCGATCTCATTACGTAGTTCTTCGATCGCGCTGGCCAGTTCGGCGGTCCGATTCTGGACTCGTGCTTCGAGCTCTTCTCGCGCGTCCCGAAGTTCACGCTCGACGCGCTTAAGGTCGCTGATATCGCGCGAGATGCCAAAGATACCGACAATTGATCCGTTCTTGTTCCTCAGCGGCAGTTTTGTCGTCAGAAGCCATTTCCTGTTGCCTCGATAATCGATGACCTCTTCCTCCTTATTGATCAGCGGCACGCCTGTTCGAACAACCCGCTGTTCGTCGGCGAAGTATTGCTCGGCGAATTCACGGGGAAAAATTTCGAAATCCGTTTTGCCCGAGACTTCCTCCAGCCGCTCCAGCCCCATGACCTGGAGATGGGACGCGTTCGAGATGATGAACCGACTCTCCGAGTCCTTGATGAAGAAGTAATCGGGCAGATGGTCCATCAACGACCGGGTGAGCTCTCCTCTGAGTTCGAATACTCTGCTTAATTCCTCGTCGTCATGCAGGATCTTGCAGAACCAGGCAAGCCAGCCCAATCTCCCTTCTCGATCAAGAATGGGCGAGATGTCGATCCCCATCCGACTTCCAGACCATTCCCCGACGAAGTGAACGGTCGATCTCGTATTAATGACCTCGAAGGCGTAGCTCTTCATCGAGTCCGCCAGCTCGGGAGGAATGTCCCTGTAGAGATTGCGCCCCAGAGGGCTTTCCAGCCTGCCACAGAGCTTACCCGAGGCGGATTTGTTCGCTGCAACGATGTTTCCATCGAGATCGGTCATCAACATGCCTTCCGGACAAGCATCCAGCAGCATGCACACTTGCTCGGGTTCTATGGGAAGACCATCCGTGCGCGAACCGATCGTCGTCGTGTTCATGCCACGCTCCTTATTGACTGTCTGCGACGCAAACTCTCATGAAACGAAATCCGTAGCTGACCTATGCTACACAACATCGAACGAAAAGTCAACAACCCATGTTGGTGAACGGCGATAGGCACGTGTGCCTTTGCACACACGCTCATCGGATGGCTTGCGAAGAGATGCCTGGGGGATGAATCCGAATGGATATCCGGGATGCCCGGTCAGTGGATTGAAGTGGAAGGATGACTCCGCCTTTCGGCCAACTTCTTGACAAAAACAGGGAAGTGCCGGATTGTGCCGATAAGCGATGCGGTTTTCGAGATGATGGCGCTCAGAGAACAGTGACGAAAGGTTTTTCAGAATCAGTATTTCATTCGATGGGTACTGCCCTCAAGCATTCATTCGTTCAGCACAAGTTCAAGAGATATGTGCGCCAGTCAGGACTGAACGACGCGCTGAAGTTTCATTCCCTTCGTCATACGTTTGCGACTTGGCTCGTTCAGGGTGGGGTAAATATCCATGAAGTACAGAAGTTGCTCGGACATTCGGACATCAGAACTACAGAGATCTACAGCGACTTGGCCGCGAGCGAGCTTCACAGTGCTGTGAACAAGATTTCGGCTGTTCTGAACTGAAGGAACTCGACAAGCAGGGGGACTGCAGCTTTGGTGGCTGTTGAGGAAGAACAGTTACAGCCAAATCCCACCTATGTACCTTTGTCTCAGCCGTTCCATCTTACCATGTCGTGCACAATAAATCCAAGAACTTTCGGGAGATAGACTGAGACAGCTCACTGTGGGATGAGATGGGAGGCTGCGAAGTGCGGGAATTGTGGTTTGGGCAGAGGTACGGAGGGGAAGTGTCCGGTGAGAAAGCGGAAAGCAGCAAATTCGCGACGCCATCTTTTGACTTTGTTACCTCATCAACGCCACCTCCGAACAGAAATTATACCCGTCCACAGCGGTTCTTGAAGATATGATACTCTGTGAAAGCTATCAGAGTTTCCGCTCACTCCTTCCCCAACTCTTCACTTATCCCCTTGAACTGCTCCAGTGCTGCTTCCAGGTTCTCTGCTATCTCCGTAGCCAGCACGTCGGGGTCAGGCAAGTTAGCAGAGTCTTCGAGGCTCTCATCCTTCAGCCAGAAGATATCCAGGCTCGCCTTGTCGCGCTGCATCAGCTCGTCGTAGGTGAATGGCTTGAATCGCTCCGTCTCTTTCCGTCTGTGGCGATTGTCTGGATTGTAGCACTTGATGAAGTCCTGGAGGTCGTCGAGCTTCAAAGGATTGGTCTTCAACGTGAAATGTTGATTCGTTCGAAGGTCATATATCCATACTTTTTCTGTCCAAGGCTTGTCGCTCGCTGGCTTGCGGTCAAAGAACAAGACGTTCGCCTTGACGCCCTGTGCGTAGAACACACCAGTGGGTAAACGCAGCAAAGTGTGAACGTCACACGACTTGAGAAGCTTCCTGCGAACAGTCTCTCCTGCTCCTCCCTCGAACAAGACGTTGTCAGGAACTACAACCGCCGCCTTGGCATTCATCTTGAGTAGCGTCGTGATGTGCTGAACAAAATTGAGCTGCTTGTTGGATGTCGTTGCCCAGAAGTCTTGACGCTCGTAGACGAGAGCCTCCTTCTCTCCCTTTCCTTCTCCGTTGACCACAGTAACACTGCTCCTCTTGCCGAACGGTGGATTCGTCATCACCATCTCAAACCGCTCGCCAGAATCCGAGGCCAGGCTATCAGCTACAACTATCGGACTTTCATCCCCGCCGATGCCGTGAAGCACCAGGTTCATCGCACAGAGGCGAGCTGTGCTATCCACAATCTCCCACCCCTTGAAGGTCTTGAACTTCAGGAACTCTTTCTCCGACTTATCCAGCTTGAAGTTGTGGGAGATGTAGTCGTGAGCAGCAAGGAAGAATCCACCCGTGCCGCAGGCTGGATCGCAGATTCTGGTCTTGGGCTCTGGCTTCATCACTGCGACCATCGCCTTGATGAGTGCCCGTGGCGTGAAGTATTGACCAGCACCGCTCTTGGTGTCCTCAGCGTTCTTCTCAAGCAAACCTTCGTAGATGTCCCCCTTGACGTCGATATCCAATCCAACCCAAGTCTCTCCGTTGATGAGCTCGACTAGACGCTTCAGTTTCGCAGGGTCTTGTATCTTGTTCTGTGCTTTGCGGAAGATGACACCAAGCATCCCCTTCTCTTTGCCCAATGTGGCCAGGATGTGGCGATAGTGAACCTCTAAGTCGTCGCCATCCTTGACTATCAATGTCGGCCAGCCAAGCGCCTTCGGGATGGAGGATGGCTTCTTCAGCAGCTTCTCTTGCTCGTCCGACATCTTAAGGAACACAAGGTAGGTCAGCTGTTCAACGTAGTCACCGTAGCTGACACCGTCGTCCCGCAGGACGTTGCAGTAGTTCCAAAGACGCTGGACTATCTGTGATGATTCATTTGCCATTGTTTCTCAGGGCTTCGAGCTTTGGTCAATACGAATCACGGGAAAGAACACACCATTCAGGTGGCTAAAATCGTCGTCGAGTGTCAACAAGGATGAAGCAAGGACTGATGCGCTCGCCGCGATCCACAGATCGTTCTTGCCCATCTTGATCGCTGGCAAGCCAAGATGCTTGGAAGGATGTTTGCCTTTGCTGTAGGAGTCTATTTCTGCGTATCGCTCGAGGATTTGCTGGCTACTGATGTCAACGCGTGGAATCTTTTGCAGGAGAGACGCGAGTTCATCTCGCTTGTGCTGTCCCCAGCGGAATTGGATCGCCAGCGAATACAGTTCGCCCGCGGTCACAATCGAAATGAAACCAATATTTGGGGGTGTGAACGGCGCATATCGCTGCTCGACATAATCGGCGTAACCAGCGCCTCGAAGATAGCCAACTAGGATGCCTGTATCCAGGATGTATCGGGTCATTGACCTGGCGGTTCCGTTTCCCTTAGAGCGCCTAGAATTTCTTGTACGCTTTCTTCTCCAGGCCACTTCCCCCAAATTTCTGAGACGACACCGTGCTCAGTCTCCTTTCGCACCTTTGCCACAACGTCGGGGATCTCCAGAGGAAGATCGACTGCGGCCAAGATTTCATCGCCAGCTTGACGGGGATTGATCACCTGCGCCTCAAACAACCTCGGTTTCTGTGAGGCCGCGAAGTGAAGGATGCCTTTGATTGTTACCTTCTTTCCCCAAAGACCCCGCAACTGTTCCAGCGAGATCAGGCTTTCATCAATTCTACCTCGCACTGTCTGCCCATTTTCGAGCCGTAAGTCAAACTTCCGCTCACTGTGCTGAATCATATTCAAATAGCCTGTCAGCAATGTAGCCTGTGGCTCAGGTGTAGATGTCTTGATCTTTTCGATTTTTTGAAAGGCGTCGCTGTCCAAGGTGAAGCTGTCTCGCCGCCCTTTGACCGACGTAAGCCGAATCTTGATGTTGTCCTCAGCCAGAATGCGTTTGAACCCGAGCAGCGTATCCAGAACGCCGAGGTCATATCTCTCACTATCTAGGTATTCTCTCTCAGCGTCCGCTACAGACTTCGCAAGAACCGTCAACGCAGTCTCATCTGGCGCGGGAACTTTCTCCCACAAGTCTGGCTGACTGATCTGTTCACTTGCCACCTCACCCAGTGTTGGGGCATCGAACACCAAAGTAGTCGAACCAGCCCTTATAGCTGTCAGGACAAAGTCGGTAGATCGCACAAGCCAATCTGGGACGGGGCCCGTCTTTACGCTTTCACCCTCGAGGGCAAGCCTCAGAGCGCGCTCTGATCCATCAGCCAGCAAGTCGAGAATCTTGCGCAAAGCGCCAAACGAAATCGATCCTGGGGGGGTTGGCAGACCCTTCACAGAGACTCTGTATCTGACTCTCTTCATTTTCTCGAATTCCCTCCTCCTCGGTTGTAGGGTCAATCTTCAGACATCCCTTCCTAAATTACGTCGCCGATCTGATATAAGCAAAGGCATTGATACAAGATGTTCAAGATGTTATTGACACGCAACAAGAAATCCACAGTCTTCCTCAGTTGCCCAATTTCGCCCCTCTTCTCGCCTTTCCGATTCCTCGACCTTTTGCTCCCTTTTCTGCCATTCTTTCCCTTTCCGCTTTTATCCTCTCCAACAGCCTCTCCGCTGGTTCATTACTCGGGTCTTGCGGCACCAGCTTCCCCTCAAACGCTCTCTTCAGGATGCTCTGTCGTAGCCGCTCCGACTGTGTAACACTCTGTTGCACCGCCCTCTCGATAGCATCAGTGACGGAGAAGCAACGTTCGATTTCCAGAACAATCTGTTGTTGCTCGCTCAGGGAGCACAAGGCAACAGGCAACATTCTCAGATTCTCGAGGGGAACGAATTTCTGAGTGGTTCCTTTCACATATTTTTCCTGGAGAGCCTTCGTGAACACGGGGCTATCAAACCAATACTTGACAAACTCGGGCACAAACGCCTTTTCGTCTTTCTTGAATAGGCCGACGTTCTTAATGCTGAATAGCCTCTCTGTCCGAACGACAACTGGATTCCCAACCGTCCCAATCATCGCAAAGAGGATATCGCCTGGGTCAACCCCAGAGCGAATCTTGATTTTTTCGTGGTCTTCCAGACTGATATTTCTTGTCGTGCTAAAGTCTATCACGCCGTCTCTAAGATTCTTCGATGTTACAAGCGGTATTCCTTCACGGTGATATTTCGGGGTGTCGTGAGTTCCGTCTCGCACCGATGAACAGACATTGCCTGTAGTTGTCCACACCCACCCCTCTGGCAACTCAGGCAGTTCGGAAGCATCCACAGGCGGAGACTCTCTGTATTTGTTTCCGAGCTTCTTTTTGCGCTCCTGCTTGATCCGCTCCAACAGAACCGACGCGGGCTCCAGCTCGCCCTTGTGCACCTCGCGCCACTCTGCGGTGAGCTTTCCTTCAAACGCAGACTTCAACACCGACTGCCTGTAGCGCTTGAGCTGCGTTTTGATCGCGTTAAGGGCCCTCACACCTGCATCTAACCTCGTGAGGAGTTCTTCTATCTTGGCGACGATGCGGTATTGCTCGGGAAGTGGCGGGACTGGCAAATGCAGCTTCGCCAGATTGCTTCTAGAAATCCTCTTTCTTGTTGAACCGCTCTGGTGACTTGCTATCTCCGCTCGGAACCGTGGAGAATTGACTGCATACATCAACCAACGGTGGTTTGCACCAAGGTCTCCTGTTCGGATAATGCACACATCGACAACCGTCACCGATGGTTTTGCATCACCTGGGAATAAACAACAACGGCCAAGTGGATCAGGCATTCTTGCGATGACAGCGTCATCTGCCTTGAGGTAAGTGCACCCCAGTTCCTTCGCCTTCGCGGAAGTCAGAAAGCGACTTGACCTATTGCGATATTCACCGTCACCAACATCGGCTAGCTGAATCAACCTTACACTCCCATTTGGGTCTTGGTCTTTGGACTCGACCCAATCACCATCAACGAAAAGGCCATCAGGCGCAATCAAGTCCACAATTGTCGCACGAGCCCAGCCTCTCGGCAATCCGTTGCCCTTCTCTGTCGCCATCACACCAATTGCTCCGACAGTTCGTTTAGAATCCTATCGAGCTCATCACCAAAGAGCTGATATGCTTTCACCGCTCCACCCTTATCAGCGAATGGCACATATTCGAAGTCATCCGTCGTTATGCTCAGGCTCGTCGCAATGTGGTCTCTTATCATCGTCAGCCACTCCATTTGTTGAGGAGTGAATTCACGTCCCAGATCCTCCTGCTTCGAGATCCACTGCTTGAACCGCTCGTTCACAAACTCGTCAAATGGCACTAACTCGGCGGTCTGTCCAAGCGCATATCGGATCAGGGAGATGATGTCTGTGAGCAACTTCTGTGGCCCAGCCCCCTTTACTTTGGATTTCTCAAGTCGCTCGTATGCATACCACAACACCTCTGGGGTCAGGTTGTAGGGCGGCTTGCGTATTGCGGCTGCAAGCGTCTTGATGTCTTCATAGGTCAAATGGCGCGCACCGTAGGGCTTGCTGTAGAGAATCTGGAGCGCGGTAATCTCGTCTTTGTTTTCCTCGATGAACTTCTTGAATGAGTTTACGATGGTGCGTGCTTTCTCTTTGGCCTGCTCGTCAAATCCAGCAAACAGAACAGTATCTTTGCTTACGGTATCAATCGTCTGCTCATTCCGTCGCTTCACATCGATGATGGTCTGCCGCACTTCAGAATCGTCAAAGGGAGCGCAGGCTTGCCTGGCGAGCTCCTCAGCGGCTTTGTTCACGTGCTCATCTGTAGGAGAATCCGTCTTGAACATCGCCTTGGCTTTCTCCAACTGTTTGTCGGCGTCAAGTGCATCGAATAGGCCGTTTATCATTCTCTTGAGTGGCAAGCCCTTGCAGGCCTTCTGAATCTCCGCCTTGTCCTCTTCCTTGATTTCACGGTCTAACCGTGCCAACCTTCCCGCCAGCGATGTGAGAGTATCCTCATCTCTCGTCCCCAGGGCAACTGAAGTGAGCAGCTTGTCAAAGGGGACGGTCGGCTTCCGCTCCAGCGGCCTTGAGTCCGTCTTGTCGCTCTCACACACCCCGACAGCGTCCACAATCATAAAGTGTGTCTTGCTCTTCGCATCGGGTGTTACGGCAAGAAGGTCTGTCGCATTGATTATCCTTGTGCCTCTCCCCTTCATTTGCTCGAAGTACGTGCGAGATTTGATGTCCCGCATAAACAGCAGGCACTCAAGCGGCTTGATGTCCGTGCCTGTAGAAATCATGTCCACGGAAACCGCTATTCTGGGATAGTAATCCTTGCGGAAGCTGGCAAGAAGGGCTTCGGGCTTCTCGCCCGCCTTGTAGCTTAGGTAGGTAATCTTCTTGCAGAAGTCGTTCCCCTGACCGAATTCCTCCCTCACAATCTCAACGATGTCCTCCGCGTGCGAGTCATCCTTCGCGAAGATAAGAGTCTTGGGCACCTCACTGCGGCCAGGGAAGATCTCCGTGAACAGCCTGTCTCTGAACGTCCTCACTACAGTGCGAATCTGATCTTTCGCCACAATGTCACGGTCAAGCTGGGTAGGTTCGTAATCCAAATCAGAGTCGAGTTGTTCCCAACGGAGAGCACGGGTCTGCTTGTTGCGCTTGTCGACAAATAGCCCTGCTTCGACTTTGCCACCGTGCTTTGTGATGTCCGTATCGATCCGATAGACATCATACCCTACATTGACACCGTCTGCGACGGCTCGCTCGTGGCTATATTCCATCACGAGGTTTTGATTGAAGAACCCAAATGTCTGCTTCGAGGGGGTGGCAGTTAGGCCAACGACAAACGCGTCAAAATACTCCAGCACTTGGCGCCACAAGTTGTAGATGGAACGATGGCACTCATCCGTGATGATGAAGTCAAAAGTCTCGATGGGAATTTGTGGATTATACGAAACCTCCATCGGTGTTCCCGCAGGCGAGACATCGAAGAGGGACTGCTCCTCCAGCTCAGGGTCTAACTCGGGCTCACCCTTGAGCATTGAGTAGATTCGCTGAATGGTTGAGATGCAAACTTTGCTCACGGGGTCGAGCACATTGGATGAAAGGTGCTGGATGTTGTATATCTCCGTGAACTTCCTTCCGTCATCAGGGGTTACGTATTGCTGGAACTCAGTCCGAGTCTGACGACCCAGGTTGTTTCGGTCAACAAGGAAGAGGACACGTCTTGCGCCAGCGTGTTTGATGAGGCGGTATACGAAGGATACGGCAGTGAACGTCTTACCGCTGCCTGTGGCCATTTGGATGAGAGCTCTGGGTCTTGCCTCCGCAAAGGATTGCTCAAGATTCCTGGTCGCGTGGATTTGGCATTCCCTCAGGCCCTCCACAATCAGCGGCGGCATTTCCCGCAGGCGAGCTCGGAGGGTGTTGGGCTGAGAGAACCATTCGAGCAGGGTCTCTGGCTTGTGGAAAGCGAAGATCCTTCGTGATCGAGGGAACGGGTCACGGGTGTCCCTGAAGAATGTCTCAACCCCTGTGCTCTCATATCCAAAGCAAAGCTCTACACCGTCCAGCTTGATATACTTGAGGCGACTGGTGAGATATCGTTCAGACTGGTCTGCGACTCCACTCAGCGTAGTCCCGACTGGTTTCGCCTCGATGACCCCGACGGGCTTCCTGTCGACGAAGAGCAGGTAGTCCGCTTCCCCAGTCTCGGTCGGATACTCGCGGACAGCGACGCCAAGCTTCGCGGTCAGGTTGACCTTCTTCAGGTCTTGAACCTCCCAACAAGCCTGAGTCAGTAGCTCATCAATTCGTTGCCGCGCTTCTTCTTCGGGGGTCATAGCAACTCAGGTAGGTGGAGGAGGGCCAATGGCATCCAGAAAACCAACACGAGGAATTCCACCGCTCAAATCGTCAAAAAGGTAGGTCATCAATTTTCGGTGAGGGCTTCGACCCCTCAGGAGGCGTTTCCAATCCTATTTTCTTGCCCGACTTCAGCTCCTCTGTGAGCGCACGGATCGTTTTGTCGATATCAAGCGCAGTCCTCCGAGCGGAAAGATACAGAGCTTGCATCTCCTGGTAATCTAAGTCTCCCTGATCGACCCAAAAACGGTCAATCTCTTTGCCATTCTTGTCTCGGAGCACGAATGCCACAAAATCCTCGTTGGATTGTTGGTCAACACCCGTGAATATCGTTAAGGAGCGCTCTTTGAAGTAGACAATGAATTCCGCTTCCGCCACTGACTGCTGCCAGTTAACCTTGCCCTCCTTCGTCCGCTGAATCAGTAAATCCATGAGCTGCTTGTAATCAGAGCTAATCATTCTTGTCTCCTTCAGTTGCTTGATATTTGTTCTCTCCAATCCAAGCATTGAGTTGGTCAGATATTTTCGAGAGCACGGAAATCACGCTGACAGGATTGATCTGTGCTTTCTCACTATGCGCCTTTCGTTCAAGCAATTCTCGAAGTATTGACATTTGAGTCACAATCTCATTGAATGCTATTTCGGAGAGGTCGACTTCCTGACTTTTCACATTGCGCAGAACTATCAGTTTCGCATTAAGGT
>Ga0315279_10011879_pt1 | contig 10013 bp, 10 predicted proteins | sample YL17G06_20_MG_FD_203694 | JGI IMG/M metagenome (GOLD analysis project Ga0315279, IMG submission 203694) | Sediment microbial communities from Yellowstone Lake, YNP, Wyoming, USA - YL17G06_20 | ecosystem: Environmental > Aquatic > Freshwater > Lake > Sediment | place: USA: Wyoming | collected...
CCCAAGGCGAATAAGATATAGATTGCACCACGCTCTATACCACACCACAGCATCTGACCAAGAGTTGCCCAGTCCACAGTTATTTACCCTTCTCTAACCTTATAACAGTCCCCAATCCATACCGATTGAATCGGTATGGATTGGGGGGTTCTCTGTAAACAACCCACTGATTCGAGGATTAACTACTTTTTTGGAGGCCAATAGAAATCCTCTTCAAGCACCGGCATAGGCGTAATGTTGATCCACTTTCCATCCATAAGCTCAGCGTTTAGCCAATTAGGCTGGCAAAGCTCCCTGTTATCTAAGATGTAAGCCTTAACACCACGGGGAGTCATCCAATCTACAGCCTTTAGACACTGATCATACTTTAGTAGATCACCAACGCCACCCGCCGCATCGACAGCTAGAAGCGTAATCCACATTCCTTCGTAAGCTGATTCTGGGAAACCAGTAGGCTCCATGTCTGGATCTGGGTATTCTTTCTTAAACGCTTCCCAAAAGCGTTTACTTTCGGGCACACTGGAGTCATACATCCAGTTGAAGCAGTGCCAACTACCGTTACCGGCATCACCCAGTGCCCTTACCACATAATCCAGCATGAAGCTATAACAAACTGTCCAGCTGCCTTTATAGCCAATCTCCTGAAGCGTTTTTCCCTGAGACACCATCAGGTCACCCCAGGTATTGCCAAAGATGAAATCAGGGTTGTAACTTGCTGCTGCTGTTGCTTCTAACTTACAGTCAGCCGCACCATAAGGAATCCAAATGACTTTGAGGAGCTTCACCGGACTATCAGGCTCATCCCAAATAGAGCGATAATCTTCCAGAGCATCAATACAGTATTTACTATCAGGTGCAAGATACACAACAGTTTTATATCCCATCGCCTCTACCCACCTTGCCCTGGCTCTGTCTGAAGCCCTACACATGAAACCGGATCGGAAGTAGCCTGGGTAGCTCCCCTCTGTTAGTAGTTTGGTTCCGGCACCGGTTGTTGTAAGAACAATCCCTTTTTCCCTGCAATAGGCCTGTGCTGGTAGTGCGGTTGTAGAGTCATTGTAGCCTACTATTAATTCACACCCATCAGCAACCGCCTTTTTTACCGAGGCAAGTGATTCTTCAGCGGAGTAGCCCTCATCATACTGGTGTATCTCAATCATTCTCCCACCTAGGATACCTCCCCTCTCATTAATCTCTTTCGCAGCAAGCGCGGCACAGGCGAACTGGCATTTCCCGATCTGCGCGCACGGACCAGTTTGGTAATAGATATTGCCCACCTTAAACGGCGGAGGAGGAGTTGGTGTTGGTGTTGGTGTTGGGGTTGGTGCGGCACAAGCTGCCATAAGAGAGAGCGTGGCTAGCACCAAGGCTACGAAGATGCTACCAACTGGTGCTAACAACCTTTTGTTTTTCATAAATAAAAACTCCTTCACTAGATTTTGGTCTGCTAAAGATTACTCTATTTCATTTCTCACCTCCTCGTACGCCGATATCCTTGGGGTGACTTCTATCGAAAGCCTGTCCCCCTCGGCGCCGGTGTTAAAGTGCAATCACTCAGTACTTGACATTTCACCGCAGGACTTTTACTTCCTGCCCACAGGTCTTTCTCTGTCTTAGCCAGCATTTCCCTTTTTACTCACCTGATGGGAGAACCAAATCAGATGGCCCTCTCCCCGACAGTTTGAGTTGAGGTGCATGCCTTTCTACGATTTCTTTAACAATGGACGCCATTTTAACTTTCTGCCTGACAAATCCTTGATGCCAGCCCTCGGTGACCCAAGGCTTGTAAATATCGCCCTCGGAAGTTCCCGGTTCGAACTTAAAGTAACAGGGTGAGGCGACCCTGGCAATCTCCGGGGCCTCGTAGGCTCTAAACATTCCGCCAAAGGAATCGACAATGCTTATATAAACATCCAGAGGCATGTTAACCGCTTTTCGAATCGAGGCCAGAATCGGCAGTGAAACATCCGACAAGGGATTCATTGTATTGGCCCCCATTGATTCAATGACACTGGCTCCAGCAGCACTGCAGTAGCCGCCAAAAACTGAGAATTTGAAAACTGTTTCCTTGGGTATAAAACCCTCTGCCCGCATTTTAGCTACAATGGAAAGCACTCCTTCGTCATAAACCAAAAACCCCCTAAAACCAGCTTCAATGCTTCTCATCATATCGGCAAGCCAATAGGAAATGTTGTCAGACCCTCTCAACCTAAAACCCTGCATACTGCCTTCGGCAGTAGACATCTCTTTTGACCCTACGTCCCAGCCTTTGCGGTGGCCCACCGTAATCACCACTTCTATCTTTTCATCTCGTGCCATCTGAGCCATAGCTTTTAATTCTTCAAAGTCAAAATATGTTGCCCCGCCCACAGTGGCTATAACTCGATGAATAGGTAGGTTCCTCTTCCTGGCTTCGTCAATCATGGCGGTCATGGTTGAGGCACCCTCGACTCCTGAAATTTCTATTCTCCAGTGGGCGCCATCTGGAAAGGTTTTCGCCGAAGGTGGGAGATCCCAAAGGTCTCTCCCCGGGATTCCCATTCCTTCCATAAATTCTCTAATTTCCTTCAGCGTCTTTGCCATTTGACCTCCCTTTGTATAGAGTAAATTCCGAAACTCAGGCAGACTTTTCCCCTATTTCTTTGGACTCATTGAAATTCACCAGCTTACTATATTTATTCCCTCCTTTCCAAACTCCTCTCTCACCCTTCTTAGAACTTCCACTGAGTTTGGAGCATCTCCATGGAAGCATAACACTTCAGCTTGAGCCTCAAGCTCTTTTCCATCAATAGTTCTAAGTTTGTGATTTTTAATTATAGAAACTGCCTGTCGAGCAACCTCAGTTGGATCAGCAGGCCTTTTAGCATGTTCAATCATCCAGTTGCCTTCAGAATCATACTTCAAGTCGGGAAATGCCACTGCGGCTACTTTTAACCTAGATAACTGAGCCTTTTTATATAGAAGGCTCTTACTCTCTATTATTATGATTAATTCAGGACTATATTCCTGTATACCCCTTATAAAAGCCTCTGCATATTTCTCATTCTTTGCAACTAGAGGGTTGAACATACCGTGGGGGCTAATATGCCACATCTTCATGCCTTCTGCTTTAAGGAACGCTCCCAGTGCTCCCAACTGGTAAAGTATATTATCGGTCACTTCCTCAGGAGTGATATCCATCATTCTTCTGCCAAAACCCCTTAGATCTTGAAACCCAGGATGTGCACCCACCGCAACACCATATTGCTTAGCTAATCTAACAGTTTCTCTCATTACTGTAGGGTCACCGGCATGGAACCCACAAGCTACATTTGCGGATGTAACATACTTTATAAGTTCCTCGTCGTTCCCCAGCTTATATCTTCCAAAACTCTCACCCATATCGGCATTAATAACGACATTATACTTCTCCATTCTATTCCCCCTTCTTAATTTGATATTTCTCTAATGAATAATAGATTTTTCCTCAAAAACTTTGTCCTGTTCTTTTCTTATTTGAGTAGCTTCATCGGGGGTACAATAAATAAACTTAACCGTATCTCTCCCTGGAACAATCTGTCCCAACATCCATTGATCAGCATAAATAACGGTGAGTGCACACACGTAACCTCCTAGGGTTGGCCCCTCCCTTGGGAAAATTATTGGTGTATCTCCACATATATTAAGAGCTCCAGGCACTGAATACGCATGATCCATTAGCACATTTGAGGGATGCCTTCCTGATACCTCCCTCTCCTTAGCCCACCTTAGTTTTGGACCCGCTAATCTAATCCCCGATCTGTCTGAAGATAATTGCGTGAGGAACTCTTCAGTAAAAAAAAATTCCATACCTTCCTCGCTGAAATAATCTGGAACTCCATCCGGTCCTGGAACAGCCCTCATTTCCCAATTTTTACTATATTTAGGGATAAGAGCAACCTTGAATCGCCTTCCTTCAATACTTTTTAGATCCCCTCCTGGCTTTGAAAGCTTCAATTCATCGCCCTTTTTTAAAGCTCTCCCCTCATAACCACCAAATCCGCCGTAAATAGCTGTAGATTTACTACCTAAATACATCGGGACGTCAATCCCACCTGCAATTGCCAGATATTCCCTGAAGCCCAATGTGTCTTTACGCAGATTCCCAGAGGTGAATACAGCGCCCTTGCTTATCTTAGTGGCTTCCCACAGCGGAATAGGATTTGCATTTAATTGCGGGGCTAGGTTAGCACCAGTTATAGCTATAACAGTGTCCGTCTGAAATACCGCAGCAAAAAGACCAGCTGTTATTTCAAGCACCGCTTCATTTAGAGAATTACCTACAATCAGATTCCCGGTTCTTACGGCAAAGTGATCCATTGCTCCTGAGGGAGCAACGCCTTTATCTAGATATCCTTCCCTTCCCATCCAATCTTGAACCAGAGTTTGGACACCAGCACTCAACACTTTCAACATAGCTTACCCTCATGGTAGCGGTGTAACTTTCCTACCATATTCCTGTTTGTTTCTAAATTTCTCGGCTTCATCTTTTACCCCTTCGCAGAATTTCAACCACTCCCTTAAAGAGAATTTCCTCTGTGTAATATCGTATTCCCATTTCTTTTCTTGATGCACCAATCTATGTATCTCTCGCAACTCCTCTTCTGATACTTCATAATATTTCAATATATCCGTGGGTTTGAATAAAATTGGACTTTCTTTGAACTGTGGGTGCTTTTGGCTACTATCAAAAATAGGAGCAGTTCTACCAATTAATTGGTAGCCACCACTAGACTCCACGCTATATATACTCGCACAAAAATCTGCCAGACCTACAGTGCCCTCAGCTGTCCAGGTTCTAGGAGGGTTATATTTTGGCGATGTTATTGCACAAGTGGGATTTAACGGAAACTGAAATGGTAATCCCGGGAAAAAGCCAACCATCGCAACAAACCACTCATTTTTTAAGAATTTTTGCTTAAGCTCCTCTACTGTAATACCGTTGTATCTTGCCATGTACTTCAAGTTACTTCCATTTTCACAATTAGACGCCTCTGGCTTGATCTCCCTAACATATTTTTCTATAGCCTTATGCACTTCGCTATCGTCGAAAACAAGTGGCATCCTTATAAACCGTGCTTCGATTTCCTCATCTTCAATACTCTCAACCCCACTCTCTACTATGCTAATCTCGTCAGCTAATTTTCTTATGTTGATTTTTAACGGGTCGAACTTATATAAATTAGTTCGACCCCCCGGAACCGTTTCCTTTAAACCTTTTATGTTTGCATCTTTCACTTTCTTATTCACAACTATTACTCTGAATATATTGAAAAGCATCTCTTTTAAGCCGGCCACAGCTTCCTCTGTTCCATATCCCACTTCGAGAAATTCATCACCCGCAACCCTGAAAAAAACTTCGCCCCTATATTGCGTTTTTGACATTATTTTTAATACTGGGTCATATTTACTTTTCATTAAATCACACCTAGCCTATTTGAGATAAAAGCTGCCGTCTCCGTGACTAATTTAGTCAAGGACTCAATGTTTTCCTCATTTATACGCAAAGCTGGGCCTGCGATGCTCAGTCCGGCAACTACTTTTCGATTATGGTCGAAGATGGGAGCCCCCACACAGCGGACTCCTATGATATATTCCTCATTATCCACTGCGTAGCCTTGCTCCCGAACCCTCTGAAGGTCTTCTTCGATGGCATTAAGAGTCGTCAACGATTTCGATGTACCAGGACCGATGGTATGCTTTGAAAACAGCTGTGTCCTCTTCTCTTCAGATAAATAGGCTAGAATCGCCTTTCCCATGGCAGCATGATAAGCCTTAGCTCTAAATCCAACAGGTTGGTCAAGTTTCAAATGCTGTTTGCTCTCTACCTTGTCAATGCAGATTACATCTATGCCATCTAAGATACCCAAATTGATAGTTTCACCGGTCTCCTCGGAAAGCTTAATCATCAATGGTTTGGCTATCTCGGTAAACTTCAAATTCTGCACAACTTCCCCCCCCAACTCCAGAATCTTTACGGTAGCCATATAGCCAAGGCTTGCACAATTTTGTTCGACATATCCCAATGACTTAAGGGTAAGAAGCATCCTATGAACCGTTGTTTTAGGAAATTTGAGGAGCTGACAGAGTTCGGCTAATTGGAACTCATTTTTGGTAACTAGGAGTTCCACAAGCCTGAAAACTTTTACGATGGACTTAATCTGATAATAAGCTGGGTTTTCCATAATCGTTCCACATTGTGTTACACCATTCCTAATTTCCAATATTATATTATATTGACTATATTAAAAATGTCAATACCTTTTGGGACAAATTTTTGAGTAATTGTTTATCACCCATCCGTTGAGCCCCAAATGATCAGCTCTCAATTGCCAGAGGCTCACCCAAAACCCACACTTCTATGTCGGCCGGGGTGTCCTGAAGCACGTGTCAAGGCGGCGATGAAGGTATGACGCGATAGTAAGTAAATCTAGGGCGTCTTGCTCTGAAATTGGCCACTTTACCTTGGGGGCGTGTGCTGTAACGTTGCGGAAGCCCCCGAACATCCCCTTCATCAACTGCATTAGGCCAATATGCTCACTGCGTTCGGTCTCGGTCTGAAGGCTATTGAATGCTAAGAGTGGCATCGCTTGTTTCCCGATACCGAAGGCCCGGTCAACAAGTTCGGAGCCGTCCCCATCCACTTCGGCCTTCTCCCTTATCTTGTCTGCCACGCTCTTTGTCGCCTCGAAGACCGCATGAAAGTAGTTTTCTTGGAGCAGTTCCGGGCGGCAGAATTTCAACACATCGGGATGTACCCCTCGGCGGGATAACTCCGAGCGAAGGCGCCCTGCAGCGTCTTCGGCCTCAGTGAGTGTATGAGCCGGTTGAGCACGCAAGCGCAACTTTCCGTCTTCCCCCAGCGAGTAACCACAAAAGGCCAGGATGATATTCAGGGCATTGCGCCGAGAGTCAAAGAGCACACGGTTACCTGTATACCGCACAGGCTTCATTGCTTCCTGGATAAACGCACCCACGATGTTGCCCGAGCGGATTTGTGCTTGACGCTTAGCGAGGGCTTCGCAAAGACGATGCCGCTTGGTCATGGTAGGCATTGGGTCAGGAATATCCAGTCGTGCCAAGATGCTGCCTATCTCACTACCTGTGAGCCCCGTGCTTGTATCAGCAAGGACACCACAGATACTTTCTAGTTCCGTATGCGAAAACTCAGGAATGGCAGGCATGTCCACCACCAAGTGAGTGCTTATTCAAAGTCATCCCGTAATGTAATTATAACACGTTCATGCTGCATCATCTTATTTGACAGGGCAGACTGAACAATTGTCAGTATTGTTGAGTAGGTGATTATTGTGCCCAAGGAAGGCAGTGGTTTTCGTCACGCAATCTACTAAATTGCTAAGCTTGCCGACGAACGGCTCCAACTCATCGATAGTACTCCACCCCCCACACCCAGACACTCTCGGATAGTGGAATTGTGACTCAAAGTCCGTGGACTTATTGTCAGCATATCTACATAATACTGGGTAGACCGGGGAAAGAGGTATCGTGAGTGAACGACCGATTGTATCAGTTTGGGCAGCGCATAAGAGAATTGCGGAAACTTAAGAGCATGAGTCAGGAGGAGCTAGCCTACGCTGCAGGTCTAGACCGCACTTATATAGGAAGCGTCGAGCGCGGGAGGCGCAACATTTCACTGATGAATATTCTTAAGATTGCAGATGCGCTAGAAGTGAAACCATCGCTTCTTTTGGAGACCTTTGATGCCAAACGTTGACCTTGAACATCGGCGGAATGAGTTCTTTCAGAACGTTTGGAACCATGCAGAGGACCCCTTCCAGATTCAGTTCGACGATAGAAGGCCATTGACAAGAGATGAGAATACTTTTATTGAGGAGACGGGTAAGCTAGTTCACTCTACTCTAGATGACCATGAGCTTGGTAAGAAGCTTTTCAGACTGGTCAACGGTTCTGCGGAGAAGCTGGGCCTCCTCTTGCAGGTCTGTGGACTGACTCGGAACAAGATAATTTCGGACCTCAAGGCAGCGGCGATTTCGGCGAAACCTCGTGTGGTCTTTCCGTCGAGTTATGCATCACTGGCAGGCAATCAAGATGCGTGGACTCTGGCTGGTCCATATATGGCAATACGACTCAGGCGGGTTTTGGGGTCATTACCCATAGAGCTCCTTCATGATGCTGCGGAAGCTCTAAACCAGGCGACTTGGCCTGGTTTCATTCGTCAGGAGCGGGCAAAGAGGAGCGGCCACGAAGCGGAGTATCGGCTCGCAACGTTATTGGTCAGCAGTGGTATACCATTTCAACCCGAAGAAAAAGCAGATAACCCGATTTGCCCAGATGTGCAAATCTATAACGTTTCATTCGATGTTGTGGTTCCTAGTGTAGATGCCCCACAAGTGTGTTTCAAAGCAACGGTGCATACAGCAAATATCGGTCAATATGGGGAATCGAAAGACTACTTGGAAATTATGGAAGCTCACCAGGTACTGAATGAGAAGTTCCCCAAAGAGGAAAGGCCGCTTCTGATGGCGCTCATTGATGGCATTGGATTTTCGAGCAATCGAGCAGGGCTTGACGGTGTATTGAGTGTGGCCGACGAGTTCTGCCAATACCGAACTATCTGGAAGAGCATCGTGGTATGCTCAGCCATGACTGGTATACCTCTCCTCATTGAACTACCCCGCGCTATTATAGAGCAACGACAAGATTTCCTTGAGAGATTTAATTTCCTGAAATCAGTCGTAGCCAGAGAGAACGGCCACCAAGCAAAACTCAGGATACCAGCTGGTGAAGGCGCGGTCCTTCTGGACCGGCCACCATCATAATAGCTTTTGCTGGGCTTTCTTCGAGCTAAGAAATTGAATCTTTCGTGGTTCCTTCATGCCTGGTTCCATTGTTGTGGAATGAATCAAATCAATCTGACGCCAGTCGGGCACAGCCCATGGCTCATTGATGCGCCCCGTTATTAACTCCTTGTAATCATCATTAATTTCATACCCAATACCAACCCGGTTCATTACTCGACAGACTTTAAGAGTCGTCCCAGAACCAAGGAAGGGGTCAAGAACTGTATCTCCCTCGTCCGTGAATGTCTCCACCATTATGGCAACCAACTCCTCCGGGAATGCAGCCTCATGATAACCTAACTGCTTGACGTTCGGCGGCCTGTAAGCAGGAATACGCAGGATGTTACCTAGACAGCGCCCGTTCTTGTTTTTTTTGTGCTCCCGAGGGTCTGCATAAAGGTATTTTTGTGGAACGCGCGGCTTGTGGAATTTATACTGATGAGGCTCCCCCTTCAAGAAAATGAGAAGGTATTCGAATTTGTTATCGAAGAGACGCTCCATGTAGTGATTAGGCTGGGGAAGCGCATTAGGTATGTACCAGATGAGCACATCCCATAGGGTCCAGGGTCTCATTCTGTTATAAATGTCGAAGGCTATTGGATAGAACATGCCCTTGCTTCTACGAGAGTTAACATTGAGGACAAAAATAGCCCCTTCGCGTGCAACACGATAGCATTCCGCCCACACTCTATTTAGGCGTTCAAGATATATTTCGTAGTTAGAAGACCCAATTTGTGCCGATTTTTGGCCATACTTCTTGAGATTCCAGTATGGAGGACTGGTCACTATGAGATTGACAGTGTTTGCGGGGACCGCGTCCATATGCTCACTGTTTCCAAAGTATACTGTTTGACTGCCGACTTGCATTATATTGTCACTGGATGATACTGCGATTTCCGAATAGAATTCAGTCATCGTTCTACTTGTATTATAGCACAATCATCCCACGTCGTTTCCAATGAAGTAACGTCTGCAGGAACTCCTGACTTTCCCCCCAATACGACATGAGCCGAATTGACTCATAGTTAATGTTACAGAAAGCCAGAACGTATGATGAAGTAACAAACCGTCATGTATATTACTTCTAGGCTGTAGACTCCTTATGATTAGGCTAAAATATAGCCTAACGGGTTCCGGTGAGGTGCACAATCCGTTGGGGAGTATGATCTGCCC
>Ga0315279_10011883_pt1 | contig 10012 bp, 9 predicted proteins | sample YL17G06_20_MG_FD_203694 | JGI IMG/M metagenome (GOLD analysis project Ga0315279, IMG submission 203694) | Sediment microbial communities from Yellowstone Lake, YNP, Wyoming, USA - YL17G06_20 | ecosystem: Environmental > Aquatic > Freshwater > Lake > Sediment | place: USA: Wyoming | collected...
GAGAGCCATGACCGCTGCGCCTTTCAGGGAGACCGCCAGACAGTTCCGGAAAATATTTTTCTCTCCCAGCCTCGCCATCCCATACGGCACAAGAATAATCATAAAGGGGAGAATGCCAATCCCCAGAATGGAATATTTCACGCCGAGCGCAAGTCCCCAGAAGAAAAAGGAAAGATAAAGGACTTTATTTACTGCCCGTAAATTGCCGCCAGCCATGTCATCCTGCCCCATCCACCATAAAAACCAGCAGGTTAGCGCTGACAGGACATATAATGTCTGCCCGAATTCCACAAAGGCATCCTGTCCCACTGTAAAGACAAGTCGATTCGCGCCCCATAAAATCACGGCAAGGAGACGCCATTTTCTCTCTATGCCTGTGAGACCGGCGAGAATATAAATCCCAGCCGCGACCAGAAACCACATCCCCAGATTTATGAGTTTGGGTGTGAGATATGAGTTGCAATTCTCAAGGGCAAGCCCCGCCGCATATAAGGTCTCTACCCCGAATGGGAGATAACTGTAAAAGAGATGCGGGCGCGGGGAGATATTCCCCTCCCTCAGGGACTGTTCCAGAGCGCCGAGATGATATTCCATGACATCATAATTAATTGGCAGAGGCAGAGAGCAGATGAGATAAAGTAGAAAAAACAGGGCAATTACAATCACGCATAAGATGGTCGGAGTATCCAGAGGTCTGGAAGAAAGCGATGCAGAAAATCCCAGCAGGTGTCCCATTAAAATTATATAATGCGGGATGCCTGTAAATATCAACAACCCCAGCAGTGTCAAAACCGGTCTATGCCTCAGCCACCCGAAGGCGCCCATCAAAAGAATGATGAATCCCAGAATTCCCAGCCCAAGGGATATGGAAAGGATGAACCGGACACGGAAAGGCCATCGGGAAGGTCGCCAGAAAAATAGACACCATGCGCCAATCCCGTATGCGGCAGTGAATAGCAGGACTGCCATGAAACCCGAAAAGAAGACGCCCGAATAGCTCACCACCTGAATGTCCGTCTTTTCCTGCAAGAAGGTATGGACATAAGCAAGAAGCAAGAACAGGCAGGATATGGCAATTGCTATAAGGGTGGTGGTATTCCCCCTTCCCTGCACCGGCAAGTGTGCCTTGTCATTCATTTTTCAAACGCCAATAATCGGGATATATAATTAAAAACGATTGAAACTTAATATAAAACCCTTTCACGAATAATCAATCAAGAAACTCAAAAAAATGAATTTTTACCACAAAGACACTAAGACACAAAGACCAATGTCCTTTTATTTTTTTAGTGTCCGCCTACGGCGGATTGTGCCTTTGTGGTTACAAATTATTAATTTTGATTTTATAGCACAAATAATGTGATTGACATGAATAGTTTGTTAAGTCATAGAGATATTTTAAAAGCGTCTTTAGGCAAGTATCTTATACAGATGCAAAACGCTGACTATATGATTTTATACGGAACTATATATACAGTAGTTAGATTTTTTATTATTATCAGGAGATAAAATGGAAAAGAAAGACACTGAACCTGCGTTTTCATCGCCACCTATTCCATCGCCTCAGGTGTATCCACCGACGCCTGAGTCAAGTCAACAGCAGCGATTTGCCATTGGATATAAGATAAAGAAAGTAGAGTTTGCCGGAATTGGCGCAGCAGTTCAGGCAATCGGCTTTGGGGCTTTTCTTATTGGAGTGGTGCTTTGTATAACAATATTTGGTATGCTATTTGGTATCATTTCAATTATCATCGGCGTGATGCTCTTGATTGTTGGCAGTAGTATGTCCATCAAGTTGATTTGCTCAAATTGCGGGAATAAGATTTCAGGCAAAGAGGTGAGGATTTGTCCAGTTTGCCATTGTCATTTTGATAAATAAGAAAGACGCAGTTTAACAAGATCGGTAGAGCGAATCGCCGCCCCGCTTCTCCACTCAATGCAATGTTGCAATTCGGACACACTGTTCATGCTTCACAGTTTCTGTAGACTGCGGTCGCTTTTTTGTTCCTGATACATATTATCGTTGGTGGTAATTGTGCCTAATAAGGTATTCCCAATTACATCCTAGTCGCCATTTTTAGGCGATAGGATAGCGATTAAATTTAGGCATTATTTAGAAGCCATCTTATAAATACTTTTTAGACCTTTTTCCGCGAAAAAATATATGCCTTACTCTGGTTAGAGACATTTATGAGATAGCTTCTATAAATTCAGAATTCGGTGCGAGTTAGATACCATCTACAGAACGAAGCTCCGCCGTGGCGGATTACGCATATGGACATTGATAATGATTTTTGTTAATTCCATCTGCGGAACTCTGCGAAATCTGTGGATTATGTGAGATTTTTGTTTCACCTTATTCCCGCCATTGACTTGGAAACATCGACTTTGCTATAAATATATTGTCCATGTGTGAAACATCATCCATAGATATAATCCACAGATTGCGCAGATTACACAGATAAATACTTTTAAATCTTCCATCTGCGAAAATCTGTGAAATCTGTGGATTGCACCCAAGTATTACTTTTAGAAATTTCTGATGGGTGAAAAAAAGGAGCATATTGTTTAGATGTCTCTTGTTGAAAAAATCATGAGTTTGAAAAGGGAGCGGAATGCCGTAATTCTGGTTCATAACTACCAGATTCCAGAGGTTCAGGATATCGCCGATTACGTGGGTGATTCGCTTGGTCTGAGCATCCAGGCTTCGAAGACGAGCGCCGACGTTATTGTATTCTGCGGTGTTTATTTCATGGCGGAAACGGCGAAAATCCTTTCGCCCCGGAAAATTGTCCTCATACCTGATAAAGATGCCGGATGTCCAATGGCGAACATGATAACCGCTGAAAAACTTCGCGCCCTGAAGACACGCCACCCAAGCGCAAAAGTGTTGTGTTATGTCAATACCACGGCGGATGTGAAGGCGGAATGCGACTTCTGCTGCACCTCGGCAAATGCCGTTAAAATGGTCAATCAGGCATTGCATGATGCTGAGGAAATCATCTTCGTGCCGGATAAATACCTTGCCGATTACGTCTCGAAAAAAACAGGTCGGAAATTCATCACCTGGCAGGGTTATTGCCCCACCCATGTCAAAATCCTTCCTGATGATATAAAGAGGGCGAAGAAGGAACACCCAACTGCGGAAGTCCTTGTCCATCCGGAATGCACGCCGCAGGTTGTCGCCCTTGCCGACCATGTGCTCTCCACAGAGGGCATCTGCCGGTATGTGAAGGCAAGTCAGGCGAGGGAATTCATAATCGGCACGGAGGAGGGCATTCTCCACAGACTCAAAAAGGAGAACCCTGATAAGTTCTTTTATTGCCCCTCCGACTGCGCCATCTGTCCCAATATGAAAAAGATTACCCTTGAAAAGGTTCTATGGGCGCTTGAGGACTTGCAATTCAGGGTTGAGGTTCCTGAGGAGATTGCAGAACGGGCGAGACAGAGCATCCGGAACATGCTTGATATTGTGGATTAAAAGGCGGCATCTCATGGAAAGGATACCCATCAGACTCAATGAGCGGTCGGTTCTTGTGGACGCGGGGACAACGCTTCAAAAGGTAAGGCGGGATTTCAAATCCGATGCGGATGTGGTCATCCTCAATGGGTTTCCATTCGCAGGCGATGCAGTGCTCAAGGGTGGCGACGAGGTGGTTTTGATACGGCGCGGCGAGCGTCCAGGACGTAATGAACTGCAGGCGCTTATGGTGGCGCGGCATGGGCCAGGCTTATTTGAAAAAATCAAATGCGCCCGCGTGGGGATTGCCGGTTGCGGCGGACTGGGCAGCACCCTTGCGGTCATCCTCGCCCGCACAGGCATCGGCTCTCTCCTCCTTGTGGACTATGATATTGTGGAGCCAAGCAATCTCAACCGCCAGCAATTTTTCATAGACCAGATTGGCGAATTCAAGGTGAGGGCGCTGGCGGAAAATCTCCGGCGAATCAATCCATTTGTTGAAATTGAGACATGTGAACTTAAACTTGACCGCTCAAATATACCGGATGTCTTCAGGAAATGTCATGTGATTGCCGAGTGTTTTGATGACCCGCATACCAAGCGCGAGATGACCTTGACGGTGAGGAAATATCTACCGGAGATTCCGCTGGTGACCGTCTCCGGCATTGCGGGCTACAGACCGGCAAATCTTATACGGACGAGGCGCGTTTTCCGGAATGTTTATCTTGTGGGAGACACGAAGACCGCCGCAGAGCCCGGACGAGGTCTTCTTGCGCCGCGGGTGACTGTGGCGGCGGGGCATCAGGCAAATATCATCCTCCGCCTTCTTTTGGGCGAGGGCAGTTCTCAGGAGGAGGTTTGTGATGAAAATACGTGTGAATGGTGAGATAAAGGATGTCCCGGAGGGTCTTTCTATTATTCAACTCATGAACCATCTGAAGATTGACGCTCAGCATGTGGCTGTGGAACACAATGGCGAGATTCTGGAAGACCGGGCGCTTACGCAGACCATCCTCCGTCCAGAAGACCAACTGGAGATTGTCCACTTCGTTGGCGGTGGATGAGGGGGAATGCGCCTCAGGTGAATTATAGCAATATTCAAAAGTCTGTTTTAAAACTAATCTCACACAGAGGCACAGAGACTGAAGCTCTGTGTCCGCCTGAGGCGGACTGTGTGAAATTTATATAAATAACGCAACTGCCCGCCTGTGGCGGATTAACAGGTTCTACACTTATATCATGTATCCTTGACGCAGAACTGCCGGTCAAAGTCCTTCCATACGGGTTCAAATCCTTTTGCGCAAATAGCGTGGCAGACCTCCTCCGGGGTCCGCCGATCTTCCACCTCAAACTGCCCTCCGTTAGATTCTGCGCGGATGAGATAGCCTCCGGGGATTGTCCGGCTCCCTGCGCTCATGCGGGTAATGCCGAGTCCGATAAGATTATCGCGCAATGATGGCGCCTCTCTTGTGGAAATAACAAGTTCCGCATCGGGGAATAAGAGCCTCATCCCGCATATCATCTGAATCAGGTCACGGTCAGTCACGCTGAATTTTGGTTGGAATCCTCCAGATTGTGTGCGGATGCGGGGAAAGCTGACCGCAAGCCGACTCCGCCAGAATCTCCGCATGAGGTAGCGTCCGTGGTGGGCAAGCATCACCGCCTCAAATCGCCAGTCCCCCAGTCCAAGGAGCGCCCCGATGCCCAGCGTCCGCAGTTCCGCCTCGCCTCCCGCCTCAATTGCCATCAGGCGCATGTCATACCGGCTCTTTGGTCCGGAGCGGTGATAGAATTTGTAAAGCTCCGGGTCGTATGTTTCCTGATAGAGCGTGAGTCCATCAACGCCAGCCTCCGACAGGATGAGGTATTCCTCCCGTGTCATGGGTTGAATTTCAATTGAGATGGAGTCAAACAGGGTGTCTAAGGAGGCGATAATTTTGCGGAGATAATCAATGCTCACATGAGCGGGGTGTTCTCCGCTGACGAGCAAGAGATGGCGGAATCCCTGACTGTGGAGAAATACCGCCTCGCGCATGACCTTGTTGGGCGTCAGGGTTACGCGTTTTACATCCAGCCCTTTTGCAAAGCCGCAGTAAGGACAGTTGTTGACACATTCATTGGAGATGTAAAGGGGTATGAAAAGATAGATAACCCTGCCGAATCTCTGCCTTGTCAGCGCCGCACTGCGCCGGGCAATCTCTTCAAGGAAGGGGACTGCCGCCTCAGAAAAGAGCGCAGGGGCATGTTCCAAACCCGGCTGCTCCGCTGATAAGGCGCGCTCCACGTCGCGTCCCGTGGCGCTCTGGATGCGCTCCCTGACTTCTGTGAGATTTATTTCTTGTATAACATCATCAAAACTCATGAGCCATCCTCGGGCAAAAAGCCTGTCAGAGGGCTGGAGGGGCGCGCCAGACGGCTTTCACCTGCGGGTCCAGCCATGCGAGCCTTCTCCGCTGCCTGCACGGCAAGTTTAAACGCCTCCGCCATGGCAACAGGGTCATCCGCAATGGCAATGGCAGTGTTCACGAGAACGGCGTCAGCACCCATCTCAATCGCCTCTGCGGCATGGGAGGGCATACCCAGCCCGGCATCCACAATAACAGGCACGCCTGCCTGTTCAATGATTATGGCAAGCTGGTCATATGTTTTCAGTCCCCTGGTGGAACCAATGGGCGCTGCAAGTGGCATCACTGTTGCACAGCCAACCTCCTCAAGGCGCCGCGCCAGAATTGGGTCGGCATTGATGTAAGGGAGAACGGTGAAACCCAGTTTCACCAGTTCCTCAGCCGCTTTGAGAGTCTCTATCGGGTCGGGAAGGAGATAATGCGGTTCGGGCGTTACTTCCAGCTTTATCCAAGAGGTCTTTGCCACGACGCGCGCCATTTTTGCCACTCGCACCGCCTCTTCCGCTGTCCGCGCGCCCGAGGTGTTTGGCAGTAGACGATACCTCCTGAAATCAAGCGCGGAAAGCATGGCATCGGTGAGGTTATTCAGGTCGACGCGCCGTAGCGCCACCGTCACAATCTCCGTCTCTGAGGCTGCCAGCGCCGCCGCCATCACATTAGGCGAGGAAAATTTCCCTGTCCCTACGAAAAGACGCGAATGAAATTCCACGCCGGCAATAATAAGTTTTTTCCCGGGCTTGTTCACCCTTGTATCTTTCTTTGGTTATCCTGACATGTCCATCCCATAGGTAATCTATCTTTTGCAAGAGTCGAATTAAATTTTTTCCACATGCGATGTGTCCGCTCTCGCTCCTGAAGAAATTCACAAATATCTCCCCGTCTGCCGTTATAAATACATCTTCCTTGTGACCACATCCTCTTAGGGACAGTCAAGAGTCTTAATACATTCCGAATGAACAAAACATTATATATAATTATCCTCTTTTTCTTTTTTTGTCAATATGTGAATTAAATAGACTTCGGATTTTTTAATGGAGATAAATAATATGACCTTATCCATCGGATTACTTGACAGGCTCAGATCCCGTTTTCCCGGCAGAAGATTCGGGGATAAAGGTTATTGATTTCAGTGTTAGTGCCTCATTGCCGAGATTGTGCTGAGGAGGTAAGGGTTCTGCAATGACCAGCCGGTTGGAGGCGTTTTTTTCGAACATCTCCGCCGGCACGTGCACCCCTATAGTTAGGGATTCCCGTTTTGCGACAAATGAATATTTCCCGATTGTCCTGCCATTGAGCTGCATAGAGAAGTGACGGGAAAATCCCTCCTGATAGGGGGGGGCGATATCAAGGACTATCCAGAGGTCCATGTTTTCCAGGTTTTCCGGCAAGTGAAACAGAAATGAGGCTGTCCGCCCCAAAAGGATAAAGCATTTTTTTTCCCTATCAATTTTGATGCCGGACTCCAGAAATTTTTCAGCAGTTGGGTCATCCGCCCTGATTCTGTTGCTCATCATTGTCGGTTCCAGGGTGATGTCCTGCAGGTCGCGCAATGTCCTTCCCTTGAGGAGGTAATAGCGGAATGCGCTTAACCTCCAATCATAATATGAACTGGGCCACTTGTTTGCAGGGATAAAACTGTCCCACATGGCACTCGGATTCAGCATCATATTCCGATGGATGTATGCCCCCGGGAACCATAGAATAAGGATGAGAAGAAGACCGGTTATGTTCCGGCAAAGTAGAACAATGAGCGGCGCAGCCACAATTAATCCGCTCCAGAGGGCGTCGGATAGAAGGCGTGGACCAAAATCAGTTCCTCCGTACCATCCTTTGAAGAGCACAATCAACCCTAAGATTCCTAATATGTTCAAGGCGTGCAGGAGCAGCCAGCGGTTTTTCCATTGGTTCTTGACACCAAGCCTGATAAGCCCTCCCACGATTAAGAGGGTCCAGGGGCAATATAAAAAGATTCCCCGTGTGAAGGAAAACAAAAGCCCGCTCGTGTGAGAGAGCCAGTCCAATGGATTTACTATTATGCCGAATCCTGTCTGCTTGCCGATATAATTACCAAGTAAGCTACCGGTTGAGTAATGTTGGAGAAGAAACCCCGGAACCAGAGCAATAAGACCTCCTGCCAATGCCTTCCATATCCTCTTGTGATGCTCAAAGGCGATAAAAATGAAAAATAATAATGCCCATATAAAAAACTGTGGTCGGGAGAAGAAGCCCCAGACTGCAAAAAATCCAGCCGGAAGAAGCCATAGGTCATTTAGTTTGCCAGAAGCCTTCTTGCTCCCCAGTGATGCCTTGATATAAAACAGGGAGGAAAATGCCTGGCACAGAACACCACCCGTTTGGCTCCATAATGCCTGAGAAAGAGAGGAATAATATGGGGAAGCCGTTGCAATAAAAAGGGCGCACAAAAGAGCACAGAGATTACCGGCAGTCATCACAAGAACTCTCCAGAGGCACCAGCAGGTGAGGGCTATCATTGCCGAGGCAATAAATTTGCCATAAATCCCGTCTTCACTAACTTTTACAGGTATTCCCAGTATGCGAAAAAGATAGAATCCGGTTGCGCCGAAAAGGAGATTTCCCGGCGGATACACGGTTGCTATCACACCATTATCCTTTTTCACCGCCCAGTAACCCCAGGGTCCATCCCCACTGTAAGAGGGATGCCCGTTAAGTCTGGGTGAATGTCCCTCTGCTACCCACCAGGCAAGGTCAGTGACGCCTCGCGTGTCACCACCATTGAGATTTGTATTTGTGGAACAGAATAATAAAAAAGACCCCAGCAGGACAATCATGCCTATTAGACCACTTTTCCGGCTAAGCCATTCCTCAAACCGAAACAATGATGACTTCCCATTAAGAACCATTTGTAATTATACCCTTACGATACTTATGATGAACTAAACATAATATGTAATTATAGTCCATTTTCTGTTTTGTCAATCTGTGAACTATTGTTTTTTGAAAACCCCGGAGCACTATTGTGTTATCGAGCGTTTTGCCCGATATAAAAAGATGTGTGAAATATGGAAAACAAAGAGTTCCAGGTCACGAGCATGAAGAAGGGTTCGGTCAATTTCTGGAGGATTAACCACGGGGAAAACAGAGGGGAATATATAGAAAACAAATCATTTGTCCTTTGCCCGCCTGAGGCGGATTAACAGCCACCTATGTGATGTTCTATATCTTGGAAGGGATTAAACAATCTGGCTCCCCCGGCAGGACTCGAACCTGCGACCTAGTGGTTAACAGCCACCCGCTCTGCCAATTGAGCTACAGGGGAGCAATCAGTATAAAAAAGATGGTGGAGGGGGTAGGATTCGAACCTACGAAGCGTTAACGCAAAGGGTTTACAGCCCTTCCCCATTGGCCTCTCGGGAACCCCTCCGTTTTAATCCAATAATTAACTGGAGCTGGAGAAGGGAATCGAACCCTTAACCTGCCGCTTACAAGGCGGCTGCTCTACCCTTGAGCTACACCAGCCTCAAATTTCTTCCCACCATCGCGATATGTCAAAGAAATTTAACGGTATGTCTCTATGAGAACATTTTACTCCCTGTCAAGAGGTTTTCTGTTTAATTTCACCCCATAAATTTCTGATGTCGGATGTTTTTCCATTGACTTGGAATCGATGCGATTTGTAAGCCTTTTTAATATGAGTGGCAAGATTCTGCTCATTCGTCTGACATCCATTGGTGATGTGGTGCATGTCCTGCCCGCATTGAATGCCCTCCGCACCGCCTATCCCGATGCTCAGATTGACTGGATGGTGGAGGAAAACCCCGCGCAACTCCTCATCGGGCATCCACAGATAGATAACCTTTACATCTTTCGCAGGAAATGGCGGAGGGAATTCCGAAGATATTTTTTTTCCAACATCGTGCCTTTTTTCAAGAAAATCCGCAGTGTGAAGTATGACTGGGCGATAGACTTTCAGGGACTCACCAAAAGTGGTCTTGCCGCCTATTTTTCCGGTGCATCACGCATTATTGGATTTGGCGACGAGGACGGGCGGGAACTGAACAAACTCTTTACCAATGTCAAAGTGCGACCTTCTCGTCCGCTTCATATTGTGGAGAAAAATCTTACACTCCTCCAGCCACTAAAGATTGAAAACCCACCTGTTCACTTT
>Ga0315279_10011884_pt1 | contig 10012 bp, 10 predicted proteins | sample YL17G06_20_MG_FD_203694 | JGI IMG/M metagenome (GOLD analysis project Ga0315279, IMG submission 203694) | Sediment microbial communities from Yellowstone Lake, YNP, Wyoming, USA - YL17G06_20 | ecosystem: Environmental > Aquatic > Freshwater > Lake > Sediment | place: USA: Wyoming | collected...
TCACCACCTCACTCTGCGCACTTATGTCGTCTACGGGAGCAGACGACGTGTACGGAATGACCTCAAAAGCGACGTCGACGTCTAGGGGCGTAATGAGGATTTCGCGGGCATCGCCATATTCGCGGCGCAAATCCTTTTCGTAGTTTCCAATGATGGGCACATACACGTCCTCAGACATAAACTGTTGCGTGTTGAAAAACTTCTGCCAAGCAAGACTCTGCAACCCCTGATAGTCGATGATCTGGGCAAGACGCTGAAGACGGCTCAACGCCTGCGCCGCCATAGTGTTGATTCCGCCCTTTGTCGGACGCTCAGGAAGATTGTCCATGACACCCATGATGATGTCGCCTGTTCCGTTGTAGTTCCGAGCCATCGTATCGAGCGTGCCGATATCCCCAAGATGCCCTACGGTCGGGTCGGCGATCTGCATCTGGTGAACGTACCTGTCGATGCCCCCTTCGCCATAAGCGGACTGATTGATCCGGACAAGTTTCCCCATACCCGGATTGAGCAAATCGTCTTCATCAACCTTGCTCGCGTCATAGAAAATAAGACCGTTCAGAATGGTGTTCACGGCATCCATACGGGCTTTCATGATCCAGTCTGCAAACTTCTGAAACCCGTAAGTCGTGGTCAAATGCCCTATCGGGAACGCACAATGCCCGTTCGAGTTGGGGGCACACGCTGCGACGGGCATCATCCCATGCCGGTATTCAAGGCGATCCGCGCGGATTACAACCTTGTTGCCGGAAACCTCGAACCGCCACCGTTCAGGATACTCGCCGTCTCCCATCTGCCATTGGTCGTCGTCCGGAATCAGGTCCACGATCATGACGATGCTGTGAACGCGATTCCTCGACTCCGAAGGTTCCGTTGACTTCGTGCCGCCTTTCGTGCCGCGAATTCCTTCGCGCGCCCAAAGATCGGAAGTTCCTCCCCCGCCTTGCGAGAGATACCGAACGTATCGTCCGTTGAACAGGTTCTCTTCGGGATCGCGTTCGCGACGGAGCAAGTCAAACGGCGTCATCTCGTAAATCCAACCAACGAACGCGGATTTCTGGATGTCTTCCGGCGGAACAGACGGATCGTAGAACGTCTGGTAGTGATCCAGGGGCTGTAAAGAAACACCCTCGAACAAGATCCGCTCTTCGAGGCTTCGGATCACCTCTCCTACGCGGCTGGTCATTCCCCGCGAACGAAGCACCTTTTGTAGAAGTTGAGAAACTTCCGTATTGACGCTCGAAGGTCCTTTGTGCTTCGACCAGTTGAGGGCCACCATCGACCGCCCATAAGTAAAGGCGTCTCCGAAAAACGTGTTCATGTAAAGCGGGTCGCGAAACCAGAGACTCTGCCGCGCGCCCACGAGCTCGAGTTTGGCCCCCTGGATATGCGCGTTTGCAGACCCCTTGCCGCGGCATCGCTGAATAGCGTCGCCACCCATGAACGCTTTCGACATATACGTCTGAAACATTTCGCGCATAGCGAACGTCATGGGCACCACGATGGTGGTGGGCCGGCGGGAATCGTGAGCGCGCACCTTCTCGTCCCATTCGTCTTCAGGCATGAAAGCGTCGAGTGTCTGATCAATCGCTTTACATTCAGGGACAAACTGGTCCGACACTTCCCGCGCTTGTCGCGCCAGCCTTATGACGTTTGAGACGATTCGCTGGCTCAACTCGGACGCCGGACGGAGATCGAGTTCTTTCCCGTCAGAATTTGACGGATATGTGTACCCAAGATCCTTGTCTTGGATTTCAGAGAAAGTCGTATCGGCACTAAACGTCAACGCACTTGCCTCCATTCGCCCGCGTGGATTCGGCGCGAGATCGCCTTATACTTCTCGGTACCGCGCACCGATTCGATCATCGCCTTCAATTCCTCGTCGTCTTCGTTCTTGCCCGGCGCCCAATACTTGCCGAGTTTCTGCATGACGATAGGGGCATACGACGCACAGTCGAGAGCGTCCCACCGGGCCGGTTTGGGCCAACTGAGTTCTTGATTCTCGAGCGGAGAATTACGAAGGGTCTCATCGTGAAAGACTTGACCAAGCCGGTAGTAAGGCAAGAGCATCGACGCGCGCGCGGCTTTGATGCCATCCTCGCCAGGCTCGAACTCTCCGCCCCGCGGGGCCTGTCGAGCATCGAGCCACATGAACTCGATATACCCGTCCACGCCAAGAGCGCACGCCGCGTTCTGGAAATACCCGATCCAGAGATCGTCGCCGCCGGTCGTTTCAACCGCTACGAGTTTCGTATCGTGTGCGATCGCGAACTTGATAGCCTCTTTCGCGATTAGTTCTACGGACATGCGGCGATGAAGCAGGGCCCGGAAGTAGAACCGCTGTGCCTCACAATCCGCGCCCACGCTCAACATCGCCGAGAAGGAGCTTCTGACCTTATTCGTTCGCGCAGGATCGACGATAACAAACCTGTCGATGGAAGGACTTTCACCAATGTGCCAAGGTCCGTCTTGATAGTATTTGAACAGGCTGCGAAGCCAACCGTCAGAATCCGCAAACTGCGTTTTGCACATCCACTCCATTGCGTAGCGTTCCATTGCGGTTCCGCCGCGCATCTGTGCCTGATCAGCTTCCTGTTGAACCTGCGCGTCAGAAAGACCATAGACTTTGCCATCTATGTGTTTCACGGGGGGGATGAGACTGTAAAACTTGCCGTCTGCGCGCTGTTCGCACTTCGGGAAAATCGCGCCAATCCATTCCGGGTACGTGGGGATCTTGGCCATAGTAGACGCTTCGTGTTTGACGGTATCCTGATAAATCACCCGCCAAGGCGGATACCATTCAGGCGACTTGCCTCTGTCCCATCGCGCGGTGGACGGATTCGGGCGCGCCTTCGAGACGCACGGAAGAAGTGCCCCGAAAACCCAGTCCTCATATTCGCGCCGAAGCGCCTCGTTGTTGACTTCTGTTCTATCTTCAGGATCTTCGAGGACAATCAGCGACGGCCTGCACATCTTGCCGCGAACGCGGGCAATCAACCCGTTCACCTGCTGGCCTTGTCCTTTAGGAACGTGGAGAACGAACGGTTGCGCATTTCGCGGATCGCACAAGAACCACGATTTGCGAGAGAAGGCCGGACTTGTACCACCGTAATTCGCGGGCTTGAAGGAACCGAATATGCCGCGGACGAAAGGATTCGTCAACAGTTCCTGTTTCGCGACCTCAGACACATTCTCTTCCGCATAGTCGAGGGTCTTGCTTGCGATGACCACGAAGGGGAATCTACGATAACAGGCGTTCTGAACAATCTTCGCGATGATGTTCGTGGTTTTCCCGAACCCGCGAAACGCCGTCGTATACGTGTACGGGGCCGTATCGTCATCGAGCAACACGAAGTGCTGATCGTGTTGGGGAAAGAACGGTTCGTCGTAAGTATCCCGCATGAAATATTCCGCGAAGAAACGGGAAGACCGCGCCTTCAGGAGCACCTCCTGAAGCCAAGTCTCATTTGTCGGAACAATCTTCGCGAGTCCCGACTGTTTCCAATCAATCGAATCCATAGAAGAACACCTAGTCCATAAAACCTGCAATGATGCGGAAAGCGGCCGCGGCCCCGTCGTGGAAGGCCCCTGCGATTTTGAATACGACATACCCGTTAACAGCAGAGTTCGTGCCCGAGAACATGGTCGGCGTGTTGCCGCCAAAGGTCTCGCTCATGATGGATGCACTGAACGCATCATAAGAGCCAACCCCATGAGGCCATCCCACATCGACGGTCAGTGTCGCTTCCTCCCCGTCAATAACCGGAGAGATCGGCGCGTAGTAGATAAAAGCGATATTGCCGAACACGGGCAAGTCTGTCATGACAGATGCCGCGCCCGCGCTGTCCGTGACGCCGTTCCACACGAAATAGCGGGCGTTGTTGTCGCGGATCACCTTGACCGTGCCCTGAAAATCGTCCGTGAACGCGAGGCCGGCCATCAGTAAAAAGAGAGTGACGAGCAGGCCGAATTGAAGAAAGAGTTCTTTACGTGTCATCGGAAAACGCTCCTACGTGTTTGTGCTGATGTGAACCAACTGAACATTTGTGTCGGGGTCTGTAGGAATGCTAGTGAACGAACCGTCAACGACCATCTTTACCGGCGTCACTTCCGTAACGGTATAGGTCTTGTTGTTGTCTTCGTCCGATAAAACCCGGCTTTCAATGAGCCGAATAAGATCGTTTGCCTGAATGACACCGGAAAGATCGATAATCTCGCCATCAAGCGATGTGGGAATGACAGACATCGACTCGACGGCCTTGATCGATACGTCATCACAAGAACCTATCCAGTCGTTTACCGGGTCAACAGCGGCGATGATGATAGAGGCGGCGCTTTCCGCCACGTAAGTCTCTACGTATGTTCCAGAAGCCGAACGAATAATAGGAGTAGGCTGTCCCGCGGTCACACAGACCGTCCCTTGCGTGATATCGAGGGTGTACGTCAACTCGTAAGCTATGCCGGGAACAATTGGAATCGCTTGATTCGCCTGATTCTGGATGGCCGCTTCCGTCGCCGCCGCCCCCGCCGCGACAAGAAGCCCGCCCGCAATGGAAAGTCCCGGCGAATAATCCAAGGTCCAATAATCTCCGGTTGTGAACCCTCCGTTGTTGACGCGCTCAGTTCCCAACAACTCGACCGCATACGCCAGGTGGCTGAAGTACCACGGATACCCCCTCTTCAGCACCAGTTGGAAATCCGTGACTTCCAGAACGTCTTTGATCTCCGCAAGCGAAAGCTTTGCCTGGGCAATCATGGCATTTGCATCCGCCTTGACGGCGGCGAGGGTTTCGCTCGCAAAAGACTTGTCCGTCAGCCGGCGCCGCGCAAGCGAGTACGCGCAGTTAACCGCGCGCAAGACCGATTGCAACCCGGTCATCGCTTCATAGAATCGTTTCTGTGTCTGTTCACGAGACGCAAAGTTTATGACGGACATTTAGTCATCCTCTCATTGAGTATGGCAAGAACGGACATTCTTCGTCTCTTCTTTTGCCCCGACGCCACGCAAATCCTCCGCCCATTCTTTTGCCACATCCATACACAGTTTCCCGCGGAGTTCTTTAACTTCGTTTATCAAACGATCCCGTTCGTTCTCTGCGGCTAGAAGACGACCTTGAAGTTCCGCGACCTCGCCGTTCAGCTTCTCGCGATCTTTCAGCGCCATCGAGATCACGCCGCCGTGTTGTGCCAACTGATGATGTTCCGCGCCCGTTAACCCGCGCCCATTCGCAAGCATGCGCGCGCCGTACGCCACGCCAAACAGAATGTCGAGCCGCTGTTGAACCGTTGGCGCTGTTGGCTCTGTGGGCACTTCTTCGTTCATGATGGTTTTTCCTCGGGTTTTGCCAATTCCGCCTTGAGCGCAGAGAGGATTGCGTCTTCTGCGGGGATGCCAGCACGTTCGAACAGAGTAACTGCGTCTGCGTAAGCATCCTTGGTCTGGGCGGGCGTGGCCGGGGGAAAGAGGGCGAGTTCAATTTCGTCCACAACCTTCTGGTCAAAGGCCTCCAGCACGGAGATCACGAAGCCGCTGAAGTTCATGCACTTCACGCGGACAAGTTCGCGGTTTCTGAAAGTTGCCATACGTGTCTCCTAATTGGGCTGGTTTGCACACTGAATCCAAGCGGAAAGAAGTTCGCTGTACCGATAAGTAACGGCGGCCCCCGAATCAAGAACTACGGAAGCGCCACACCGGATGCCGTTGCCGTTAGCTATTGTAACTGTATTCGTATCACTCGTCCCAATGAGGGTAAGAAGCATCCCATCCGCCGTGCCAGCAGCAATCCGAGGGTTAGCCGTGATTGTCACAGGACCCCCTGAACCAGCCACCATAAGAACGGGAGAAAGCAAGAGCATCGCGATAGTTATGCCTGTAGCGGCGACGATACTCTGCACCCCCGAGGGGATTTGGTAGAACCAGCCGGAAAGTTGACCGAAATAGCCAGTAAGTTGCTCAGACCCGTTCGCATAAAGAGGGCCGGTCAGATAAGTAAACCCATCTACAGCAAGATTGTCCTCGCCAGGATCGCTCGTGCCGCCTACGTGGAGACCGCCGACGGCGCTCAGACTTCCACTGCCAAGCAGCGTAAGGAGTGCATTTCCTGTCCCGGCGCCGCCAACTTGAAGAACGGTCTCAGCGGCCCCAAGATCACCCAACCCGGCCCCACTGCGTTTACCAGCAAGTAGCCAGATGCCCGGAACAGAATCCGTTGGATTGGTGTTCCCAAAAACGCCGATAAGGCGTAAGGGATTTTGGCCGACTGTGCTACTGAATCCCCATAGTCGCGCCCCACCAGCGGCATTCGTCACTTGCTCTATAACAAAGTATGAATCCGTCTGTGCAAAGCTCGTAACACCATGAGCCAATCCCGTATCGCCCAAGGCTAATTTGGGCGCAGTGGCACCCAAAAGCTCAAGGGTGTAATCAGGGCTGGCAACGCCAAGGCCAAGCCCCGCAAACTGTGGCGTCGCCGTCGTCCGAATATCCTGAATCGCGTCCAGCGTGTGCGCCGTGACCGCAATGCTGTTCCCCAACGTCAACCACTCTATCTCCCCGTCCGAATCGTCCCAGAAGAGGAGACGATCCGCTCCCGGATCCGTAAGATCAGAAATGTCCGTGAGGAAGGCATCAAGCGGTTGCCCGCCAAGCCCGCCAAGCGTCTGGTCTCCCGTGTTGCCCCCGCTCACACTCGCACTTGCCCCAATCGTCAGCGGGTTCGTGGACCACGCCACATCCGTCGCCGTCGCCTGCAACACCTTCCCCGTGGGCGTTTCGGGAAAAGCCAGCCGCGCCCACTTCGGGGTCGCGTTCCCATAAAACACGTCTCCACGAACTACACTGTCCGCTAACACATCCCCGTGCACGGCCGACAACACATCGTGCACCGTGACGCTCGTCAAAAACGCCGACGCATGATTCCCATCAAGCAGATCCGCGTTCAGGTTCGCGTTCACCGTCGCCGATGTCACCAAAAACGGAGACGCGCCCTCCGCTAACGTAGACTCCAATTGCAACGCCGTAGTCGCCCCCCTTGACATCACACTGGCAAGAGTATCCGCCTCGGGCGGCGGAAACAACGATTCCGCCTCAATCAGCGTCGCAACACCCTCGTCCGTAAACTCGATCAGACTCGCCTTCCCCGCCAAAACCATCGCCGCAAGTTCATCCGATAAGTCCGCCCCAGTACCCCCATTCTCAACCGAAATAGGTAAAGACAACCCCCCCTCCTCAAGCGCATTTATCGCGTCCGCCAATGCCTTGTAGTACCGACCCCAGTTCAACCGCGTCGGAGTGCCAGCTATGTTCCGAAACACCGTTACCATTCAAAAATCCCCAAACACAGGCTCAAGCTCAAGCCCAGACTCTTGAACCGACGGTAATACCTCAAACTCCGCCTCCAACGTCGGCGCCACAGATTCCACCCCCAACAACTGAGCCCGCTCAAGCATCTCCTTGCGATGTGGATTCTCCACCGCGCCCGGATTGTGCCTCGCATCGATAAACCTCTTCGAAAACATCCCGTCGGGATGATGCTTCAGCAAAATACCCAACATGCTCGCAAGCTCTTTCACCTCCACCTTCGGGTCCTTAATCGCCTCCCTCGCCCGCTCTATCGTCTCCTTGCAAAGATCGTGATACCCCTTAATCTGCTGAACCCGCACAAGAAATATGTTGTCTCTCAATGCCTGAATGTATTCAACTACAGGCGGATGCTCCAAAATCCGCTCCACATACGCCGCATTCGTACCCGTACGCTGAGCTATCTCGTCCGCCGTACACCCATCAACACACGCCAATGATACCACTACCCTGTGAAGCTGCGGAGCCTCCGCAAACGTCACATATGAAAACCCTTTTCTCATCCCTAACTGTCCCCGTTACTCGCGACTTATAACACAAAAATACCAGATTGTCAACGCCTCTCGTCAACACCCGCTGCGGAATTTCCAAAAATTCCAAAAACCCAATCGGCACAAGGAATGTTCTGTGACCAGCGGAGCGGGTCCCCCCCTTCGCCCCCGGTCGGCGGCTCAACCTGCCTCCTGCCATGTCCGGGCTGGCCACGCTGCCCCGCGGTTGACATGGCTGACGGACGGTCAGGCTCTCGGTTATGTTTGAGATCTCGCACGTCGAGTCGAGACGATTCGCACAATGCTCAATTGAACAGATTAGCTATTATCAGACGCTGTGTGCAGAGGGCCTTATATAGCAACGCTTTACAGCGCACACCCATAATTATCACGGCTCAAATCTGTCAATAGTCTCAGATTTTCAGTGGTTTTAGGGTGCCGAGACCCTGAAACGCAGGTCCCCAAACAGGCCTGTGCTCTGTGCTCTGTGCCCTGTGGCCTGTGTCTCTGTATGCTGGCACTGTACCACTGAGTTGTTGCGCGAGATAATGCCCTGTCTTTTTACCCGGCCTCACAGAAAGTATTTTTAGGGCGCTCCATAACCCATTATATATCAGTGTCTTACCGAAGAAGAAAATCCTTGACACCATAGAATGTATGTGATACAATATAGACGTTGTCAACGCCCGAGAGGGCAGAGGGAGAGTGAAAAATGAGTATCCTGGATAACACGGCATCAGCGATCCGCAGGGACAGGGCAATGAGTACGTGCAGACATCCACGCGCCAAGGTCCTGGCAACCGAGCGGTGTTATCGTGGCTGCGTGCGGCCCCACCAGTGCGATCCCATGGCACATGGCAATGTCACGGTCCATGAAATCTGTGGATGCGGTGCTCACAGAGAAATCAACCTGAATGCAGGACATCGTGAGATAAGCCGCTGGCGTTAGGCGAGGGCGGGGCGAGAGCCCCGTAAACCGCAGGCCGGTCCCAAGCCCGGCACAACGCCCGAGAGGGCAGGAGAACGGAAATGAAAAACACGAACATATGCACGGAAATTCTGATTTATCCCCGGCACGCATGGGTAAAACGCGGCGGTAGTAGTGGCAATGGGTTTGTCACGGATATCGTCTATGTTGAGAGGGATCTCCATAGCGGGCCCCATCCAGACCGCATTCGCTGGCTGGATAGGGACATGTCGAAACCTGGGCCTGGCGGTAGTCAGATTGTGATCATGAATGATGATGATCGCGAGGTTGATCGGGCCGTCGTTGGTGCGACCGCGGCAGTGTCAACAGATATCCTCACCACTATAGAAACGCAGATTATGTCGTCAAACGCCAACGCGTGTAATGAGTCGGCAGCGCGAATTGAACAGGGGCGGCGCGACTGGGCAACCATGTCTCAGGATCAACGCGATGCTCTCAATGCGTATGCGCTGAAAACTGAGGGGCATACAATCGACCACAGCGAACGAGGATAAGGAGGACGAACGAATGGACCAGCTATTGCGGCAAGCTCGCCGCGAGAGCGGCCTGGCACGCTATGAGCGAGAGGCACAGAGTATGACGCGCATCGGGCGTGTGCTCGTGCGCCGCTACCTCGTACCAGGCACGCCGGAAGCCGGCCTACATGCGATACTCCAGGCGAGAACTGGCGACATCCTTAAACGGCTCCAGGATGCCCGGAGAGACGCGCGCGCCGTCGAGACGCCCCGGAACCCGGCAGGGTAGGCAATCGGGCCACTAGGGGCAACCTGGATAGATAGGCTGTGTTTGTGTGCGCGCGTAGAGGCGCTACAGGTTGCCGCGGTTGCTACTTTTTGAGGTTGCGTAGCTGGCGCTCGATTTCGAGGATATGCGGGATAGCGGCTGCTTGAATAACGGCATCATCCATGCGATCTCTCAGGTCAATAAGTCTGCGCTGTCCGTGTGGCGAATTTACGGTAGCTTTACAGACGCACATGGAGCGAGAGACAGCGGCCGATATGGCGCGGTATGACTGTCCGATGGCATATCTGCGGGTAATGTCGTCGTGTAGAGGGCTCCAACGTTTGATGTCCTTTGTGCGCATCAGAGGGTCTCCACGATGACTCGAACGCCTGGCTCGTTGCCGTAGACTTTGGAGGCGGACTCGATGGCGACGAGTGCGTCATCGTACCA
>Ga0315279_10011885_pt1 | contig 10011 bp, 5 predicted proteins | sample YL17G06_20_MG_FD_203694 | JGI IMG/M metagenome (GOLD analysis project Ga0315279, IMG submission 203694) | Sediment microbial communities from Yellowstone Lake, YNP, Wyoming, USA - YL17G06_20 | ecosystem: Environmental > Aquatic > Freshwater > Lake > Sediment | place: USA: Wyoming | collected...
GAGATTTAACTATCACATAATCAATACCTTCTCCCACTGCCAAAGCCACATTGCCTGGCAATGTCCAGGGAGTTGTTGTCCAGGAAAGGATATAAGTGTTGTCATCAATTTTTTGATCAAGCAATTTTTGTCCTTTTTTTAATTTAAATTTTAAATAAACTGAATTTTCTTCAATCTCTTCATACCCTTGAGCAACTTCATGCGAAGAAAGCGAAGTACCGCAGCGCGTGCAATAAGGCACAACTTTAAAACCCTTATAAAGCAAGCCCTTATTCCAAATCTGTTTAATTATCCACCAAAGCGATTCAATATATTCAGGTTTATAAGTTATATAAGCATTGTCATAATCAAGCCAAAAAGCAATGCGCTTGGAAAGTTCTTCCCAGTCCTCTTTGTACTGCCAGACGCTTTTTTTACAAAGCTCATTAAAATATTCAATGCTTTCTCTAATTGTTGGCTTAAGTTTTTCAATTTCTTTTTTACCAGAAATGCCTAATTCTTTTTCTACTTGCAATTCTACAGGCAGGCCATGCGTATCCCAGCCGCCTTTTCTTAAAACTTTATAGCCCTGCATGGTTTTAAAGCGTGGGATCAAATCTTTAAAAGCCCTGGCAATCACATGATGCAAACCAGGCTTGCCATTAGCAGTGGGCGGCCCTTCAAAAAATACAAAATCTCCCTTAGGCGCTTTTTTCTCCAAGGTTTTTTCAAAAATTTTCTTCTCTGCCCAAAATTTAACTAATTCCTCTTCTTTTTGGGCAAATTGACTCTTTTTTGTTTCCATATTTATAAAATTAATCTAAAATCTATAATCTAAAATCTTAAATCTTAATACAAATATTTTAGCTAAAATTGAAGAAAATGTCAAAAGAAATAGATATTCTTATTTTTCAATATTTGTTATAATTAAATCAATCTTAATTCTTAATCCTTAATTTTATGGATCTGCAAAAAATTACTTCTAGGGTCTGGGGTATTGCCCAAAAAATGCTCTTAGCCATTATTATTGCCATAGTTGTAATAATAGTTTTGATTATTTTTGTTTTTGCTTATACCCAAAGCCGAAAAAATAAGCAGATTACCCAAATTGGTTATTCTAGCGAAAGTATGGGCCTGGTAGCCCCAAGTCTGCCGCCTGCACCTGAAGAAAGAGCAATGGTTAAAACTCAAGACAATATCACTTTGCCCAGTTCAAATACTGCTAGCAATATTGAACCTAAAGTTATTAAAACTGCCAGTTTAAGCATTACCGTAGATGATGTTGATAAAACAGTTGGCCAAATCACCAATGAAGCAGTTCTAGTTAATGGTTTTGTGCAAAATTCCAGTGTGACTGAAAATGAAAAAGGCCAAAAATATGCCACTATAATTTTGCGGGCTCCAGCTGCCAGTTTTGAATCCTTAATTAATAAAATTAAATCCTTGGCCAAATTAGTTGAACGCGAAGATATTAATGGCCAAGAAGTAACCCAGGAATATGTTGATTTGCAAGCTGATCTGACTCATAATCAGGCTGTTGAAGCCCAGTATTTAGAATTATTAAAGCGGGCGCAAAAAGTTGAGGAAATAATTGCAGTCAGAGACAAACTTGATCAAGTCCAGGCCGAGATTGAACGAATCAAGGGCAGAATCAGATATCTAGACAATCAAACTGAAATGTCCACTATTGCTGTCACCATTTCTAGCGAAGCCAAAGTCACTTTACCAGCAGAAAAATGGCAACCCTGGGTTGTCATTAAAGAAGCTGCTAAAAATTTAATAGTCGGCGTGCAAAATTTTGTCAATTTTATAATCATCTTGATTTTCTCTATTATTAGCCTGATTCCCTATTTAATTTTAATTTACTTGATTTATTTGCTAATCAAATGGCTGATAAAAAAATTTAAAAAGCGAAAACAGACGATCTAATAACCAAAATAAATAAAAAACGTTCCGGTAAATTGGAACGTTTTTTAGGTCAATTTTGGAAAAGTGCTTCCCCCTATAAACTGTACTCTAATAGAACCTAATCACTCAGACGGACTTTGAGGTAATTGAACTATAAATTAATTTTTGTACTCGCCAAATTATTCTGGATTAATGACACTTCTTTTTTAATTTTATCATGCTTTTTATACATATCTTCAATCTTATCAACGGCATACATTATGGTAGTATGATCACGTTTAAAAATGCCTCCAATTGCTGGAAATGAATATTTAAGCCTAGATCTAATTAAATACATCGCTACTTGACGCGGTAAAACAAATTCTTTCTTGCGTGATTCCTTATGTATATCGCTAACTTTTACAGCGTAAAAATTAGCTGTTTGTTCAATAATCCTATCGGCTGTTAGGTTTAGCGATTTTTCAAAACGATCTATATAATCAACTTTATCAATGACATCTTTGATACCAGACTCACATACAGGTTCTTCTTGTATAAAATCAGCTTCAGTGATTTCTTCATCTTTATATAACTTTGATAAAGCGGCATTAATTATTTGCCGAATTCTTTCTCTAGTGAGCTCATACTTTATTGCTATCTCATCAAGGGTATGTTTTCTGTTATCATTCAATCCAAATCTCATTTCAACTATTTCTCTAAGCCGACCGCTCAGCATATCAATTCTTGAGACTAGAACATTAGCATCACTAAAATCATCCCTATGAATAATGTTTTTATAATCATTGTGGAGTGATTTATTTACAAACCTTTCATATATACCCGGACCAATTTCGAGTTTTTTCATAGCGATGTGATTTGAAATGTCCGTATGGGGGTCTTCTGTTTTTTGCCCAAGATTACCCTTGTTGTAAGCTTCGGCAACTGAAAGGTTAAGGAATTCAGCTAAAATTAATTCGGCTAAATATAGTTGCATTATGATTGATTTATCAATATCAGATCTCATGGGTGCTTCTCCAAAGTATATTTTATTGATAGGATTTTTTTTATTAATGATTATTAGTCCCGCGTCATCACCAAACTGTGATCTGCCCATTTGAGTCTGTTCTGGCATATTACCGAATTTCCATCCGCGAAAAATTCCGCCATCTTTTCCTCGTAGTTTCTGTTTATTTTTGTCGTTAACATAAATTTTTGCTCTACATTCGTATTTCCCAGAACGTGCAAGAATATGACCCGATTCATTCTTCTGATTGCCGAAAAATCTAATTGGTATAAAAACGTTTTTAGTACCAGAAACTATTTCTGAAGGCACTTTAACCCTCTTGTTCAACAAAATAATTGAAGAATTATCAGAATTAAAATTAATACTTTCTCCAACTTTAACTTTTTCTAGATCAACGAAGAGAAGTATTTTACTTTTTTTGTTAGTTATAGCATTAAATTCATCGGGGTTAAATTCTATTCCGTTCTTTGGATAAAACAATTCTCCTTGTACCACGGAAACGACGCAACGCGCTTCTTCCTCTTCGCAAATAGCCGTGATAGTGCCAACCATATCGGAAACGCTAGACCTAATTTTGATATTTTTTGAAACTATGCCGTGTTCGTTTGCTTCTAACTTTTTGACGATAATGGTCTCCGGCGAAAAGAGAATCTGAGGTTCGCTACAGCTTATATTCACCTTCGCCTTATCCAAAAAATCATTGACATTAATTCTTAATTGCAACCCGTATTGCTTGCTAACCGTTACCTTAATATGGTCTCTGGCAAATTCTAAATTACGTATTACTTCTGATTTTACGTCTTCAAGAGTTCCGCCGTTCTTTTCGCCAACAAGCTCTGAATATATTTTATTGAGCTTATCAAAGACCTCTTTATGTCTTCTTTTAGTTTCTTCCGATTCACTACTTTCATCTTTTTCAGTCTCTTTTAGTTCGTTAAAAACCGGCGCCAGTAAATCTTTAATCTCATTTGAAAAGTGTCTATAGAATTTATGAGATTCATCAAAACCATCTCGAGTGTCTGTAAGTATTTCCTCCGGTATGGTTTCTGCAAGTTTTTGATCTATTATCTCACGAATATTTGATAACTTGATATACCCAAATACGTTATTGGCACCGGGGCTATTTTCGAATCCAAAAAAATCTAAATCATAAACAGAATTATCATGGTGAGCATCAAATACAAGCAACCCTGCGGCATCATTACCGATCTCTTGTTTTAAATCAAAATCGGCTTTATACACAACAACGTCGATTTCGACAGGTTCAAAGTTCTCGTATTTAAAATATAATTTTTTTTCAGGAAGTATTCTTGAAACGTTCTTCGAATACGCCTTTTCAGTAAAATTATATTTTATTTGTTTTTGGACTAGCTTCCCATTATTTTCTGTTTCAATAAGTGTAATATGCCTATCGGGATTACTATTAATAAATCTTAGCATATAAGAACTCTTTAACCCTGCAAAAAGATTCTGGAATTGTGGTAAGTTTATTTTTTCAGGCAATTTAAACTGAATGACAGTTCCATTTTGCGGTATATCATATTTGTTCCTTATCTTTGCAAGCTCTGAATTCTTCAGACGCCTCGAGTTATATGTTTGATCATCATCTTTATAATAAAACTCACTTGTATATAGTTTGCCATTTTTAATTGAATGTAAACTGCTTCTAAATGAAGGATTTAAAAATAACACATCTGTAAGCCCTTGGCCATAAAGACCACGGCCTCGATGCCCTCTTTTGTCGCCACTTTTAATTGCCCCATATTTTTCAAAATTATTATCAATATCAACTAAATCCATACCCTCAGCACAATCAACAATTTTTATAATTCTTGTTTTTCTATCAATATAGATTTTGATAGTTTTAGGATGAATGCTTTCGTGTCCTGCTTTTTTAAGCCGGTTATAACTTTCATCAGAGTTTGTTATGAGTTCTGTAAAAATTTTATAAATATCACGTAGCGCCTTACCGTGCTTTCTAGCAGAATGCCTGCGAGAGTATTTGATAGAATGTTCGGACATAAAATTATTTAAGATTTAGCGACTTTGCGATGTCATTTATAAATGACACCGCTTCGTAATTATTAGTATTTCTACAAATGTCTCTTAATCTAGATATCCTTTTTTGAATAACGTCCATTTTCGTAAACGACATAACACCCAAAAATGAAAGAATTTCAAATTCATTTATTTCTTCTTTTTTTTCTCTCCATTTTTTGAACAAATTTGAATCCAGTATTTCATCAATATCTCCTTGAATTGATTTAATCCGTTTTGTTTCATTTTTTTTATTTATGATACTTTTTTGATGTTCTGGATAGCTGAGTAATCTTTCAGTTTCTTTTGCAATTTCTCTCCCAAGTGGAGTGATTGAAAAATTAGTTTTTATATTTCCAACTGCCCAGTTTCTATCTGAAGGCCTAAGATGTAGGCGAAGCAAGTTAGAAATTCGGTACAAATCAGGGTACTCCTTGAAAGTTATTAAGGCAAACTTCTTTGGGAATAATTTGAATAGTGCCACGCCTATATATTCGAAATAAAGTGGAACACGCTTTTTTTCCAAAAGATCCATCGTGAATATAGCTAACTGATCTTGAATAATATTTTTATACTGATCTTCTTTATAAGGTTTTAGTGCTTTCACCATTTTTTTGTATTTGTCCATATTTTTATAATTTAAATTCTTTATTTTTAGGAAAGTGAAATTTTGCTTTTGTTTCTCTAACACGACGCTCAATCTCAGAAAAAATTTTATTTACATCTTCTTCAGTATATTCATAAGCGCTTCTATTAGAACAATTCCCAAGAACCTTAAGTCTTTGAAGGACTAAATTTGTTCTTTGGGTTCCTAATCTCTTAAATCTTTCCCTTTTTTGTTCACGATTATTTTCCATAGTTAAATTAAGTTATTTTATAAATATGTCTTATACTTGTAAGGGTATCATATCCTTATTGTTTTGTCAATACCCTTATTTGTGGATAAACAATAATCTTTAATTTCATGCGACTTAGCAAAGTAATACTAAACATTGCTTAATTTTTAAAAAACAAAACGCTCTAGCATTTAACTAGAACGTTGCTGTGGACCGGACAGGACTCGAACCCGCTACCTCCTCGGTGCAAACGAGGCGCTCTACCAGGTGAGCTACCGGCCCAAAATTTTTTAATAAAAAATATCCTCAAAAGGATCTCTTACATTGTAACAAAAAATTTTCTTCTTGTCAAACATAGAAAATACAAAATATTTTCAAAACTTTTTACTTTTAACCTTCTAGCTTTTTACTAAAATAAAAGTTATCCACAGATTTTTATAAAAATCCTTATAATCCTTGACAGAAAATGCTATAATTAAATTAGAAAAAAATTACTAAGAATTAACTCTAAAAAAATGGCAAAGAAGAAAAAGAAAGTTGCAAAAAAGAAAAAAGGTGGTAAAAAAAGACGAAGATAAATAATAATCCCGTACTCAAATAGTGCGGGATTGTTTTTTTAGTTAAAAGATTTCAAGTTAGATCAATTTTGCTTGCTCGTATCCTTTCCTTTCTTTGTCATTAAAAATTTTTACTTTGCCAAAAATACCGTCATAACCAGGTTCAATTATTAATTTGCCTTCGCGAACTCTTTTAATTGCCTCTACCACTTCGGGCAAAGTAATTTTATTTAATTCTTCAAAACTTAAATCCAACAAAGCGGCAAATTCTGTACCAGCTTTTTTTATTATTTTAAAATATTCTTCTTGCACGCGTTTAGAACTTTTACCAACATCAAAACTTTCAGCAATTATTTCTTGCAAAGGAACTAAATTCTTGAATGGAATATGAGCGTTTAATTCACCGACTTCTCTATCAGCCAAATCATCTACCCGATATAAAACTCCAATAGTCAAAGGTTTTTTACACACAGGGCAAATGCCTTTATTCTTTTTTGTTTCTTTTGGCGTCAAAGAATAATTATGGCTGGCATGGCCATCATAATGATACTTGCCTTCTTCGGGATAAAATTCAATGGTATATAAAAATTTCTTTTCATCCTGATTTTTTAAAGTATTATAAATTTCATCATAAGAAACATTTTCAAAGTCAAAGACATTTGCTTCGCGTCCTAAATTTTGCAATGAATGTGCATCGGAATTAGAAACCAAAGTGATTTTGTCTAAAGCTGACAAGCGCCAGTTCATGGCTGGATCAGATGAAAGCCCAGTTTCAATTGCAAAAATATTTTTCGCATATTCACCAAAACATTCCTCAATTGAATCAAATCCTGATTTGGAACCAAAAATAGAAAACCAAGGTGTCCAGGCATGAGCCGGAATTATCAAGGCCTTAGAATTTATTTCCAAACAAATTTTTGCCAGTTCTCTGGCAGACAAACCAATAATAGGCCGGCCATCAGAAATTAAATTACAGCCCATTTTTCCCAAAACTGAAATTAATTTTTCCACGTCAGCAATTTCTGGAAAAAAAATATTAATATGAATACGCCGACATTTATCACCTTGAGTATAAATACAAGAAATTTCCGTGCCCAAAATAAATTTAGTTCCCTTAGAATTACTTTTTATTTCAAACAATCCATTGCCTAATGATTGCAATTCATCTTTTATATTTTTAAGCCATACCGGATGTGTAAAATCACCAGTGGCAACAATATCAATACCTTTATATTTGCACCACTCGTCAATTTTTGGCAAAACTAACTCCTGCGAGCAGGCGCGTGAATATTTAGAATGAATGTGTAAGTCAGCGATTTGACGCATAAAAATGATTGGAAATAGGTAATATGAAATAAGCAATACGAATAGGAGGATTTATTTAAAATTATTTTCCAATCCCTATTCCATATTACTTGTTACTTATTTCAAATTAATAAGAGTATTCCAATTTTATCATTTTAAAACCAAATTGTCTAAAAACAAAAGAAGCCCCGTTTAAAACGAAGCTTCTTTTAAAATTCCGGCAATGTCCTATCCACCTTCGCATAAAGCTACGGTGGATATAAGTAAAGTAATAAATAAATTACAAACCAAAAAGAACGCCTCTAAGCGTTCTTTTTGTTAATTCCGGCGATGTCCTACTTTCTCCCCGAAGTGAAGCCTTATTTTAAAAAATTGATCGCTCCCAAGGCTAAGTGTAAGCGAAACCCCGCACCGTTCTGGTGCGGGGGAATATCACCCAGCACCAAAGCTCGCAAGCTCGCTTGATGCTGGGCAGGTCGGTGCTAACTAGCTTAACCCCGCACCTTAATTTGATTTGTAACAAAAAAACTCCTAAAGGAGTTTTTTTTGAGTGCAAAATACCCGGCACTGTCTTACTTTCTCCCCGAAGGAATATCATCAGTGCTGAAGTGCTTAACTTCCGTGTTCGGAATGGGAACGGGTGTAGCCACTTCGCTAGAAGCACCGGGAATTTTGCATTCAAATTTTTAAAATTATTAATGGTGCGGGGTTCGGAATGGGATCGGGTGTGACCCAGTCGCTAGAATCACCAGACAAAGTTACAAAATTGAAACAATTTTGTAACCGAAGTCTAATGACTTTATGTTATAACTTTGTGTCTAATAAATTTTCCTTATGCGCCCAAAATTCTTGTGGTTAAACAAATGGAATATTAGTACGCCTTGGCTCAAGCCATTACTGGCCTTACACCTGGCGCCTATCAACCTAGTCATCTCCTAGGATCCTAAGAAACCTAATCTTGAGGACAGCTTCACGCTTAGATGCTTTCAGCGTTTATCTAAACCGTACTTAGCTACCCAGCAGTGCCCTTGGCAGGACAACTGGTACACTAGAGGTACGTCATTCTCGGTCCTCTCGTACTAGAGAATGGCCCTCTCAAGTTTCAACGCCCATGGCGGATAGGAGACCGAACTGTCTCACGACGTTCTGAACCCAGCTCACGTACCGCTTTAATTGGCGAACAGCCAAACCCTTGGGACCTTGTACAGCCCCAGGATGCGATGAGCCGACATCGAGGTGCCGAACCTCCCCGTCGCTGTGGACGCTTGGGGGAGACCAGCCTGTTATCCCCGGAGTAGCTTTTATCCGTTGAGCTTCCGCCGTCCTATATCGTACGGTCGGATCACTTAGTCCTGCTTTCGCAACTGCTCTTCTTGTAAGAATCGCAGTAAAGCCAGCTTTTGCCTATGCACTATCAGTTCCGTTTCCATCGGAACCTAGCTGACCTTGGTGAACGCCTCCGTTACATTTTGGGAGGCAACCGCCCCAGTTAAACTACCCACCAGATACTGTCTCCTGATCCGGATTCACGGACCAAGATTAGAATTAAAATTAGGCAAGGGTGGTATCTCACTGATGCCAAAGCTCCCACCTATGCTCAACATGTCTAACCCTAACCCAATATCAAGTTGTAGTAAAGCTTCACGGGGTCTTTTCGTCCAGCCATGGGTAAAGAGCATCTTCACTCCTCTTGCAATTTCACCGAGTCCTTCGTTGAGACAGTCGTCAAGTCGTTATGCCATTCGTGCAGGTCGGAACTCACCCGACAAGGAATTTCGCTCAAATTTGTTACCTATTTAAATAATAGGGCATGGACATTTCTGCCATGCTCTCCATGTCGCCATGGAGCTCGGACTATATCTTATCCGCGCCAATCTTTTTGGCGTGAATTTCGGCATATAGTCTCTGGGGATTTTAAAATCATTGGACAAACTTTTCTATTCATTTTCTTTATTATCATTCCTATTTGCTTCAGACCATTAATATTATAATGTTTCTTCCTGCTCATTAGATTTATGATCTGGCAAAAATTTTTAAAATCTTTGTTTTTTGCTGTCATTAATTTATTTTGCTGGTAAAAAGGAATAATCTTTTCCTTTAAATCATTGATTGATCTCACACAATAACGATATAGATTTTCCTTATGGTTATCATATCGATGGTTAATGAATAAATTTCCGCATGCAAAATATTTTTTTATCTTCTTTAAGGCAGGCAAACTTTTTTCTCCTTGAGTTATAACAAACTCTGGAAAAACTTGCCAGCCTAATTTAGAAGTTTTATTTTTAATAATTGATGCAGAAAAACATCCTTCTCCATCGGTAAAACCTACCAGCCAGCCAATGAATTTTAATCTTTCCTGCTGGTTGTCTGCACTGGACGCTTT
>Ga0315279_10011886_pt1 | contig 10010 bp, 8 predicted proteins | sample YL17G06_20_MG_FD_203694 | JGI IMG/M metagenome (GOLD analysis project Ga0315279, IMG submission 203694) | Sediment microbial communities from Yellowstone Lake, YNP, Wyoming, USA - YL17G06_20 | ecosystem: Environmental > Aquatic > Freshwater > Lake > Sediment | place: USA: Wyoming | collected...
ATGCTATCCCGCTTGAGGATAAGGACTTTAAAACTGGAGAATTAAAGCAGTCGAGCAATGTGAGACCAAACCGCATATTCACAGCAGACAGCCATATTATTCTCTACAAAGCTGGCAGTCTTACAGTCAACAGACTCAACGAAGTTATTGACAAGATAGTTGAAATTATACGGAAATAAAAAGATGGTATCCCTTCGTTCGCACTATCGCCTAACAGTAGATAAAAGGGAAATCAAAGATTCCCCCAAATTGCCTTCGGCAATTTTTTTATCCGCAAACTGTTAGACAAAAGTAGAAGGTAAAAAACTAGTTAATTTGGTATACAAGAAGAAACACCCCCAATCTTTGGACACTCCTATCTATTATATAAAACTGAAAGAAGAGGAAAAGAAAAAGGGGACGGTTCTATTTTTCATTTAAAAGAAGATTTTAGTATATTTTCCAGTCTATTTAAAATGAATAAAAGTAAAGCTTAAATTTTAACTTAAAAAAAAGCTATAAGCCAGATTTAGTTTGGATTGCTACGGAATATTTCCAATACAATTACATTCTAAGTCTGGCTTTATTTTTTATAATAACTCTAATTCGGGAATATATTATTCAACATCAGGATATGAAAGATCCTCTTCAACAATCCTATCGAAATATTGCTCTTGGTAGTGAGGCATTTATCTAATCAAGCATTTCACTTCACTTTCTTTAACTGAGATTGGCCAGCTTTTTAAGATGGATTACTCGACGGTTTTTTAGGCTGCTAAAAGATTCGAACAAGAAAGTAAAGACAATCATAAAATAGGGGAGATCAAGCAAAAAATGATAGCAGCATTGAAAGAGAATTGAATGTCAAAGGTTAAAGTTTTAACCAAAATTTTCACAATTTTTTTCTTAGAAAGAAGGATTTTTTAAATTTTTACCGAATATTTAAGTATAGTGCATGATTTTTTTACTAAAGTAGATGATAAAAAAATGTTGTTTAAGGGGAATTGGGGGGGGAATGAAAAATTATATTTTTATAACTGATGGAAATGGTAAACTAAAATGCACCTAAGGTGGAAAATAAATATGCTCCTTTTAAAAGAAACGAAAATGGGATCAGATTGCACTGGAGCATAGACCGTCTTATTCTTGTAAATCGCATGGGCAACCAAGAGTTATTTTTCGAAAAAGGACAAGTTTATTTTATCAATTATTTTTTATCAAGTAAGGCGCGACTTTATGTTTAGGAGCAATCATGGATATTGAAAACGTTAAGACAATAACAGATGGTATAGTGGAGGTTGTTAAGATTTTAGAGCCTGCTATTCTAAGGTGCATAGGACTATAATTAATATATAAATAATTGGTTAATAATAATTATATGAATAAAATTGAAATTCTTTTAGCTCGCTTAGCTTAAGCAGTTTTGGCAAATACATTTGATATTAATTGTTTTAAATATATTAACTATAATATTTTTAATGAAAATATTCCTAAAATAATAATTTAGCGAGGTTAATTAATGAAATTTAACAGAAAAGAACCTTATAATGAAAACATTTTTACTAGCAATGACAAACTCTATAGAGCTTTTGCTTTAACACGAATGAAAAAAGATATAAATACAAAAGAAGTGCTTCATTACAGAGAAGCTCTATGGCATTCATATCAAATACTCAAAAAAAATAAGGTAATGGATTTAAATTTAGTTATAAATATATTTCAAGTAATTAAAGGGACTAACAAAGAAGGGATAAGAAAAAACCAGGTATGGATTGACAATGGTTTGATAAGGGTTTACTCTCCGCCAGAGCCTGGAAAGGTTTTAATAAATAAAATAAAAAATTGGATAGAGTACGAAAATAGTAACTCCATTGATCCATTAATTAAAATGGCTTTATTGCATTATCAATTTGAGAGTATCCATCCTTTTTCAGATGGGAATGGACGTACGGGAAGAATTTTAAATATATTATACTTGTGTCATAAAAATCTTTTAGATTTACCTATACTATATTTATCAAAATATATTTTAGAACATAAAACCAAATATTATCGCTTATTCGCAGAAGTTACTGAACACAATAAATGGGAAGAATGGATAATTTTTATGTTAAAAGCTGTGGATGAGACTGCTAAATTTACTTTAGCAAAGGTGAATAATATTTATGATTTATTTAAAGAAACCCAAGAAATTGTCAAGGGAAAAGCGAGTGACATCTATTCATATGAGCTGGTAGAATTGCTATTCCAACAACCATATTGTAAGATTAGTTTTTTAGTTGAGCATAAAATTGCTTCGAGGAATACAGCAAGTAGATATTTAAATAGACTTGTTAATCTTGGAATATTAGAAAGAAAAGAAGAAGGAAGAGAGGTCATCTATCTTAATAAAAGATTGTATCAAGTATTATTAAAGTCTTAATAATTGCACAATATTTACGATATCTTGTGCAAAGAAATCGAATATGTACAACGGTAGTGCTTAAAAGAAACAGGGGACGGTTTTCTGTTCCTTTTCTAAACGAAGTAGTTCGGTTATTTTAAGTTATATGAAAGTCAGCTCGCATAATGAGGTACAATTATGGAAAGACCAAAGATATCATTAATAATTCCAGCCTACAATGAGGAAAAATATATAGGTAGGACTTTGGAATCTGTAGTAAAAGCAAAAGAGGCACATGGTAGGCCGCATTTAATTGAGGTTATAGTGGTGAACAATTGCTGTACAGATAAAACAGAGGAAATTGCTAAAAGTTTTGGTGTTGAAGTTATCTTTGAAAAGGAAAGACGGATTGCTGCGGTGAGAAATAAAGGAGCAAAAAGTGCAAGAGGCGAGATAATAGGCTTTTTAGATGCGGATAGTTTGATAACTCCTAATATGTTTAATTCAATTGACGAAGCAATGTTGCATGGTGAGTATATCGGAGGTGGCGCAAATATTAAATTTGCCAGAAGTTCATTAGGGCTCTTTTGTACATTGTGTATTACTGTATTTCCATTCAGGTGGTTATTAGGTGTTGCTGGTGGTCTGATATTCACCAGCAAAAAAACATTTGAGGAATTGGGTGGATTTGATGAATCTCTTTATTGTGCAGAAGATTCAAAGTTTGTATTGGAACTTAAAAGATATGGTAGGCAAAAAGGGAAAAGATTTAAGATTATCACCAGCGATTATGTGATTAGTTCAACAAGGGTATTTGATAAATTTGGTGACTGGTACTATTTCAAACACCTTCCAAATTTTTTATTAAATATGAGGAAGATGGCAAGAGATAAAGAGTTTTGCGATACATTTTGGTACAATATAAAAAGGTGACTAAAAAAATATTTTAAAAATAAATAGGGACACATCCTATTTTCTCTCTAAACAGAAGCCAACTTTGGATTTTAACTTAACAAAAAGCCAGACTTAATTTAGATTGTTAGGAAATTTTCCAATAAAATACATTTTAAGTCTGACTTTATTTTTTACAATAATTTTGATTCGGGAATATATTATCAAACATCAGGATATGAAAGACCCTCTTCAACAATCCTATCGCAATATCGCTCTTAGTAGTGAAGTGTTTATCGAATCAAGCATTTCACTGCACTTTCTTTAGCTGAGATTAGTCAGCTTTTTGAGATGGATTACTCGGCTGTTTCTCAGATTGTTAAAAGATTTGAACAAGAAAGTAAACTCAATCATAAAATATAGGAAATCAAGCAAAAGGTAATAACAGAATTCCGACTGCTTTAATATTCGATTTTTCTGAGAGGGCAAGATATTTGTATTGGTTGTTTTATAACTGTTATAATTTAGATATTGATAAAACCTGGAAGGTAGCTAGAAAAACTCCCTGGACAGAGAAAATAGTTCTTTATTAAACCCGCCAGGGGGATTGTAAATATTGGATTTACTCTTCAAAGCCTTGATCTTATACATCTCCAAGGGCCGGAAGCTTTCCATCTGGTATCAAACTTCTCAGCTTTACTAATCGCATTAAGCGGTTTATAAAGAAATCTTTCCATTCCAAAATATTGCAATACTTCCGCGAAAGGACGATGTGTTTCTCGCGCTTTATTTTGTAGCTTCGCCCGTATAGAGGCCCGTATATTTTTGATATCTTTTTTCATAGCATAGCTTCCAAGATAGGTTTAATAATACTGTCAACACGGCAAATTTCCGCATATTGCATAATCTCTTTAGGTTTTATGCCTTTTCTGTTATGGCAATCTTGAGAGCTTCTCTGGCGATATTCATTCCAATTTTATTGCGGAATTTGAAACAATCGGTAATCGTCTTGGCAAGGCTATAAACTTTTATCTGATATCCCTCAATTTCAAATTTTTCAATGCCTGCTTTCCATGCTTTGGATGCGAAGTGATAGAATTTAACGGGAGGATAATTAATTTTATTAGCGTATGCACCACGGGGAATTGCTATATTAACATGGTGGGGTATCTCGCTGGTTGCTTCATGAAAAGCAAGCGCAGAAAGTAAACATACAACTCCTTTTGAAACTTTGATTGACACAGCTACCAGATCCGGGTTGGACAGGGTAATGCCATCAGATAGTCTATACAGGGCACGATCAACTTTCTGAATTCGGCCAGAATCCAGGTTATCCTTAAGAAAAGCTTTGTTAAAGCCAGCTTTAATAATTTCCTTATAGCTGACCATTCCTCCTCTTTTCTTCAGAAATTCTATAAATTTTTTCTCTTTTGTACTCATAAGAATTACCCCTATTTCTGTATACTTGTTAATAAGTGTATAGCATTAGGAAATTAATGTCAGGTATTATGTTTTTCGATGTTTTTCGATTCAAGGGGAAAACAGACAAACAAGAGGCGATGTGAAAGATAGCAAAACTGGCTGAAACTACCTGACAGTGTGACGAGGAATTTGGGGCATTTTTGCTCCTCCAAAATTACCAAGTCCTTATAAATAGCCACTTTCAGATTTTGAAAGAGTGAAAATTTGCATAAAAAAAAGCGATTTTCGGAAGACAGGTTTATCTACCCGTCTTCAACGGGTCGAATAAATTCGATCCCTACACTTCCGATGGCGTATATCAATACACCCCAACTGCAAAAAGAGGAGTTTTGCTCGTTTTGTAAAATAATAAAACTTGCGGAAAAGTGCTGATAAGGGTAATAAATTATATCTTAACTACACTTTTTTACAAGTAATATTGTTTAGTTGCAGATTTGTGTTATAATGGGTAATAAAGTTACCACTTATTACACATTTTTGCAAGGAGCAGGAGATGGAATATAATAATTTTTTCAATACCCACCCTGTTTTTAATATAGAAGAACTTCGATCTACAGTTAGTAGTAAGAATATAAAATCTATTTATAATAACCTTAAATATTATTTAAATAAAGATAGAATCCGCTCTATAAGACAAGGGCTTTACTATGTTGTTCCTGAAGGCAGACAACCTGATAAATTTTATCCCAATAGTATTCTTATAACCTCTCGCCTTAGCAAAGATGCCATTTTGGCTTTTCATTCTGCTTTAGAAGTTATGGGCTATGGACATAGTATGTTTCACAGGTTTTTCTATTATTCCCCTGGCAGGATGAGAAGATTTTACCTTAAGGAAGATGAATTTATCTGTGTTAAAATTCCGGATAGGCTTAAAGAAAAAAGATTGAAGATGTTTGGCGTAGAAGAAAAATATTACCACCAACTCTCTATAAAATTTACTAACCGGGAAAGAACCTTTGTAGATTGTTTAGATAGACCTGAGTATGGAGGAGGTATCGAAGAGGTATACCGTTGCGTAGAAAAATTTCCTTATCTTAATTTTAAAGAAATTTTAGATTATTTAGATATGCTTAATAAGAGAGTACTTTATGCCAAGGTAGGGTTTTTCCTACAACAACATAAAGAACAATTCTATGTAGAGGAAGAGCTGTTAAAGAAAATAAAAGAGAAGATGCCTGCTTCTATAGTCTACTTTGATTCTAAACGCAAGAAGGGCAAACTTATCAAGGAATGGAATCTAATCATTCCTGAAATTATTATTAAAAGAGGGTGGGAAGAGTTTTGAGTATCTCTGAGTATAGGGTAAAGGACATAAATAATTTTACCGGATTTAATGAAGATTTAATTGAAAAAGTGCTCCGTTTGGAGGAATTGTTACGGGATATTTTTAGACATCCTTATTTGGACAAGAGGTTGCTCCTAAAAGGTGGAACAGCTTTAAATTTTTGTTATTTTAATAGGTCAAGATTGTCCGTAGATATTGATTTGAATTACATTGGAAATATTAAGGTTGAGCTTATGCGAAAAGAGCGTCCTAAAATATATGAGGCTATAACCAAAATAGCAGAGGATAAAGGATATAAAATATTAAGAGAGCCGGGAGAAGAACATGCCGGCGGGAAGTGGCGACTGGCCTATAAAGATTTATGGGGTAACAATAAAAATTTGGAGCTTGATATTAATTATCTCTATCGTGTACCTATAGGGTTACCTCAGAAGATAAATTTTGAAACTTTCTCTAATAATAGAAGATTTGAGATATTTGTTGTTTCTAAAGAAGAGTTATTTGCCGGAAAATGTGTAGCTGCTTTGGAAAGAGTAGCTCCCAGGGATATCTATGATGTTGCTAATATTGTGGATTATACAGGAAATTACGATAAGCGTCTCTTTCGCAAAATAATTATTCTTTTAGGTGCTTCCCAAAGGGAAGATTTTAGAAAAATTAAAGCTGATAAATTGTATGAAGTTTCCGACAAGGATATAAAAGATTCTCTTTACCCACTTCTTCCTCGAGATAAAAGGATTAATAGGGAAGAGTTATTTGTTAAAATTATTCCTTTTGTTTTGGACATATTAAACTTTACATCTTCGGAAAATAAATTCCTGGATAGGTATTTAGATAATGCTGAGTATAAGCCGGAATTATTATTTTATGAATACCCTGATTTAATTCCCCAGATAGAGGAACACCCGGTATTATTGTGGAAGAGATTAAATGTGGAGAAATATTTAAAAAGATAAATTTCAGAAGTAGTAAAAAATTATATGTCATATTATTAATGGAAATTATTACACCTATTTTATGCGGGTTCGATAAATCGAATGAGACATGGGGTCAGAATGACCCCATGTCTTCCTTTATTACACTTTTTGGCAAGTACACTATTTGATATTACGGATAAAATGATATATTTTACTAATAAATAGTAGTAATTTTCAAAAAAGATGTAAATATAGGTTTACGCTTTAGTTTAAAATATTTTCTCAAAAAAGAAGGATTTTTAAAATTTATGTAGAACTATAGATATAATCATAATTTAAATAACCTGAAAGATTTATAGGATACGGGTAAATATAATATTAGACCTGCCTAAAACAATTTACAATTCTCTTTAAATGGAGAGCAAGAAGGATTTTATTTTTCTAAATTTAAAAATTTATTAATAATGGAGGTGCCAAAATGGCAGCGAAAAAGAGAGAAGAAATGAGAAGTTATCAGAAGAGTTTTTCTGAAGTTTTTTCAGCTATTACTAAGGCCTTAGAAGATCTTAAAATTGGAATAGTCAGCAAAAATGAAAAAGAAGGAATAATCAATATATCTATGGGGTTTACTATATTTTCTACCGGAGGAGAAGGAATTATTGAAGTAAAATCTATTCCCGATACTAATGAAACTACTGTGGCTATTGGTATTAAGCCCAAAATGAAAACAGTTCTTATTGATTGGGGGCAAGCTTCAAGAGAAACAAAAAAAATATTCAGTAAGATAGAGGAATATTTAGGAGTGGTAGTTGCTGAGCTTGCACCAGAAAAGACTGAGCCTTTAACTTCGAATACTTGTCCTTCCTGTAGTAAGCCTGTGGGAGCAGCTGATAAGTTCTGCCAGAATTGTGGAGCAAAATTAAAATAATCAAGAGGAAAAGAGGGGTAAAAAATGTCTTTTTGTCCGAATTGTGGTAAAAAAATTGAGGGCAAGGTAACTTTTTGTCCGTCATGTGGTTTTAATCTGAAGGGGGAACAAAAAAGTTCTTCTTCAACTTCTTCTCCCGGGGAAGGCAGAATAACAAGTGGAGGTGGATTAAATACCAGGACTTACATGATTATTTCAGTATCTGGCTTGGGGGCATTAGCGATATTATCTCTTATGTTGGGAGATAGTATAGGCTTTATAATTGCAGCTGCTTTATGTGCTGTACTATATTTTTTAGGGATGAAAAAGTTTGAAGAAGGAGACAAAGATGCAGCTAAAAAGATTTTTTTAATTGTTGCTGTTTTGACTGGAGTATTAGGATTCGCAATTGTAGTAATGGGAAAATTTTTTGGGGCTGTTGATATTTTAGTTGCCATCCCTATCTATATGGCCTGGAAGGAAATGGAGAAGAGTTAGTTTAAAAGATTAAAACTTGAAGAGACGGGTCGGATAAATCCGACCCCTACATTTGAATGAGACAGGCGAGACACTTGTTCTGCTCCCCCTCACCCTAACCCTCTCCCTCCAAGGGGAGAGGGGGTTTGGTTTCTAAGGTTAAACCTTCGTGGGTTTTGGTTAGGGTGGTAAGTTCCTGGTTATAACTCTTTAAGTCAATCATCAGGTTCTGGATTTTCTTTGAATCTTTAAGGACTATCGGGTCGCATAATTGGGTTTCTGTTTTAATTTTATTTTCTCCCAAGATTTTTATCTTTTCTTCTATAGATTTTAATTTATCCAGGATATCTTTATTTTGTCGGTAGATACGATTCCGTTCCTCCGCTTCTTCCCGTTTTTTTAGTTTATCTAAAGTTTTTACTTTCGGTTTTGATGATGGTGCATTTTTAATAGTTAAAGCACGGTTATCAATTTCTGCTAACAATTGAGCTCGTTTTTCTATAAAGTAGGAATAGTTCCCGGGATAATCAAAAATCCGACCATCGCGTATTTCAATTACTCGGCTTATCAGATTGTCTAAAAAATACCGGTCATGAGATACAATTAATATAGTTCCTGAATATTTCAACAGGGCTTGTTGAAATAATTCCTTAGTAGCTATATCCAGATGATTGGTAGGTTCATCGAGGATCAGGAAATTAGATTCCTGCATCAGGATTTTTACTAAAACCAGACGGGATTTTTCTCCTCCGGAAAGTATATTAATTGACTTATAAATATTATCTCCGGAAAAAAGGAAGGCTCCCAGTAAACTTCTTCTTTCTCCTGTAGCCATAGAGCTTGAGGTATTAGATATTTCCTCCCAGATGGAATGGTGATAATTGAGATTTTGTGAGCTTTCCTGAGAAAAGAAAGCCAGATTAACTTTGTGCCCAATATGTACTACACCAGAGGAAGGCATTTCTCTGTTACTAATTAATCGTGAGAGGGTGGATTTTCCTGCCCCGTTTATCCCTACCAAAGCTACTTTTTCTCCACGATGTAGGGTAAAATCCAAATTACTAAAAACTTTATCACCATCATAAATCTTAGATAAATTTTCCACTTCCACTACTTTATTCCCGCTTCGTGGACATTCTGGAAAGCGTATGGCGACTTTTTTTACGGCTTTTTCAATTTGTATAGTTTTAATTTTTTGGAGCATCTTTATCCTGCTTTGAACCTGTGCTGCTTTGGTTGCTTTATACCGGAATCTTTCAATGAAAGATTCAGTTTTAGCAATTTTTCCTTGCTGATTTTTAGCTTCGTTTATTAATAATCCCTGGCGTTTTATCTTTTCTTTTAGATAATAGGAAAAATTACCATGGTAAATGGTTAATTTTTGATGCTCCAGTTCTGCAATCTGAGTCATAAGTTTATCCAGGAAGTATCGATCATGGGATACTGATATTATGGTGCCAGAAAAATTTTGCAGCCAACTTTCTAACCATTCCAGACTTTCTGTATCCAGATGGTTAGTAGGTTCATCAAGTAGAAGAAGGTTAGGAGAGGAAAGTAGTATGGAAGCTAAAATTATTCGCATCTTCCATCCACCGGAGAATTCGGTACATCGGCGGGTGAAATCTTTTTCTTTAAACCCTAAACCTTTAAGTACTTTCTTAGCCTGAATCAAGAAGGTATAGCCACCTT
>Ga0315279_10011888_pt1 | contig 10010 bp, 8 predicted proteins | sample YL17G06_20_MG_FD_203694 | JGI IMG/M metagenome (GOLD analysis project Ga0315279, IMG submission 203694) | Sediment microbial communities from Yellowstone Lake, YNP, Wyoming, USA - YL17G06_20 | ecosystem: Environmental > Aquatic > Freshwater > Lake > Sediment | place: USA: Wyoming | collected...
CGGCGCCCGTATCACCATCAGCCTGCCCTCGAGGACGGTCAAACTGCTCTATGGGATCTTCCTTCTCTTCGTCGCCGCCCGATTCGCTTTCTTTTAGGGGTCGGACCACACTGACTCATTTATTATTAGTAAGTTAGTCAATTTTTCGAGTGTGTTTTAGGCCTTAAATCGACGTTTTCAGGCCTCAAAATAGCGGTTTAGATCGAGCCGGGGAGTTATTTTAGTATTTTGAACAGCTTGCCCGTAGCCCTGGCCACCTCTCGGCCATCGTTATCGCGGAGTTCGCTTTCGGCGAGAACGATCCGCCCTTTGTCTTCGACAAAGCGTCCCTTGAGCTTGTAAGCGACGCCTGTCGAGGCCGGTTTGACGAAGCGCACGGTCATCTCTCCCGTGACGCACTTGAGGCCTTTCGCCTTGGCGGCGTAGATCATAGCCTCGTCGAGGACCGTGGCCAAGAGCCCGCCGTGGACGACCTTCGCCCATCCCTGGAGATACTCCGGGAACGTCACCTCCGCCGCCGATTCCCCGCGCTCGGCGTCGGTCCGAATGCGGAGCTTCAGCCCGGCCGCGTTTTTCTCACCGCAGACAAAACAAACACGGTCATCACGGAATTCTTTTTCCATGAATAACTGCTCCTCGATAGGTCGTTTTCCCGTTCCCCGTTTAGCATATTTCCCAGCTGGCCGCAAGGAAGAGAGAACTTGTCCCATCCCGCTAATCCCGATATAATCGCCCTTCCACCGGTTATCTAGACCAACAAGGAGGCCCATCATGAGCTTGGCCGCGGAAAACGAGATCGTCCTCAACCTCTTCAAGGAATGTGACGCCCTGCTCCAGGGCCATTTCAAGCTGACCTCGGGCAAGCACTCTGAATGGTATTTCGAGAAGATCCGGCTCATCGAGAAGCCGGCGGCATTGGAGAAGATCGTCGACCTCCTCGCCGCTAAGATCCGCCGGGAGGCCCCGGATTTCGATTATGTCGTCTCGCCCGCCTTCGGCGCCATCGCCATCGGCTTTCTGGCTGCCCTCAAGCTCGGCAAGAAGTTCGCTTTCACCCAGCGCGCAGAGGAGAAAATGACCATCCGCTCCGGTTTTTCGGGGCTCGACGGCTCGCGTGCCGTCATCGTCGAGGACATCCTGACGACGGGCGGTTCGCTCCAGGAAGTTCTGGCCTGCCTACGCGAGCGGCAAGTCGCGGTCGCGGGGATCTATGTCCTCGTCGACAGGAGCGGCGGAGCTGTCCCGGTCGAGGGGAAGCCGGTCGGAAGTCTACTCGCCCTCAAGGTCGAGGCCTTCGAGCCCGACGTCTGTCCCTTCTGCGCAAAGGGCCTGTCCATTACCAAGCCCGGGGCCTCCGACAAGAAGGCCTAGCATCGGCCCAGCCGCTCCAAAACCGCTGTTTTTAGCCCCAGAAAGCGTAGAATAAGGCCGTAAAACGTCCCTGAAAACGACCTAACTAATTCATAATATTACTGTTGCTGTGGTCCGACCCCTTTTTTCTTGCGAGCTTGTCCGAAACGACGTAGAACGACGGGACGACGATCAGGCTCAGGGCAGTGGACAGGACCAGGCCGCCGATGACGGCGATGGCCATGGGCATCCGGATCTCGGCCCCGGAGCCGATCCCGAGCGCCGGCGGTATGGCCGCCATTAAGGTCGCAGTGGCCGTCATCAGGATGGGCCGCAGGCGGATGGGCCCGGCCTTTTCCATGGCTTCTTTCGCGCCGAAGCCTTTCGCCCGGAAGGCGTTGGCGTAGTCGACGAGGATGATCGAATTCTTTTTGACGATCCCCATGAGCAGGAGCAACCCGATCATGCTGAAGATGTTCAGGGACTTGCCTGTTAGGAGCAGGGCGAAGGCCGCCCCGGCAATCGAGAGCGGCAGGATGGTGATGATCGTGATGGGGTCCTTGAAGGAGTTGAATTGCGACCCAAGGATCATATAAGCGATGAGGATGCCCAGGACCATGGCGAAGAGGAGGCTGCTCATGGATTCGCGGAAGGCCATGCTCGAGCCGCCCAAGACGACCCGGTAGCCGACAGGCAGGTTCCCGCTGAGCCCTTCGACCGCGCGCAGGGCCTCATCCTGGGCATGACCCGGAGCCACGTTGGCATAGATAGAGATCGCCCGCTCCCGGTCGCGCCGGGTGATGGCCTGGAGGGCGGCCTGTTCCTCAAAAATGACGAGCGAGGACAGCGGGACGAGCTCCCCGTTCCGGGCCCGGACCCGCAGGCGGGAGATATCCTCGGGCCTCGACCTCTGCCCGGCCATGAGCTTGACCCGGACGTCGAGCCGGCGGCCGCCCGTGCTGTATTTGCCGACCCGGATCCCGCCCACCAGGGCGTTGATCGTTGTGGCCACATCGTCAATAGACACGCCCAGGTCCGCGGCCACGGCCCGGTCCGGGGTCACCCGCAGCTCGGGCATGCCGACGCGGTAATCCGAGTCGAGGTCGACGACCGTCCCGCTCGCCATTAGCTCCTCCATGAGCCGTTGGCTGACAGGCACGAGCTCGTTCCAGTCGCCGCCGCGGACTGAAAATTCGACGGGGAAACCGCGCTGGGCCGTAAAGCCCTGCTGGGAGGTGTCCTGGATGACGGCCCGCAGGCCGGGGACGGAGTTGAGCTCCTGGCGGAGCACGCTCGACAGCTCGGCCTGGCTCATCTTCCGTTCCCGCGGGGGAACCAGGGTGATGTAGAGCATGCCGGAATTGACACTTCCGCCGCCGCCCATGCCGCCGACGAAGCTGAAGACCTGAATGATTTCGGAGTGCTTTTTAGCCACGTCCTCAGCCTTGATGAGAAGCGAGTCCGTCTCGGTGATGTCCGAGCCGACGGCAGTCTGGATGCGGACCATGACCCGGCTCTGGTCCTGGGACGGCACGAACTCGCTCGGCAGGATCATGAAGACGCCGATAGCCGCGGCGAAAAGGACCGCCGCCAGGGCGAGGACAAGGCCCGGCTTCTGGAGGCCCCCGTGAAGAACACGGCTGTAGAGTTTCTCCAGCCGGCCGAAGGCGCGGTCAACGGCCAGGCCGACCTTGTTCCGGCCTTCGCGCGTGGTCTTGAGGAACTGGGAGCAGCGGGCCGGGGCCAGGGTGACCGCCTCGACGTAGGATAGGAGAACGGCCAGGCAGAGGGTGATCCCGAACTGGAGGAAGTAGCGGCCGATGATGCCCTTCATGAACACGACCGGGACGAAGATGGCCACGACGGCCAGGGTCGCGGCCAGGGCGGCGAAGGCGATCTCTTTTGTCCCCTCGAGAGCCGCCGGCACCAGCGCCTTGCCTCCCTCGCGGTGGCGGAAAATATTCTCCATGACCATGATGGCGTCATCGACGACGATACCGACGGCTAAGGCCAGGCCGAGCAGAGTGAAAGTGTTAAAAGTGAACCCGAGGAAGTAGATGATGGCCACCGTCCCGAGGAGGGACATGGGGATGGCCAGGATGACGTTGAGCGTGCTCGAAAGGGAGCCGAGGAACAGCCAGCAGACGAAAGCCGTGAGGACGACCGAAAGCAGGAGCTCGAACTGGATCTCGTTGACCGATTGCCGGATGAACTCCGTGCTGTCGTTGGTGACGCCGATGGACATGTCTTCGGGCAAGGTCTTCTGGTATTCGTCGATGGCCTCGCGGACGCGCTTGGCCACGGCCACGGCATTGGCGCCGCGTTGCTTCCGGATGCCGATGCCCTGGGCCGGGCCGCCGTCGACGCGGGCGATCCTCCGGACGTCCTCGAAGCCGTCCTCGACCAGGGCGACGTCGCTGATGTAAATGGGACTCCCCCCGACCTCGCGGACGACGATCTTGCGCAGCGTTTCGAGATCGACGGCCTCGCCGAGGACGCGGACGTTGACCTCCCGGCCCGGCGTCTCGAGCCGTCCCGCGGGAAGCTCGATGTGTTCTCGCTGGAGGGCCGAAATGACGTCGCGGATGGTGAGGCTCTTTTCGTCGAGTTGAGCCGCGTCGAGCCAGATGCGGATGTTCCGCTCCAGGGTGCCCATGAGGGAGATCTCGCCGATGCCGGGGATCGTCTGGAGCTTTTCTTTGAGCCCGTAGCGGACGTAGTCGCTGAGGACGCGCTGGGGGTAAGGCCCGCCGATACGGACCATCATGATGGGCTGGTCCTCGGGGTTGGACTTGGAGATGGTGGGCGGGTTCATGTCGCGGGGCAGGCTCCGGGCGGCCTGGGAGACTTTGGCCTGGACGTCCTGCATGGCCAGGTCGACGTCCCGGGAGAGCTCGATCTCGACCGTGATGTTGGCCGAGCCCTGACGCGCGCTCGAGGTGATCGTGCGGATCCCCTCGATCTGGATGAGGGCTTCCTCGAGGGTCTCGACAACCTCGTTCTCGATGACCTCCGGAGCCGCTCCTTCCCACGAGGCGGAGACGTTGATCGTAGGAAAATCGACGTCGGGGAACTGGCTGATGCCGATCCGGCCGCCGGCCACGATGCCGAAAACGACGGTGGCGGCCATGAGCATCCAGGCCAGGACGGGTTTTCTGACGCAGGCTTCTGTCAGGTTCATCAGGCCTATCCTTTTTTAGCCGGCGGGGCTTGCTTGTCTGCGGGTTTCTCGGGGGGGGCCTGACCCGAGCCGGGAGCGATCATCCGGACCGTCACCCCGTTCTGAAGGGCCTCGGAGCCCCGGACGACCAGGACCTCGCCAACCTTGAGGCCGGAAAGGACCTCGACCTGTCCATCGGCCGACTTCATGCCCAGGGTCAGAATGCGCTCGACCGCTTTGTCCCCCTCGACGACGAAGGCGATAAAACCGCGTTCGCTCGGCCGGACCGCCGAAACCGGGATGACGGCGGCTTCGCGGGTGGAGCTCACGGGCACCGTGATCTCGGCGAAGGATCCCGGACGCAGGGTCCGGTCGCTGGGGTCGTTGATGTTGGCCGTGACGTCGACCAGCCGCGAAACGTCGTCGGCGGACTCGGCCACGTGGACGACCTTGGCCGTGAACTCGCGGCTATCCTCCCGGACGCGGAAGCGCGCTTCCTGGCCGGGCTTGATCCGCGCGGCGTCGCGTTCGGGGACCTTGAACCGCAGGAGGAGCGGGTCGCGCCGCACGAGTGTCGCCAGGACCGTCCCCGTCTGGACGTACTGGCCGGTCTGGACCGTCCGCGTCTGGATGATGCCCGAGATGGGCGCCCGGACGAAGGCGTCCCTGAGGTTGAGCTTGGCCTGGTTGAGGGCCGAACGTTTCTCGGCGACATCGGAAGCGGCGGTCAGGACCTTAGTCCGCCAGGTCTCGACCTCCTCGCCGGGGATGAGGCCGGGGTTCTGGGTGATGACGGTCTCGCGCCGTTTGAGGCCGGCCTCGGCTTCGGCCTTCGAGGCCTCGGCTTTTTCGTAGGCGGCCTGCGAGGACTCGACGGCCAGGCGGTAGCGCTGGGTTTCGATCTCGACGAGGACCTGGTCGGCGGCGGCAAAGCCTCCCTCGGAGAACAGGACGCGGTCGATCGCGCCGGCGACCCGGGCCGTGACCTGGACTTTTTCGAAGGCTTCGACGGAGCCGACGGCGGTGACCGAGTAAACGAGCGAGCGGACCTGGACCGGTATCGTGTCCACGGGGAACTGGACACGCCCCCGTCCGCCTCCGGCGGCGGGCGGCGCGGCCCCTTCTTTCTTGCAGGCGCCGGCGAAAACGATGACCGCCGCGGCGGCGGAGATAACGACGAACTTTCGGATCTTTAGGCTTTTCAAGTGCGTGGCTCCTTCCCGAAGGGATCGAGTCCCAGGGCCCCTTCCAGGTTGAGAAAGGCGACACCCAGGCCGTAGCGTTCCTGGACGAGCCCGACCTCGGCTTCGAAGAGGCTGACGTTGGCGTCGGCGACCTCGAGGGCGGAGGCCAGGCCCTGTCTGTAGAGTTCGGCCGTTTCGGCCGCGTTTTTCTTGGCGACGTCATAAGCGACGGAGGCTTGCTTAAGGGAGGCACGCTGATTTTCCAGGGAGACGAGAGCCTCCCGGACTTCGACGTCCACGCGCCGTGTCGCCGCCTGGACGCCGAGGTCGGCCAGCTTGGCCAGGGCCTGCCGTTCTCTTCGGTCCGCGAACCGGGCCAGGCCGTCAAAAAGCGTCCAGCTCAGGGTCGCGCCGACGTTCCAGTTCCAGGTCCGGTTATTGAAGCTGGCTTCGTTCGTTATCCTGTACTGGCCGCTGGCGCTGAGCGCGGGAAGCCAGCCGAGCATGGGAACTTTGGCCAAGGTCCGCTGGGAGGAAGCCAGCCATCGGAGCGACCCGACGTCGAGCCGGCGGGCGAGCGCTTCCTCCACGAGGGCTTCGGAATTCGCGGCCTCGGCGGAGGCCGCCTCGATCAGGAATTCGGGCACGACGAGCCGGCCGCGTACGGCGTCCGGGGCGTCGAGGAGATAACCGAGCTGGAGGATGCTCGTCTCCACCTGGCCCTTGACCTGGGTCACCCCGACTTCGGCCGTCGCGTATTCGAGCTCGGCGCGGGTGACGTCGTTTATCGAGGCGAGGCCGGCCGCATAGCGGGCCTTGGCGGCCTCGAGACTCTGCCGGGCGAAAGCCAGGCGCCGGTTGGAGGCCTCCTGGACCTGGGCCGTGCCCAAAGTGGCCAGGAAAGCCTGACTGACCTCGAAGGCCAGCTGTCGGCGGCTCTCGGCGGTTGCGTCCACCTCGGCATTCCGCTGATCTCGAACGGCCGATAAACCGGCCAAGCTCCGGGCGTCGAACAGCGTCAGGTTGAGGCCGAGCGTATTCGAGAGGCCGTTAAAGCGTTGGATGACGACTTCGGTTTCGCCCACGAGTCTCTTGACTTCGTAAGCACGGCGCTGATAGATGCCCGTCGTCGTGATCGTGGGCAGGAAAAACGAACGCGCCCGAGCGACGCGGGCTTCGGCGGCTTTGACATCCTCCCGGGTAGCCAGGGCTCGCTCGTTCCGCTCGAGGGCCAGGTTGACGGCCTCGTCGAGCGTCAGGACCCGGTCCTGAGAGGCCAGCAGGGGCGTCAGGAACAGTGTCAGGCCGAGAAACGATGCCGAGAGGCGGCTGGCCCGGCCCGGTTTTAAATATGCAGCCATCGTGTCATCTCCTCGAGGGGCCCTGTCCCGGATCGCTCCGGAAGCCCAGTTTAAACACAGAAATATACCATATTTTCTTTTGACGCCCAAAATCTCGCTTTCTTCCCTGAAATCGCAATTCCCGCGCGGCCCGAGGATGGGGAGGCGGGAAGAGGGAGAACGCCCGGTCGTCCAAATAAAGAAGAGAATCCCGGCTTTCGACCGATGGAGGTGGCCATGACATCAAGATCTCTCGGCACGGCAGGACTCGTCCTCATGTTGATAACGGCAGCTTCAGCGGCCGCGGCCCCGGCGGGTCAGGCCGGCGAGGCCCTCGACCGGAAGGTCCAGGCATTTCTCGACAAGCACGCCGGGCAGTGGCGGGACATGAACGTCCCCGACGCCGACGGGAGGATCCTCTACGACCTCGTCCTCAAGAACAAGTATACACGCGCTCTCGAGATCGGGACGTCCACCGGTCATTCGGGGATCTGGATCGCCTGGGCCCTGAGCAAGACGGGCGGCAAGCTCATCACCGTGGACATCGACGAGGGCCGTTACCGCGAAGCGCTGGCCAACTTCCGGGAAGCGGGGCTCGACGCTTTCATCGACGCCCGCCTCGCCGACGCCCACGAGCTCGTCCCCGCCCTGCCGGGGCCGTTCGATTTCGTCTTCTGCGACGCCGACAAGGATTGGTACAAGAATTATTTCGTGGCGGTCCTGCCTAAGCTCGTCGTCGGCGGTTCGTTCACGGCCCACAACGTTTCCGCGCGGCAGCGCGGCCGCAGCTGGGGGAGCGGCGATTTCGTCGAGCACGTCCTCGGCCTGCCGTTCATGGAGACGACCTTCGTAGAGGGCAGCTGGGCGGGGATGTCGGTCAGCACCAAGCGCGCGGAGAAGTGACCCGGCGGCCGGTGGAAGCAGGCCTCCTACGACGACATGAGTTTTCGAAGTTCCGAAGCGTCAAGGACCAGTTGAATCTCGCTGATCTTGCCGCTGGATATTGTTAGCCCTTTTTCAAAATCACAGTCTTGCTAAGAAACACCTTCGGTCTTTCGACAGGTGTGAAACCGGCATCCCGGGCTCTTCTGATAGTTTCTTCGAAGGCCGTCTTTGAGACATGGAATGGCGGTTCTACGATGAAAACTCGTCCGTTCTGTTTTATTGTCGATGTCATCTCATGGAATAATCCACCCTGATCGGGGACTTCGTGAACCATGTAGAACGCAAGGATAAAATCAACGTTCTCTGACAAGCCTATTTTGTTCTTTACGCACTTATGCAGTGTGATGCGTTCCTCAAGTTCGGTGCCTTGGATCTTGTCTCTGAGCTTCCGAAGCATCCCTTCCTGCAAATCGGCGGCGATAACCCGACCCGATTTGCCGACCATTTGAGCGATGTCAACAGAGAAAAAACCCGGGCCGCAGCCCAGATCCAAGACGGTCATTCCTGCGACAATATGGGGTCTCAGTATTTTTCGGGGATCTTGAAACCACCTTCGAATTCTATTATCGAGACTGCCTGCTACTTCAACCGGGCAAACACGGTTCTTTCCATCGGTCACGATATCTTTCTCCTAATGATATCCATTTCCTTTTCTTCGCGCCAAGGCGAATCCCCCCACATCACCACTTCTTGTATTTCCAAAAAATGAGGAACCCCACCATGGCGACGGCGCCCAGGCCCATGATGAGCCAGAAAGCCGGGTGCTCCTTGAGGCCGAAGGGGAGATCCACGTTCATGGAGAAAATGGACACGACGAACGTCGGGACCATGATGGCGATGGTGATGATGTTGAGGGTTTTCATCAGGACGTTGAGGTTGTTGCTGACGATGGAGGCCCGGGCGTCCATCAGGCTGGCCAGGATGTTGGAATAGACTTCGGCCTGGCGGTAGCACTGGTTGTTCTCGATGACGATGTCGTCGAGGAGCTCCATCTCCTCCTGGGTGAACCCGAACCTCGACGCGTTGTGGCGGATCTTCTCGATGAGGGCGCCGTTGGAGTTGACGGCGTTCTGGTAGTAGACGAGGCTCTTCTGCAGGGTGAAGAGGTTGATGAGATATTTGTTCTCCATGGCCTTGTTGATCTTCTGTTCGACGTCGTCGGCGATCGTGTTGATGATCCGGAGGTGCTCCATGAAGTGGAAGATGGCCCGGTAGATGAGGCGGATCATGAGCTCGCGGACGGTCGCGACCTTGGCCAGCTGTTTCCCCTCGAAAAGGGTCGTGTCCTCGGCCGCAACGAGGATGAGGAGGTGGCCGAAATAGAAGACGCCCATTGTCGAGGCCTTGAAGAGCAGCTGGTCGTCGCCGGAATAATTCTTGGGCCTCTTGTAGATGAAGGCAATGTGGTTCGGCTCGCACTCGAGGCGGGCCTGCTCGTCGGGGTCGAGGGCGGAATTGAGGGTGTGCTCGTCGATCTGGCAGGTCTCGACGAGGCGGCGCTTCTCGGCTTCGTCGGGATTGATATAGAGCAGGACGGGGGCTTTTTCATCGGCCGTCTCGACGATCTTGGAATTTTCGATCTGGAAACGTCTGAGCATCGACGGAATCCTTTCTGCGCGTTTGAACTTCCGGAAAACAATTATGCTTCCGCCGGCCGGGAGATGACAAGCGGATCCGTTTTTTCGTCCGCGCCTATTCGAGCTTGACCGTCTTCGTGAGCTTGCCGCCGTGGCGCGATTCGTAGCGGAGCGTGATCTCGCCCTTCCCTTCGACCAGGAACTGGTGTTCGACCTTGCCAAAGCCGGGGACGACCAAAAACTGGAGCTCGGGCTTTTCCTTCTTGTAGGAGACCTGGTCGCGGTAGGGATCGAGGAGAACGCCGCCGGCGACGACCTTGGCCCCTGCGCCGTAAACCTTGAGCATGTCCTTGGGATAGATGTTGACCTTCTGGGCGAGGTAGCTCATCGTCGGCATGGCCTTGGGATTGGCCAGGCGCGTCCGGACCCGGTAAAGATCACCGCCCAGCGCCTT
>Ga0315279_10011892_pt1 | contig 10009 bp, 9 predicted proteins | sample YL17G06_20_MG_FD_203694 | JGI IMG/M metagenome (GOLD analysis project Ga0315279, IMG submission 203694) | Sediment microbial communities from Yellowstone Lake, YNP, Wyoming, USA - YL17G06_20 | ecosystem: Environmental > Aquatic > Freshwater > Lake > Sediment | place: USA: Wyoming | collected...
ATGAGAACCAAGAGCAGTGGTTGGAGATGGATTCTGGGGCGAGGAAGAGCCAGCGTCCGAGACGCGAATGGTCGAGCGCTCCGAATGATCGGAACCCATGTGGATATCACCGAACGCAAGGAAGGAGAGGAGAAGATGCGTGAGTCGGAGCATCGCTACAAGATATTATTCGACAGCACCAATGATGCTATCTTCATCCACGACATGGGTGGCAAGTTCCTAGAAGCAAACCAGGTAGCGTGCGAACGTCTCGGCTATAGCCGAGAAGAACTTTTGCGGATGACACCCCCGGACATCAACTCTCCCGAATACGCCGCCACGGCTGCGCAGCGGGTTGAGGAACTGCGTAAATTCGGCCACAGTCTCTCTGAGATAGCGCAAGTAAGGCGAGATGGCACAATCATACCGACCGAGCTAAGCAGCCGAATCATCGACTACAAAGGAAAGGCCGCGGTGCTCAGCATCGCCCGTGACATCACAGAACGCAAGCAGGTGGAACGATTGAAGGACCAATTTGTTTCGACGGTGAGTCACGAATTGCGTACGCCACTGACGGCCATCCGAGCTTCAATAGGCCTTCTGGCCAGTGGTGTAAGTGGCACGCTGCCTGAGAAAGGTCAGCGCATGCTCGAGATCGCTGTAACCAACACCGACAGGCTAGTACGGCTCATAAACGACATTCTCGACAGCGAAAGATTAGCCTCCGGCAAAACCCCGATGGAGAAGAAACAATGCAGTGCCGCTCAACTTGTTACGCAGGCCGCGGATGTGATGAAACCAATGGCTGAGAAGGCAGGCATCTCCTTGTCCGTCGAAAGCCAAGACGCTGCGCTGTGGGCTGATCCAGACCGAATCGCCCAGGCACTCACGAATCTCATAAGCAACGCCATCAAATTCTCACCCAAAGGCGGAAGGATATGGGTGACCGCTGAACCCAAAGAGAACCAAATGCTTTTCAAAGTCCGAGACGAAGGGCGAGGGATTCCCTCCGACAAGCTCGGATTGCTCTTTGAACGTTTCCAGCAAGTCGATGCCTCCGATGCAAGAGAGAAGGGCGGCACGGGACTTGGCCTGTCCATTTCCAAAAGCATTGTTGAGCAGCACAGCGGCAGGATCTGGGCCGAGAGCACAATCGGCAATGGAAGCACTTTCTTCTTCACACTCCCACTACCTCAAGAAACTCAAGTCCCGGCTCAACCTGAAGCAATGACTGAAGCACAAAGCGCACGTAGGGTCCTGATCATAGAAGATGACCCTGACCTAGCCAACATACTAGCGACAATGTTGCAGCGACACGACATTCAACCTTACCTCGCACTAACGGGCGGAAAGGGCATAACGCTCAGCAAACAAATACACCTCGACATGATTGTACTGGACTTGGGTCTCCCAGACATGGATGGCTCGGCTGTGGTTCAAGCTCTGCGCGAAGACAATACCCTCCGGTTAGTTCCCTTAGTCGTGTACACTGTGAGAGAACTCGACAAGCAGCAACGGGAAGACCTGAGGCTAGGTGAAACACTCTTCTTCACGAAGAGCCGCATTCCACCAGACCAGTTCGAAGAGAAAGTCGTCCAATTCATGAAGCATATTATCGAAAACAGAGGTAGGACCAATGTCAGCTAAGAGAATCCTGATAATAGATGATGAACCGGACATTCGAGAAGTCGCTCAGATGAGCCTCGAGACGGTTTCAGGATGGCAGGTTCTCACCGCCGAATCCGGCGACGAAGGCATCACAAAAGCTAAGCAAGAGAAACCTGACGCAATTCTCCTAGACGCAATGATGCCGAGTGTGGACGGCCCTGAGACATTCCAGAAACTGCAGGCCGACCCATCCACCCAGCAAATCCCCGTGATCATGTTCACAGCGAAAGTGCAAGCGGCCGACAGAATGCGATTTGCAGCCTTGGGTGTAAAGGACGTCATCGAAAAGCCATTCGATCCCATGAAACTGGGAAGCCAAATCGCAGCGATACTGGGTTGGAGTGTGTGACGAAAAAGGTACTTGTTGACTAAAATGTGTCAGTGCGTCTCTGAACTATCATCGTGAGCAGTAGGTCCGTGGGTCAACTGAGAACGCAGGTCAGCAACAAGCTCGGAAAGAACCAAGACCTGCCCGGGAGTAAGGGTGTCTCCAGGCTGAAGAAGTGCCTCTATCTCACTTGCTATCTTTGAGCCTTCTGGAAGGCCGATAGAGCCCAGAACACCTGCGAGCTTGTGTGCTGCTGATTCTGCCTTGCCTCGGACCTCATCATCCAAGGCGGTTGATGAGGCGGCTGTGCGTGCCTCTTCGATCACGCTCAGGCGTTCCATGCAGAGCGACCTGTAACGGTCCCAGAGTTTCAGGATTCTCTGCGTTAGTTCGTTTTCCTTGTCTTCTGACGGAGTGGACTTTTCCATCTACAGGTTCCAGCCGAGTATCTGCTGGTCGTCTCGCATTATCTATGCTCCACGTGTCATACATGCTTTGTGCCGAGACTCTGATTTGTGCGTCCCCCAAACGGAAATTGCAGGGGGTTCGAGTGAGGGGGTGTCTGGAAGGCCTCTCTGCTCAATCAGCAATCAACTGATTCACAGCTACGCGGCATTCTTCAGCTTCTGTAACCTAGTGTGAATCCAGTCTGCAACTTCGTCCTCGCTCATCGCTTCAGCCGCGTACTGTTCTCTCAGTTTCTCCTCTACAATCTTCAGCAGCTCCTTCTCATTAATCGGCTTCAACAGGTATGCGTCTGCGCCAAAGTTTAGTGAGTCCATTGCGTTTTTCAGAGTACCGTGAGCTGTGATCATGACCTTCATCGTTCTGGGTGCGATGCTGTGCATCTTCTTCAAGAGTTCTGTGCCTTCCATATCAGGGAGCTTGATGTCCAGCAAGGTGAGGTTGAAGGTTCTGGTCGTCGATTTCTCCATGGCTTCTTTCGCCGTCTCGGCTGTTTCAACCGCGTAGCCCTTGGACTCCAAGACATCTCTAAGAGTTTCTCGGATGATCACATCATCGTCCACGATTAGGATGGCTCTTTGCTCCACGCTGGGAACGCCCCAGACACCGAAGGTCAGTGCCTCTTTTCTTGCTTTCCATCCGCAATGCCGAGTAGGAGACGCGCACTCGCGTCGGACTTCGCCTCATAGGCTGCAATAACAGCATTCTTCAGATCTTCTGAAGCGAGTTGATGACTTCGTCGAGCGGAGCAGTTGCAAGGCATGAGACTGAGTCACCACCGCCATAGAACACGTACAGAACATCATCTTGGATCATCGCCGCTTCAGGGAACACGACGCGACGGACGAACCCGCTCATTTCGTAGAACTCCTTTGGTTCGAGGATTGGATTCTTCGATTTCGCGATGATTCTCGCCGGCTTCTCAAGATCTGCTAGGGCCGCTCCTGCTCTGTAGACGAGACTGTTATCGACGCCGTGATAGATGATCAACCATCCGTCAGGGGTCTTGATTGGTGGGGGGCCTGCGCCCAGCTTCTTCTCTTCCCACCATTCTGTTGGTTTCATCAAAGCATGTACGTTGGGATCAGAAAGGTGCTGTAGACTATACTGCGTCCAATACTCAATTCGGAGCTGAGGATCGGACATTCTTTCGAATTTGGAGTGATCAATGAAGGCGATTTGCATTGAGGGCTCGATCCTATGGAGCAGAACGATCTTCCCATCGATCACTTCAGGGAATAGTACGGCGTCTTTGTCATCCAGATCGGGGCCTATGACACCGATCTTCTTGAATGTCTTGAGATCACTGCTTGACGCTAGGGCAATCCTCGGGCCTCTCCTAGAATATGCCGTGTACGTCATGTAGTAGGTATCGTCGATCTTGGTTACCCTTGGATCCTCGCATCCATGCTCTTCCCACTCGTACTCTGGTGCCATGATGGGCTGGTCTGGCCTCTCAATCATTCGCAGGTCTGAGCTTATCGTGCAGTATCCAATGGATGACGTGTTTTGTGCGCTGAACGCTCTGTAGAATATGTGGAAGATCCCATTCTCAAGGACTCCTCCAGGGTTCAAGGTTCCCTTCTCTTCCCAGCCTAGTCCCGGTCGCGGAGTTATCAGGGGGTTCAATGGGTGCCGCTCAAGCGTTATGTGCTTCATTTCGTCTCGGTGCGCGTGCGTTTCGCCTTCGATTGTTCGGATTCCGAGGTCTTTCAGTGTGTTGTAGTGCCCTACCTCGTCATTCCTGAGTGATTCCATGATTGTCTTTAGAACCGATGTTTTCTGTATCCAAACATTTTCGAGGATTCTGTTCGCCCTGTCGATGGCATCCTTCTCAGCATTGACGTGGCGCTGTAGGCGCTCGACGAGTTCCCTTTTCTCCGGCGGCAGCCAATCCTGTCCTTCCAGCACCTCAATGACTGCTTGACATATCTCGATGTGCTTTCTGGAATCCAGACGCAGAGTGTGCAGCAGGTGCATTACGGGGCTGCTCTTGATGTCCCGCACTGTCTCCTCATATAGTCCGACTTTCTCCCCTTCTGATGCGATGTGCTTGCGTAGAAGGCTAATGACTTCCTTCTTGTCCTTGTCTTCCCCGATCTCGGGTCTTGCAGCCGTAGACCACACCACATACTACGTCGTCAAGGGGCTAGATTCTAAGGTTAGTTGTCCGTCGCTTTTCGTGGGCCTTATGCCCGGTGATGCGCGCTTTTAGTCTCCACACAGATTCTGCATCAAAGACACACTGGTTCAGTGGGAAGATTGGAGTTATTCTTGGACCGGAGAGCTTCAGTTTAGTGTCTTGCGCAAACCCTGGGGCGGTCTGGAGATACGATGACAGATTGGGTGAGGCGAGGTCAGGATGTGCGGCGATCAAGCATTCATCGCGATGCTGTTCAACGACGGAGATCTTCCCAATTGCGTGGCACACTTCGGTTCTCTGGCGCCTGCAAGTTGCCGTTTGACTTCGGTCAAGAGCGCCGAGGCGGTGAAGGGCTTCATGAAGTGCGCGTCAGCTCCAGCCTCCTTGGTCAGGGTCCTGTCAACTTCGCGACCGAGAACAGTGGACATGACTACTGGAATGTGCTTCGTCTTAGCTTGGCTTTTCAGGATCTTGCAGACCTCTAGACCACTCTTCCCCGGCATCATCAAATCCAACAGAATCAGGTCGGGCAGTTCATTGTCCGCCTTCAGGAGAGCCTCATCTCCATCAGATGCTGTAGTTACGCTAAACCCTTCCTCTTCCAGAATTGTCCGTATCAGATCTCGAAGTATGAATTCATCATCCACGACCATGATCTTGTGCAACCCACTGTCTCACTCCTTTCTCTTCGTCCTTAAGGCAAGACATAGTCACCTGCGCGATTAGAGAAAAGTGTCACCCAACTTGACGAAATACAGTCACAGCATGCTATTGTCAAGTACCGAGACTACTCAACTAGTGAATCATCTTGACCATTGCCGACATCTCTCACGACGAAAGACAGGATCGCCTTTACAACGGTAAGCTCTTGTTTGGAAGAGAAGCAAACGATCGCTCGCCAGCTCCCTCTTTGAGGTTCCCTACCTCAAAGCCTCTGCAGATTCTAGATTTGCTCCTTCAGAATGGGCACAGGAAGACCGTGTATAGTGTGTCTTTTGGACAGGCCGAGTTGGCAAAGGGGTTGCAGATCACCCGTCAGGCACTCAACCTTCATTTCAAGAGACTCCGAGAGTCCGGACTTGTTCAAGTCGGCCGTGGCTTCATAAATGTAACCGAAGAAGGCTTGGAAGCAATCGGATATCGAAAAGATCCAGTCATTGTGACTGTCAAGATCTTACCTCAGAAACGATCGGAGGCAATTCGGAAGATCAACGAGCTACCTGCCACTGAAATCTTTACAGTTGCCGGTGACGTGGATGTTGTACTGATAGTCGAACAAGACAGACTCGATCATATCCTTGAGGCTTTGTCCCATATCGATGGCGTGGCTGAGACAAAATCGCTTGTCTCGATTGCATGCCATAGGGGCGCGGCGCCGCTCGGAGAGAGGGGTGAATGAACTTGCAAGTCGCCACGACAGTCACTAAGCGCTGGCTAGTTGAGAAGCTGAGGAACTACTGCAACGAAGATCTGAGTTTTCTAGACAACCCCAAAGTGAACGAACAGAACCTCATATTCGCCCTGCAGGCACGTAGAATCAACGTGAAAGAAGGCTTCTTTGCCGAACTCGCCAACGAGCTGGGCGTTCCATTCATTCAGGACGGTGACCTGGAAGAGAATTCTGAACTGGCGGCAACTCTCCCCTACAAAGTGTTGCTCGAGAATCTGGCTTTGCCGCTGGACCTGTCAGACGGGAGAATAAAGATCGCTACCGCCAATCCACTGAACGAAGGATTCCTCACGATGTTGGAGGAACTGCTTCACGCGAAAGTGGAACTGTGCGTCACTTCAATTGACGCTATTGAACACGCTGCTGGGAAAGGATACCGCGAAATCCACAAGCACAGGGCGCTACGTGACCTTCGCTACCGTAATCCAGACGAATCCGCTTACCGCGTCCTCTATCCATGGCAGCGACGACTGATCATCGGACTTGCACTGTTCCTTGGCGTACTCTTTGTCGTGAATTACCCGATCTCATTCATCGTGGTATTCGCCACCATAAACGTACTCTACTTCGGTGTTAGCCCCATCAAGTTCTACATCTCATTTAGAGGATTCAGAGGTTCCAGAAGATCGGTACGCGTATCCGACAAGGACTTGAAAGAACTGATTGAGGAGGATCTTCCGGTCTACACGATTTTGATCCCTATCTATCATGAAGCAAGGATTCTATCACACATAATTGAGAACGTGTACAAAATCGACTACCCACACGAGAAGCTGGATGTCAAGATTCTGATGGAAGAGAATGATACGGAGACAATCGATGAGGCGAAGAGACTTGGGCTATTCGGTAAGCCGGAAACCGTGATCGCCCCCATCATCCCAGTCAAGCAGGGGACGAAATCGATTCATGCGAATAAACTGGAACCCTTCATGAGGGTGTTAGATGGAAATGCGAACAAAATAGGTATGCTCGAAGGCGTCAAGGGAACCACCGGAGGCAACTCTGGATTAGTCTTGACAGTGAAGTGCAACGGCGGCGAGACGATGGAGATCCCAGAGAGCTTTGTTGATTCAGCTAACGATGTAGTTCTGTTGAAGGGTAGCCTCGATGAGCTTATGACACAATACTTGGAGTCGCTGAGAGTGTTCGATGCAGTTGTCGTCCCTGACGCTGAGATCAAGACCAAGCCGAGGGCATGCAATTATGGGTTGCAAAGGGCGAAGGGGAAGTACTGTGTCATATACGATGCCGAGGATGACCCTGACCCTGACCAGTTGAAGAAAGCTGCCATCGCGTTTTCCCGCGCCGGAGAAGACGTTGTCTGCCTTCAGTCTCGGCTGAATTTCTACAATTCGAAAGAGAATCTGCTCACAAGGTGGTTCTCCTTGGAATACTCATTCTGGTATGATTACTACCTGGACGGGTTAGATCAGGTGGGTGCGCCCCTTCCCCTAGGCGGCACTAGCAACCACTTCAGAACCAAGCAACTACGTGAACTCGGAGGCTGGGATCCATACAATGTCACTGAGGATGCTGATCTTGGTGTTAGAATCTCCAGAAATAGATTGAAGACGGCCATGCTCAATTCGTACACGTACGAGGAGGCAAACAACAAGCTCGGGAACTGGATCAAGCAGAGATCCAGGTGGAACAAAGGATACGTACAGACCTACCTGGTTCATATGAGGCATCCGCGAAAACTGCTTCGGGAAATGGGGTGGAAACAGTTCTTCTACTTCCAGCTGACGTTCGGCGGAAACATATTCCTCCCCTTGGTTAATCCGCTATTGTGGGCTGTCACGGCACTGACTCTACTGAGTCCAGGCATGTTCGACTTCCTATTCTTCTACCCAATAGTTTACATCTGCATTTTCAATCTCATCATCGGGAACGGCGTCTTCATTCTCCTACACATGGGCCCATATGTCATAAAGAAGAACTACACATCAATTCCCTTCGCATTCATCATTCCACTCTACTGGGTGCTGATAAGTATCGGAGACTGGAGAGGCGTAATACAACTGGTCACAAAGCCGTTCTACTGGGAGAAAACGCAACACGGCCTGTCGCACCTGCATGGCAAGATCCAAGCATGAAGTGAGAACGCTAGGATCGACCAATGAAGGTGTCCTGCTCTGGCGTATTCAGAGTGTTGTCCTTGCCCGTTCTGTCGTAGCAACTCCCCCTGGGATGTCGTGGAAAGGCCTCAGCAGTTTCTTATGCCGGTCTGGCTTGCCTGATTGTAAGGAGAGCTGGGTTATGTCGGAGAAGGAGTATGATGTTCGGGTAGAGGGGAACCTTGAGATAATCAAGGGGTTGCTTGAGCAAGGGTACGAATACGTCTGCGACTTCCAGGATGGCCCAATTGTTCTCAAAATGTTCAGGAGGAGCGTTGGCGTTCGTGAGAAGGCCCTTCATGGTGAGGGCGCAGTTCCGAGTAAGATGAAGTCGAGACGGTAATCGAGCCACCAAAGCTGCCCCCGGATAGACATATGATCTCAAGAGATGCATACAGTTGAATGCCAAAGCCATCGGAAGGAAGGTACAGGAAACCATAGCTGGTGTCCTGTCACGTCCCCGGGTCCCTTGGAAAGCACACACACAGGCACCTTGGTGCGCACACACACAAAACTGCTCCAAACGACGACGAAAAGCGACCCTCCTATGACGGTTCAGATCTCGACATTAGATCCCGCTTGGTCCCCTCACACGCTCCGCCCGTGCAACCGGAGTCATGGCGCTCGTAACCGTCTTTCTTCCCCACATTCCAGCATCTCTCCTCTCCTAACGATTTCCAAGCATTTGTTGCAGGAGATGCACTTGGCGGGCTTCTCATCTCCACTTCTCCAGCGGCCGACCAACCTCGGCTCCCGAATAAGGGGACGACACATTGATACTATGTCAGCTTCACCGTTCTCGATGATGCCTCTTGTCATCTGAAGGCTGCGAATTCCGCCGACTAGGATTACTGGTACCATCACAGCACGCTTCACCGAGGCCGCTCTCTCCCGGAAATAGGCCCGATCGGCTTCGCCTTCCTTGATCATCGGGGCAGCATCGCCGACACCTACGCTGACCTCTATCGCATCGATTCCCGCGGCCACCAGCTCGCGGGCCGTTTCCAAGCCTTCAGTCAGGGGGAGTCCGCCCTCTCGGTCATCCGAAACCCCGAATTTGATCATCAGTGGGAAATCTCGTCCTACGGCTTTTCGGATCCGACGTACAACCTCTAGGTGGAAGCGCCTTCTGTTTTCCGCACTACCTCCCCACATGTCGATGCGGCGATTGTAAAGCGGCGAAAGGAATTGGCTCATTAGGTAGCCATGAGCTCCATGCAGCTGGATGGCATCGAAACCTGCTTCAACCACCCGCTGCGCTGCGGAGGCAAAATCGGCGATAGCAGCCTCAATGTCTTCGTTCGTCATCTCACGATGAGGCCGAGTGATGCTTTCCATCTCAGAGACTGCCAGAGGTGTCATGCCCCTCCAGCGCAAGTAGCCAGAGTTGAGGCCCGCGTGGACTAACTGCACCGCGATATTTGCACCACCTTCGTGAGCCACTTCTGCTATGCGCCGCAGTCCAGGGATCATGGCGTCAGTGTGAGCGCCATACTGTCCTCGGACCGCCTGACCTAGAGCCTATCCGAAAAGCTCGGCTGCGCGATATGTGATCCATGCGCATGCGATGTGTAGCATGGCAAGATAGTTTTCCGCCTTCTTCTCCCATCGGATCAGCAGTCGTCTGAACCTGTTCAGCCATGAATGAGTTCTCTCGACGACCCAGTGTCTTGCTCTGTAGCCTGGAATCTTCTTCCTCTTCTTTGCTTCTCCTCTGGAAGGAATGTGAATTGTGTATCCCCAATCCTGAAGGAGTTCGCGGACTTCAGGGTAATCGTAGCCTTTGTCCATGCACATGTTCTGTGGCGATTTGCGTGTCGGTTCAGGTTTCTCCGCTACGATGCTTTCCAATGTTGGCT
>Ga0315279_10011893_pt1 | contig 10009 bp, 10 predicted proteins | sample YL17G06_20_MG_FD_203694 | JGI IMG/M metagenome (GOLD analysis project Ga0315279, IMG submission 203694) | Sediment microbial communities from Yellowstone Lake, YNP, Wyoming, USA - YL17G06_20 | ecosystem: Environmental > Aquatic > Freshwater > Lake > Sediment | place: USA: Wyoming | collected...
CACCACCGGCGCGGCGCCGGCATCCACCGCGAATCGCCATTGGAGATAATCCCGGGGGGCGGTCAGATGGATCAAGGCCAGCGGCTTGGGGTCCTTCCAGCCGTCGAGCTTGACCACGTCCGCCGTGCCGCCCTTGGCGAGTTTGAGCAGGTAGACCGCGCCGCTCCTCGGGTCGGCGGCCACGAATTCCGCGTTATTCGCCGGGAAGGAGCTGACGAACTTTCCATCGGCCTCGGAAACGACCACCACGCGCTTGTTGGCTGAATCGCAAATGAGCAGGCGGCCATGGCCGTCAGCGGCCATCCCATGGGCGATGCCGCCCAGATGAGCTTCGTCGCTGCCAGTCTTGTCCGGGTCACCGAAAAACGGCTCAGCGGGCGAGCGGTCGGGCAACGTCACCCGGTAGACCGCGCTCCAGGGGCGGGTCTTCTCGCTCGAATAGCTGCGCTTGGGAGCGATACCACTCAGGTAGGCGTACTTGCCGTCTCCCGACACTGCCAAGTACTGGCGGTGATCCACCGTGTGAAAACTGGCCTCCGGCACCTTGGGCAGCAGCTTGGGCCCAAGGAAGGACGGCGGGGCCTTGGCGCCGGTCACGTCCACCAGTCCGATCCGGGCGTCGGGGTGCAGCACCAGGAACTTCCCGTCCGGGGTCATGGCCGCCTGATCGCTCGACCAAAACGCCGTGTTCTGCCGCTGGGGTATGTTGACAACCATCGGCACGGTCCGGCCGCCGACCTCGACCGGCACACCGCCCAGGGCCTCGATCTGCTCTCGGGCGGCGATGGAAGGCGGGGGGATGAGCGTCCGCTGGAACGTGCCGTCGCGGTTAAGGGCCACCAGTCGTTGTGCGCTCCAGTTGGGCACCCCCGCCCCGGCCCCGGCCACGACGTACAGCGTGCCGTCGCCGACGGTGGCCAGGCCCAGGACGTTGCCGATGCTCATCGGGTCGGCGATGACCACCTTGTCATACCGGGCACCCAGGCCCAGAGCCACGCGGACCTTGAACGGGCCGGGGCCGGCGGGCTTCCCGTAGTCGGCCTTGCCGTCCCACTCCATACTTTGGACCACACCGGGCTTGAGTGGCGCCGGAGGGTTCTTGCCCAAGACGCCCGCCACGAGGTGGCGAACCACCGTGCCGCCGGCGTCCTCGATGAAAATGGAAACGTCGGTTTCGCGGTCCACGGCGAACTCGATCTTGACCTTGTCGCCGGCCTGGTTTGCCGTCGGCCTCTTGGCAAAGGCCGGCGGAGCCGCAGTTTCCCCGGCCAGGGCCGTGCCCACAATCAGTCCGCAACAGGACAGGAGCATTGACAAGGATCGCATGGTTCGTCCTCCAGTTCCTCTTGTTTCCATGGGTTACCGACTCACCTTTGCCGCGGCCCGGCCGTCCGGTTCGTCCTGCGAGTAGTTCATGGCACCGCGCACGAACATCCCGCGCAGCACGGACACGTAGGCAGCGCTGTCGTTCACGCGGCGATCACCACCCCAGACGATCGGCGTGTAGTCGTACCAGGATAGCTCATAGGGCGAGATCACTTCCGGCGGGTGTTCCCAGACGCCCAAGCCCAGCCGGTCCGGCGGCACCGTCACCCGGCTGCGCTGTTCGTCGAATCGCGCGCCGATCCGAGGCCATACCGGCGCCGCGTCTTCTCCGGCGGGAAGTGATTCGCAGAAAAGGAGAAGTACCGACAGCGATCGAATGCCAGTACCCATGTTGGTTGCCCTTGCTGTAATTGTTCACCGGACACTATCCGCAAGTCTGTCTTTGGCCAGTCAGGATATACCACGCCACGCAGGCTAACCCGGATTATTCGTACCGCGGGCGTCTCGCCCGCATCGTGCAGGCGGGACGCCTGCGGTACGTGAATAATGCAGGTTAGCCCAGGCACTTCTTCATCAACTCGAGATAGCGGGCGCAGATAGCTTTCATGTCGGCGCCCTTAGGCGCGTCCTGCTCGAGGGACAGGAACCCGCGGAAGCCAATCTGCTTGACGGCGTCGGCGATGCCCTGGAGATCCATCACGCCGTCACCCACGGGCACGAAGCTGCGCATCAAGCCGTCAATGTCTCGGATATGAAGATTCATCAGGCGGCGGCCAACCTTGTAAACGGCCACCGGCGGGTACTCGCGCTGCAGTTGCGTCCAACCGGCATCCAGGTTGTAACCAAGATCGGGATCATTCACGGCGTCGGTAAGGCGCAGAAAGGCGTTGGCATCCTCGATGAGACAGTGCGTGTGATGCTCAATGGTGAACTTGAGGCCGGCAGCTTTGGCGCGCGCGACCAGCGCGCGTACGGTGTTGACCCATTCCCGCCAGACATCGTCAAACTGGAAGCCGGGCGCAATGTTGATGCGATATTTCTGGCCTTCGCCGGGCTTGGCGATCTCGTAGTAGCGCGGGATATAGCCCTGGCCCTTGCCCAACTCGCGCGCCCAAGGCGCCACGATGTTGACGATGGGCGCGCCGAGTTTCGCGCCGAGGCGGCAGCCGGTCTCGAAGTAGTCGAGGCTTTCCCGCCGCTCGTCGGCCTTGAGGCTGGAGAGGCCCGCGACGACCGGCTGGAAGAGCACGAACTGCGACACCACGAGTTTGTTGCGCTCGAGCTGCTGTTTGAGCTGGTCGAGCTTGGCGTCGGTCCAATAGTTCTTGATGTCATCGCGGGCGCAGACAATAAGTTCGACGCCCTCGAAGCCGAGTTGGCCGATGATGTCAATCGCCTGCTCCGGGTTCGCGCCGGGGCTGAGGGGATGGAAGTTCCAGCTAAGGCATCCAATGCGCGGACGGGCAGGCTTCGCCGGCGGTTCCTCGGCAGCGCGGCTCAGATGGGGAATGGCGCCGGCGGCGAGGCCGGCCGCGGCCGCGACAGTGCCGGTGAGGAATTCCCGCCGGCCGCGCGCGTGGCCTTTCTGGAAAGCTGAGCCGGAGGATGGGGCAGAGTTGTGTTTTTTCATGGCATCCATGCTGAACAGGATGGCGAGATTGTCAATGCCTGAAAGCCGCCATTTCCCCATCAGGCGTTGGCTTTTGCCTCACAAACTCCACCCCTCGCGGTATTCGTAACGCAAGGCCCTATCGGCATCGGGATTGTTGACGATCTTGCAGGCCAGCGGGTCGAACTCAAGGATGCCCTCGAACTGTGTGGCGACGTTGCCCAGCATGTTGAACTCGGTGAACGGGCCGGCGTAATCGTAATTGGCCCACGCGGGCTTGCCGCCTTTGCAGGCCTCCAGCCAGTCCTGCTCGTGGCCGTGAGACTGCTCGAGCTTCCCGGGTTTCTCGCGCTGCACGTCCTTGAACTTTTCCTCGGGCAGCAAGATGAACGTGGCGTTGTGAGCGGTAGCGTAGAGCTTGCCTTCGGTGCCGACGATCAACGTCCCGGCCGAGTCCTTCCCTTGCTTCTCGCCGGCGTCGCCCCAGTCGAGCTGGCGTCCCATGGTGTCCTCGATCTGCTTGCGCATGCGCGAGCGGCCGCCGCCGTTGAGCCAACCGAGTACGATGGACGGCAGTTCGCCCCGCGCGGGCAACTCCCACAGGACGTGTTCCCAGTTCGAGAAGCCCACCTTGTTGATGGCATCCACCTTGGCCTGGACTTTGATGATGGGCTTCGTGGCCGGGTCGGCGTACCACAGCGACTCCGCCTTCAGGGCGCGGAACGCAAGGTTCGCGGTGTGAGTGGCCCAGTTGCCAAGCTGCGCCGTGCCGAAATCGCGCCAGAGTTGCCAGGCCATCCACTTGATATGGAACAGCCGGGCGCGCGCCGGTCCGAGCCAGAGGCCCCAATCGAGATATGGCGGCTTCTCCTGCTCGCCCTCTGGTTTGGTCTTCCAGCCCTGGCCGCCCTGGTCGTTCCAGGTGAAGACGGTTTTGATGCGGCCCAGCGCGCCGCTCTGGATCAGTTCGAGCGCGCGGCGGTACGGGCCGGAGGCGGTGCCTTGGTTGCCCATCGAAGTGGCGACCTTCTTCTGCCTGGCGAGCTCGCGCAAGACGCGGGATTCCTGCACCAGGCGCGCCAGCGGCTTCTCCGTGTAGACGTGTTTGCCGGCGCGGATGGCCGCCGCTGAGATCACGGCGTGGCTGTGGTCGGGCGTCGCAACGAACACGCCGTCAATCTCCTTGGCCTTGTCGTAAAGCATCTTGCGAAAGTCCTTGAACTTCGGAACATCGGGGAACTTGCGGTACATTTCAGCGGCGCGCGACTCGTTCACGTCGCACATGGCCACGATATTGGCGCGCTCGCAGAAAGTGAGGAGCAGTTCCCGGCCGTACCCGCCGCAGCCGACTGCGGCGAGGTTGAGCTTCTCGTTGGCGGCGTAGGTGCGCGCCGACCGGCTGTTGGCCAGCACGATCACTCCAGCGCCCAGCGCGGCGCGGCCCAGGAAAGCACGGCGCGTAATCCTGCGTTTCATGGCTCGTCCCTTCTGCCCCACTATTGGTCCGCGCGTAGCTAATGCGCCAGGATTGGTGGGGCGGGCGTCCTCGCCCGCCTTGGCCTCGGCGGGCGAGGACGCCCGCCCCACTGTCTCGTTGGCATTGCGCGGACCAATAGTTGTTATTCCTTACACGGGCGTCTTACCCGTGGCGGGTCATGCGTATCCGAACTCCCAGCCCTTGCGCGGTTCACGTTGCAGCAGGGCGCTGGCCTTGTCGCTGTTGGTGAACTTGCCTGTGCGGAAGTCGTACGACAGTTTTTCGCGCACCCGCGTGGCGATGTTGCCGATGAGCATGATCTCCGTGAGCCGGGCCGTGTAGTCGAAATCGGCCGACGAATGGCCGCCGGTGCGGATCGCGTTGAGGAAGTCCGATTCGTGGCTGCCCTTCACGCGCGGCAGCACGGTCTTGGGCTTGCCGACTTCCTTCATGAGCGCTTCGGGGAAGAGCCGCGCGCTGTTCATCCACCAGCCCGAGACCGCCGTGCCTTTGGTGCCGTAGTACGCGCTGGGCTCCTTCGAGACCGCCGCAATGCGCTCCGGATCGATCGTCTTCGGCATCGGCTTGGCGTTGTAGTCGTTGTAGATCCCCGAACTCCAGCGCATCACGCACGGGACCATCTCGCCGCGCTTGGGGAACGACCACGACACGCGGACCTCATGCGCCCAGTTGGTCGCGCTGGTCTCCTCGCCTTCGCACTCGACTTCGCACGTGGCGGCCTCGTAGAGCTTCAATGCCCAGACGGCCCCGTCGGCGTTGTGGCAGAACCAGTCGCCCAGCAGGCCCGTGCCGTAGTCAAGCCATCCCCGCCACTTGGCCGGATGGATGCCGCTGCGGAACTCCCGCTCCTTGACGATGCCCTGCCAGAGATTCCAGTCGAGGCCCGCGGGCGGCTGTGCCGGCTGGCCGGCGTTGCGGGAGCCGATATCCATCTCGTTGTAGGGCGGACGCACGTGGGCCTCGGTCACGTCGCCGAGCGAGCCTTGCCAGATCCACTCGCACAGCAGCCGGACGTGTTCGCCGGAGTGGCCCTGGTTGCCCATCTGCGTGGCTACCTTCTTTGCCTTGGCCAACTCGCGGAGCTTGCGGACTTCGCAAACATCATGGCAAAGCGGCTTCTCGCAGTAGACGGCCAGTCCTGCTTCGAGCGCGCGGACGCTCGCCGGGAAGTGATGGTGATCGGGCGTGGCCACCCAGACGGCGTCGAACTGCTTCTGCTCGTCGAAGAGCTTCCGATAGTCGCTGTAGAGTTTGGCGTCCGGGAAGCCGCTCTTGATCTTCTTGACCGATCCGGCGGCGTGGTTGAGATCGACGTCAGCCGCGGCGACGATCTGTTCACCCGAGGCCACATCGACGCCCTTGCCGCCCATGCCGCCGATGCCGACAAGCGCGAAGCGTATCTTGTTATTGGCCGCGTATGTTCGGGCCGTGGGTGCGGAGCAGATCAGAACCGAGGCCGCCGCCGCCGCACCGGCTTGGAGGAATTTCCGACGAGTGATTCGGTTGCTCATGTTGGCCTGTGACTCCCATTGGATGCCCCTGGTGACTGGAAACGCCCAATTATAGGCGGCTGACAAGCTGGCGATCAAGCGCCAATTGCCGGCGCGATTATCAATATCACTATGCGCGAGAACCGGCAACGCACTATCTGGCCGTGGCGTCAAACACCAGCACCTCGAACGCCTCCAGCGTGAACGTGTGCGGCTTGCCGCAGTCCAGCGTCAGTTCGCTGATGCGCTGATCTTTGTACGGACTCTTGAGCGCGTAGCGGCGCGCCGCATCTTCGGGGAGTTCGAAGACCTGGCCGATGTCGACGGCGATCTCGCGCGGAGCATCGGCCGGGTTGCGCAGCTTTTCGGATGCCTTGGGCGGGCGGCCACGCCGCCCAGCCGTACGCCTGCGCCGCGCCGGGATCGCCGCCGAGCCAGTGTACATCTACCAGCGTGGCGGCCCTGGGGCGCGACCATGCGGCGGCTTCGGCCTCATGCAAGCCTTCACCAGCGCCATTGCCAGCGGCGACCGCAGGAAGATTCTGAGCGGCCCGCAGGAAACGCTGGCATCACACCTCATGGTCTTCGCGGCCGAACGCTCGCGGCGCGAAGGGCACGTGGTGGAGATGCAATACTGAGTACGTTATGGGCGACGCCGATATCTCTCCCCTTCGCGAGTTTCTCGAAGGGATCCCAACAGGAAAGGTTGAGAACGCCACCGTTCTTAACCGGTTAGTGCAGATTCTGGCGTCTTGTTGGGACGACCTCGATGGTAGCGAGAGAAAGCAAGATGAAGTTCTGGAAGCTTGATAGAATGGAGAATGTTCATTGGGATCCGCCACGCCTGCTGTTCACGATTGAACGGCATGGGGCGACGGTAAACGCCAAGTCCAAGAGCTGAGAGCCAAGAGCCGCATGGCAACAGCCACTGACCGCCGCAGTACGGCGGGCCACCTTCCCCAATAAGACTACGCACTCGGCAAGACCATTCAGGCCGGTCTGGTGTTGACGGAATTGATCGCCCGGCGTATCGCTCACCGCATCCTGATTGTCGCACCGGCCGGGCCGCTGCTGGAACAGTGGCAGATGGAAATGACCGAGCGTTTCGGGCTGCGGCTGCAGGTGCTCGACCGCGCCAAGCTTGAGGAGATTCGCCGCAGTACGGAGTTGGGATCGAACCCATTCGATCACATTCCGCTTGGCCTGGTCTCGATGGACTTTCTGAAACAGGAACGCATTCTCGACCAGCTTGATCGCTCCACCTACGACGTGATCGTGATGGACGAGGCCCACCACTACATGGACTTGGGCGCGGCGGGGGAACGCGAGGACTCATTGCGGCGGCGCATGGCCGAAACCCTGGCGCGCCGCTGTGATGCGCTTCTGCTTCTGACCGCCACGCCCCACGACGGCAATGATCGCTCGTTTGCGTCGCTCTGTGAACTGCTCGACCCATCCCTGGTTGATGGCCGAGGCGTTCTGCGGGGCGACCGGTACATGCCGTATGTCGTGCGGCGTTTGAAAGCGCACGTCAAAGATCCGGTCACGAAACTGCCCATGTTCAAGGACCGGATTGTCCACCCAGGCCCGGTCACGGCGACCAAGAGCAACCATCCTGCGTTCATCGAAATCCAGCGTTCGTTGCTGGACCTGATCGCCTGCTCAAAGGCATTATGGACGAGGACGCCAAGTTATTCCAGGATGAAGGTCCGGCCTTCAACCCGATGAGCGAAGACGAGAACGACGGCGCGGACCCAGCCACGCGGGAACTGCTGGAGGAGCTGGATCGCAGTCTAAAGAGTTTTGAAAAGGCCACCAAGAGTCACTCCTGGCTGGCTGAAACAGGTCTGAACGCCGACGAGCGCCTGATGAACGAAGCCGCGCAGGCTCGTGAGCGCGGGACAAAGGGAAACTGCGTGGACTTGGCGCAGTTCGTGGTGGATGCCGTGTGCCTGGACGGTGGCGACCTGAAGGAACTCCTTACCGACGATTACTTCACGCTTTCGCTTCCGCCCGCGTGGTGCGCCAGCATGGACGATCTGCCTGGGTTTGATCTGCCCGCCCGGCAGATACGCCTGACGACGAAGATGGAAATCACCGAGGACGGAAGGGAGCGCTCGGTCGGTTACATTGGGCGGGCGCACCCGCTGGTGCGGCGCGCTCTGGATCGCGTGCGCAACCTCTCATATGGCACCAGCGCGCAGCAAAGCCTGGACCCGCGGGCCAGTGCCGTCAAAGCTGACGTTCCCGAGCCCACCGTCCTCTACACCTACTTGGGCCGCGTTTCCAGCGGCGCCGGTCGGGAATTAGAGCGCGTGATTGCCGTCCGCGTAACGGCGTCCGGCAAGGCACAGGTTCACCTGTCGCCCGACGAATGGTCCAAGCTGATTGATCCGAAGAACGCCATCCGCACGCAGGATGTCTGGGAGAGGTATTTCGCCAAGAGATTTGAGAAGCTCGAAGGCGATGTGCAGCAACAGGCGGAGGGGGCTTTCCAGAAAATCGCAGATGCATTTTACCGTCAGCGACAGGCTGAACTCGAATTCGAACAACTACGCCAGCGGGATTGGCTGAAGCAGCGCGCCGATGAGATCGCGGTGCTGGAAAAATCTCAGACAGAAACCCCTACGCTGTTTGACGCAAGGCCGCACCGGCCTCCGGTCCCCCGCGGCCCGAGTGGTGGAGCAAGACCGACCCGCAGGAACGCCTGGCCGCATTTGCCCTGGACCGCACCCAGTCGCCAGCCAAACGCAGCGAAGCCGAGGGCGTGATGCAATTGTACAAAAAGCGCATGGCGGAACTGACAGCACGGCTGGCGTTGGAAAAGCCGACCATTCTGCCACTGGGCCTGTTGATGCTGGTGCCCGAGAAGCTGGCGGAGAAGGAAGGCGGCCATGGCGCTTGATGTCTTGCGCGAGTGCCAGATCACTGGACCAGCGCTGCCTGAGCCGTTCGTGCGCTTCGAGTTGGAGAAGGAACTCAGCAAGGCCAAGCTGCTGCCCCACGCCGAAGACCTAAAGCCGAGATGGGAAGTTTACCGCCGCAAACTGCGGGAGCTGGCCTTAGCTGCTTCAACTCCTCGGCCTTTTGCAGTTCGCGTTTTCGGCGCTCCGTGGCCTCAACGTGCTCTCGGCCCAGGCCACGCCCACGATTACCTGGGACAATCCTGCCGATATCGTTTACGGCACGGCTCTCGGCGCCACACAGTTGAATGCGACGGCCGATGTTGCAGGGACGATGACTTACACGCCACCGGCGGGCACGGTGTTGAACGCCGGCCTCGCGCAGAACCTGCACGTGGACTTCGTGCCCGATGATACAGTGAATTACACCAACGCCAACAAGGACGTGGCGATCAACGTGCTCCAGGCGATGCCTGTGATTACCTGGGACAATCCTGCCGACATCGTTTACGGCACCGCCCTGGACAATACACAGTTGAACGCGGCCGCCGATGTTCCAGGGACGATGACTTACACGCCGGCAGCAGGCACAGTCTTGAACGCCGGCAACGGCCAGGCGCTGCACGTGGACTTCGTGCCCGAGGATACGGTGAATTATGCCAACGCCAGCAAGGATGTGACGATCAACGTGGCCGGCGTCCAAATCACCAGGCGCGAGACACAAGACACGGACGGCAACGGCAGGATTGACGCCATCCGCATGGAAACGAACGCGCCTTTGAACGACAACTTCGATGGGGTGGTCATCACGGTGGTCGATGCCAGAGCAGGTTACATTTACACAGTAAAGCGCTATGACTCGGGCGCGACGAGCAACGACAATGAGTTCTTCGTGCGCTTGGACGAGGGCCCCGCTCCGGATACGGGCGCCACACCGGACGTCCAGGTGCTTGACGGAGGCAGCCTGGGCCTGGCTGTTGACGCGGCGGGAGTACAGGCCACGGACAAGGCTAAGCCAGTGCTGATGGCCGCTCTGTGGGTAGAAGGTTCGGCCGGCGGAGTAGCGCCGGGCGAGGCGATCCAACTGACCTGCAGCGAGCCAGTGACGAGCAACAATGCGCAGGCCAGCGACTTCGGCCTGCCCGTGCAGAACGACAGGTTTGGCGTCGGCTCGACCGTTTCC
>Ga0315279_10011894_pt1 | contig 10009 bp, 9 predicted proteins | sample YL17G06_20_MG_FD_203694 | JGI IMG/M metagenome (GOLD analysis project Ga0315279, IMG submission 203694) | Sediment microbial communities from Yellowstone Lake, YNP, Wyoming, USA - YL17G06_20 | ecosystem: Environmental > Aquatic > Freshwater > Lake > Sediment | place: USA: Wyoming | collected...
TGCAAGTTCTGCGGAGCAGCGATCTCGGAGAAAGAAATCTTCTGCGATAGATGCGGAAAATCGCAGGTCTAGTGCAGAACTAGCTAGCTTTCTTCCATTTGTCTCGATTAGCGAGGCCGGTTATGAGTAACTCTCTCGAAGAGAGTATCCGCCATTCATCCAAACCCATGCCAAGAAACGGTCATCCCAAACCGAGGCATGTAGCCAAAAATGTCCAGTCATGCAACACAGCACTGTGTAGGAAAGCTTCTTAAGCAAACCAAGTAAACTTTCTTGCAACACCTTAAGGTGTGATCGATTGTGAGTGAAGAACCAAAGAAAGTGGATAGAAGGAAATTCATCTACGCAGGGCTTGGTGCCGTTGCGGTTGCGGCGGTAGGGGCAGCCGCGTATTATGGAACAAGGCCGCCAGAACTGGTTACAACGCAGACGGTGGCGCAAACGGTAACGCAAGTACAGACTGTAACCTCCATGGCGCTGCCGACTTCGACTGCAGTTCAATCGGTAGCGAATTACCCGTTCTCCGACCTCCTAGCGCGGGCCAAAGAGGCAAGCATTGACTGGACGCAATCTAAGGGCGAGAATATAACCATGGCATGTCTAGACTGGGCTGGAATCGAGGACATTAGAGTTCAAGCGGCCGTCTTCACCCAGATAACTGGGATAAGCGTGCTTCTCGACAGGTTGCCTGAGGAAGAGCTTAGGGCAAAACTTCAACTTGACATCACCTCCGGCGCAGGAGTCTTTGACTGTTACTGGCTGGACCCCATGACTATCGCGACGTATGCGAAGATCAAGGGTTTGGAACCTCTTCAACAATACATCGATGACCCGAAGCTGACTGACAAGGGATGGTTCCAATACGAGGACCTGTTCGGTCCGGCTCGAGGCATGGGAGTAAACCCCGGAGACAAGGTCCTTTACGCGATCCCCTTCTCAGCCGAACCATGCATCCTCACGTACAGAAACGACCTAGTGCAACAGTACAACGTCAAGGTACCTGATACAACAGACGATCTCGTCGAGGCCGCCAAGGCGCTTCATCACCCAGACAAAGGATATGCTGGCATACTGCTTCGCGGGCAAAGAGGAAACGGTCAAAACATGTGGGTCTGGCCCGGTTTCCTGAACGCCTTCGGAGGAAGAATTTTCGACGAGAAATGGAAACCAGTCTTCAACGGACCTGAAGGAAAAGCCGCGCTTGATCTCTACGTGAACTTGGATACCAACTATGGCCCAGAAGGAATCGTCAACTGGGGCGCCGCTGAATCACAGCTTGCGACCAACGAAGGCAAGGTGGCAATGAACTTTGACTTCTACGGGCGCGGCCTCTTTGCTGACGACCCCACGCTTGGAGGAAACCCCGAGGTCAAAGGCAAGTGGTCGTTTGCCGTTCCTCCGATGGGACCCGTGAAGAGAGCAGACAACTTCTACGCATGGATGTACGCCATGAGCAGCGCATCAAAACACAAGAAAGCAACATGGCTCTGGCTTCAGTGGGCTTCTAGCAGAGAAGTCGGGCTGAACTTCCAGTATCAATATGGATATGGATGCCCCAGAAACTGGATATTCCAGAACGCGGACTTCAAGAAAAAGTGGGCCTCTCCGCAGTTCAACAACTTCATTGACGTCTACACGGAGACCGCGAACAAGTACTCGAACCCTGAGTTCAGACCGAGAATCCCAGAATACCCAGAAGTTGGAGACGCGATATCCATCGAAATCCAGAACGCGATCGCCAAAACAAAAGACACTCAGAAAGCTCTAGACGACGCTGCGAGAGCGGTAACAGAGATCATGTCCAAGGCGGGCTACTACTAGGTCGTTGACAAGAGTGTAGCGTGATGCGTGAACAACGCACAGCTTACCTGCTGCTGGCTCCGACGATATGCGTTCTCGCTGCACTCCTGCTCTACCCTTTTTTCTACAACGTATATCTCAGCGTTATGAACTACACAGTAGGCCGCGAGTCTAGTTTCATCGGGATTGACAACTACATCGAGGTCTTCCTCGATCCCACGTTTCAAAACGCGCTGATAGTGACTTTCCTCTTCGCTGCCGTCGCGTTGAGCGTAGAGACGCTGCTTGGATTGCTGCTGGCCATTCTATTCAATCGAGAGTCAAAGCTATCGAGAGCCGCACTCATGTTGCTCTTGCTGCCGCTCGTGATGACTCCGGTAGTCAGCGCCGCTACCTGGAAGATCCTATACGATCCTGTGTTCGGCTTCTTCAACAGCGTGCTCAGGCAACTTAGTCTGGGCACCATAGATTTCCTAGGAAATCCTGTACTGGCTCTGCCTTCACTTGTGCTGATCGATGTCTGGCAGTGGACGCCCTTCATGACGCTAGTAATCGTTGCTGGACTGAAGGCTCTTCCCAAATCGCCCATGGAATCCGCATCGGTCGACGGTGCCTCCAATGCGCAGACGCTTGCGTTTGTCACGTTGCCAATGCTGAGACCGTACATATTCGTCGGAATAGTTTTCAGGCTCATAGAAGTCATCAGAGTCTTCGATATCATAGTTGCTACAACAGACGGCGGCCCAGGCATAGCCACTCAGACACTCAACTTCTACGCTTTCATCATGGGATTCAGATATTTCCACGTGAGTTACAGCGCCACCCTCGCGGTTTTGCTGATGTTGGTTACTCTTGTGATAGCCCAGTTTGCGTTCAAGATGGCGACGAGGGCGAGCAGATATGAGTAGCCGCCGCAAGAATAGGAGACGGCTTTCTTCGATCACTCTCTCAGTTCTGGGAGTATTAGCCATAGCGGCGTTCTTGTTCCCAATCATTTGGATGGCAATAACTTCACTGCAGAGCCCTGAACAGTTCAGAAGCGGCGGGTTTGTGTTTGTTCCTACGATGCAAAACTATATCACGGTTCTGAGTAGAACAGATTTTCCGAGATACTACGCCAACAGCATCATAATAGCGCTCTCTGTCGTATCCGTCGGCTTGCTGCTAGGAACGCCTGCGGCGTATGCTCTCGGGCGCCTAAGATTCAGAGGTCGGGAGGACCTTGCTTTCTGGATACTCAGCACTCGTTTTGGCCCTCCCCTCATGGCACTAATACCGTTCTTTCTACTGTTCAGGACCTTGGGAATGATCGATACTCTCCCCGCCGTAATAGTAGTCCATATCGCCTCATTCCTCCCTTTCGTCGTTTGGATGCTCCGTGGTTTCTTCGAGGAAATCCCGAAAGAAATAGAAGAAGCGGCCATGGTTGACGGATGTTCAAGAATGATGGCCTTCAGGAAAGTCATTCTCGCCCTAGTCGCACCTGGCGTGTCCGCCACCGCAATACTGACATTCATATTCTCGTGGAACGAGTTCCTGCTAGCGCTCGTCCTGACCGGGAGCCAAGCGAAGACCGCGCCCGTGTCCGTGTATAGCTACATGGGACAAGCAATTGGAGGAATAAACTGGGGACCTTTGACTGCGACGGGAGTCCTTGTCTCGGTCCCCGTCATGATTTTCGCGTTGCTCGCCCAGCAGAACATGGTTCGAGGACTAACCTCGGGCGCAGTGAAAGGCTGAGTGAAGCAGCCGAACAGTGCTTAAATATCTCAGCGGGTCTGCCCTCCTGCGACCCTCATTGTCCGTCGTACTCGAAGGAGATCCCTATCAGATCGGACTCCAACACGGATTAAAGCTCAAAGCGTCAATCACTCAAGTTGTGGGCATCCTTCATCGCCTAATCAAACAGTATAATCCATCGAGAGAGCAGCGATTAGCAGACTATGTAGAGAAGTATCTACCATACGCAGAAGATTACGCCCCAGAATTAGTATCCGAGATTAGGGGAATTGCCGACGCAGCAGGAGCGTCTTTCGAGGAAATATTCGCGCTTAACTCCATAAACGAAGTCACATATAGTCCGCTAACTGCTGGCTGCACAGCTTTTGCTGTTCCTGCTACTTGTAACCCGAATGGAAGCACCCTGATCGGCCAGAATCAAGACTGGTGGCTGCCTTTCACAAGACATTTTGTCGTGCTGAGGATCAAGTCTGAGAACGGTCACACGATCCTGATGACAACTCCGGCCGGTTTCATTGGCTACGTGGGGCTGAACTCCAAGGGAATAGGAGTCCAGGCAAACGGCTTGGTGTCTAATGACACCAGAGTTGGCGTGCCTGTTTCATTCGTCACTCGAAAGATCCTTCAGCAGGAGAAAATCGGGGAAGCAATCAACTGCGTAATATCACCACGAAGAGCCTCGCCCCAAAACTACATCATAGCAGATGCCAATGGGGAGATCTACGACGTTGAGACCACAGCAACAGACCACGAGGTAATCTACATTGAAGACAGAGCGTACGTGCACGCAAACCATTATACGTCTAACAGGCTTCGCGAAAAAGCGGTCAGGTGGGTCGAAGCGGACTCAACAGTGAGGGCGAACCGATTAGGCAAACTTCTGAGACAGGTAGGAGAGAAGGTTACGGTCGAGTACATTGAACGTGCGCTCGGAGACCACACCAACTACCCTCGCTCGATATGTAGGCATCCGGACCCCAGAGTACCAGAGAGCAAGTGGGAAGAGAACTGGGAAACAAGCATGTCCATGATTTCTGAGGTTACTAATGGAAAGTCGTGGGTGGCCAAGGGAAATCCGTGCAGCAACATCTATGAGGAATTCGCAGTCTAAACAACTGTTCTCTACTAGGATGAGATGGATCACCGCGGGGTCCTCACCGGCAGTGTGAACCGGGCTAATGAGAAGCGATGTCACAACATTGCAGATATGTCACTGTAACCGCGTAAACGCTCGTGTTTCTAACTAGTGGACCAGCCCTTGCAAATCTCAACGCCTAGTATCGCGTCCCTCGCGGTGGCGTCAACTTTCGCCTGTCTTCCAAATTCCTCGGTCACTGCCGCACCGCCGATGATTACCCGTGTCTGCTCTCTCAGACCAGCTTTTTCGAGTTCTGTGACAACATTTCCTATCTCGGGCATGCTGACGCTCAAGAGAGCAGACATGCCTAAGATGCATTTTTCTGCAGCCTGACACTCTTTGACGAACTGCGCCGCTGGCACGTCTATTCCTAGGTCACGAACTTTGAAGCCCGCCGCCTTCAACAGCGTTGAGACTATGTTTTTGCCGATGTCGTGTAGGTCGCCCTTCACTGTCCCGATGACGACGTGACCGAGCGAGGGGTGCTCTATACCATTTATCAGGGGATCCAAGACCTCCATCGCTTTCTTCATCGTCTCCCCGGCCATCACGAGTTCGGAAAGAAAGTACTCTCGCTTCTCATAGCGTTCCCCCACGACCGCGAGGCCGGGACCGAGGCCCTTGGTAACAATGTCAACGGGAGACATTCCGAGAGATAGTGCATCTTTGCATGTCTTCTGCACTCCTTCGATCTCGAAGTTGAGGATTGCGTCTCTGAGTCGATCGAGCATTAACTGATTCTCTGGCAAGGTTCGATTCCTCATTCATCATGAATGAAGGAGATTCATCGTGGATATTTGCCGTATTTTCTGGCTTCTTGGATCATGGTGAGTACGTTCTGAGGTTTCACGTTTGCGTGGAGCGTATTGCTTGACATTAAGATGTGCCCGCCTCCGGGAGACGCTGCGTCGATCACTCTTCTAACCTCGGTTCTAACGTCCTCCTCGGAACCGTATGGTAGAGTCCATCGGCAGTCCACGTTGCCTCCCAGGAAAATCCTGTCTCCGTATCGTTGCTTTACTTGCGCTATGTCCATGGCTCCTGGTTCCATTGGGTGAAGGCCTGAGATCCCTGCCTCTATCATATCATCTAAAATAGGATAATTGTTCCCGTCCGTGTGTTTCAGTACAGGCAAACCCTTTCTTTTGGCCTCATCGACAACCCTCTTCAGGTTCGGTATTTCGATTTCTCTAAAGAGTTTGGGCGAGAAGAAGGGCCCATCGGTGCCCGCGTAATCATCCGTGAGAGACAACATTTCAACTCCGGTGTCCATGATTGCCTTATCCCACTCCAAGCACGCCCTAGCCACTTTGTCCATCAGCTTTGTAGCGAAAGAGGGATTCGTGTACACATCAACGATGTACTTGTCTATTCCTCCTCTGATTCTCCATGCGAGTGAGAACCCGGTGTGTCCTCCAGCGGCTACAACCATATCTTCGCCGACTTCCTTGACGACAGCCTCGAATACTTCCATCCTGCCCGGAGCATTCGCGTCTGGCGGCTCGTAGTTCTCGAGATCTTCGGAAGTTTTTACGGTTCCGCCGACCCACCACGTCGTCTTTGTCTCGCTTCTCGTCATCATCACTCTGCCCCATTCGTCGATGAAGGTGTTCTCATCTAGGAACCGTGGGACGAAACCGCGACGATAGATCGATTCATCAGAGACAATCACGGCATCCAAGCCAAGCTTCCTGTACGCCCTAGCCATAGCTAGCACATTCTTCATGCAAATGTCTCCCAGGTCAATGTTTCCAGCGGAGAAGCCTTCGATACTGAAACCATGCGTTGTCTCTCCGCTGACAGCTTCAACGATTGGGGGGTCCATCCCTAGGTCAGTTACGGGAACCATGTCCGGTTCTTCCAAGTCTATGGCCGCGAAGATTCGCTTTCTGTGCGACCAAGGCAAGCTATTCCCTTCTCGTAGTTCGTGTACAGGCCGCGGACTTGCCAGCGCTTGCCATCATATTAACCATTACTAGCGGCCGCGCTTGAATTCGTGAGATGTCAATACTGTTTCGCTTTTGCGCACATGAATCACGCCATGCTCACGACCAGTCAGACATCCTGTGGCGGCTGGATTGAGTGCAAACGCTTCGCCGAAAGATAACATATTAGACTCCACAAGTGGAATAGCTGCGCCGCAGGCGATTCCAGGTGCACTTCAAGCTTCCCTACGGACACCATCAGACCGTCGAGTTTGATGTCCTAGATCGGAATCTGGCTTTCTTCGTCGAAAGGAAGAAGCTACCCGCCGTCCATGATGTCAGCCAGTCAGTCTCGAAAGCGCTCAAGAAACCGCTCGGAAGTCCTCCTTTCGACAGGATGGCGAAGAAGGGGGATAAAGTTGTCGTGATCGTCGACGACCTAACTCGCCCCACTCCACAGAAGGAGGTGCTCCCGACAGTCTTGGAGCAACTATGTTCGAATCGAGTAAGTGAGGACGACGTCGAAGTCATGATCGGTCTTGGAACACACAGACCGATGACGGACGCGGAGATATTGGATCACCTAGGGCTAGAGGTAGCGGAACGCTTCACAATCTCCAACCACGACTACAAAGACGAAAGAAAACTGGTGGATCTTGGAACCACGGACCTCGGGATTCCAGCCCTTGTGAACAAGACTGTCGTTGAGGCGGACCTAGTCGTAAGTGTGGGGAACATTGTTCCTCACAACGCGGCGGGGTGGGGAGGCGGAGGAAAGATGATTTTGCCAGGCGTCTGCGGTGAAGATTCCGTTGGGATGCTTCACATAGCGGCAGGAAAGATCAAGCCGATCTCGAAGTTGGTCGCGACCCTCGAGAACCCAATGAGGGGCGGCATCAACGAGATTGCTCGAAAAGCCGGCCTGAAAGCCATAGTCAACACAGTCCTCAACAACGAGGATAAGATAGTCCACGTGTTCGCGGGTGAGCCCGTGCGGGCCTTTCGTGACGGCGTCGCAACCGCACGCGAAGTATTCTGTCAAAAGATCGATGAGCCAGCCGATGTCATCATTTTCTCAACCTATCCGGCAGACATAGACTACTGGCAAGGAATGAAGGCGCTAGATTTCGCGCATGTCGGCGTCAGAAAGGGGGGAACCATCGTGTTGATCACGCCATGCCCGGAACGTATCTCCCCCATGCATCCTAGCTTCAAAACACTCGCAACAGAGAGCTACTCCAAACTCATATATGCAGTTGAGAAAAGGGAGATTGAGAACCTCCCGGTTGCTGGCGCATTGTTAATGCACTCACAGATACGTGAACACGCGAATATCATCTGCTACTCGACCGGGCTAACGGAAGAGGACAAGCAGGCACTTGGCTTCGAGCACGCTCCGACCATTGAAGAGGCCATCCAGACTGCCCTAAAGCGTCACGGAGAGCGAGCCCGCATAGGTGTTCTAGAGTGCGGAGAGGTAGTTCCCGGCGCACCGAAAGATCGGCTTTGACGCAGGCGCAGAGTCCGTCTTCTGGAGTTTCGAGAAGAATGAGAGCAGCTGTTTGGCACGGTGGAAGAGACATACGAATCGAGGATGTACCGAGGCCTACAATCGGCCCGGATGACGCTCTGATAAAGGTCAAGGCAGTAGGGATCTGCGGATCAGAGCTCCACGCCTACGAGGGATTGTCGAAGCGCAGGGTTCCTCCTCTTGTGATGGGTCATGAATTTGCCGGCGTAGTCGAGGAGATTGGCGAGAGATCAAATGGAATTAGAATTGGAGACCGCGTGGTGGCGGAGCCAGCTGTGCCCTGTGGAGTCTGCGAGCAGTGCTCGTCAGGTCGAACAAACGTCTGTCGATTGCGCAGGCATGTTGGCCTCCATTTTCCTGGTGCATTCGCCGACTACGTGAAGATGCCGAGTCGCTCTTGTCACTTAATACCCGAGTCAGTGTCTTTTGAGGCGGCAACACTCGCGGAGCCCCTGTCCGTGGGAACTCATTCCGTCCGCCTCGCGAGCATCGGAGGCCGGGATGTCGTGCTGATCCTGGGAGCTGGTGTCATCGGACTGAGCTGTCTCATCGCGGCGAGAGAGAAAGCCAAAACCGTACTGGCCAGCGATCTCTTTGATTCTCGGTTGGGGTTTGCGAAGTCATTCGGCGCCGACGCCGTGATCGACGCAAGTAGAGTCGACCCAGTGATAGAAGCTCATCGACTCTCTTCCGAGACGGGAGTGAACGTAGCCATAGAGGCCGTTGGTTTGGAGAAGACAGTTAACCAAGCCATTTCATCGGTCAAGGAAGCAGGTCGCGTGATTCTTGTGGGTCTACTGGACGAAACAGCCAGAGTGGGAATTCTCCAAATTACAGTGAAGGAGATTCAGGTGAGCGGCTCATACGGCCGCACCAGCAAGGACTTCAACGAAGCCCTAACGCTACTTGAAAGAAACCTGTCCAAGATTAGCAGACTAGTCACACATACCTTTTCGCTTGACAGTGTCTCTCAGGCATTCGAGACAGCGTCCAGGGAGAAGCGACGCGCGATCAAAGTCGTCCTAGTTCCTTAGACGCGACTAGTGTCCTGTAACTAACGGATGGTTAATTATGATTATTCAAGCAAAGATGCGTCATCAGGAGAATTAGGGAATGAATCTCGGGCAGTAAGCTGGATAAACGCACCGTCTCGCTCAACTTCCCTAGAGACGGCGGTGCTTGTTAATATAAGGTAAATCTGTTACAGCACACTAGCATCGCGAATAAGAAGCATGCTCTCTAACCACCGAGAGCAAGGTTCATTGTTGCTCTTCTTCAGGAACCCGAGCCTCTGTTTGCGTTCCAGTTTCTCAATTTCACTCGCATACTTTCCATTGACGCGGCGACCCTTGCAGTAGCCATACAACGCGTCGTAAAGATACGTATGTTTCTCTATGGTTTCGTGGTCATCCTTTGCGATGATCATCGAACCCGATGCTATGGCTTCCAGCCCAATGCTTTCCGGCGCCAGATCCGTTTTGTTCGTGTCTGCGACTCTCACGATCTTCGCTAGTCCTAGGAGAGCAGGGTGCGTGAGCCCGTACTTCTCAATTATCGCGTCAAAACTGCACTTCTCCCTTGTGGCAGAGTTCAACGCCTTGCGCGTCTGAGGGAATGGCGTTTCTCGACTACATTGGAAAGTACGGGAACTGTCCGATCAACATATGACCGACGCTTTCAATTCCCATTATAGCAACTAGGTCCCGTTGATCACTCCGATCCAGCGCGGAAATGATCGCTCTGCGAGTTCTAGGGATTTCGTTGTTGCGAAAGCGGAGAAAACCTCCGTTTGGCAAATGTTTCAGGCCCTACCGCTACCTTGATTGATACCAATGCAGCAGCTCTTGACCGCTTGGCCGAGTTGCTCAGGACCTG
>Ga0315279_10011896_pt1 | contig 10008 bp, 6 predicted proteins | sample YL17G06_20_MG_FD_203694 | JGI IMG/M metagenome (GOLD analysis project Ga0315279, IMG submission 203694) | Sediment microbial communities from Yellowstone Lake, YNP, Wyoming, USA - YL17G06_20 | ecosystem: Environmental > Aquatic > Freshwater > Lake > Sediment | place: USA: Wyoming | collected...
TGCTGCCGCGGCCCCTGACTCCTGGGCGCGGCTGCGGCAGTTGTTCCCCGCGCCGCCGGCCGAATTCAGCACCCTCCCGTTCTTCGTCTGGAATGGCGAGGTGACGGAAGCCGACATCGACCTTCACTTGGCCGAATTCAAGGCCCAGGGCATCAACGGCGTCTTCATTCATCCCCGCCCGGGCATGATCACGCCTTACCTCTCCGACCGCTGGTTCCAGCTTTGCCGCTATGCGGTCGAGAAGGGGAAGAAGCTGGGCATGGAGGTCTGGCTCTACGACGAGAACTCCTACCCCAGCGGGTTTGCCGGCGGCCACGTGCCCGCCCAGATGCCCGAGTCGTACAACCAGGGCCAGGGCCTGGCGCTGCAAAAGCTGGGGCAACTGAATGCCGACGCGGCCTCGAAGTTCGCCCTGATCCTGAAGAAGGCCGGCGATGGCTTCACCGAGGTGACCGCCGGCGCGGCCGCCGAGGCGGGCCGCAAAGGCGAGTACTACTGCTTCGAGCGCGTCTCTTACGGCGGCCGGGCCGAATGGTTCGGCGGCTTTTCCTACGTGGACCTGATCAAGCCGGGCGTCACCGAGAAGTTTATCGAGATCACCATGCGCGGTTATCAGAAAACGCTCGCCGGCGAATTCGGCCGCGCGCTGCCCGGCATTTTCACCGACGAGCCGAACATCAACCCGCCGCGCCGCAACGCCCTGCGCTGGACGCCGGACCTGTTCGAGCAGTTCCAGAAGCGCTGGGGCTATGACCTGAAGCCGCGCCTGGTATCGCTATTCGAAGAGACGGGCGACTGGCGCAAGACCCGCCACGATTACTACGCGCTGCTGCTTGAGTTGTTCATCGACCGCTGGGCCAAGCCCTGGAACCGCTACGCCGGGCAGCACAATCTGCAGTGGACCGGGCATTACTGGGAGCATGCCTGGCCGAATCCGGGCCAGGGGCCCGACAACATGGCCATGTATGCCTGGTTCCACGTGCCCGGCATCGACATGTTGTTCAACCAGTTCAGCGAGGAGGTGAGCGCGCAGTTCGGGAACGTTCGCTCGGTGAAGGAGCTGTCGAGCGTGGCCAACCAGGTGGGCCGGCGCCGGACGCTCAGCGAGACGTATGGCGGGGCCGGCTGGGAGCTGCGCTTCGAGGACATGAAACGCCTGGGCGAGTGGGAATACGTGCTGGGCGTCAACATGATGAACCAGCACCTGTCGTTCCAGACGCTGGCCGGCGCGCGCAAGTACGACTACCCGCAGTCGTTCACTTACCACGAGCCGTGGTGGAAGCACTATCACGCGCTCGGACGCCACTTTGCCCGCCTGTCGCTGGCGCTCTCCTCCGGACAGCAACTGAACAGCACGCTGGTGATCGAGCCGACTTCATCGGCCTGGCTGTACGCCTCGCCCGGGCAGCCCAACGCCCGCATGATGGAAATCGGCAAGGCGTTCCAGGCTTTCGTGAACCGGCTCGAGGCGGCGCAGATGGAATACGACCTGGGCTCGGAGAACATCATCAAGGACCGCGGCAAGGCCGGGGGTGGGCGCTTCACCGTCGGGCAACGGTCGTACAGCCTGGTGGTGCTGCCGCCCGGCCTCGAGAACCTGGACAGCGCGACCGCCGGCCTGCTGGCCGATTACCTGAAAACCGGCGGCAAGGTGCTTGCCTTCGTTGACCCGCCGCGGTTCCTGGACGGCGCGGAAACCGACCGGGTGAAGCGCCTGGCGGCGCAATATGCGCCGCAGTGGATCGAGGCTCAATCGCCTGCCGACGAGGCCGCGGCCAGACTGCTGGCCGGCCCGGAAGTGCAATTCAGCCAATCGAACAAGTCCGGCAAGTTGTTCCACCAGCGGCGCAAGCTCGACCAGGGGCAACTGCTGTTCCTCGTGAATGCCAGCCTGGAAGAACCGGCCTCGGGGACAGTCAAGGTGAAGGGCAAGTCCGCGGTGCAACTGGATCCACAGACCGGTAAGATCGCGCCGTTCCCGGCCGGGCAAGAAGGCGGCCATGCCGCCATCTCGTTCGACCTACCGCCCGCGGGCAGCCTGCTGCTGTTCGTGAGCGAAAGTGGCACAGGCCTTCAGCCTGTGCGCGCGGCCGGTGTCACAGGCTTCCAGCCTGTGGAACCCGTCACGCAACTCACCGTCAAGCGCCTTTCCCCTAACGCCCTCACGCTCGATTTCTGCGACCTGAAGCTGGATGGCTCAATCGAGAAAGACGTCTACTACTACAACGCCGCCGACAAGGTTTTCAAGCGTTACGGTTTCGAGGCGGGGAACCCCTGGGGTACGGCCGTGCAGTACAAGACCTCGATCCTGGACCGCAACAAATTCCCCGCCGATTCCGGGTTCGAGGCCACGTTCCACTTCGAGGTGGCCGGCGGCGTGGACAAGGCAGCTCTGCAGGCCATCATCGAACGGCCCGAGTTCTGGAAGGTCTCGATCAACGGCCGACCGGTTGAGCGCCGGCCGGGCGCATGGTGGCTGGATCATGCCTTCGGCGTTTTCGACATTGGGCGCCACGTCGTCGAGGGGGACAACGCCGTGACGCTGGCGGCCCGGCCCATGTCGGTGCACAACGAACTGGAGCCGATTTACCTCCTCGGTGATTTCGGCCTGGAATCGCAGGGGCGCGGCTGGAAGCTGGTCCGGGCGGCGTCGCTCAAAACCGGCGCCTGGAAAGAGCAGGCGCTGCCGTTCTACTCGGACCGGGTTTCTTACTCGGCCGGCTACCGGCTCGGCAAAACCGGCGGGCGGTACAAAGTGCGGCTGGGGAAATGGCAGGGGACGGTGGCCGAAGTTCTGGTCAACGGGAAGCCGGCAGGAATCATCGGCTGGCAGCCGTACGAACTGGACATCACCGACGCGGCGCGCGCCGCCGATGGCGAGGTGCGCGTAGAAGTGATCGTTTACGGGTCGCTGAAGAACCTGCTCGGTCCGCATCACGGCAAGATCAACCGGGGGCTCACGTCGCCGCAGAGTTTCCGCACAGCGCCGCCGCACATGCCCGCCGGCAGCACCTACGACACGGAAGCCTACGGCCTCTTCGACGAATTCAAGCTGATCGAGGTCAGGTAGCCGCAGATTTCGCCGATTATGAAGATTCAATCTGCGCAATCTGCGAAATCTGCGGCTAAGAAACGCGGTATTTGCGAACCATCTCCGGATCGGGATCGATGCCCAGACCGGCCTTCGTTGGCACGTCGATGTAGCCGTCCTTGACCGGGAACAAGGGCAGGGCGGGGTTGTAGCGGCTCTCCACGCCCGGGTAGGTTTCCATAATCAGCGCGTTGGGCGTGGCGGCGAGCAAATGCACGGCCATGAATGGATCGCCGTGCGGCGCCACCGGGATGTGGAACGCGGAAGCCAGCGCCGCGATCTTGCGGTATTCGGTGATGCCGCCGGCATTGGTGGTGTCGAGATTCAGGATGTCGGCGGCCCCGGCGGTGATAAGGTCGCGGCAGCCCCAGCGCGTGAATTCGTTCTCGCCGGCCACCACCGGGATGTCCAGTGCGTGGCGCACCTCGGCGCTGCCCGCGAAGTCGTCCGGCTCCACCGGCTCCTCGAACCAGTAGATATCGTGCTTCTCAACCATGCGGCCAAAGCGGATCGCTTCGGCCGCCGTCCAGCGGTTGTTGGCATCGATCAGCAGATCGATCTTCGGCCCGATGGCCTCGCGGACGGCCTTGACGCGCTCGGCGTCGGTGGCGAACGGTTCCCCGCCAACCTTCATCTTGACCGCCCGAAAGCCTTCGGCCACGTAGCCTTCCATTTCTTTCGCCAGTTCCCGCAGCCCCTTGCCTTCCTCGTAGTAGCCGCCGGCGGCGTAGACGCGCAGCCGGTCCTTGTGCGCACCAAGGATCAGGTACACGGGCATATTCAGAGCCTTGCCGATGATGTCCCAGATGGCGTTGTCGATCGAGCCCATGGCCACGATGTACTCGCCTTTGGCCACCGGCTTGCGGTTGTAGCGGTACATGCGGTCCCAAATGCGTTCGATATAGAACGGGTTCTCGCCGGCCACTCGGGGGAAGACCGAGCGCTCGATCAGGTTGGCATTGCCCTTCAGCAGGCTGCGTCCGATGATGCCGGCGTCGGTCTGCAGCTCGATCATCGACATGCCCGGCGCGCCGCCGCCGCTCTCGATGATCGAGTTGCGCTTGCGCGGTGTCTTGCCGGGAAACTGCATCCGCAGGAACTTCAGCGCGGTGATCTTCATCTTCGGCGGGCCTGGCAGCGCGGCCTGGCCCGCCCAGGCGCTCGCCAAAAAGCCACCACTGCCGGCTAATGTGTTTCGAAAGAATTCGCGTCGCTTCATGGGAGTGTCTTACCACAAAGGCACGAAGGACACAAAGAAACACAACGCAACTTCTTCGTGCTCTTAGCCCGGATTATTCGCGAGATCCGTGGCCTGCTGCGGCTTCGCCGCTTTGCTGTGCGGAATGGCTTTGCCTTTCCGTTGATCGCTCTTCCTTTTTATCGAGGCTGCGCCTCGACGGGGTGTCGAAGGCGCAGCCTTCGACCAGAGGTTGAGCCGCGGCCGGAAAGCCAGAGGCATTCCGCACAGCAGAGCGGCAAAGCCGCTTCGTTCATGAATAATGCGGGTTAGTGCCCTTGAGGTTCACGGCGGTCTTGTATAATGCGGCCCCATGAGTGCCTCTGAAGGCCGGCCTGCCCTGCAAACCGCGACGCTTCCGGAAAACGCCTACACGCCGCTCGAGCCCGGCGCGGTCTACCAGCCCTGCGTGCCCGCAGCCAGCATCGTGCCGGAGTTGAGCTGGCGCTCGGTGGGTTGGGGCCTGTTGCTTTGCGTGGTGTTCAGCGCGGCCTCCGCCTATTCCGGGCTGAAGGTGGGGCAGGTGATGGAAGCGGCCATCCCCATTTCCATCCTGGCCATCGGCCTGGCGCGACTGTATCCCCGCCGGTCAACCCTGCTGGAAAACGTGATCATCACCGGCATCGGCGGCGCCTCCGGCTCGGTGGTGGCCGGGGCCGTGTTCACCATACCGGCGTTGTACATCCTCAAGCTTGATCCGCACCCGGTCCAGACCATCTTCATCTGCCTGGCCGGCGGCGCGCTGGGTGTGCTGTTCCTGATCCCGCTGCGGCGCTATTTCGTGCGCGATATGCACGGGCAGTTGCCCTACCCGGAAGCCACCGCCATTACCGAAGTGCTGGTCACCGGCGAGCGGGGCGGCGAGCAGGCCAAGTTGCTGCTGCAGGCCACGGTGATCGCCGGCGTTTACGACTTCTTCGTGACCACCTTCCAGGTGTGGAAGGAGTACGTCGATTTCCGCTTCTTCTCCCTGGCGCGGCAGCTCTCCGAGCGCGCCAGGATGGTGTTCAGCTTCGACGCCATCGGCTTCATCCTGGGTCTGGGATACGTGATGGGGCTGCGCAGCTCGATGATCCTGTGCGCCGGGGGCGTGCTCTCCAATTTCGTGCTGGTGCCGCTGATCTGGATGATCGGGAGCCACCTGGGCGACACGGTGGTGTACCCGGCCGCCATCCCCATCGCCAAAATGAGCGCCACGCAGATTTTCCGAGGGTACGTCCGCTTCATGGGCGTGGGCGCCATCGCCACGGCCGGCATCTTCGGCATCATCAAGTCCCTGCGCATCGTGGCCGGCTCGTTCTCGATCGCCCTGCGGGCTTTCCGCCGGGGAGAAGGAGGGGGCCTGGAGCGGACCGACCGCGACATCTCGGTGGTGTCGATCCTGGCCGGCGTGGTGATCAGCGCGCTCGGCGTCGCCATCCTGCTCGGCAAACTGGCGCCCTCGGGGGCCGTGGTGGTGGCCGGCCTGCTGCTGACGCTGGTGTTCTCCTTCTTCTTCACCTCGGTGGCGGCCAACGCCATCGCCACCGTGGCTCGGAATCCGGTCTCCGGCATGACCATGCTGACCATCATTATTTCCTGCGCGGTTCTTCTGCGCTTCGGGTTGTCGGGGACCACGGGGATGTTCTTCGTGATGGCCATCGCCGGCATGGTGTGCACCGCGCTCGCGGTCTCCGGACAGACCATCACCGACCTGAAAACCGGCTACTGGCTGGGCTCGACCCCGGCGGCGCAAGAAAAGGTGAAGTTCCTGGGGGTGGTGGCCGCGTCGGTGGCCGTGGGCTTGACCATCGTGCTGCTGGCGCGCGCCTTCCAGTTCGGCGAGGCGGCGCCGGGCGACCCGCGCGTGCTGCTGCCCTCCCCGCAGGCCTCCATCATGAAAGCGCTGGTGGAAGGCTTCATGAGCCGGCAGCCCGTCGCCTACCTGCTGTTCGGCGCGGGCGCTATGATCACGCTGATGATGGAAATGCTGGGCGCGCCGGCGCTGGTCTTCGCCCTGGGCATGTACCTGCCGCTGGAACTGAACACGCCGGCGCTGGTGGGCGGCTTCCTGGCGCACTTCCTGGGGAAGCGCTCGGAGCGCGCCGGCGGGCGCCGGGGCGCCGTGATCCGCGAGCGTGGCGTCATTATTGCGTCGGGGCTGATGGCCGGCGGCGCCCTCGGCGGTGTCTTTGGCGCGGGGCTTCGATTAGTTCCCTGGTACGCCGAGGACCGCATCAAGACCCCGTTCTACGACAACGAGCCGGTGTCCCAGCTTGTTTCTGCGGCCCTGTTTATCGGCCTGTGCCTGTACCTTTGGTTCGGCTCCTTGCGGTCAGTTGAACCACAAAGACACGAAGAACACCAAGGAACACAAAGCGGGTAATCTTCGTGAACTTCGTGCTCTTTGTGCCTTTGTGGTGAGGTAAGCAAGCATGAGCGAGAGATTTGAAACACTGGTCGGCAATGCCGTTCTGGGAATTGATACGCTGTGGGGCGGCGACGTGATGTGCCCCTCGGGCACCGGCCGGTTCATCGCCGACTCCTGGTTTTCCGACGAGCCGCTGCCGCCGGCCTATACCGTTCCGGCGGCCGCACGGTTGCGCGAGACCGGCGGCGTGTCGGCAAAGCAGCCGGACCGGACGGCAATCGAGGCCTACCTCGCCTCGGTGGACGTCCGCGGAGCTATCCGGGGCCTCGCCGAGGAGTCGCAGCGCGCCGGCGGGTTGCGCGGCCAGTACCTGCATGGCCAGGCGCTCTGCTTCGAGGTGATGTGGGACTTGGCCATGGAAATCCTGGGCAAGGGCGAGGCCGTGCCCTACGAACGATGCGTGCGCGCCTGCATCGGGCAGGCGCCCGCGCCCTCGCAGCCGCAAACCCGGCGCGGGCGCGTGGCCGAATTGCTGGCGCGCGCCGGATATCCGTCATCGAGCGGCGCGGAATTGCCGGCGGCCGTCGATGCCTGGCGGCAGGCGCGGCGCGCTCCGCTGGCTTCCGTCCGTGCCCTGAGCGGCGCCTTCATCGCGCAGTTCGACGCTCTGGCCGCGCGGAATCTGGCGCCGCGCCTGCCCGCCGAATTGCACGGCATCCCGCGCGCCAATATTGACTTTCTTCCCATCAAGGACGCCTGGTTTTCCGGCTCGATGAACTACCTGGGCCGGGCGCGCCGCGCCGACGGAACGCCCGAGTATGAAGCCACCTATGAAATCAACGCCTCGCTCGAAATCTCGGTGCCGGAATTCGCGCAGTTGATCAGCCACGAGGTCGTTCCCGGCCACGTGACCACGTTCGCCTACCTGCAAGACTTGTATGTGCGCGGCCTGGCCGGCTTCGAGGCCACCGTGCTGACCATGAACACGCGCGCCGCCGCGCTGTTCGAGGGCATCGCCAACAACGCCATCCTGATCGCCCACGGCGTGAACTCGGTCGAGGAGCTGGCGGACGAAGACCTGCGGATCGGCGTGCTGTTGGCGCTGTTGCAGGACGACGCCAAGAACCAGGCGTCGTGGCTGACCTGGAAAGAAGGCCGGCCGCAGCCGGAAGTGGCTGCCGTGCTGCGCGGCGATTACCTGGTGACCGAGGAGCGCGCGCAGAAGCTGTCGGGCCCCTGGGGGCGCCACCCGCTGCTGGGCCGCATGTACCTGCCCGCTTATCGCGCGGGCACCGAGCGCGTCGCCGAGCTGCGCCGCCGTTATCCGCCGGAGCACATCCTGCCCGCGCTTTACGGCTGCCTGGGCCTGGTGGATATCGTTACCATCGAGCCAGCGCTGGCAACTTAATCAGCCTTCAGTTCGTTTGCCAACGAGCCCGAAAGCTTCCGGGCGCTGATGAAAGGGATTCACGACCCTCAGCGATCCCAACTGCCGCCCTTCCTGAAAGTCTTCGCTCAGCAGCCACGTGCAGCCACCACGTTCCGCCGCTGCAACGATCAGGCTGTCCCAGTAGGGAAGGCGTGCTTCGTCGCTCCAATGCCACGCTCGCTGGATGAGACCGAGACTGGTGTCAACCGGTTGCCACGATGCGAAGGTCTCTACCACACCGCGCGCCTGCTGGTTGGAGGCGCGCAGCTTGCGAACCGCATTGACGTAGAATTCGTGCAGCACCTGCCAGGCAATGCAGCCGGCGCCCTGTTCCCAAAGGGCCGCCAGCCACAAGCGGGCCATTGCCTGCTTGGCAGGGTCGGCCGGATCGGAAGCGTAAAGCAGGACGTTTGTATCAACGAAGAAACGCTTATCGGCGCTCATGGGCCTCTTCACGGCTCAGCCGTCCGGCAGCGTCGATCCCTTTGATGCTGCCGATCCTTTTCCATCGGGCATAAGCGCGCCAGTAGCCGTCGCTGAGCCGCATCTGGTTTTCGAGCATGTGGCCAACCAGCTTGGAAACAGACGTGTTCTCATCCGCCGCCTTGCGCCGCGCCCAGCGCGCCACCTCTTCGTTCACAGTGATTGTAATGTTGCGCAACACGGGTTCAGTGTAACACGAAATTCGTGTGCCGGTCCTGTCAGGCAGGCCAGCCGTGGCGGCCCACTAAAGGGACAAAGCGGCACTCGTTGACCACGGAGGCAGCCAGCCGTCCGGAAACTTTCTGGATCAGGCGCAGTTGCTGATAATCGAGGTTGCCGACGGGGATGACCAACCGGCCGCCCTCGGCCAACTGCTCTTCCAGGGCGCGGGGGACGGAAGGCGCGGCGGCGGCCACCAGAATGCCGTCGTAGGGCGCGGCGGCGGCATGGCCTTCGGTGCCGTCGCCCTCGATGAGTTCCAGGCGTGAAAGCTCCAGCAGGCCGGCCTCAGCGAGCCGCCCCAGGATCCCCCGCGCCGTGTCCACCAACTCGCGTTCCCGCTCGATGGTGTAGACGCGCGCCGCCAGCCGGGCCAGCACAGCCGCCTGGTAGCCCGACCCTGTCCCGATCTCCAACACTTTCTCGTGTCCTCGCAGGCCCAGCGACTCGGTCATGATGGCCACCATGTACGGTTGTGAAATTGTCTGGCCGGCGCCGATGGGCAGGGGCCGGTCGTCATAGGCCTGGTGGCGAAACTCGGGAGCTACGAACTCATGGCGGGGCACTTCCAGCATGGCCTGCAGCACGCGCTGGTCGCGGATTCCGCGCCCGCGCAGTTGCCGGCTCACCATCTCGGCCCGCTGCTCGTTGTAGGCTTTCACAGGCGAACCACAGAGCTTCGTGAAACTTCGTGTCCTTGGTGGCTTCGCGGTTAACTCTAAACTATCGGAAACGCTTTCGCCACCGCAGGTCGATGCCGAACAGGCCGTTGCGGTCGCGGACGGCCAGCACCGACCAGTTCTGGTCCACGCTCCATTCCACCTGGATGACCTGCTGCTGGCTGGAGGCCAGGTTGGTAATGTAAGTGAAGCGGAGGTCCGGGGTAATCTGCTGTTCCAGGGTGATGCGGGCGCCCGGGTTGGTTTCCGGGCCCCCGACCTGCGGGTCGATCTTCAACCGGCTGACGCCGAAGATGCGCTCGATGCGGCTGCTGACAGCCATGTTCAAGGCCTGCGCCAGGACGGTATTGGCGCCGAGCTCCGGGAGCGTCTGGGCGGGCGACGTGGCCGAAGCGCTCGGCGTTCGTCCGGTGATCAGCAGGGCCTGCACCTCGTTGGGCGGCAGGGGCGGGTCGGAGCGGTAGCTCACGCTCAGCTTATCGGTCGGCCCGTTGATATCGATGGTGATGTCGTACTGCT
>Ga0315279_10011897_pt1 | contig 10007 bp, 8 predicted proteins | sample YL17G06_20_MG_FD_203694 | JGI IMG/M metagenome (GOLD analysis project Ga0315279, IMG submission 203694) | Sediment microbial communities from Yellowstone Lake, YNP, Wyoming, USA - YL17G06_20 | ecosystem: Environmental > Aquatic > Freshwater > Lake > Sediment | place: USA: Wyoming | collected...
GAGTCCCGTCGAATCGGTACCCGATTCGAAAAGCTGGCAGTGAACTTCCTGGCCATGATCAAACTCGCCATCATCCGCCGCTACTTTCGAGTATTGGATTTATCAGACACGACCTAGTCATGTCGGGCGTCATGGCCTCCACCTGCGTCCTGGAGCGTTCGGGCAATCCCGGATACCTCGACCGCTTCAAGGTGCTGGTGCTGTCGTACGAGGCCCTCAAGCCCTTGGACGAGCAGACGCACCAGGCCCTGGCAGGCTGGGTCCGCCGGGGCGGCGTACTGGTGCTGCTGGGCACGGACGGTCAACTGGATGGCCCGGAGTTCTGGTGGAACAGGCAAGGCCGCTCTTCGCCGCTGGAGGACCTGTTGGGCGAACTGGGCCTGGAGGCCGCCGGACAGGGAGACTACCGCGTGGGCCAGGGGGCGGTGCTGCGGCGCCAAGACTCCCCCGCAAGTTACGCCGATCCCCAGCGCGCCCGCCAGGTGTACCTGCCGCTGATCGACCTCGCCCTGCGCCAGGCTGGCTGGAGCAGGGGTCTGCCCACCGCACCGGGGTTCCTAGTGCGGCGCGGACCCTATCTCATCGCCCACGCGATGGCCGATCAAATGACGATTCCAGGGCCTGTGGTTGACGTGCTTGACCCCGAGCTGCCCGTGCTGGATGAAGCGCGGCTGGATAGGGGCGGCAGCGGTCTGTACCGGGTGGTGGAACCACCCGCCGATGGGCGGATGGAGGTGTTGCATGCGACACACCGGCTCACACGGCAGGCGTGGCAGGACGCCGTGCTGAGATTCGAGATTCGTGGCCCAGCGGGTACGCCGGCGGTGGTGCGCGTGTTCAGGCCCCACGAGTGCTGCCCTGATATTCAGGCCCAAGACGCAGAGGGTAAGGCCGTAAGCGTCGAACGCCGCGTGCAAAAGCAGACGGTACAGCTCCGCTTCGACAACCGCCCCGCGGGCGTCAGGGTGGAAGTTCGCTGAGCGCCGCCGGCAGGTCGCAGGAGGCCAAAGCCACCGCTACAGTCAATAATGGCGGTTGTCTGCTCCACGACGGAGAATTGCATAAGATCAAATGGGACATTCCGAACAAAGGACACCTCGGTGACTGGCCGACCAACAAACCACGGCAGGATCGACTTGACGGCACTGAACCTCGACGTCATTACCGGCCACGGAGGCGGGCGCATCCTCTGGCAACCGCGGATTCTGGCCTGGTACTACGACAAACAGTTCGCGGGGCAACCTCTGCCGGAACCCTACGTGGGCATGACGCTGCCGGAGTTGTACCGGGCGCTGGGCGTGTCCAATCGCATCTACGATTTCGGCGACTGCTATCGCAGTCATGAAGACCCAAGGGTCCACATCACCCAGCGCGACCTGGACGAGACCGATTACGAGGTCCTGGTTGAGACACCCGTGGGCAGGCAGCGGGCCGTATACCGCCGCAGTCCCAACAGCCCCTGGCACATGCCCGTCAAGTGGCCCGTCAGCGACGAGGAAGAGATGAAGGTCGCCGCCTGGCGCGAGGAGCGGCGGACGTGGACGTGGGATCAGGGCAGGTACGACGACCTCTGCGCCGTGTGGAAGGGACTGGGCGCCCCGGCCACATGCATACCGCGCACGAACGTCCAGAAACTCTTCGTAGAGGACATGGGCGTCGAAGAGGCCGTCTTCGCCCTGCACGACTACCCGGCCATCTGCGAACAGTATTTTGAGGCGCTCGCCCTCACGCAAGGACGGTTGATCGAGGTCGTCAATGCCAGCCCCATTCGATACGTCGACTTTGGCGACAATGTCCATGCCCGGATCTGCACGCCGGAGCTGTTCCGGAAGTACATGCTGCCAGTCTACCAGCACCGCTGCGAAATGCTTCACCGGGCAGGCAAGTTCGTTCACGCCCATTGGGACGGCGATTGCGGGCCGCTGCTTCCCCTGGCCCGCGAGACCGGCCTGGACGGAATCGAGGCCATTACGCCCGTTCCCCAGGGCGACGTGACGCTGGAGGAGACCAAATCCGCCCTGGGAGACATGTTCCTCCTCGATGGCATCCCTGCCATCTACTTTGACCGCACCTTCAGCGGAGAGACGCTGGTGAATTGCGCCAAGCGGATCATCGACCTGTTTGCCCCCAATCTGATCTTGGGAATAAGCGACGAGATATCATCCACCGGCGACATTGAACGGATCCGCCTGGTCACTCAGGTTGTCGACGAGTACAACGCTTCGTTGTGACTCAGCGTCTTGTCGTAGCCTCAAGAGGCCGTCCGGGTCCGCCAATTCCTTGGCTCGGCGCGCCGAGGGCGATAGGATGCGCAAGGCGGATCGGATTGAGCGTCATCGGTCCCACGGCCTTTCGCAGGTCAAGATGACCCGGCAAATGGCCCCGTCCGCGCTGAGCCGACGGGCCATCAGGCAAGGCGAGCGGGTTACGTTAATGGGCAAGAGGGAAGACCAATTCAAGGCGATGCGGTTTGAGCACCCTCAGCGGATTCCGGTGGAGGTCAGCCTGCTGCCGGGGACCTGGCGGCGCCACGGACAGGCTCTCCTGGAAGTAATGCGCCGATACCCCGTGGTCTTTGAGGGAGTCATCGCTCCTGCCGATCCGGCCCGGGCGGGGGAAGAGAACCCCATGTACTTGCCCGGCAAGCACGTCGATGAGTGGGGATGCGTATGGGAGAACATCGCAGCCGGCTTGACCAGCATGGTCACTGGGCATCCGGTGCCTTCGCGACAGGACGTACGCACCCTCAAGCCGCCGGCACAGGTGGCGCCCTGGTTGCCGCACGGGTTCATGTTCCTGCGACTGGCGGACCTGCGGGGTTTCGAAGAGATCATGGTCGACTTCGCCGAGCAGCCGCCGGAATTGCAGATGTTGATCGACATTGTACTGGCACACAATCTCCGGACGCTCGACGTGACGCTGCCTCTGCTGGAGCCAGGCGGTTTGACACGGTTCGGCGACGACCTGGGCACGCAGAAGGCCCTGCCCATCAGCCCAGCCCTGTGGCGCAAGTACCTCAAGCCTTGCTACCAGGCGATTTACAGCCGCTGCCACCGGGCCGGTCACGACGTCTACATGCATACGGACGGGTGCATTCATGAGATCATTCCGGACCTGATCGACTGCGGGGTCAATGTCCTCAACCCGCAGATCCGGGCCAACGGCTTGGATAATCTGGTGCGGACCTGCAAAGGCAAGGTCTGCATCGACCTGGACCTGGACCGGCAGCTCTTCCCGTTGGCGACGATCGGCCAGATCGAATCCCACATCAGACAGTGCGTCGAGGCGCTCTACCTGCCTGAGGGAGGACTGTGGCTGCTGGCTGAATGCGACCCGGACGTGCCCCTGGAAACCATCGACGGGATCTGCCGCATCCTGAACGACATTGGGGCTTATATGCCCCTAATGACGCCGAAGTCGCCTTCGGGGTAGACCCTCTCGATGTATATCGGGAATCACGGAGATTGGTTCATGGACGGGAATATGCGGCAGCAGATGATCCGGCTGTGTACCATTAGGAACTCAGTCGAGAGCCGCCGCACTTGGTCGTCCACTTCGTACCATGTACTTAGCGGTGACGGATACAGCCATGATGACGAAACAGAACCCGTAAGGACAGACAACCATATCCATCCGCTTGGGTGCAGACACATATACTCACGGGCCGAGCGAAGAGAGGCCGCAACCGAACTGAAAAGAGTTCTCCGGACATCGCCTGACCCGGACGCACGTGATTTTGCGCGGAGAGCTTTGCGCCACTGCCGCCTAAGATCTTGGGTTCAAAGGAACCATGTTGCCGCAATCCTGGCAGGCCCGGGCCTGGCGCGGAAGCCTTGCGACCTGGGCCGCGGTGCCGGGCGGCTTGGTTGATTTCGATTGTCCCCTTGGCCGCCCCTGGGGATGGAGGCCCGAAAGGCAGGAAGAACAGCCTGTAGGCTATTCGGCTGTTAGGCCGGATGCCGCGCCCCAAAGGGGCGAAGCGCCTAATAGTCTAACAGTCCGACAGTCTGACAGTCTTCATGGGAATCAGCCTTCCAACGCAATTCCCCCCAACGCACCCGCTCTCTGCCTGAACTGCGAACGTAACCGAAGTTGCCCAAACGTCACCACCTGCTGCGGCGGCCAGGTTGAAGTGAACATCACCACCCCCTGCCGGCGAGGAAAGTGGTAAGTACGGCAAAGCCACCCGCTGGTGGGCGTCTATGTTCTTGACGGAGATGGCCAGGGCCTTATGGGCGCCGACCAGCCATCTGCCTAGTCCTCTTGCAGTGCTTCCAAGGCCAGCGAGACGACCTCACTGAGTTTGTCCGTGTCATGTGGAACGAAAAGCCCGGTGAGCCAGCCGGCTTTGGCCTGATAGTTGTCACGAGGACGCAAGTCAAAGCCCCGACGGCGCAGTTCGTCAGCGCGGTCAGCCGGTACTCTTACGTCGATGAGGATGGCTCTTTTCTGGACGTAGACGTAAAGAGCATCGCTTCCATCCGTGAGTCCATAGGCTAGGTACCGGGTGTTCGTATTGAGCTTCTCACGCAGCTTTGGGCAGGCAGCCGCCAGCTGAGAACGCAAGGCAACAACAAGGTCGATTGCGAACCCGCGAAGGCCACTCCTTAGCCGATCATCGGGCAACAACCCCTTCTCTTGGAGCGCCAAATTGCCTGGTGCTTTGGCCGGTTTCCCAAGACCGCGATTCTTTCGGCGCCTGTCTTGAGCGTCGTCTGTTGGAGACGCCAGTGAATAACCGACGATCAAGATGTCCTCAACGTGCAGCGGATGAACTTGGGCCACCAAACGGCACAATCGCTTCAGATAGCGGAACGAAGACTCGCGGGAGTTACCCGAAATATGCCTGGCGACAAGGTTATCATCGGGCACCACGAACGCTCCGAAAACCGGCTTCCCAGGATGCTGGAGCTGTCGTGAGCTGGCGAAGGCCTGCATCTTCAGGATGTCGAATTCAAAGCGTGACAGGCATCCCTTCTCGATCTCAACGCACACCAATGCCTCATCCGCATCAATGACGAGGTCATTGTCGAATCTGGTGCGGCCGGAGACGAGGCAGTTTGCCTTGATGGTAAGAAGCGGATCGAGTTCCCGTAGGCCCGCCTCGATTCTTCCATCGAAGTTTCCCCGATCCGTCTCCCGCTTGGACAGCAGGTCAGGCATGGCCTCGGCGTCAATACCCTCGACCACGCTGCAAAGCAGTTGGCGCAGCCGCTTCGGAAACGGGCTCGGCTCGCCATTCGCCTCCAGAAGTGTCACGGTGCGGACAAAAAGGTTCATTTGGTGGGTCCTTCATTCGCCAGCGCACACCGCGGGGTGTCGGCCGTGCCATCGGCCGTCTGCTGCCTCGCCTTCAGCATCGTCACGCGTCGCCGGGGGGCCATGTTCTTGACGGGACTCTGAGGATCGCCCTGAACGACCTTAGCTTACTTGAAGCAGGCTTGCCAATTCCTTGAGGTCTTCGCCTGATAGTGGCTCTCGGTACAGTCCCTTGACCAGCCACAAGCCTCCCTCCCTGATCTTCTCCACTGGCGAAGACCGTCCGAACCATGTTCCTGAAGGCAGGCACTCGTCGCACAGGGACACCGTGGAGATCAGTTTAGCCTCGAGGGATAGGCGTTTCGCTTTGTTCGTCACCTCGAAAACGACGAAACTGCACCGAGTCTGTATGTACTCCGTGACCTGTCGTTCAACCTCGGTTTTCCGTGTCCAATCGACGGGGGTGACGTGCTTTCTCTTTGCGGCCGCGGCTGTGAGATCCAAGTCCCATCGATCCAGGAACGGATCGCCTGCCTTGTTCAGAATCGCCCTGCCGATATTCTTGCGAAAGATACTGCGGTCCTTGTTCTCCTTGATGAAATGTTCCATCAGGCGTGCAGGAAGGTTGTTGGGGCCGGTGTGCGTGCCTACCCGGACGATCCTGTCTGCACCATGTGCTGTTTCACCCTCCTCGAAGAGGAGGTAGATGCCGTTGCGGGGGATTACGCTCCTGCTAAACGGGAACCGTAGGCGAGGCAGGCCGTTGGCGATCTGATGCACTCTGGCACATGCTTCGCTCATGCGCCCACCTGCCTCTTGAGAAACTGCCTCTGCTTCCCAATAGCCAGGCCCTGCATCGGAACCTCGAAGGAGCGCACATGAGGCACGATGTATTTGCGGTATTCATCGGATGCCAGAAAGATGAAGTGATCCCGCTCCAAATCGGCACATGCCCTGAGTTGGCCAACTACCTTTGCCGCCCACGACTCGATCTCGTGCATCGGCATGGTTTTAAGGGTCTTCTCGTAAGGCTCGACCACGACATCGAGGTTCAAGAGGCCGTACTTGGCCGAAAGGACGAACACCTCGTCGGGTTTAATCATCTCGGCGTATCGGAGGGCCAGCCGGAACCAGAGGCTTGTGTATAAGTCCCGTGCCTTGGCGGCATGGTCTGCCTTGCTCTTGACGCAAGAGATGAGGACGATCTTTTTCATTCGCTAATTCCAGCGGAAGGCACTCGACAGCAGCCCCCTGATATTCTGCGATGGGCAAGCCGCCTTCGCTAGCGTAATGGCCAGTATATTGAGTAACCTCCGCAGGACCTGACCCGCGCGTCGCGACAGGCCTGTCCCACCCCGACCTTCGCGTTGCGACCTGCCTGGTCTGCCGCGACAGCCGCGCCTGCCCCAACGTCACCACCTGCTGCTGCGGCACCCCCGGACCTGGCCGAGGTAATCGCCACCTGGCCGAGTCTGCCGGAACCGATCAAGGCCGGTATCGTGGCGATGGTCAAGGCGACAGGGGGAAGGTCCCCTAGAGAGTGAGGGGCGATGTCCAAAGGTTGCCCTATCCAAATATAATGCGTTGGGGAGCGGTGGTCAGGGAAGTGCTGCTCAGCCCCCAGGAAGGCAACGGCGCTCAAAAACCCCCGCGCCAGGGGCACTTTTCCGACGATCCCCTTCAAGCCCGACCTTTCCCCCCCCTCCCGGCCATCTGAGACAAGATCGTCAGAAGAATGCCTGTTGCCAGGGGGGTAAACGGTGGAGGGGGTACATGGGTAGGGGTCAGGGGCTTTCTTCAAACGCATCCAAGCCGTAGCTGGTGTCCGCGATGCTCCTGGGCATCCTGGCGGCGGACCACCAGGCGGCGGCGGACGGGTCGGCAACCGCGACCACCAGGGGGGAGGGGGTGGCCATCGACCAAGGGGGGTCGGCGATTTGACACCCACCACCATCCCCAGACTTTGACGGGGTTGCTGGCCCGTTGCAGAAAGACTCGGACGAACCCGTGACCGCTCAGTCGCAACTAACCCATCCCGGCGCAATCACACCCGCTTCCCGCCCCGCGCCACAATGAAGCTGCCCTATGACAGTATCTGGCGGCTGCCACGATACCATGGGCTGAACAGAACGGGCGGCCCCAAGCTCACACTGCCTAATCGGAGAGCCAGAAGCATGGGTTTGAGGGACCGGCTGTACCGCAAAGGGCAGCAAGAAACGAGCAAATAGATGTGGTTGAGGCAGTATGCCGCGCCGTAAGGCGGGCCTGGAAGGCCCAGCACAAGGGGTCTGAGCGACACGAAATAAACAGCCGCCATGCAGTGCATGACGGCCGGGACGCTCCGTAGAGCGTTGGCCCGCGACTTGTTTTCGCCTTATTGCGAAAAGTCTAGGGACCGGGATCGGTTACACTGCTAGGATGTTACTTTGACACTGTTCCCCCAGTCAAGTAGAATTTGTTTAGTACGGGCTGTTTTTCTCGATTCCTGGGGATCGGCCAATGGCGATCAGACTAGGGCTGGATTTGGGGCCCAATTCGATCGGTTGGGCCTTGACTGACACCGACTCTTCATCCGTTGTCGCCGCAGGGGTCCGCGTCTTCCCGGAAGGGGTGGACCGCGACACCAAGGGCGGGGAACTGTCTAAGAACGAAACACGCCGCTTGGCCCGTGGCATGCGCCGGCAAACCAACCGCCGGGCCAAGCGCAAGCGCCGACTCAGGAAGCTGCTGGTTAAGGTGGGCCTGCTTCCGCCTTGTGCGGCCATGCCTGCTCACCACCCCGAGCGCATCGCCTGGGAGAACCAAGCCTGCCAGAGCGCTGACCCCTATGCCTTGCGGCGGGCCGCGCTGGATCGGAAACTCGATCCCCATGAGATCGGCAGGGCGTTGCTACACCTCTGTCAGCGCCGGGGCTTTCTTTCCAGCCGCAAGGCCGACAAGGCCCGCAGCAAGAAGGAAGCCTCCGAAATGCTTCAAGCCATCAGTCACTTGGAGGCCGAGATCAGCTCAGCCGGTTCAAGGACTCTGGGCGAGTATCTTGCCAATGTGGGTACTGCGTCGCCGCTTGCCCGCGTCCGCGGCCGCCATACCCGCCGGGAAATGTACCAGCGCGAGCTTGAGGCCATTTGGGAGGCACAGCGAAGGCACCACCCGGACCTGTTGACCGATGATCTCAAAGCCAAGGTCCGTCACATCATCTTTTACCAACGGCCCATACGGATACCCAAGAGCCTGGTTGGGACGTGCGAACTTGAACCCAAGCGCCGCCGTTGTCCGCGCGCGGATAGGCGCGCCCAGCGATTCCGCATCCTCCAGGATGTTAACAACCTCCTGCTTATCGATGAACACGGGGAGGAACGACCGCTAACGCAGGAAGAACGCTCTCGGTTGCTGGAATACCTGTCCAATGCCGCGAGGCGCAGCTTTAAGGACATCCGCAAGCACCTGGGCTTCACCGAGGCCGTTGTCTTCAACCTTGAAAGAGGCGGACGAAAGTATCTGCTGGGCATGCCGACCGACAAGGCCATGTCGCACAAAGACTGTTTCGACAAGGCGTGGTTCAGTATGGACGAGGAGCGGAAGAACCAGATCGTCCGTTGCCTACTTGATGAAGAGGATCCCGTCATTCTGCAAAAGGCCGTCTCGGAGTGGGGGCTTTCCCCCCAACAGGCTAGGAATGTTCTCAATGCAGAGCTTCCCGCCGGTTACGCCAATCTGTCCCGCGAGGCCATTGCCAAGCTCTTGCCTCACATGGAGCGGGGCCTGCCTCTGATGACAGGCGACGATAGACCCTGCGCACTGACCGAAGCTGGCTATCTCCGACCTGACCAGCGGCCAGTCGAACGCCTGGAGCGGGTGGCTCAGCCACCGGACCTGCCCAACCCGCTCGTCCGGCAGGCCCTCCATGAGGTCCACAAGGTTGTCAACGCCATCATTCGGGAATACGGTTGTCCTGAGCAGATACACATAGAACTTGCGCGCGAGGTAAAGGGGTCCGCCGAACAGCGCAAGGTCCGGACCAAGGCAATGCGCGAACAGGAACAGCGCCGCGATCAGGCCGCTGAGGAAATCCGAAAAGCTGGAGGCATGCCTTCCCGCGATGCGATCAACCGGTATCTACTTTGGAGGGAGCAGGAGGGAATCTGCATCTACACGGGCCGGGCAATCAGCACCGCTCAACTGCTGGCCGGCGAGGTGGATATTGACCACATTCTTCCCAAGCCGCGCAGCCTGGACGACTCAATGATGAACAAGGTCGTCTGCTTCCGCCAGGCCAACGCGGAAAAGGGCAACCGGACGCCGTACGAGTGGCTGGCCCAGACCGACCCTCAGCGTTACGAGCAGGTCTGCCAGCGCGCACGCAAGTTGCCCTATGGCAAGTATCGCAAGTTTCTCCAGAAGGAAGTGAAGCTGGACGATTTCATCCACCGGCAACTTAACGACACGGCTTACATCAGCCGGAAAGTTCGTGAGTATCTCCAATGCCTGGTGCCTGACCCACACAGGGATATCCTTTGCACCAAGGGCCAGCTGACGGCGGAGCTGCGCCATGGCTGGGGCTTGGACACGATCTTGCGGGAACTTCCCGACAGCCCGGCCTGGAAGGAGGACCATGGGGATATCCGGCCGGGACAGAAGGATCGCTCCGACCACCGCCACCACGCCATTGACGCCATTGTCATCGCCCTGACGGACCGCTCGCGTCTCCAGCAACTGGCCCGCGAACAGGTCTGCCCACCCCCGCTGGA
>Ga0315279_10011898_pt1 | contig 10007 bp, 14 predicted proteins | sample YL17G06_20_MG_FD_203694 | JGI IMG/M metagenome (GOLD analysis project Ga0315279, IMG submission 203694) | Sediment microbial communities from Yellowstone Lake, YNP, Wyoming, USA - YL17G06_20 | ecosystem: Environmental > Aquatic > Freshwater > Lake > Sediment | place: USA: Wyoming | collected...
CTCAACGGCTGAAAAGAATCTCTTCTTCAACCAGAGCGCCACGTTGACCAGCCCGATCATCACCGGCACCTCCACCAACGGCCCGATGACTGCTGCGAAGGCTTGCCCCGATGAAATCCCAAACACCGCCACCGCCACGGCAATCGCCAGTTCGAAGTTGTTGCTGGCCGCCGTAAACGAGAGCGTGGCCGTCTTCTCGTAGTCCGCGCCGACGGCTTTGCCCATCAGGAAACTGACCAGGAACATGACCACGAAATAGATGAGCAACGGGACGGCAATCCGCACCACGTCTAGTGGAACCGTGATGATTTTCTCGCCTTTCAGACTGAACATGACCACGATGGTAAAGAGCAGCGCTGCCAGCGTCATCGGGCTGATCTTGGGAATGAACTGCTTGTGATACCACTCTTTTCCCTTGATCTTAACCAGGATCAGCCGCGTGAAGAATCCGGCCAGGAAGGGGATGCCGAGATAAATAAATACGCTTTTGGCGATCTCGCCAATGGTGATGTCCACAATGGAACCGGTCAGACCAAACCAGGTGGGCAGGACGGTGATGAAGACGTAGGCATACACGCTGTAAAACAGCACCTGGAAAATGCTGTTGAAGGCCACTAATCCGGCGGCGTATTCGGTGTCGCCTTTGGCCAGTTCGTTCCAGACGATGACCATGGCAATGCAGCGCGCCAGGCCGATCAGGATCAGGCCGGTCATGTATTCGGGGTAACCGCGCAGGAAAAGGATCGCCAGGGCGAACATCAGGATCGGCCCGATGATCCAGTTCTGCACCAGCGACAGGCCGAGCACCTTCCAGTTCCGGAAAACGTCGCCCAGCTCGTCATAGTGGACTTTGGCCAGTGGGGGATACATCATCAGGATCAGGCCGATGGCGATGGGAATGTTGGTCGTACCGACAGAAACGGCTGTGTTGAAGGTTTGCACGGCAGCAGGGAAAAGGAAGCCGATGCCGACGCCAAGCGCCATCGCCAGGAAGATCCACAGGGTCAAGTAGCGGTCGAGAAAAGAAAGTTTCTTGGTGGTGTTGGTTTCATGTGTCATAGAGCCTCCAGGTAAGTTTTAGACTTCCGAAGTCTCCGAGACTTCGGAAGTCTTGAGTAATCTGATAATCTCGCGTTCCATGTCATCACGCACGGCGCGGAAAGCATTCATCACCGCCTCGTCCGTGCCTTCGGCTTTGGCAGGATCGGGGAAATCGTGATGCAAACGCTTGCCTTTTCCAAGCCAGATGGGACATTCCTCAGCCGCTGAATCGCAGACCGTGACCACCAGGTCGAAATCAACGCCACGGAATTCGTCCGCCGGTTTCGAACGGCCCGTATGCTGGATGCCGATTTCGGCCAGCGCCGCCAGCGCCTTGGGATGAACATAGCCCGCCGGCCTGATCCCGGCGCTGACGGCTTCCCACATCCCGCCCAGCCGGGCGTTGACGATGGCTTCCGCCATCTGCGAGCGGCAGGAGTTACCGGTGCAGAGAAAAAGCACCTTGCGCTTCATTTTTTAGACCAGGGCGTTGGTCAGAAACGTGGTGATCTCCGCCTCGCTTGGCACGCGGCCCGCAGCCACTACTTTTTCGTTGATGACCAGCCCTGGCGTGGCGAGGATGGAATACTTCTTGATCTCGGCGTAGTCGGTTACTTTCTCGACCTTTGCCTCGATGGAAAGGTTGGCGATTGCCCGTTCGGTCACCGAGGCCAAATTTTGGCAATTCTGACATCCGGGACCAAGGACCTTGATTGTGAGCATTTTTGCCTCCATTGTGAGTTGAAGATTTATTGGTTCGATAGGATATTAATCTCGGGTTCAATGATAATCTGAGATTTCACCGAGTTGGCAACCAGACTGTATTTTTGCGCCGCTTGCAGGGCGCGGCGAGTGCGCGCTTCCACAACTGTCGCTTCCTCATCCCCCGCAGTAATCCGGATGACCGGCCAGAAGCGCAGGTGTGTAAAAATTTCCGTGCGATCCAGTTCGATCAGCTTCGTGCCTTCGGCGCGGCATTCATAGGATAACAACTCCAGTTTGTAGCGTTTGGCAGCCCAGATGAACATCATCATGATGCAGGTGTTGGCTGCGGCCACGAAAGCATCTTCAGGGGTAAGAACGCCAGGATGGCCTTGCGCGTCGGGCGGCGCGGAGAAGTCCATCTCCGGCCCATTGCCCATGACGATGTGCCCCCAATGCTCCCCCTTCCACGAAACGGTCGTGTGATAGGTCGCAGTCTGGCTCATCGAGCGGTTTCCTTTTCACTAAACGCGGCATATTCACGCATGAGAACGGTTTTGTATTGCTCATCGGCGCCCTCGGGCACCGGATTGTATAATTTGACCGTATCCAGCAGTTCGCGTGCAGTTGTACCGGAAGGCGGCTTACGGGATTGCCGGAACTGCTCGAAGATGAGCGGCAGGGCAATCAGGGTGACCACCTGGCCTTCGATCTCCACTTCCTGGATGGGGATTCCAGACCCACAGGCGCAGGTAGCCACTTTTTCGGTTTCTTCAGCGTCCCCCAAGGAGCCGGCAGAGTCCGCTTGCGACTCAACGAAAGCACCTTCTCGCCGGTTCCAGTGTTTTCCGAGCAATTCGTCCACCACTGATGCCATGCGTTCGGCGGTCACATCAACCGCTCGAAGTCCAGCGGGGTTCAGGTGGCGTCTCCCCTCCAGTTGGCCGAGGTTGTTTTCCGCAACCAGCTCCCGGACCATGACGCTCGCAGCCGGTTTGCTGGAGTACATCTCGGTTGCACGCGCCGCACAGCGCAATTCGCAGCCATCTACGGCGATGGTCGGATAAAACCTGGCAAAGGCGCGATCCCCTTCTCCGCCCGCCAGGAAGAGCGGCAGGCAGATCGTCACGGTGTCGGTGGGGCGCAGTTGTTCCAATACTTTCAGCGCAGCCAGGCGTGTCACCGTTCCCTCGGCTAATTCCTCGCCAGAACAGGAAACAATCCCTACTTTTTTCTTCGGCAGGTCAACCATGTCGCCCTCCTTTTTCTCCCCTCTCCCTCTGGGAGAGGGGTTGGGGGTGAGGTCCAGAAACGAGGTTGTCCACAATCCCGGCAATCTCCTCGGCCAGGGCATGCGCCAGTTGTTCCCCGCCCTCGTTGAGTTCGGCGATTCCCTGCGGCTTGAACTGCTTGTAACGCCGGTATACATCCAGGACGGCAAAATCCTGGGCGACGGTTCCGCCGCTCTCTTTTACCATTTTGGTTGCGCAGGCTAGTTTGCAGCCGTCAATCGTGATGGCCGGATTCTGCGCCACTGCGGCGCGGGCCGCTTCGTCTCCCAGGACAAGCATGGAGAGGGCAACCAGTTGTGTTTCTTCAGGACGCAGATCTTCGCTGACATCGTAAGCGGCCTCGCGGCTGACGGTGCCGTACGTTTTACCGATCCCGCTGCACGGCACAATGACCACGCGGGATTTTCGGTTTTGACCGGTCATGTTTTTTTGACCTCCTGCTCGGCTTCCACTTTCATTTTGGCAAAGTAGGCCTGGGGGTCTAACAGGTTGGCCTTGTCAACCTCCCAATCCGTTGCCTCGACCACCGCCAGCCAACCGGCCCCATAGGGGTCCTGATTAATAGCTTCGGGAGCAGTCGCCATGGCCGGATTGACCTCGACCACTTTGCCCGTCACAGGGCTGGTCAGGCTGATATTGACCTTGATGGTCTCGATGAGAGCGATTTCATCACCAAAGGCTACCTGTGTGCCCACTGGCTTGACCTCGGCAAAGGCCACATCGCCGCTGCGCTGCTGCAAGAAGTCGGATAAGCCAATCCGGACGAGATTCCCTTCCGGTTTCGCCCAGATGCCCTCCTCGTCATAGAGGCGGTCTATAGCAACTTTGAAGGTGAACTTGTCCACCATGGTTTCAAGATATTTAGGCATGTCTTGTCTCCTTATTTCTCTGCCTCTGCTGTTTCTGGCAAGAACTGCTCAATGGCGTCCAGTGCATGGGCGGCATAGATGGAACCCGGACCGCCACCCATGAGCAGAGCTACTCCAACGGTTTCCAAAAGTTCCTGGCGCGTGGCTCCGGCTTTCACTGCATCGTGCACATGGTAAGCGATGCAGCCCTCGCAGCCAACGACGATGCCGATTGCCAGAGCCATCATTTCTTTGACCCGCGTACTGAGTGCGCCGTCTTCCATGGCTTTTTTATGCAAACGGGCAAAACCGGTCATTGGGCCGGGAAGTGCACGGCCCAGTTGTGCCAGCCGCTCCTCTAAATGTTGATGTTCTTGGACGTAACTGGTAATCATTGTTCTCCTTGCCTTTCACTTAATTATAGGATGGCATCCAAAGCCGCGCGGCGGTCAGCAAGGTTAGGGTCGAAGGCGAGAACCGGACATTCGTTCAGCGCCCGATTCTGCTGGAGCAAACCCACCGCAAAGGCCATACAAGTGGCCTCGCCGCACTGCTTGCAGTTTGTCTGCGGCAGCAGCGTCCAGACGTCGAGCGGACGAGGCGTGCGTTTCGAGGCCGTGACCGCGACCAATTCCTGCCGGTGTTCCCAGACCGCATTGATGCTCTCGGTCAGCGCGGCAAGCAGTTCAAGCCCTTCTTGAACATCTTTGACCTGTGTGATGTACACCTGGTCGCGCTGGATGGTGAGAAAACCGGGCTGGCGTCGAAAGGTTAGCGTGCATTGTTCCGGGTTGTAGGCGATAATGCCGGGCAGGGTCGCCAGATACTGCAAAACCTCTTCCAGCGTCCGGGCGGGTTTGCCAATGACGATGATCTTGCCCGGTTCGGCCAGGCAGGGCAGGGTGCGAGTCAGCGTAATTGAGTCGAGGAAGGTCATTTCTTGAACAGGTTGCCTGTCACCTGGATGTCGCCCGTACCGGGGACGCTGATTTGCACTTTTCAGCCGCCTTCCAGCAGGCCGCGGGCTTTACCCTTGAAGTGCGTTTGCAGGAACATCAACGCACCCTCGGCATCCTCGTCCAGAAGAATGCGCATCAACTCGATTACGTCGGAATCTTCCAGGGCTACCTGAAGGGCTTTCTTCATGTTTCTTCTCGCTTGCATCGGCAGTTCGGACAGCCGCACTCCAGCGAGGGGGCCAGTTCGGGCAGGGTCGATCTCTGGATTTGCGCTGCCTGGCGGATGAGATCAAGAAAGTCTGGGCTCGCCATCCGGTAATGGATATACCGTCCCTGGCGGCGCGCCAAAAGGACGCCCGCCTTACGCAAGGCCATCAGATGCTGGGAGAGGTACGCCTGCCGCCAGCCAAAGGTGGCTTCCAGGTGGCAGACGCACGTCTCGCCTTCGCCAATCGCCAGCAGGATTTGCAGCCTGGCAGGTTGGCCGATGGTTTGCAGGAGGAATGCTACTTCTTCAACGGAAGATATATTCGTCGCCACGAATATATTATATTCCCTGAAGGCAACTTGGATTAGTGGAGAATATCACGTTGAAGTATGCTAAATGTCCCCTGCTGAACGGAACTGATCAATGGCTACTTTTCACTGCATTGCCCCAGCACTTTTGAATATCAACGAACAACACGTCACGGCACCCTCGGCCTTGGCCAATTCGAAGGCATCCACGGTCACGAGACGGATTCCGGCTTCTTCCAACCGCTGGTGCGTCTTGGGATAGGAGGATGGGTAGATCACTACGCTACCAATAAGCACCGCATTTGCAGCGTAGGCCTCGGATGTGTCCACCTCGATGAATTTCATGCCAGGGAAATTGTCCTTGTTCACCCAGGCCGGGTTGACCAGCAGCGTATCCGCTGCCACCTGCGTGACAGCCGATTTCAGGTGCAGACAGCCACTCACCTTCACGCCTTTGACGGTGTAGTCGAACGGCGCGAGGAATGCCCCCATCTGCTCGATGGCCGCCTGGTTGCTCCGGCTGCTCAGCCCGACGTAAATATCTTTGCGGACCGTCAGCACGTCGCCTCCATCCAGCGTGCCGGGAGCCTGGATGTAGAACAGCTTTCGATAGGGGGCCAGAGCCTGGGCGATGGACTCGGTCTCAGGTTTGCGCGAATCGGCTCCAGGTCGAGTAATGACCGCCGCCTCGTCTTCTACAATGGCAATATCCTCGACGAAAACCGAGTCTGGGAGTTCCGCTTCGGCGGGCAGCGAGTGAACGTCTACGCCCAGGGACTTTAGAGCTGCCTCGTACTGGTGGTGCTGGGCGCGCGCCACATCCACGTCAATTGGCTGGCGCTCCAGATGGGTCAGTTCACACTTGCCGATGGCCGGGCTGACCTGGCGGGTGATGGCGATAAGCATAAAAGACTCTTGGTTTATCCGTGTTTACACCTGCACTTGCAGCAGGTGCAAGTGTCTGGGTTCACACCTGCACTCCCCGGCACTTGCCCTGGCGGGCAGCGCCGGGGCAAGTGTGCAGCAGGCCGTCTCACCCCGGCACCTGCGCAAGTGCAGGCGAACGGGGTGCAAGTGTCTGTGGCTAGAATCGTAAATGTTTGACGGTCAACCCGTCGTTGATGATCTCGCTGAGCGAGTCAATGCCGATGCGCAGGTGAAGGTCGGCGAACGCCTGGTTCACTGCCTGGTCGCTTTCGGCGGTCTTGACGCCCTCCGGGATCATCGGCTGGTCGGAGACCAGCAGCAGCGCGCCGCTGGGAATCTTGTTATAGAAGCCGGTGATGAAAATCGTGGCCGTCTCCATATCCACGGCCATGGCCCGGATGCGGCGCAGGTAGCTTTTGAACTCTTCATCGTGCTCCCATACGCGGCGGTTGGTCGAGTAGACCGTGCCGGTCCAGTAGTCGCGGTGGTAGTTGCGGATGGTGGTCGAGACAGCTTTTTGCAAGTTGAAGGCTGGCAGGGCCGGCACCTCGGGCGGAAAATAATCGTTCGAGGTACCCTCGCCGCGCAAGGCAGCAATGGGCAGGATCAAATCGCCCAGCTTGTTCTTCTTCTTCAACCCGCCGCACTTGCCCAGGAACAGGCAGGCCTTTGGCTTGATAGCCGAGAGCAGGTCCATGACGGTGGCGGCGTTGGCGCTGCCCATACCGAAGTTGATCATCGTGATGCCGTTGGCCGTGGCGTTGGGCATCGGCTTTTCGTGCCCCCGGATCGACACGCCGTGCATGTCGGCAAACAGGTGCAGGTAATTCTCGAAGTTGACCAGCAGGATATATTTACTGATCTCTTCCAAAGGGACGCCGGTGTAGCGCGGCAGCCAGTTGGTGACGATTTCTTCTTTCGTTTTCATACGACCTCCCAAACCTGATACAACCCTAATCTACCTCCCTCGCCGTCGGCGTAGAACGTTTCCTGGACCCGGAACCTGTTCGCCGCGGCCAGGGCGTTCAACTCCGCCTCGTCGAACTGGTGCACATAGCGCAGACCGCGCCCGCCGCTGCGCCAGTCGAGCAGGTAATCGCCGAAATCCACAGCTTCCGGTGAAAGCCCTGCTTCTTCCCACGACTGAATGCGAGATTTGAGCTTTTCACTGTGCAAGAATTGCCACTCGGAATGGATGAAGTGTCCGCCTTCGCGCAACAGACCACGCACCTTGTTCAAAATGTTCAACCGCATATCCTGGCCTGGAATGTGATGCAGCACGGCAAAGGCTGTTACCAGATCAAAAGGCTGGTTCGTTGATGAGACGACCCGCTTTTCCCAGTCTGCGGTTGTTAAATCAGCGCGAATAAACGTCGCCGGAGCGTCTTCCCAACCATGGCGGGCGACTTCGAGCAGCAGCAGGCTGAAGTCCAGCCCTGTGTAAGGACCGCGGTGCCCGCGCCGCATCCGTTCGCGGCCCAGTTCGCCATTGCCGCAGCCCAGGTCGAGGATAGATTCATCGCCAGTAAACCTGTCCAACACCCGCAACACGCCGGGCTGAAGGCGCTGCCGAGTGGAAGAAAATTCACGCCCGAAGGTCTGGTAGAATTGTTTATTCAGATCGAGCAGCCGAGCGGCTGTAGCTGAATCCATGCTCTGATTATACTGCGATGGTCAAGAAAAGCACCTTCCAACAACTCCGCACTCTCACGCCCGAAAAGCTGGCTCTAGCGCGCCTGGTGCTCGATGACGTGCGCGGCGGACGCCCGGTGGCCGAGGCGGTGCGGCGGCATCCGGTAAAGGGGGGACACATCAGCAAGTCGGTGCTGGTGGCGGCGTACAACCAACTGGTCAAGAGCGGCGCCTGGCAAGCCGACCCGTCCCTGCTGGCGCGCATCCGCCTCAAGCCGGTACGCACGCTCTCCGGCGTGACCACCGTCACTGTGCTGACCAAGCCCTATCCCTGCCCCGGCCAGTGCATTTTTTGTCCTGACGAAGCGCACATGCCCAAGAGTTATCTTTCGGACGAGCCGGGAGCGATGCGCGCCGTCGAACACAACTTCGACCCGTACGCGCAGGTGCGCTCACGGCTCGACGCGCTGGAATCGGTTGGCCACCCAACCGACAAGGTCGAGCTGCTCATCCTGGGCGGAACGTTTTCGGCGTACCCGCGCGATTACCAGGAATGGTTTGTCAAACGATGTTTTGAGGCGATGAATGCCCCCCTTTCATCCCCCTTTTTTTCTTCGGGAAATGGGGGGACAGAGGGGGGCGGATTGCAGGAAACCCATCTCATCAACGAGACTGCCCTGCACCGCAATGTTGGCCTGGTCGTCGAGACCCGCCCGGACGAGATCACCCCGGATGAGCTGGCCTGGTTCCGCCACCTGGGCGTGACCAAGGTGCAGATGGGCGCGCAGAGCCTGGACGATCACATCCTGGAAATCAATGCGCGCGGACATACCACTGCCGAGACGCATCGCGCCGTCGCACTGCTGCGCGCGGCCGGGTTCAAGATCGTCCTGCACTGGATGCCCAACCTGCTGGGCGCGACGCTCGATACCGACCGCGCCGATTTTCCTCGCTTGTGGGAAGACCTGTGCCCTGACGAGATCAAGATCTACCCCTGCCAGTTGCTGGAAAACGCCCCGCTATATGAATACTGGCGACGCGGCGAATATCAGCCGTACACCCAGGAAGAACTGGTGGCGCTGATCGCGGATGTCAAGCCGACCATCCCGCGCTATTGCCGCGTCAACCGCGTGATCCGCGATATACCTTCGACACACGTGGTGGCAGGGAATAGACGTACCAGCCTGCGGCAGGACGTGCACGCCGAACTGCGGCGGCGCGGGACGCGCTGTAACTGCATCCGCTGTCGGGAGGTGCGCGACCAAATTGTAGAGACAAGCGCGCTGGAGTTGGATGATCTGACCTATCCGGCAAACGGCGCGGAGGAGCATTTTCTATCATTCGTAACGCCGGAGGATAAGATCGCCGGTTTCTTGCGCCTCTGCTTGCCGAATGCGGATTCACCTTCTACAGGCATGAGCGACTTGTATGACGCGGCTATCGTCCGCGAAGTACACGTTTATGGTCAATCGCTGCCGGTGGGGGAAGAAGGGAATGGCGCCGCGCAGCACACGGGTCTCGGCACGCGGCTGCTCGAGGAGGCGGAGAAGATCGCCCAAAGGCGCGGCTTCCGCCGCATGGCAGTTATTGCTGCGGTGGGGACGCGCCGGTATTATCTCGACCGCGGGTTTGAAAAGGGGGAATTGTATTTGATTAAAAACCTGCCGAAGGCCTACTCGGTGAAACTGGCTTAGTCGGGGGCTTAACCCTCGACCGGGCAAATTTTATAATGGCTTCTTTTCCCACGCATCCACAGCCTGCCGGATGGCGGCCTTGACCTCCAGGTCAGAGACGGCATCTATTCCCTCGAAACGCTGCAATCCAACCCAAACGATCACGCCCCCTTCAGGCGATTCATGCAAGTGAATGCCTCTGCCTGCCAGCGGCATGCCGGCTAGTCTATCTTTCAGGATCTGGTCTATTTGCGCCACGATGCTGAGGGGCGCTGCGACAGGTTGTTCTACCTTTGGCTCTTTGGTTTTGGCTGGGATAGGCGGCTTGGCTGGCTGTTCCTGGCCGGGGCGAGCAGGCGGTAAATCCGGCGCGGCCTCCAGCCAGGGACGCAGTTCGAGCAGGAGATTGACCAACCT
>Ga0315279_10011899_pt1 | contig 10005 bp, 11 predicted proteins | sample YL17G06_20_MG_FD_203694 | JGI IMG/M metagenome (GOLD analysis project Ga0315279, IMG submission 203694) | Sediment microbial communities from Yellowstone Lake, YNP, Wyoming, USA - YL17G06_20 | ecosystem: Environmental > Aquatic > Freshwater > Lake > Sediment | place: USA: Wyoming | collected...
TTAAGGGATTGGGGAAGAGATTGTTGGTGTCCACCAGGAAAAGACAATACCTGTGGCAAAAGGTTTAGTTGGAAACTTGGGGATCTGCCATATGGATACGACCATAAATATATATATTCCCATTTAGGATATAATTTAAAGGCAACAGATTTTCAGGCAGCGGTAGGACTATCTCAATTGAAAAAGCTTCCTAAGTTTATAGCAAAGAGAAAAGAGAATTTCAATATGTTATATGAAGGGTTTAAGAAAGAAGGTTTAGATAAATATTTTATATTGCCTCAATGGCTTGAAGGGGCAGAACCAAGCTGGTTTGGTTTTATTCTTACTATAAAAGATGATGCTCCTTTTAAAAGGAGAGAGTTATTAGAATATTTAGAGCAAAATGGCATTGGAACAAGGTTATTATTTGCAGGAAATATGTTAAGGCAGCCTGCTTTCACAAATAGTGATATAAGATATAGAGTAGTAGGTGATTTGAATAATGCCGATAAAATTATGATGAATACCTTTTGGATTGGAGTTTGGCCAGGCATTAGTGAAAAAGCACTTTATTATGTTCTTGAACAATTTGAGAGTTTTAAATAATGAGAGGTGTAGAATAATGTTCAAACTTACAATAGCAATTCCAACTTATAATGGGGAAGCCACTATTCGTGGTAGTTTAGATAGTATTGTATCTCAGATAGAGGATGGTGTCGAAATTGTGATTTCTGATAATGCTTCTACTGATAAAACTGCCGAGATTGTCCATGAGTACCAATCGAAGTGTTCTAATTTGCATTATTTTTGCAACAATGAAAATCTTGGTTTTGATCTTAATGTTGATATGGCTGTACGGAAATCTGATGGTGAATACGTCTGGTTGTTGGGAGATGATGACGAAATTGCTTCTGGAGGCATTAAAAAGGTAATTAAAGTACTTCAAAATAATAATAATTTAGCAGCTATTTTTGTAAATTATAGTTGGTACGATAGAGAAACCGGGAAGTATATGAGAGAGAGAAATCTTCTGATTTGGAATGATATCTTTTACGGCAATAGTGATCAGTTTTTATCCACAGTTTCAATTTACCCACGTTTTTTTTCTTCTAATATTGTTCGTCGTTCACTTTGGTTGCAAGCAGATAATAAGCGCTATATAGGCACCGGTTGGATGCACTACGGAACTTTACTACTTATTCTACCAAGTAATTCAGCTTATTGTATTGCTGACCCATATGTGGTGGCTAAATCATTTAACATAAGTGCAAAAGGAGGGAATAAAGGAGGTGCTGCACTGAAAATTCATCTAAACCTTTTAAATATTATTGAGGAACTTCCCCGAGGTCTATATAGTGAGAAGTCTATCAAAAAATTGTTAAAACTAATCTATGCTCTTTTGCCACGTATAATTTCTAACTCTAGACGTAATGGACTCTTTTTATCTTGGCCTTTGTTGAATAATTTAATAAAGAAATTTGGTTCATATCCTTCATTCTGGCTCATAGATATTCCACTCTTGCTTTTACCAAGATTTGTGCATAATCTCATACGGAGAGTATATTATAAACTATATGTATATAAACTATATAGAGATCATGTAAAGTGCAAGCTTTTTCGTAGGCCTTTTTTGGGGAATTGAAAAATCTCAATTAAGCAGAATACATAAGGAGAAATAGAAAGTGAATAACGAAAGTAGAATTTATTTCAAGTACGCTATTCTTGTTACAGGTAGCGCAGGTTTTATTGGGATCACAGGGGTTCCTTTTGTTGATTTTCCTACTTGGTTTGCATTAACCTATAAGGGAAAGTTTGTTTACATACATGATATTCTTGGTTATTGGAGAAGGTATGCAGGACAAACAACTAATAAATTATGGCTCACGGAACGAGAAGAACTTAGAACTTATTATTTTATAAATAAACAATACATTAGCTTTGCTACCTTTATCTTTTGCTCTTTCATTTCCTTAGCAAAATATTTAAGAAGACTTACGTTCTGGAAGGTTTTAAAGAAGTTTTGAAAGGAAATCTTTGCGTGAGATTAGAAGAAGCTAAAAAAGAGGAATTTTTATTGCTTGATTTTATACTTTTGGCAAACTTAGTAATGATTTTCCCTATTTTTTTAGCGAATCGTTATAAAATTAATGGCATACTTATTGATCTCTTTATGATCCCTGTATTTTTGTATTTGTATAAAAGGTATTCTTTTAAAATAAATTTAACTGGGTTTTTCTTAATTGGAGTTATGATTATTTTTTCTTTGATAGGCATGCTAACTTCACATTTGGAAGGTTCTTCTATTTTGGGCACGGTCAAAATGCTATCTTGGATGATTTATTTTATATTGGGTTGCTCAATTGCTAATTATTACATTAAGATTAGAAGTGACTTTAAAAAAATAAAAGTTGATTATTTTATCTATGCATTATTGGGACTAAATGTTTTTCTTATTTTGATGTACTTTACTAGTCCTTTTTTATTATTTACTCCTAGTAGAATGGAAGGATTTTTTGGTGATCCAAATCTTTTTGCCATTACTGAATGGAGTTTTTTTATGTTGGTATTGCTCTATTCAAATAAATCTCTGGTCAAGTTGTTAACCATTTTTTCCATAATGATTGTATATATATTGTCTGGCTCACGGGGCATTACTATAGTAGTGCTTATTGCTCCTTTATTTTTTTTAAAAACCATTCTTACCCAAATAAAAGTTCATATGAATGTTAAAAATATGCTGTTATTTATTTTTGTTGCAGTTTTTGTTTTCATTTTTCTTTTTAGGGTTAATTTTCAGATTTTTGGTCTCGAGCGTATCGGCGCTGTTTTTAATTTTATTTTATCTAAAAAGTTTAAACTAAGTATAGCGGAATTAGACTATTTTTTAAACGGAAGATTACAAATTTTGCAAGCTTCGCTTAAATGTTTTACTACCTATCCTTTTGGTATTGGGAAAGATAATATTACAATTTGGAATTCTATTTATATGGGTAGGGCTATGGTGGTTCATAATACTTATTTAGAGATACTCACAAGCTCAGGACTAATGGGCTTAATGTCTTTCTTTTTTCTTCTGATTTATGGCTTTGCTCGTTCTTTTAAAAAAAGATGGAAAACATGGGCAATGTGGGTGATAATCTTTATTTTAGTCGCTTCTTTTTTTTATAGCTTAGATAATTTTCGATTATTTTGGTTTGCACTTGGTTTTTTGTGTTTTAATGCTCCCCAGACTAAAAGTAGAGTTGTTAACGCTGTAGATGCAAGGGAGGCAAATTCTATTGCTGTGCAATAACCATAATATCCTTTTTCTTGCAACGGTTGATGTGCATATTTATGCTTTTCATATTCCGTTTATGAAGCTTTTGAAGGATATGGGGTATGAAGTGGAGGTTGCAGCTTCTAATGTTGGCTTTAAGGAAAAAATTGAAAAAGAAGGTTTTAAAGTCTATAATCTTCCTTTCAGCAGAAACCCGCTGGCTATTTCTAACCTAAAAGCATTAGTAAGGCTTTATAGAATAATGAATAAAAATAAATACATAATGCTTCACACTCACACCCCTGTTGCAAGTTTTATAGGGCGCATTGTTGCAAATATCGTAGGTATACCTCATATTGTATATACTGCTCACGGTTTTCACTTTCATGAGTATGGCGGTCCTTTAAAAAATTTTGTTTATTATAGACTTGAGAAATTTGCAGGCAAATTTACTGATGTTTTAATAACCATAAATAAGGATGATTACAAAGTAGCAATAGAAAAGAAAATTACCCAAAACGGAAAAGTCGTTTATATTAAGGGGGTGGGTGTAGATTTAGAAAGATTTAATCTTGGTAATGCAGATGAAAAAAATAGGAATAGCATTCTTAAAAAATTTGCTATAAATGAAGGGGTTTTTGTAATATCATCCATTGGAAGGTTGGAAAAAGAAAAGAACTTTGGTCAAATAATAGAAGCTTTAGGACCCATAAAAAAGAAAGGGCTAAGGTTTAAATTTCTAATTGCTGGTGATGGGCCACTTTATTCTAATTTATTAGAGGCTGCCAAGTTTTATGGAATGCAAGAGGAACTAATGCTTTTAGGCCAAATTGACCAGATACCTGAACTCCTTTCTGTTTCAAACATTTATGTTACTGCCTCCTCAAGAGAAGGCCTGCCTGTGTCTGTTATGGAAGCAATGGCAATGGAAAAACCAATTGTTGCATATAATATTAGAGGTGTAAGGGATCTTGTTGAGGATGGAGTAAATGGGTTTTTAGTGCCTTTTGGTGATATAAAAGGGCTTGCTGAAAAAATCCTCTATTTGGTGGAGCATCCAGAGGTTGCAGAGGAAATGGGAAAGAAAGGTAGAGAAAGAATTGAAAAAGAATTTAGCTTAGAGGTTATACTCAAAGAAACGAAAGACGTTTATAAAGAGATTCTTGGAGAATAATTTATGAGAAGATTCTGGTTTTTTGTAAAAGAGATTTTTGATAAAATTGTTTCGTTTGTTGCATTAGTTATCTTGCTACCAATTTTTTTGGTGGTAGCAATTCTTATTAAAATTGATTCTAAAGGCGCCGTTTTCTTCAGGCAGGAAAGGGTTGGAAAAAATGGAAAGATATTCAAACCTTTTAAATTCAGAACGATGATTACAGGTGCAGATGAAAAAACAAAAGGAATTTATATTGATAAAGAAAATCCTTACGTTACAAGAGTAGGAAAGTTTTTAAGGCGGTCAGGCATTGATGAGTTGCCACAGGTGATAAATGTGTTGAAAGGAGATATGAGCTTTGTGGGACCTCGTCCTACTTTACAATATCAGGTGGAGAAGTATAATGACTTTCAGAAGAAAAGGCTTTTAATGAAGCCAGGGATTACAAGCTGGGCATTAATTCACGGAAGAAACAAACTCACCTGGCCTGAAAGGATAGAGTACGATGTTTGGTATGTGGAGCGTTGGAATTTTTGGTTTGATATAAAAATTCTTTTTAAAACTGTTTGGGTAGTTGCAAAAGGTGAAGGATTATATGCAGGAAGAGAGACAGATGAAATTGCAAAAATGGCAGAAGGTGAAAAGCTCTACGTAGAAAGAAAGACGGATAAAAAAATTGCAAAAATAGATGATAATGAAAAATGAAAGGCTCACAATTGATTTAATAGACTCTAAGATGAAAGGAGTTCTGTTAGATTGGTAAGATGCTTCTTATAGTTGTTTGTAGGGTCAAACGGAAGTAAAACTTGACTTTTTATTTTTTTGCATTATTATATACTTAGTAAGTAATTAAATAATTAGGAGGGTTTATATTTGAAAAATTTTAAGTTTATAACTACTACATACTATACTAAGATTATGTTTATACTTGATATGATTCAGAGAAATAATAAAATAACACAAATGAAAATAGCAAAGGCAATAGGAACTGGAGACGCTATCATTAATAGATATATAAAAGATTTATGCTATAGAGGGTATATAGGAAAGATAGGAAAAAATAATCGGAATATGCAATATAAGCTGACGGAGAAAGGAAGAAATTATTTTGAAGAACTTTACCTCACATATCTTTTTGAGCTTATGTTGGTATATAGAGAGACTAAAAAGCCTTTAGTTGATTTTACACAAAAAGTTTATAAAGAAGGTATCAAGACAGTACTTTTATACGGTGCCGGGGAAGTAATTAATGTAGCAATTGAGACTCTGGAAGATGCTAATTTTAAGATTATAGGTATAGTAGATGATTCTCCACAGAAACAGGGAAAACTTATTTATGGTTACTCAGTAATACCTTCTGAGGAAATTTCCAAACAGAGCTTTGATGCAATAATAATAACTTCTTTTTCATATCGAAATGCTATTTCAGAAAGGATTAAAAATATGAATGTCAACAAACCAGTAATAATGTTTGGCATTCAACAAATTTAGAGGAGGTGCTTTTCCAAATGAGTGTGCGAATAAGAAACATTGAGTATTATCTTCCCGAAAAGATTCTTGATAATGAGCAATTAGAAAAGGATTTTCCTGGTTGGAGTGCTAAAAAGATCGAGAATAAAGTTGGTATTGAAAGACGGCATGTAGTTGGAGAAAGTGAAACAGCACTTGATTTAGCTTTCGAAGCTTCAAAAAAGGTTTTGAAAGACTATGATAAAAATAAAATTGATTTTCTTCTACTGTCTACGCAGAGCCCTGAATATTACTTGCCTTCCGGGGCTTGTATTTTACAGGATAGACTTGGACTGAGAACAAATATAGGAGCTTTTGATTATAACTTAGCATGTTCAGGATTTATTTATGGTTTAGCATTAGCAAAAAGCCTTATAGAGAGCAATATTGCTTCAAGTGTTTTATTAGTTAATGCAGACACATATACAAAGCATATTCACCCAAAGGATAAAAGCAACAGAACTATATTTGGAGACGGATCTGCAGCTACGATTATTGAAAAGTCAGAATCCGAAGGAATACTGGAATTTTCATTAGGAACAGATGGCAGTGGTTTTAAGAATCTTATTGTGCCCAATGGGGGATTAAGACATAGATATGATATAAATGCAAAAGAGATAGATGATGGATCTGGGAGCATTAGAACCGATAATAATCTTTATATGAATGGTCCAGAAATATTCAATTTTACAATTAAGGTTGTGCCAAAATTGGTTTTGGAAGTATTGGAGAAGAACAAAATCAGTTTAGAAGATTTAGATTATGTCATTTTTCATCAGGCCAATAAATACATCTTGGAATATTTAAGAAAGAAAATCAATATACCAGAAGATAGGTTCTATCTTGACATGCGAGAAACTGGTAATACTATTTCAGCAACTATACCGATAGCAATTAAAAACAGTCTCGATAAAGGAGTTATAACTTCAGGAGATAAGATTTTAATAGTAGGCTTTGGTGTGGGTTACTCCTGGGGAGCAACTATTATAAAAATATAAAGGAGGTAAGAAAAAAATGAAAAAAGCAGAATTTATTGCCAAAATCAAGGAAGACTTAGAAGTAGAAGATGAATTAACTTTAGACAGCAGGCTTGATAAATTCTTAGATTCACTTGGTACTCTAGCATTAATTGCTCTGATTGACGAAAACTTTGGCAAAAGTATTCCAGCAGAAGAGTTCCAGAAATTTACTACTATTCAAAGTTTAATCGACTACATCGGAGAGGAACATTTTGAGTAAAAAAATGGATTAATTTTCTAATCTCAGGTTTTGAGTTTAAAATGTTTTTAACTGTGGAGGTATAGATGAATAAGATTTTTGATTTGGAAGGGAAAAATATTTTAGTAACAGGCGCATCTTCTGGTATTGGAAGACAATGTGCAATTACTTTCAGTAAATTAGGTGCCAATGTAATTTTGGTTGCCAGAAATAGACAAAGGCTCGAAGAAACTTATAATCTATTAGAAAAAGGAAATCATTTGTTATTTTCACAAGACATTACTGAATATGACGAACTTGAAAAAATTGTAGAAAGTTCGGTTGAAAAAATAGGAAGAATTTCTGGTTTTCTACACTCTGCTGGAGTGGAGATGACATTACCTCTAAGAGTGATGAAGCCTTCTTATTATGAGAATATGTTTGCAGTAAATGTAATCGCTGGGTTTGAACTTGCTAAAATTATTTCGATGAAGAAGTACTTAAATGAAAGTGAAGCAAGTTTTGTATTTATTGCATCAGTTATGGGTTTGCTGGGGCAGCCAGGAAAGGTGGGTTATTGTAGTAGCAAAGGAGCATTGCTTTCTGGCACTAAAGCAATGGCTTTAGAGCTTGCTGCAAAAAATGTTAGGGTAAATTGCGTCTTACCTGGTGTAGTAGAAACTCCAATGACAAAAAAGATGTTAGAAAAGCTTCCTGAAGATGCGATGCAATCAATTAAGAATATGCATCCTTTAGGATTGGGTAAGCCTGAAGACATTGCTAACGTTGCTACGTTTTTGTTATCCGATGCGTCAAGATGGATAACAGGAACGAGCTTAATTGTGGATGGGGGATATAGTGCAGGCTAAAAGAAGATTGTTTATAATAGGTGCTGGAGGTTTTGGAAGAGAATTAGAAAGCTGGTTGGAATTAATTCCCCCTGGGGAAAGAGACTGGGAAATCGCTGGCTACTTGGATAATAATGAAAAAGCATTAAATGGTTATCCTTCTGAATATAAAATATTAGGTGATATAGATACCTTTAGATTTGTAAATGATGATTTATGTGTGATTGCAATTGCAGAGCCAATAATAAAAGAGAAAATTTGCCATAAATTAGAAAGTAAGGTTGAATTTTATACATATATTTCACCAGATGTGATTATAGGAAAACATAATAAGATAGGGAAGGGAAGTGTAATTTGTCCAGGCTGTATACTCACAACAAATATCACTATAGGAGAATTTGCAACAATTAATATCGGTACTCAAATAGGTCATGATGTAAAAATTGGAAATTTCACATCTATTATGGCCAATGTTGATGTTGGGGGAAAGTGCGAAATTGGAAATAACGTTTATATAGGCACAAATTCTACTATAATTCCTTCGAGAAAAATTGGTAGAAATGCAAAGATTGGTGTTGGTAGTATTGTAATCCGAAATGTAAAAGAAAATATTACTGTATTTGGGAATCCTGCTCAACAAATTCCTGGCTATTTTTGACTTAGTGATATTTATGCTTTCGATATAATAAAACAGGAGACATTTAAAATGAAGATACCTTTATCAAGGCCGTGGATTACTGAAGAAGATATCAAAGCCGTAGAGGATGTTTTAAAGACACCTTATTTAAGTTTGGGGCCAAAACTTCCCGAATTTGAGAAGATGCTTGCAGAGATAGGGCATAGGAAATTTGCTGTGGCAGTAAATAGCGGCACATCTGCACTTCATCTTATAGTTCGCTCTTTAGGAGTAAAGGATGGCGATGAAGTCATAACAACTCCATTTAGTTTTATTGCCTCCTCCAATTGTATTCTTTTTGAAAGAGCAAAACCTGTTTTTGTGGACATAAGGAAAGATACATACAATATTGATCCAAATCTTATTGAGAGTAAGATTACAGAAAAAACAAAGGCAATACTTATAGTGGATGTTTTTGGCCAACCTGCCGATTGGGACGAAATACTTGAAATTGCAAATAAATACGATCTTGTTGTTATTGAAGATTCTTGCGAAGCAATTGGTTCGAAATACAAGGGTCAACCTGCGGGAAGTTTTGGTGCTGCAGGAGCCTTTGCATTTTATCCAAACAAGCAGATAACGACCGCCGAAGGTGGGGTAGTTGTTACAAACGATGAAAATATTTACAAACTTTCAAGAAGCATGCGCAACCAGGGAAGAGGCGAAAATGATACTTGGCTTGAGCACACTCGCCTTGGCTATAACTATAGAATTTCTGATATAAATTGTGCTTTGGGAATTTCTCAACTTAATCGACTTAATAAAATTATAGAGATGAGAGACGCTATTGCAAAAACGTACTCACAAAAGCTTTCAGAAGTTGAGGAGGTTATAACTCCATATGTAAGCCCTGATACGACAAGAATGAGTTGGTTCGTGTATGTAATAAGGTTAGCGGACAAATTTAGCAAATTTGAAAGAGACCAAATCATTGAAGAACTTGACAAGAGGGGCATTCAAACTCGAAACTATTTTGAAGCAATCCATCTAGAGCCTTTTTATGTAGAACAATTTGGCTTTAAGGAAGGAGATTTTCCTGTTACGGAATTTGTTTCAGAGCGTACAATTGCCCTACCTTTTTACACCACAATGACTGAAGGAGAAATTGATTATGTAGTGAGTAACTTGAAAGAAGTTATCCTTGAGGTGAAGAAACTTTGAGGAAATTGTTAGAAAAAGTTTTAAGGAATAAATTGACCGTTACAATTACTTTTGCTAAGCTTGTTATAGATGTATTCTTGTACAATGTTGCTACGGTTCTGGCTGTTTTATTAAGGTTTGACCTTGTCCTTAAAGGGAATTTTATTCATATAGATGATCCGTTTGGAATAATTGAAAATGCTATTTTTATTGTATTCGAAATTATTTTTCAGTTGCCTTTGCA
>Ga0315279_10011900_pt1 | contig 10005 bp, 9 predicted proteins | sample YL17G06_20_MG_FD_203694 | JGI IMG/M metagenome (GOLD analysis project Ga0315279, IMG submission 203694) | Sediment microbial communities from Yellowstone Lake, YNP, Wyoming, USA - YL17G06_20 | ecosystem: Environmental > Aquatic > Freshwater > Lake > Sediment | place: USA: Wyoming | collected...
CGCGTCTGAGAAGGGAACTCAGGAAGAGGGAGGCTGTCCCTCCACCTGAGCGCATGAAGGCCGATGTCACACCAGGAGCGCTCGGCCCTCTCAGAATAGCCTCAAGCTGGATGTTCGCGATCCTTTCAGGCCTCGGTGCAGTCGCCATGGTGTGGTTGGCTACTGTCTACCAGTGGGACCCTGTGACATCAGCTGGAGTAGGATTTGTCCTGGGAGCGATTCTGGCTTGGGTCTTGGCTAGGTTGGGGGTGCTAGGTCATGTCTGAGACACCTGATGAGCAACTTGGTGAACGACCACCTGAAGAGGCGAGGCAAGCGACGCAAGAGATTGTTCCCGCGGCGACGCAGCAGATCGCGCCGATCGCGCCAGGTAGAAGGTCAAGAACTCGCTTCGAGACATATACCGGTCTCCTCAACAACATAGAGTCATATCACAGTGAACTCTGGGACGAGCTTGAGACATTCGAAAAGACATTCTGGAAATCCTCGTCCTTCAAGGAGATGTACCCTGAAATGATGCGCATCATCAGTCTGGTCGGGAGAAGGGTGGGCGCTGCCAACAGAGAACGGAGGCCAACGATGTTCCAGGAGTCGGTACCAGCCCCAAGGGTTCCGAAAGAAGGCGAAGAGGACGACGGGTCTGAAAGAGAGGAAGTGGTTCGCGTCAATCTCAGCGAGCTCGGCTTCCACAATGCCATGGATGTGATGGACTTCGGCACGCCTGAGCAAGCAGCACGTCTCTCCCCGAAGTACCTGAACTACCTGCACGATTACATAGACAGCGTCAAATTCGACTTAGGGGATATCTCGACCCCAGAGATGGACACGGTAGCCTTGGAGAGGGTCCGCCCCTATGTTTCGGATTTCCTCGACCGGGCGATGCACCACCTTGAGGCATCCCATAGCCAGAAGCAAGAGTTGTTCGCGCAGACCTTGGCCAACGCGAACGCGCTTGAGTCCGCGGTCATACTGAAGGAACCAGCGATCGCAAGGCAACAGCAGGCCTACATGCGGAGGGCAAGGTCGAGAAAAAGAAGAGGGCGACGACAGGTCGCTGAGGTGCCAGAGGCATGAGCCTGAACCTTCTTGAGGTCTGTGGATCCATGGAAACGGATCTGCTCGGACTTGGGCAGCAAGCTCTTGAGATGGAGTTTCCAGCTCCAGTCCACCCGAACGAGATCCTCAAGCAACAAAAGAACATAGTCGTGGGAGGAACGAACAAGGTCGGCAAGTCCACGTTCTTGGCTGCCCTGCGTCTCAAGTACATCCAGCAGGGCCGTACCGTCTTGGACCTCGTGGACATGAAGTACGAGTCACTCTGGAATGTCCTGCTGAACCCCAGGCTGGTAGTATTCCATTATCCCGACTGGGGAGAGTTCGAGCTGTCCCCAAGGGGGAGTCCTCAGTACTACGCCCTAGGGTTCCGAAATGGAGTAGAGAATCAGAGAATAAGAGAAGAGGACTACGAGATGGCCAAGCAGTGCCTGCAGAACCTCCACTCCGAGTCCCACTCCTCCGTGCAGGATCTGATATCAAAGCTCCAGTCGAACAAGATCAACATCATCGCCGACATTGAGTTCCTGAGGCTCAGAGAGGCCTTGGGTGGGGGCCAGAAGGACGATGTGCGGAACTTTCTGCAGGAGTTCTTCAATGGTCTGTTCAAGACCAAGCGAGGAGTCAAGTACGCTTCCGTGTTCTACGACGAAGCTCAGGCCGAACTGCCGAGCAAGAAAGCCGTGGCGAGAGAAGGGCAACTGCAGACGGCCAACCTGGTGGGGTCCAGTTTCGGAAGGTTTGCGAGCTTCTTTGGGAACATCGTGATCAGTACCTTCAACCTCACGGAGTTGGCCAGACCCATAATCAACATCACGCACTACTGGTGCCTGTTCCAGATCCCGATGGAGGCGGCCATGGGAGAACTTGACAACCTCTATCCAGCGGTTCACATGCTCCAGCCCCATACCTTCACCCTTGCACGCAACGACGGCAAGTACACACCTCATGTCAGCGTCGATCCAGACATGGAAGACGATTATCCCGATCTCGTTCACTTCGATGCGCTGAAGTTTCCGGCCTTCTGGGTGCAACCGTTCCCCCTGATGCCGTCCATCCCAGAGGCCAAAGCCCAGGACGACATCGCCATGGCATCGATACATGCGCTAAGGAGAGCAGGTGCGACATGGGACGAGATCCGCGATGAACTCAAAGAGGGACTAACGAAGGAAGTCAATCTGAGCACACTGAAGTCGCAGTACTACCGTTGGCTCAAGGCGAGACCAGTTACTCCGCAACCGGAGCTTGAGACTCAGGAGGTACCCTCTAGTCCTCAGCAGATAGGTGATCAAGGTGACATTCAAGGAGAAGTGGGCGAGGAGCCAGAGGCGTAGGCAGAGGCTGGTGACTCAATCAGCCCCCGAGCCAGAGCCGACGCCACAGGCAGAAGTCAAGGAACGCGAGAAGGTTCTGATCGCTCCCGCCGAATGGAAAGGAATCAGAGATGCGATGTATGCACGCGGTGGCAAGTTCGCCCAACGTGCTCTACTCTACGACGTCATGTACAACACAGGAGCAAGCATAGGAGAAGCGACCGCTCTGACGAGGGAGGACTTTCACTTCGAGGAGAAGGATGGCAAGATCATCAGGGTTCACGTGAACATCACGAAGATGAAGGATGATATGGGCACAGGCGTGCATGCGCTGACGAAGTGGCATCATCTCTCGAGGACCGCCCCAGTCAATTGCATGCAGAACGATCCGAACGACATCGGCGTGAGACTGCCGCCGTTCCTTCAACGTCGCTGCCCCAGCCCGAAGTTCATGCTCTTCCCCTGGACAAAGAACAACGCGCTCAAGCGCATGAGGCTCGATGCTGGAACCTTCGGCTTCAGGTTCAGGAGTCACGACTTCCGCCGGACGCTTCTCACTGATCTGGCAAGAACTCCGGATGTGTCCGTGATGGACGCAGCCGAACTCGCTGGGCACAGGCGGGTGACGACGACAGAAAAGTACTTCCTGCACGAGAGGGCCAGCCCTGGGGCGAGGACCGCGAAGGACAAGCTGTCAGAGTTCAGGCGAGGCGAGAAACAATGAAACTCATCAACCATGTACCCCTTCTCTTCTCGCTTCTCATAGGTATCTCTCTGATTTCATTGGAGTTCATTCCCTCAATTCACACAGTTGGAGAGCCAATAACGAAAGTGACATACACGCTAGAGAAGGCAGAAACCCCAGCCATAGGATGGTGGGAGACATGGAGGGTTGAAGGCTCACCTAATTGGACATTCATCAACCACAGCGATGTCTCAACCTTCTTGATGACAGTTCACTGTTCCTATGAAGAGGGAGGAGGGTATATAGACCGCCTTGACAAATTGCGACAAGACGCAGAATCATGGGGTCTTTATGTTCCAGACTCGGTTACGAGCCAGTTCAATTCCACCTACCACTTCTGGGTAGTTAGAGATATGGGCTATGACCCGAACTTCAGCGACCGCCATCTCTATTCGATCTCGCTGTATCTCACCTACCGTCTGGTGGAAAATGGGACGATAATCTCTCCACCCAAGACAATCGCTTCAACGCTGGGGTCTGACTTGCGCTCCGACCCAATCGGTGTTTTTCAATATATGTTGCCTTTCATGCTCATTGTTGGTTCCTTCTTGTGTTGGGTCGCGGTCAATTTTCCCCGAGGTAAGAGCGGATGCCAAGGCTAGGCGATATCCAAGGCAAGATCCAGAACGCGATGGCCCTGTTCGGCTGCAAGACGGTTCAGGAGATATCCGAGAGGGCTGCCCTACCCCCGGAAAAGGTCCAACTCTTCTTGAACAAGATGGAGAAGGAAGGATTCGTCGATCTGTTGCCAGATAGAACCTACTCTCTCTCCCCAAGGATATTCGGCATGCAAAAGGTCAAGAAGCAGTGGGGAACCGGAATCTACAAGTTCTTCGAGCTGATTGGCGGAGTTCTCAGTCTCTACGGGCTGCAATACAACGCCTTCGCCTTCTGGACCGGATTGGTGTGGGTTCTTATGGTGGGAATCGTCGAACTCGCCGAAACTAGGAAGTAATTAGGATTGCACAACGATTGCACAAAAACCAACCTTACAACAACGTTATACTGACATCCAAAGGGCTGCCGCGCCAAGAGGTGAATGTAAAAAGAAATGAATCCAATATTCGCTGCAATCTTCGCTCTAGCCTCGCTTGGAGAATTGCTAACCATATTCTTCGGAACGATGCTCGGTCCTCTTTCCTTCGGTCTCTGGGTCATAGTGGTCGTAGGAATCTACCTCATCCTTGCGGTGTTCGTCAAGAAACTCAAGCTTCCGCTCCCACAAGGCGACTATGCCGGGTACATCTGGGGCGCAGTCATAATCGGACTCCTAGTCACAGCAACCTGCACGCCGATCTTGGTCGTACCTGGTGACATCAAGGGAACTCCAATCCTTGAGACAATCTTCCCATGGCTGTACAATGCTCAGGTCAACACCGGTGGAAACACCGGTGGAAACACAGGAGGAAACACTGGGTCGAACAACCCGATCTCGGCCTTGGCCGACATCAAGCTGAGCAACCTGCTCGCTACGAGATTGGCCGATACGATGAAACTGCACGGCACAGTGTCGTTCTTCACCGGCACAGCTGGTCACCTGTCGCTCTACGATTCAGTCACGATCACATCCGGTTCCGGAACCACGACAAAGACCGTCAAGAACGGAGACAAGTTCTTTGTCAAGCTCACGGAGGTCGGTGGAAAGAACTGGTGGTGGAACGGCATGTACGAAGTCCCGGACCAGATACGCGGAACACAGCAGACAAAGTACACTCTCGAATTCGAGATGCCGACCTGGAACAGCACTTTCACGGTCACATGGATGAACGGCACGACTCCCATCGCGGACTACGGCTTCTACAACGGAACCTCAAACTCGAACGACTATCCGGAGCTGAGCTTCACGGTCTCCTATCCGACCATCAGTTCGGGCTGGATCGACTACTTTGACTACGAACGCAATGTCGCGCGTGAACTCTACATGGTGCTCAGGTTCAACAACACCGGAGCGGACAACGTGGCCAACAACATACTCGCCATCCCAGATGGCACTTGGGCAGGACCAGTCAGCAGGGCTTCGAACGACTACTACTTCGCTTTCAGGATAGTGAACCCAATCTCCGTCTCGGTCGCAGGAATTCCACAATCGTTCAACGGACTGATCAGGCTGGTTGACAGTAGCGGAACCCCGATCTACAACGGCAAGAAGGACTACTCGATCAAGTTCGACATCTCAGCCCTCACGGCCGGTCAAAGCGTCAGAGTCGGGTACACACTCTACTGTGACGCGCCATTCCTGTGGTACACGGGTCACGGCGGACACTACTCAGGAGCGGTCACGCTAGTAGACGGAAGACTGTACTTGCGAGCATAGATCGCGCGGGTGTTTTTCTCATGTCTCGCGCGATCCTAGCCCCGCCTGAAAAGCCAGTGCCACTCGCGAATGTCTTCTACGCGCTCTTCGGACTTGGCGCTTTGGCAGTAGCTCTAGTGGATCTGTCGGTCGGAATCTGGTATCTCGGCACACTGTTCATCGCCTTCTCCGCGGGAGGAGGGCTGAAGGGACTCAAGCTGAATCTGCCCAAGGAGTCAGGCGGAATAGGCGGGCCGGTCATAGCAGTGGTGGTCGCAATTGTCTCTACCGCTGCTTGCATACTCGGCGGGAGCTTCATCGCGACCCTGCTCCCCTTGGGATCCATCGAGTTCTACAACCTAGTTCTCCCACTCGGCGCAGTCGGTGCGACCGACATCTGGTCTTCCGGCTGGGGGTTGCTGGGGCCACTGGTCTCGGCGTTCCTCCTGTTCGCCTACCTGCTGTACATCGGCTTCAATGAGGAGGCCGTCTTTCGCGGTGCCGTACTAGATCTGCTCGTTGCACTCGGCCTTCAGAGTTTCGGCGTGCCTGGGGCCTTGGCCGCCCTGCTCGGCATGGCATGCCTCTTCGCGGGATTTCACTTCATGACCGGGACCATATTCACTCCTCAGGCGTTCGTGCTGCTCGTGTGGCTTGGTCTGGTGTGGGGAGTCACATCCTACGCGACCAAGTCGATCTGGCCCTCCACGTTCTCTCACATGACCTGGAACTTCCTCTCCTTCATACAGCACGGTCTGATCCTCCAGGCGATAGCGATCCTGAGCTTCCAAGCGATCGTGGTCGTTGCGTCCGTTCTCAAATCAAGATACAAGGGCGGTGTCCTGAACTTTCACTTTGGATTTGTGCCGCTGGGGGCATCCCAGTCCTATGCCGTGATGGAAAACCGGCAGTTGATTACAGGTGAATTCATTGGCTGATATCAGAAGATGGTACTCTCGAAAACGACATGGGAAAACACAGCATATCCCGATAAACGAACGAAGAGGACGGAGGCACTCAGCAGAGTCAGTCCCGTCGATCTCGTCAGAGGCACCGAGAGGTGCGACAGGCTGGGGCAGAGCAGGAGTCGCGACATTCCCAGGGACATGTCTCAGCTGCGGCGAACCGATTCGCAGGGGAGATAGGATCTACTTCAGGCGGGGACAAGGCGCGGTCCACAGGAACTGCGATCCACCTGGGGAGAAGTGGATCCAGGGCGCGATCAGGAAACCCGGAGCTCTGACTGAGACTGTCGAGAGGAAATACGGTGAAGAGGGCTTCTCGGATGGGATCAAACCATCTGTCCTGAAGGAACTCGCGGAAGAGCCGGGCAAGACGGGACAACGCGCGAGATTAGCCGAACGCTTGCGTGAGTTCCACGGGAAGGGCGATTCGACATGAGCAACTCATGGGCTAGGTTGATTCCGCTTCTCTTAGTCGGAATCCTAATCATAGGTGTGTTCTCAGTCTATGTCTCCAGACCAGCCAGTGTGATTTCAGTGAGTTCGATCAACATTGACACCCAAGGCGCTTCCATCGGCGACTACGTGTCGAACGACTATCGCAAGCTGTCCGGAGGATACTGGGTCATATCGCTGACGATCAACTCGTACCAGTCCGTCTACGCGATCAAGTTCGGACCGCAAAATGTGACAGGTGTCACGCTGAACGGCCAGAAGGTCATCACCAACCAAGTTATCGAGTTCGACATCACCCCGCAGATTCCGTACCTGACCATGGCTCTCACCAAGACCCCACCGGGTGGGGTAGCGTTCACTCCATCCGCCTCTGGGGTCGAAATTACGACGACCGATCCCCAGCACAGTTCCAATATCACCGCGGCTCCTTCGTTCGTCAATTACTTGGCACCGAAGGCGCTCTCGTCCGCCACCGTACATGTCCCCTTCGAGATCGATACATATGTTGCCGGGGGATTGTCAGGCTTGGTCACCGGAGACAAGCAAACCAATGGCACATCGTCTTGGACGATCAGCCCCGTAGGCAACGCAGATACCTATCAGATCAAGACGACCTACGGGACGGCAGTCGTCAACTTCCTCGGCTATCTCTCTGGCCCGATCACGTTGCCGTACGGGCTCGACAGGCTGACCTTCCTTCCGTATGACACGACCAGGTCGATAACGGACAGCGCTGGCAACAAGTACTTCGTCGTGCTCGACGCTGGGGACAAGATCGCATCGGGCTATCAGAGCTACTTCTACAAGGGAATTACGAGCGTCCCGTACCTCTACAACAGCCTGAGTACCGTCGGGTTCCCAACTGAACTGACCACTGCGCCTGGGTGGGCTCTCTCGGAGTACAGGACGATCAGCAGTCTGAAATGGTACAGCTTCTGGCCTCTGAAGGCCAATGTCACTGGCACGGATCCTGGTGGATCCTACTACACGCTCAATCCAGGCTGGTTCGGCGACTACGTCAAGCAGACGACCAACTCAAGGCTGGGGCTCCTCGATTGGCTCTACACACAGAATCCGAACAGCGTGATCGGTTCGATGACCCCAGACCCCTTCCAGAGCTGGAAGGTGACGAACCCCGACGGCAACAACCCGCAGCTCCACGCAGAGATCCCTCAGAACATGTTCACTCCAGTGATAACGATCCGCATCCCCTTCGACATGGCGGATACCCTCGTGTACTCACCGAAGATCACGACATTCAAGATAGATTCGATCACACTGAACCCGACTACAATTAGAGCTGGCCAGACGAGCACTCTCACCGTGAAGGTCACGAACACCGGCAATGTGAAGGGAACCGCCACGGTCAAGGTCATACCGGATTCGAACCACAATGTGTTCCCGCTATCAAACACCATCACGCTCGACCCTGGCGGGTCCGGTTCGCTCGACTTCGCGGTCAGCGTGGGTTCGATCACATCAGATGTGACCTCATTCGGTTCAGTCGAGGTCTACAACATGGACGGAGTCCTCTGCGACAGCAAGTCCTACTCGATCCTGCTCAAGCCTCAGCTTGGCCGGATCTATATCTCTGCGATCACCCTCAACCCGCTCAGGCTCTTGCCAGGCGAGACTGCGACGCTGGTCGTCAAGGTCGCGAACCAGGGAGGGTCCAGCGTCAGTGGCAAGGTCAAGATCGTGACTGATAGCTTCTTGTCTGCTCCCACGAAGGAGAAGACCGCCAGCATTGGACCTGGGCTGGAGTACTCGTTCAGCTTCACCGTCACTGCAGGAACCTCGGCTGGAATTTCCAACCTGAAGATAGAACTCTACGACCAAGACGGCAAGTTGCTCGAGGGCCAGACGCTCTATGTCACAATCAGCGGAGACAATCCGCCTCCGCCTCCTCCTCCTCCTGTAATGGACAAGACGGTCTGGATACTGCTCGGTCTGGCTGGAGTCCTGGCAATCGCGATAGGTCTGTACATCAAGTCACCGGCGACGGGCATTCTGCTCATGGCTGGGTTGGGACTGATCGTCACTGCAATCGTCGGCTACTTCCTCTCGGACTTTCTGGTCTCTCAGGTCACGGTCTTCGGCTACGCGCTTCCGGTCTGGCAGCTCCTGATCGGATTGGCCCTCTTGGTACTGCTCGCGTTCCTGCTCGCTGGCAAGAAGTTCAAGCTCAAGTTGCCAAAGCTCAGGGTGAATTGGAAATGAAGCTCCCGAAGCTCCGGGTCGGGAAGCTTGTTGGGTCCCCGCTGTTCTTGCCGCTCGCCCTAGTCCTGATCGGCCTCCTGCTGATCGGGATGGGTGTCTTTTCGTACTCGGACAGGTTCAATCCCAATCCTTCCTCAAGCGAATCCAGTATAGAGGTCATCCCGTTTTCCAGTGTGACATTCACATACGCGGATGGAACCAGTCAGACCATAGACAACAACGCTGCGTCGATCATACCGTTCACGCCTGCGACGGTTTACAGGACGGTGAATCCCCCGTGGGTATCAATGGTATCTGTGACATTCACTTGCGGAGTGAAAGTGACGGCCACGGTATCCTCCCTGGCGGGAACGCCACCCGCATGGAACCCGACTGTGAGTTTCCAATGGAAAGTAGATACATTATATGAAAATCCCGGCGGTTCCGGAACCATGATACTGAAGAGGTCAAGCCCAGGTTCTGGCACCACGGCAGGGTCGATCACGACAACGAACGGAGTCGGGCAAGTTGTATTCAAGACCGAAACGGTGACGGCAGCGGAGATGGAATCCTGGACTACAGACACTGGTGCCACTCCGCATTACATCAAGGTCGCAGTCACGATCAATTCCATAACTGCGCAAGACCTGCATGGAAATACCGTGTCTGGTCCAAAGGGCGACTACAACAATCAGGTGCAGTTGACCGTGGACATGGGAACTTACTCGCTCACTCCATCGTCCGTGACAAGCTATACCTTCGCGACGATAATAAAGCCAGCCTCCTTCCTGAACCTTCCAGCTTCCATCTTCGGAATGGACTCCCTAGACATCGCAGGTTTCTCGATTCCAATTGAGTACATCCTAATCGGTCTGGGACTACTCTTCCTGTTGCTCCCGCTGCTGATGTCAAGGAGAGGGAGGTGATATGAGTGGCCAAGAAGAAATGGCACTGCCCGAAGGGATACAAGAAGAAGAAGTAGCA
>Ga0315279_10011901_pt1 | contig 10003 bp, 4 predicted proteins | sample YL17G06_20_MG_FD_203694 | JGI IMG/M metagenome (GOLD analysis project Ga0315279, IMG submission 203694) | Sediment microbial communities from Yellowstone Lake, YNP, Wyoming, USA - YL17G06_20 | ecosystem: Environmental > Aquatic > Freshwater > Lake > Sediment | place: USA: Wyoming | collected...
AGTCATCGGCGAAGTTCGTACACCTGTAACTTTGATTGTATTGATTCCTGTCGGTCTCGTCTGACCTTATGAATTGTAGTGCTCCTACGTATGTTGGGTCTCCTAGATTGTATGTCTATGACATAGGCTACGACAGCGCCTAAGATGATTGCATCTGCAATGATTATGCACAGGAAAGAGACCTTTCCTATGCCTTCTCCCTTCTCCATCATCCTAGTCTTCTCTAGAGAATCGTATAAACAAACTTTCAAATCCGTAAGATGTCAAAATCTGACACGATTCAGATTCTCTCCTGAAAACTGGATGTGAACTCACAGAAGACGGCTTTCAGCAAAACTTGGTGGGGAAGTTGCGAGAGACATCTCCACTTGAGGTCGGGTGCAAATCCCAGCGACCCTTTTTTTTCCACAAACTATTGCGAACTCGGCTTAAGAAACTAATCGTTCGCAAATGACTTAGGTCATCTTGGGTAATTGCTAGCAGTTACCTACGAATATATGAAGAAGTTCAATGAGCTGAAGATGCAGTTGCTTGGTGAACTTGTAGAAGATTCACGCTTGTCAGCAAAGGATTTGTCGGCCAGAATTAGTGCTTCGCCTAGGAATGTGGCTATGTGCATGTTGAGGATGCGAAGACAGAAGCTTGTTGACGGAGAAAAGGTTCACACGGGACACCAGCCAGCATTCAGCTACAGCATATCGCCGAGAGGAGAACAGCGCCTACAGTATTTCCGAAAGCAGAACGATAAAGACTAGAAAATGGCGGTTTGCGGGAGATTTGAGGCGTTAGAAGTCTCTTATCTCTGCTATTGATTTGAGGGTGCGCTAACATTATACGTTGACATTGTTGCTTTACGAGTAGCTTACCCAATTGTCAGATGATTAGAGAAACTGGTTGAATATGCATAGAAGATGTCTCCATAAAACGTAAATTGTCTGAAGAGTATACTTGTGGTTGTACAGGAGAAGGGAGAACAGTGTTTATGGAGAAGAAGACAGCTTCAGCAATAATGCTCACACTACTGTTAACGAGCATGTTAACATTGGCATTTAATATTCAACTGGTTGAAGCAGAGTCTGGCATATTGTATGTGAACGACAATATTTCTCGGTCTCCAATAGAATGGCGGTCCACCCCGACAATGAAGTCTTTTCTTAAAAATAGATTGAATACACGATTGATGGATGATTTTCAACTACCCTTTGAAGTTGGCGGTAAGTGGGGCTTCGACACTGAAGTAAAGTGGGGTGATTTTGCGTTTGGGGACGATAATTCTGCTGAGCTGGTGATCGGGCTTAGTGATATGCGACCAAATGGCTACTCAGAACTGGTGGACCTTGTTGAGAGCGATGGTGGTAAGGTTGCCAATACGGTATCGATGGATCGTAAGGTTGCAGCTGTTGTAGCTGACATGCCTAATGGGACATTATCTTCTTTCACATCGAAGGTTAGAGCTATGGGATTGGCGAGATACGTCGAGCCTAACATAAGGTTTGAGATAGATTCTATCCCAAACGATCCAGACTGGCTAAAACAATGGGGACCACAGAAGATAGAGGCAGATTGGGCTTGGAATACGACTATGGGCGATCCTTCCGTTCTTGTGGCAGTTGTCGATACTGGAATAGACTGGAATCATCCCGACCTTGCAGATAATTATGTCCCGCTTGGTTATGATTGGGTGAACAACGACCCTGATCCCATGGACGATCATGGTCATGGAACGCATTGTGCTGGAGTCATCGCGGCTATTGTTAATAATACCATTGGCATGGCTGGGCTTGCTCAGGTTCGAGTTATGGCTGAGAAAGGTTTAGATGAAAGTGGAAGCGGAAGGCTAAGCGATCTCGCGAGCGCTATTATTCATGCTGTGGATCAAGGAGCAGACATTATAAGCTGCAGTTGGGGTAGCTACGTGAAAAGCACGCTTTTGCATGAGGCTGTAAGATACGCGTATGACCATGGCGTGCTCGTAGTTACAGCAGCTGGAAATGATGCTACCGACACTAAACATTATCCCGCTGCCTACGATGAAGTTCTTGCTGTAACAGCAACTGATCAAAATGATGATCCGGCTAGTTTTACAAATTTTGGGAATTGGGTTGAGGTTGCGGCGCCCGGTGTTCGTATATATTCAACGATTTGGGATGACTCTTACGCGTATATGAGTGGAACTTCAATGTCGACTCCTCATGTTTCTGGTATTGCTGCATTGATCTGGAGCCGCTTCCCTAACATGACGCGAGATCAAGTGTGGGCTCAGTTACAGTACACTGCTGAGGACCTAGGTGACCTAGGCTTTGATGTTTATTATGGATATGGAAGGATCAGTGCGAGAAGGGCTGTCGAGCAGGTTCCTGCAGAACACGATGTCCTCATCTTGAACTGGAAGATACCCTCATACATAAGACTTGGAAGCGTTGCCATCGTTAACACCACCATAGTTAACATGGGAACAAGTGATGAAAGTGACATGACTATACAACTATTGGTCAATGGTAGTGTTGTTGATTCTGTGGTGGTTGGCTTTTTAGCAAGTGGCTCGTCAACTTCTGTAAATTACTCGTGGAAGCCAACAATTGAAGGATGGTACAACGTTACGTCTTACGTAGTACCCGTGATTGGCGAAATTATTATCAACAACAATGCTCTTTTCACGCAAGTAAGGGTTAGAGTTCCGCAAGTTCTCAGGGTTCCTGACAATTATGCTACGATACAAAAGGCAATAGATGCAGCGTTTGAAGGGGACACTGTTTTCGTGACTTCTGGAACGTACTATGAAAATGTATGGATAAACAAGGAAGATTTGACTCTTATCGGAGAAGATCAGAGGAACACAATAATTGATGGTCAAAGAAGGGCAGACGTTGTGCTAGTGACCGTAGACGGCATCAAAATCAGCGGGTTCACGCTTAAGAACAGTAGGAGTTCTTTGTACTATGCGGGCATTTTCGTAACGGGAGCTAAAGAGATTACGATTAGTGAAGTAACGACGTTATATAACTATCATGGGATATTTTTAGACAGTGTTACGGACGCAACACTCAGAAACAATAACATGACACGCAATACGTACAACTTCGGAGTCTATGGTGACGGTCTCGGAGACTTTACCCATGATATAGACACTTCGAACACGGTTGACGGTAAGCCATTATATTATTGGGTTAACGAGCATGACAAACATGTTCCTTCGGATGCTGGTTACGTCGCTGTAGTGAACTCGACAAACATCCTTGTCAAAGACCTAAACTTGACGAAAAACTTTGAAGGAGTATTATTCGCCTACACCATGAATTCTTTCATTGAAAACGTGAATGCTTCAGATAACTACTTTGGCATATATCTTACATATTCTAATAACAATACGGCCTATAACAACGCTCCAATGAATAACTATGCAGGCATTTATCTCTATGAATCTGAGAGGAACAACGTTAACGATAACACGTTGATTATTAATGCAGATGGCATTGACTTATACTATTCTAAAGACAACAGAATTGACTTCAACAAATTGCTAAACAATGATTTCGGTCTCTTTATAGAAAAATCTGATAATAACACTGTCTCGTGCAATATAGCGTTGAACAACACGCATGGTGTCGATGTACAAAAGTCTGGCTATAACGTTTTTAGAGATAATGACATGACAGCGAACGAATATAATCTTGGCGTTACAGGAAACTATCTCTCACATTTCATTCAAGACATAGACATTTCTAATACTGTGGATGGCAAGCCTATTTATTATTGGGTAAATCAAAAGGATAAAGAGATTCCAGCCGATGCAGGGTATGTAGCTGTTGTAAACTCGACAAACATTTCCGTCAGAGATTTGAACCTAACTAATAATGATCACGGAGTGCTTTTTGCATTTGCTGCCGAATCCCTTATAGAAAATGTGAAGGTAGCAAACAACACCTACGGTATATACTTGTACGGTTCCTGCAACAACACCATAGTCTACAATACAGTAACCTCAAAAGGCAAACCTGGCGTCCAATTAGTCAATTCCAGTAATAATACCGTCAGCAACAACATGATCACAAAAAATTATATAGGTATTGGTCTATGGTTGTCCGCTGAGAATAATACAATTAACGGAAACACGGTATTAAACGGAACAGGGGGAGGAGTGGGACTATATCTAGACCATTCCGGCAGTAACATCATTAGCGTCAACGTGATAGCAAACAATGATCAAGGAGTCCTATTGTATGAGTCTAGCACAAACACGCTTAGAAACAATCAGATGGCAGGCAATTCATACAACTTTGGAATTTATGGTGTTTCCCTTTCACATTATGTGAACGATGTAGATACTTCAAATACTGTGAACGAAAAGCCAATCTATTACTGGATCAACCAGTATGACAAACAAGTTCCAACAAATGCAGGCTACGTTGCAGTTGTCAATTCTACAGCCATCACCGCGAAGGATCTAACCCTGTCAAATAATGAACAAGGGATATTGTTCGCGTACACAACCAACTCTACAATAATGAATGTGATCGCTTCTGATAATTACGATGGCATCTTCCTATGGAGTTCCGACGGTAATGTTTTGTGTGGAAACAACCTGGCAAATAATTTCTGGGATGGCGTTGGCCTATACTACTCTGATAATAACACTATTGCTGGTAATACCGTTACAGATAACGCCATCGGCATAGATGCAACTGTGTCACATTACAACGACATCAACAGCAACGTGGTATTAAGAAATATCGTTGGCATTTACCTATACTATTCCCGCAATAGCACCGTTTTTAGGAATAAAGTTACAGGTGGCTCTGGCGTTTTGGCTTTGGCTGGTATAACCCTAACCGAAGCGACAGGTAATGTTATTTGCGAAAACATGGTGTCAGAAAACCAATTTTGGATTGGTGCTGGAATATATCTGGAGTGGTCATCCGACGACAATACAATTATTAAAAACGCAATAACAAACAACTATTACGGTCTCAGCATGGGGTATTGGGGCTTATACGGGCTAAAAGACCAGAACAATAATAACATGATATATCATAACAACCTCGTTGGAAACACGAAGCAGGTACTCAGTCTCAACTCAGTTAGCACGTGGGATAATGGTTATCCTTCAGGTGGAAACTATTGGAGCGACTATACAGGCCTTGACCTCTATCATGGCTCCTACCAGAATGAGACTGGTAGTGATAGCATAGGAGATACACCGTACATTATTGATGCCGATAATCGAGACCGTTATCCGCTCATGAAACCCTGGACTCTAACACCTGCCATTTACACTTTCTCGATTGTCTGGGGGGAAGAAACTTTTATAGTGTCTGTAGAAAGCAATTCAACAGTCTCCAACTTCACATTTAATCAACAAAGCAAGGAGATTAGTTTCTACGTCATTGGTCCAGATAGTACCATTGGCTTCTGCAACGTAACAGTTCCAAAGGAATTACTTAGCGCTTCCGCTGCAGAATGGATAGTATTAGTAAACACTCACCCGGTGACTGACTATATACTGATAGAAAATGCGACCCATAGCCATCTATGGTTTATGTATACCCACAGCACTCACAAAGTCCAAATAATAGGCACTCATGTCATTGCGCCGCCCCCGTTGCCTCTTTCAGTTACAGTAAACCCGCTTTCGGTCTCAATCCTCGTAGGTCAATCAGTAACCTTCGCATCAACAGGTTCAGGAGGATACACTCCGTACAGCTATCAATGGTATCTTGACGGCGCCCCAGTTTTAGGAGCAACCTCAGCCTCATGGACATTTACGCCAACAACAAGTGGCATATATTACATACGCCTCAAAGTCACAGACGCTAAAGCAAATGCAGCGCAATCAGACGCTGCCCGCATAACAGTCACAGTCATACCAGTCGGAGGCTACTCAATACCAATACAGGTTCCAACGAAAACAGAACCAGTCTTACCATACATCTTTTCAGTAGCAATCTTAACAGTAATCTTCACAAAATTGAGGGTAAAAACCAAAAGAAAACGCAAAGAACCATTCAGTTCCACCTTTTAACTAGAATCTAGACGCATAAGGATGAGTATGTGACTCTTTGCTCGAAAACCATTTGCCTATGCTACGTACGCTTTCATGCTTAGAAATGACGTTATTGAAGTGGCAAGCTTTGATCTTTCTCGTGAGTGTACTCCTGTGTTAACAGTAGAAGTTAGTTTCGTAAGTCTAATATAGTATATGCCTAGAGATATTATGTGGTGGTGTAATGCGGCGACATGCGTTTGTAGTATTGGCACTCTTTATTCTGGCAACTCTATTAGCGTGTGAGAGTAGATTTATCAACAAAACGCAACCATACGGAACTACGTACGTCTACCCAGACCATTTCCCAGGTCAAACTTTGCAACAAGCGATTTGGAATGATAAAGTAGAAGATGGGGACAAGGTATTTGTGATGAATGGAACATGGCTGGCAAATCTCGTAGTTAACAAGTCGATCGCGCTTGAAGGAAGAACTAGAAATGACACCATACTTGAGGGAAAAATTACCATAAAAGCACCTAACGTCTCGATTCTCCAGTTTACAATCACGAACGCCACCACTGGCATATCCGTCTTTGAGGCAGACAACTGCGAAATCAGCCTAAACAGAATCATGAACAACCAAGTCGGTGTCGACATATTGAGGTCAAGTGATTGCAGCTTGAGAGACAACCAGATAGGGAATAACGGTTATGACTTCAAGATCTCGGGTAGTATGCTTGACCATTATGTACATGACATAGACGCGTCAAACACAATAAACGGAAAACCTATTTATTATTGGGTAAACAAGACAGCCGGCAGTATCCCGTCAGATGCCGGGTTTGCAGCTATCGTGAATTCGACAGACATAATCGTCGAGAACCTCACCTCTCTGAGTAGCAATTACGCAGGAGTTCTAGTCGCGTACTCTTCACGGATAGTCTTGAGAGACTTTCAATGCCGCAACCCCTACGTGAATTTCGATCGTGTCATCGAGTTCAAGAATGTTGAAAGCTCGGTCATCCAGAATGTGACGTTGACGTGTAACACCCTCACAGCTTTAGTTCTCGACGAAGCCAGAAACAACAGTATAATAGATAATGTGATAACGGCCGACTTTGGCAGACTTGGTGGCGGCATAGTGATGCTTAATTCCTCAGGCAACCAAGTAATCGCCAACAATGTATCAAGAGCCTACTTCCTCATAGGACTGGAGCATTCTGATGGAAACATGTTCTCACGAAACAACTTCGTGGACTACAACAATCGCCTTCTTGTCTCCTCCTCATATAACACGTTTGATAATGGATATGAAGGAAACTACTGGAGCGACTACAGAGACAAGTACCCCAATGCTACAGAAGTGGATGGCACAGGCATCTGGGACACACCCTACGCCTCGACAAATAGCCCAGACAACTATCCTCTAGTCTCGAACTGGACCGCAAACCGAGCGTTCAAACGACCAATGACAAGCGAACCATACCCGAAATCAACCCAAAAGTTGAACGCCTACAGCAATTCGACTCTCGGCAACCTACCCTTAGGTTTTAGCTTCAACAGAACCACAGCCCAGATAAGCCTGAAGGCTACAACAGGCTACCCAGCATTCCTGAACATCACAATCCCGAGAAACTGGATTGACGGTCCATTCAATGTCACCGTAAATGGAGAGCCAATGCAGTTTTCAGTAGAGGCAAACGCAACTCACTCGTGCATTTCCATCACATACCCACAAGGCAGATACACAATTCAGGTGAAAGGCACGGAAGTGGGCAGCATACAGGGAGACCTAAACAACGACGGCGAGGTAAACGTCCTCGATGCAATAATCCTTGGAAACAACTTCGGATCAAAAGAGTAGCCTTCGAAACGCATCTATCAGAAACTAAAACATGCACCTTCAGTTACGGTCGTCAAAGAGAATAAGAAAAAGTTAGTTTAGGAGTTGGTTGCACTGCTCTGAAAGATGCAGTCATGGGTTTACTTGCAGCAGGACTTGGTTTCCTTCTTCTTCTCTTCCTTCATTTTCCTGTCTTTTTTCTCACACATATTCAGTTTACCATTCGCACTTCTGAGCTAGTTGCTAACTAACTTATCCTAGCACCGAAAACGACCATAGCTCGCTCTTTTCAAATGGCTCGCTTGCTGGGAGGGCCTCATTTTCCCTCTTTGCGGTCGACAGCAGAGACGACGAAGAACAAGACCAACCTACTTGGCGTCTGGAATTGCTTTCGCGCGCGCGGAGTTTGTCGGCGAACATGAAATGGAATCCGCTCTGCTCAACATAACAGACGAGAAGAATCACAAAATGGCCTCGGAAACTCACCCACCAATCTCGGAGAGAGTAAGACTAATTAGAAAACTGAAAGGCTGAGCCAATCTGGTATACTCACGCTAGAGAATATTCAGATTGAATAGAAATAGGGGTTTGCGGGAGGTTTGAGACGTTAGAAGTCTCTTGTCTCTACTGTTGATTTTGCTTTGGGATTGCGCACTCCTTAGGAATAGGTTTACTTGTTGCTTTACGAGCAGCTTACACCCGTCCTACTGTTGGTCAACACTGCATTGTTGGAAATGGAATGTTAAGCAGAGTATTTGTGGGCTTAAAACAAAATGCTTACTCAATTGTCAGATGATTAAAGAAACTGGTTGAATGTGCATAGAAGTTTTCTACATAAAGCCTAAATTGTCTGGAGAGGATACTTTATGGCTGTGCAGGAGAAGGGAGAACAGTGTTTATGGAGAAGAAGACAGCTTCATCAATAATGCTCACACTGCTGTTAACAAGCATGTTGACGTTGGCGTTTAACATTCAACCAGCCAAGGCAAGCGGAACCATTTATATTAGGGCTGACGGCTCAATTGAGCCGCCATCAACTCCTATATCGAGCGTTGATAACGTTACTTACACCTTCAGCAACAACATTAGCGATTCAATTGTGATCGAAAGAGACAACATTCTAGTTGACGGAATGGGGTATGTGTTGCGACTGCCCGAGCCTTCCAACACTCGCGGGATCTCTGTTTCTGGAAGAAATAATGTGACAATCAAAAACGTACGTTATGCAAACTTGTCGTTTGGCGTCTACCTTGAAAACTGCTCGAATTGCACCATTACTGAAACTTGCAGTGAAGATTGGTGTTTTTCGGCGTTTTTGCTTAATTTCTCGTCCATGGTGAACATTTTTGGAAACAATATTACAGAAGGAGGCTTTCGAGGCATATTGCTTACGAACTCGAACTACAACATGATATCTGATAACAGAATTGGCAAAATTGGCAAAGCATGTGGTAGAGGAATCGAACTATACTCTTCTTCGTCACATAATGATATTCGCAACAACATTATAGTGGACCTAACTTTTGGTCTTGATCTTGAATCAGGATCAGACTGGAACAATGTGTATGGTAACAGCATAACAGGTGGAAGCGCATATAGTGACTATGGCATATACGTATCTTCCTCAAATAATAATAACATATATGAAAACAATGTTTCAAACAATACCGAAGGAATTTATGTTGAAGGCAGTTTTGGCGCTGCACAGGGAAATTACATAGCAAGGAATAATGTGACAGCAAACAGAGCGGATGGAATCTACCTTTGTAATGGACCTACAAGCACGATTATCCATAACAATACTGTAACGGCAAACCAAGGAGAAGGAATACGATTCTACGGAGCAAGTCAAAATGTAGTATCTGACAACAACATCGCCTCAAATTATGGTGATGGCATATTGCTTACTGGTTCATCGAACAACAATACTGTTTCGGGAAACACAATATCGCAGAACAGTCAATCTGGCTTGAGAACCACATACAGTTTAGGCCAGTCGAATACTATTTTTCACAACAACTTTTTGAACAACTCAGTTCAGGCTTCCATCGATTACGCGCCGCCAAACATTTGGGATAGTGAATACCCTTCTGGTGGCAACTATTGGAGTGACTACACCGGCGCAGACTTATATAGCGGGCCCTTCCAGAACGAGACAGGAAACGATGGAATAGGCG
>Ga0315279_10011902_pt1 | contig 10003 bp, 6 predicted proteins | sample YL17G06_20_MG_FD_203694 | JGI IMG/M metagenome (GOLD analysis project Ga0315279, IMG submission 203694) | Sediment microbial communities from Yellowstone Lake, YNP, Wyoming, USA - YL17G06_20 | ecosystem: Environmental > Aquatic > Freshwater > Lake > Sediment | place: USA: Wyoming | collected...
ACGTTTGGCGCGCGGTGGATTTCGTCGAGAATCACCAACTGGTTCTCGTGGGCCGAGAAATAGAGTTCAGGATCGGAAAGTTTGGCGCGGTCCGAGGGGAGTTCCAGATCCAGGTAGACCGCTTTCTCAGCGAGTTCATCCGCGACCAAGTGTGCGAGGGTCGTTTTGCCGGCCTGCCGCGGGCCGAGAAGAGCGACCGCGGGGAAGCGGTCCATCAGCGACCAAAGCCGGGGTGCAAGAGCACGGGGCACCATCCTTGTAATTATGCCAGGATGTGGAAGAATTGCAAGGTGGCTGGCGGGCAATTCGCGCCCAAGCTTCGACACGGCCGGGAGGCTCCATAAGCCCGCCCGTGGGCTGCTGGGTGGCGTCATTGATCGCGGGCTGGCCGGCTGTCCTCGGTCCGTGGATAGCTGGCGAGATTCATCGGGCTAGCGGGGCTTGGTTCTTGTCCGCTCCAAATCAAGCCTGGCGAAATCAAACGGAACGCGACTAAGCATGTAGTTCTTCTCGTGGTGGGCTTTTCCGGACGCGGGTTCGACTCCCGCCGCCTCCACCAATATCGGTCCCCAGCAACAACCAAGACCCCTATGCGCCGAGCAGGCGTCGGCCAAGCAGGGTTTGCATGTCGCGCCGGCCATCGGCGACCAGATAGATATAGACCCTGGCGCCGATCACCCGATAGATGACGCGGTAAGGCTTGAAAAGGGCTTCGCGGTACTCGCGGATGCCGAGTGAGAGCAGCTCGTCGGGAAAGTTGCCACGGTTCGGAAACGTGGAGAGGCCCCGGACGACTTCCTCGATCCGGTCGAGCACGTGGTTAGCAGCAGCCGGCGAGTCATGTCCTGCGATGTAGCCGTGGATCTCTTCCAGGTCGCGTGCCGCATCGCCGGTGAGCAGCACCCGGAATGCCATCAGCGGTTTCCCTTCGTGCGAAGACGGGCGATGATGTCGCCGGCAGGCTGGACCTTGCCTTTTTCAATCTGGCGGTTACCCAAGGCGAGAATCTTCAGCAGCGCCAGCGTCTCCTGAGCTTCCTCGTAGCTCCTAACGTCCTGCATCACCACCTTGGCCTCCCCGTTCTGTGTGATCACCAGGGGCTGCCGCTGCTCGGCTAGTCCGCGGACCACTTCGGCGGCATGGGCCTTGAGGTAGCTGATCGGTTTAATCTGTGTCGAGAATTTCATGATTGCCCGCCCCTCGGAGCGTTAGGACCAAATTTAGTCCTTTTATGGTCATCCTGTCAATTCACTGGCGCGGATGCCAGAGCCGCTCGATTTCTTCCAGCGACCGCCCCTTGGTTTCCGGGGCGACGCGCCAGACGAAGATGAAGGTCACCAGGCAGAAGAAGGCGTAGGTCCAGAAGGCGCCCGACGGCCCCAGCGCGCTGATGAGCGTCAGGAAGGTCAGCGTGACCAGCAGGCAGGCGCCCCACACGGCGAAGGTGCCGATGCCGGCGGCGCGCCCGCGGATCTTGGTGGGAAACAGCTCCGCTATGTACACCCAGGTGACGGGGCCGAGGCTGATGGCGAAGAAGCCGACGTAAACGACCACCAGGAGCAGGATCAGGTTGGTCGGGGGCGGCGTAAGCAGGAAGCAGGCGCCCAGCGCCGCCAGTGCCAGTCCCATGCCCGCCGAGCCCACGATCAGCAAAGGTTTGCGGCCCAAGCGGTCGATGGCCGCGATGGCCACGATGGTACACAGGAAGTTCATGGTGCCGATGATGACGTTGGCGCCGATGGCGCTGGCCGCGCTGCTGCTGCCCCCGTGCTCCTTGAACAGAATCGAGCCGTAATAGATGACGGTGTTGATGCCGGTCACCTGGCTGAAGATGGCCAGCGCCACCGCGATCAGCAGCGCGCGCCGCAGGCCCGGTTTGAACAGCTCGCCCAGCGCGGCGGCCTGCTCCATCAGGCTGGCGCGGATTTCGGCGGCCTCCCGCGCGGCTTCCGGTTCGCCGGCGATGCGACGCAGCACCGAGAGCGCGTCCGCCTCCCTTTCGTTCTTGATGAGCCAGCGCGGGCTTTCGGGAATGAAGAAGAGGGAAGCCAGGAAGACCGCCGAGGGGAAGGCGGCGGCCGCGAACATCCACCGCCAGCTCGAGGGCCCCAGTCCCGCCAGCAGCCAGTTGACGAGGTAGGCGCACAGGATGCCGGTGACGATGGCCATCTGGTTCAACGTCACCAGCCGGCCGCGAATCCCCGGCGGCGATACCTCGGCGATGTACAGCGGGGCCAGCGCCGAAGCCACGCCGATGGCCAGGCCGGCGAAAAACCGCGCCACGACGAATTCCGGCAAGGTGCGCGGCAGCGCGGTCCCGAGCGAGGAAACGCAGAACAGCACCGCCGACAGCATCAGCACTTTCTTGCGGCCCAAGCGATCGCTGAGCCCGCCGGCCATGGCCGCCCCGGCCAGGCAGCCGACCAGCAGCGCGCTGGCCGCCAGCTCGGTCTGGAAATCACTCAGCCGCATCTGGTCCTTGAGGAAGACCAGCGCGCCATTGATCACCGCCGTGTCGAACCCGAACAGCAGGCCCGAGAGCGCGGCGACCGCAGCGATTCCGTAGACGTACGCCTTGCGGGCGCGTTCAGCGGCCAAACGTCCCTCCGGAAAAGAAGGGGAAGCCTATCACAACGGCGAGGCTGCAACCGGGGTTCAACGCAGAGACGCAGAGGTCGCAGAGAAAACGCTGAGGAGCACCAGATCTCTGCGTGCCTCTGCGTGCTCTGCGTCTCCGCGTTGAATCTCCGGTTATGTGGTTTAGAAGCCGGTGATGTAAACGATTTCCGCGAAGTTCACATCCGGCAGGCTCACCGGGATCCCGCGCGACATCAGGTTCGCGCCGGTATCGGTGATCACTTGCTTGCTCTCCTGGAAGGTGACCCGGTAGTTTCTGGCCGGGTTCAGGCCTTTCGGATAGACCGTCTGCGAGGAAAGAGGGGATTCGGGCCGGTAGACAAGAATCACGCCGCGGCTCGAAGCCGCGTCAAACGATTCCATGGCGTCGATGTTGATGCCGTCGGGCCGGTTCAGCAGGTGATAAACCTTGCCGGCCCGGATCAAGGAGCGCAGCGACTTGTAAATCTGCGCTTCCTGGCGCGCCAGGTCGATGTCGGCCTGGCTCCATTCGGTGAGCCGCTGCATGAGGATCCACGGCCCGCCGAACATGCTGCTGCGCGTCAGGAACTTGGTCGGCGGCTGTTCCAGCATGTAGCGGGTGATGAAGCGCGGCGGAAACACGTAACTCATGCCGTAGATGGCCTGGCGCCGCTCGGTGTACCAGCAGGCATCGCAACTGGCGAAGCCGATGTAATACTTGACGGCCTCGAAGGTGGACATGGTGCCGCCGTCCCCGTTGTTCTCCCAGTGCACCTTGGGGTAGCGCGAGCGCATGAACTTGATGAACGAGTCGATGCCATTCTCCGAGTTGGCCCAGTTGCTGTTGTCCCAGATGTGGCTGTGGCTCTTCTTGGTGCAGGTCTTGACCAAGTTCTCTCCGTCCTGGGTGAGCCAATCGGGATGGTAGCGGTCCACCACGGCCTGGGCCGCGGTTCGCAGCCAGGTCTGCGTGGCGGTGTTGCCGATGCACAGCGAGGATGCGCCAAAATAGTAGTTGTTTTCCGAGGACGTCCAGTCGGGATGGTCCTGCAGAACGGGCGCGGCGGGCTCGGCTTCCACCGGAACGAAATGCAGGCCGAGCTTCATGCCCTTGGCGCGCACGTAGTTGGCAAGAGCCTCCAACCCGCTGGGGAACTTGGCCGGGTCGGCTTCCCAGTCGCCGATGCGCCGCGCCCAGCCCAGATCGACGATGAACACCTCGACGCCGATGGAGGCGGCGATGTCGGCCGCGCGCTGCAGCGTCTTTTCATCGATGTTCGTTCCGTATCCCCAGGTGTCGAACATCAGGTAGGGATAGTTGCTGTCGGGAGCGCGCGGCACCAGCACGTTCTCCACGTACTGGTGCGTGCGGTAGGCGGCCTCGTCCCAGTCGCCCTGGTACAGCCCGAAGAATCCGCCGGGGACCGCGAGCTCGCCACCCGCCGCCACGTTGATGTGCATGTCTGCGGGGCTGCCCCACACATCCAGCAGGTCCCAGGCCGGAGACATTTGGGCCTTGACCCAGGAACGGCCGTTGAACTCCCAGCCCAACACCAGGCCGTTGTCGGCTTCGTCGCGAAGCGCCAGCCAGGTGACATTGTCGGCATAGGCGCCGGCGTTGACCGTGACCATGCGGTCCGGTTCCTGCGACAGCACCTTATCAAACACGTCGAACATCAGCGGTTGGCCGCGCCGCGTCTGGTTCAGGTAAAAGGCGTGGACCTGCCGCCGCTCGGTGTTCAGCCGCAGGTTGAAGAAGTGCGCCTCCTGCACTTGGCGGGTTTTGGTGTCCAGGTTTTTGAAGGTATAAAGGATGTGAATGAACGGTTGGTTGGGGTGGACTTCCAGGCTCAGCTTCACCTGGGCTTTCCTGGCGATCTCCTCAAGCACAATCACCTGGCGCTGGCCGCTCTTTGACGCGGCCTCGGTGTAAGCATCGAGCAGCTTCCACTGGGTCGTGGAGTTGATCGTAAACCCGTCGGTCTTGATCCAGATTGGGGACCGCCCGCCGCCGGTCCACTCGCGCCCGCCTGGCTGTCGCAGGCTGGCCAGATCGAAAGTGCCGGTCGGACTCAGGCGGAAGACCGCCTGGACCATTTCGTTGCCCAGCACCCATTCCTGGCCGCTGGCCTGGTCCGATTCACCCGCGTAGCCGGTGGTGCGCGCGCTCAGGCTAAAAAGAATGAGCGCAAACACGGCCAGCGTCAGACAGACGCTGCCGAATCCCAGCCCTGAGATGCCCGCTCCGTTCTTCACGCTTTCTCTTCTGTCGCGCATTTTCCCTTTCACTACAGCCGGGCGTTCGCAGACACACGACACCGGCGAGGGGAAACTACCGATAGAGCGCAGTCCGTGACGGCCCATGGACCACCCCTTGAAGACGTCTCGCTGTACATCAACCCTTGCCTTACAAGAAAGTCGCGCTCCGGGGGCGGGGCCGAGCGGCAAAACCCCATAAGGCTGACTCTGTCGCTTAACGGCTTCCTTCTTTAGACGTCCGAAGGGCCTCCAAAGTTGCGAACAGCTTAGGTGACATTGGGCGAGACGCTGGCGCCAGCACGGCCACCCCGAGCCAACCCTGCATGGTAAAATCGATTTCCGGAAGCTTGATACCGACTATGAGCCTGCGATACCTCTCCGATGAATTGAAAACGCTGCGCGAACAGGGCCTTTACCAGAAGCTGCGGGTGCTGGACGGCGAGCAGTTGCCGGTGGCCACGTTCGATGGCCAGAAAGTGATTAACCTCTCTTCCAACAACTACTTGGGGCTGAACACGCATCCCCGGCTGCGGGCCGCGGCGCTGGAGGCCACCCGGAAGCTGGGGGTTGGCTCCGGCGCCGTGCGGACCATCGCCGGAACCATGCGCATCCACATGGAGCTGGAGGAGAAAATCGCGCGCTTCAAGAACACGGAAGCCTGCGTGGTTTTCCAGTCCGGCTTTGCGGCCAACGCCGGGACGGTGGCGGCCATCCTCAAGAAGGGCGACATCATCATCTCCGACGAGCTGAACCACGCCAGCATCATCGACGGCTGCCGGCTGTCGCGCGCCGACATCCGGGTGTTTGCGCACAAGGACGTGGCCGCGGCCGAGAAGCTGCTCCAGGAGGCGCAGTCGCAGCCGGGCCACAAGCTGCTGATCAGCGATGGGGTGTTCTCGATGGACGGCGACATCGCGCCCTTGCCGCAGCTCTGCGATGTGGCCGAGCGCTACGGCGCCATCATGATGGTCGATGACGCGCACGCTTCCGGGGTGCTGGGGCGGAACGGCCGCGGCACCATCGATCACCATGGCGTGCACGGCCGGGTGCATATCCAGGTGGGCACGCTGTCGAAGGCCATCGGCTCGCTGGGCGGCTACGTATGCGGCAGCAACGACCTGATCGAGTTCCTGTATCACCGCGCCCGCCCGTTCCTCTTCTCCACCTCGCATCCGCCCTCGGTGACCGCCACCTGCATCGCGGCCTTTGACGTGCTCCAGGAGGAACCGGAGCGCATCGAGCGGCTGTGGGAGAATACACGCTTCTTCAAGAAGGGGCTCCAGGAGCTGGGCTTCAACACCGGCATGAGCGAGACGCCCATCACGCCGGTGATCGTGGGCGCAGCCAAGCTGGCGCACATGCTCTCCCGGCGCCTGTTCGAAGAAGGCGTGTTCGGGCAGGGGATCGGCTTCCCGACGGTGCCGGAAGGCAAGGCGCGCGTCCGCACCATCGTCACGGCCACGCACACGCGCCAGGAGCTGCAGCAGGCCCTCGATGTGTTCGCGCGGGTCGGCCGGCAACTGGGCATTATTCAGTGACAGTTCTCAGTCGTCAGTTTTCAGTTGTCAGTTTTCAATCGCCAGTCGGGACTGAGAACTGATAACTGAAAACTGATAACTGACGGCTCATAGCTGATCGGACCGTCATCTATAATGAAACTGGCCCGCAGTTTGGGGCCGTTTCCTTATGCGCTTCGTGCTGCGCTTGGGCGGGAGCGAATACGGCGGGCGCTATCGGCCGGACGGCATTCCGCGCTACCCGGTCCCGGAACTGCTGGTGCGCTGGTCGTCGCGCGCGGCCGAGTTTCCGGGGAACCTGGCGGCGCTGTTGGCCCGCCGGCGCGTCCACGCAGCCATGCTGCGCGGCTTCAGCGTGCCGCTGCCGGCAGGGGTGATGCGGCCGGCCTCGCTGGGGGCCTCCCTGCTCGCGCACGCCCTGCTGCTGAGCCTGCTGGCTGCCATCTCATTTGTATTTGGCCAGCGGCCGCCCACCGCCGCTGAACTTGCCGTCGAACGCCACCGAAGAATCACCTGGTATTACTTCAGTGACGAACTGCCGGCCATCGCGCCTCTGGAACCGCCGGTAGAGGCCAAACCGCCGGAAAAGAAGCGAGCCGAGCGCGCCCAGCCCGCGCCGTCCCGGCAATCGATCATCTCGATTCCGGCCAAGGCCGATAACTTCAGCCAGACCATTCTGCAGCCGGCCGCTCCGGACATCCGAATCACGCGGCAGGTTCCGCTGCCCAATATCGTGATGTGGCCAAGCCAGCCGGTGCGGCCGGTCCTGGAGTACCTGCCGCCGCCGGAAGTGGCGATCACCCAGGCGCCGCCGCGCTTGCCTGCGCTGCCGGTGCAGAAGCCGTCGCTGGAGTATTTGCCGGCGCCGGATGTCCGCGTGGGCCACGCGCCGCTGGTGCCGGCGCCGCAGGCCGAGCGGCCGGTGCTGGAATACCTGCCGCCACCGCAGGCGGTGCTGCAGCAGGCGCCGGGCGTACCGGTTCCTCCGGTCCAGGCGGCGGCGGTCGAGCAGGCCTACCTGGCCGCGCCACCCCAGATCGCGGCGCGCTCGCTGGCCGACAACCGGCTGATTGCGGTGGGGCTGGATCCCGCGCCGCCGGCGCCGCAGATTGCGGTCCCTGTGGGCAATCGCGCGGGGCGGTTCAGCACAGCCGGTGAGCCGGCCAGCGGAGATGGCAGCGAGGGGCGCGCCGAGGCCGGCGTCTCCAGCCTCCAGCCTCCAGGCTCCAGCCTGCGTGTGCCCGGCTTGTCAATCACTGGGGGCGTGCGCCCGCCGCCGGCCGAGGCCGGGCCGGTGGTGAGCGGCCCGCGCCCGCCTGCCAACCCTGCCGCGCCGCCGGCCGCGCCCCCGGCTGCGGCTGCCCCGCGAACCGCGGACCCCAACGCCTTGGCAAACGCCATAGCGCGCGCCACCCGCCCGCAGCTCGGCCTTCCGGAAATAGGGCGCGGCAGGCAGCCGATCGAGCGGGAGGTTCTGTTAGGCAAGAAGGTCTACACCACCTACATCAACATGCCCAATCTGTCCAGCGGCGCGGGCAGTTGGGTGCTGCGCTTCGCCGAGTTGGGCGAGCGCTCGGCCGGGGAAGATGCCGAGCTGACCGCGCCCGTGGCCCGGCGCAAAGTGGACCCCGGTTACGATCCGGATGCCGTCCGCGAGCGCATCGAGGGCGTCGTGGTGCTTTACGCGGTCATCCATCACGATGGTACGGTTGGCTCGGTGAAAGTCGTGCGCGGTCTTGATCCGCGGTTGGATGAGAACGCCGTCAGGGCCCTCGAGCGCTGGCAATTCGACCCGGCACGCCGCAATGGCATGCCGGTGGACCTGGAAGCGGTCGTACACATTCCGTTTTCGTTGCCTGGGGTGGTCCGCACGTTCAAGTAGAAGTTTTCAGTTGTCAGTCATCAGTCTTCAGTTGCCTTTCTTTCGCAGAAACGCAGGACTGAAAACTGACCACTGAAAACTGACGACTCTTCCGCGGGCCACTGTATAATGGCCTCCGGTCGCTCTCCTCATGGAAGCCCTGGACCAAAAACAGTGGCTGTTGTGGCTGATCCGGGTGCGGATCGTGATCATCACCTTCCTGCTCGGCATCCAGTTGACGGTGGTGCAGCTCACGCTGCCGCAGACCGCGCGGGCCTGGCTGGCGTCGTCCCAGGGCTTCTGGTTTGTCTCGGCCGTCTTCATCTGGTACGCGCTGACCCTCTTCTTTGCCTTGCTGTTGAAGCTGTCGGCCGACTACACGATGCAGTCCTACGTGCAGATTATCTGTGACATCTGCATGATTACGGCGGTCATTCACATCACCGGGGGCGTGGAAAGCTATTTCTTCTTCCTGTACCCGCTGGTGGTGATTTTGGCTTCCATCTCGCTGCCGCAGGCCCGGGGCGGCGCTTATTTGGTGGCCAGCCTCAGCTTCATCTTCTCGGGCGCGGTGCTGGAGCTGGCGTACTACGAGAAGATCTCGTCGTTCTCGCTGACGCGCCCGGACCTGCAGAGCCTGCAAATCCGGGTGTTCACCAATCTGGGCTTCTTTCTTGCCGTCGGCTACCTGTCCAGCAGCCTGGTGGTGAACCTGCGCCGCACCGGCACGCGGCTGCTGGCGGCCAGCGGCGAGCTGGAAAACCTGCAGGCCTTTAACCAGAACGTGATCGACAGCATGGGCGGCGGGCTGGTGACCACCAACCTGGAAGGGCGGGTGCTGCTGGTGAACCGGGCCGGGGCGCTGATCCTGGGCTTTTCGCCCAGCGCTCCGGTGGGGCGCCACCTGGCCGAGGTGTTTCCCGAGTTCTCGCGCGTCCCCATCCAGTCGGCGGGCCAGGAGATGCGCATGACGACGCCGGACGGCCGGGAGAAATACCTCCGCGTGACCATTTCGCAGCTCACCGGCCCGGACGGCGGCAATCAGGGCACCGTCTACTTCTTCCAGGACCTGACCGAGCTGAAACGCCTGGAGCGCGAAGTGCGCCTGCAGGACCGCATGGCCGCGCTGGGGCGCATGGCCGCCGCCATTGCTCATGAAATCCGCAACCCGCTGGCCTCCATCGCCGGCTCCGTGCAGGTCTTCTCCTCGGTGGGGCCGCTCAATGACGAACAGAGCCGGCTGGCGGGCATCGTGGCCGACGAATCGCGCCGCCTGGATCGCATCATCTCCGATTTCTTGAATTACTCGCACGAGCGCCGCTACGAGTTCCGCCTGGCCAACCTGCACGACCTGCTGGGGGAAACGCTGGCCTTGCTGGCGCACCACCCCAACGCGCGGCGGATTCGCCTGGAACGCGCCTTCTGCCGCCAGGCGCTCATGGCCCTGGTGGATCCCGACAGCATCAAGCAGGTGTTCTGGAACATTTGCGATAACGCCATGAAGGCCATGCCCAATGGAGGCCGGTTGCGCGTGGAAACCGACACCGCGGACAGCCGGGCCATCATTCGCTTCCAGGATAGCGGCCCGGGACTGGGGCCCGGGTCCCTGGAAAAGATCTTCGAGCCGTTCCAGTCGTTTTCCAATGGTACGGGGCTGGGTCTGGCCATCGTTTACGAAATCATCACCGCGCACCAGGGCGCGGTGCAGGCTGAATCGCCGCCCGAGGGCGGCTCGCTGTTCCGCATTGAGTTGCCGTTGGGCATCGGC
>Ga0315279_10011903_pt1 | contig 10003 bp, 12 predicted proteins | sample YL17G06_20_MG_FD_203694 | JGI IMG/M metagenome (GOLD analysis project Ga0315279, IMG submission 203694) | Sediment microbial communities from Yellowstone Lake, YNP, Wyoming, USA - YL17G06_20 | ecosystem: Environmental > Aquatic > Freshwater > Lake > Sediment | place: USA: Wyoming | collected...
AAACGGACATCGATGTTATCGTTCGTGGCGGAGGCATACCTTCGCAGGCGGAGGCGACGCGCATCGCAATCGCTCGCGGGCTAGTCAAGCTGACGAAGGACAAGACTCTGAAGGACAAGTTCCTCGAGTACGACCGCGGGCTGCTCGTCTTCGACTTCCGGCGCACAGAGGTGCACAAGCCGTCGCGCAGCAGGAAGGGCGCGCGCAGGCACAAGCAGCGCTCGAAGAGATAGACGAGGCGGGCCGCGCAAGCTTAAGCTTAAAGTGGGACAAAACAAAATAAGGCGAGATACGAATGATGGTTCCTGTCCGATGCTTCACGTGCGGCAAGGTGATAGGCCATGCGTGGGAGGAGTACAAGCGCCGCGTCGAGCAGGGCGAGGATCCTGGAAAGGTTATGACTGAACTGGGGATGAAACGGTACTGCTGCCGCCAGGTGTTCCTTTCGAACGTGGACTTGCTGAAGGATATAAACCAGTTCAGGCCGTAGGTTGCGGATGCGTGCGGGTGTTTTGACAATGATGTGGCCGGAAGACGAGTTCACGAGGTTCGAAGTCGCGCGTCTGGTCGGAGCGCGCGCGCTGCAGATAGCGCTGGGCGCGCCCGTGCTCGTGAAGAAATCCGAGCAGACCGACGCGATAGAGCTTGCGAAGGAAGAGTTCAGGAAGAAGATGATACCCATAACCGTGAAGCGCGAGCTGCCCGACAAGACCAAAGTGGCGGTCACGGCCAAGGCCGCGATTGAGAACTGGCTAAAAAGGTACAACGGCGAAATCTAGTCGCTAGACGTATTTTACGTCGCCGCTAAGTTGTTCGTTCAATATTTTGAGCTGTTCTTCGTACGTCCGCGCTTTCGCGATGTCGACCAGTGGCTTGAAGGGCTTGTTGTAATCCCTGAAGGCCCAGTTTATCCTGTAGAGCGGCCACGCCTTGTCAACGCCCAATATCGTCATCTTCCTAATGAGCTCCTTCTCCTTTTCTACAAAAGTTTCAGGATAGCCGGACAATATGCCCATGCCGTAAGCTCCCAGCTGCACGTACGCGTGGTTCAGCGCTATCAACGGATGCAAATCGAAAGGCATCACGTACGGGCTGTCTATGCTTTCCACGGTGCGCGGGTCGCCGAACTGCCTGCGCTGGTATGCGGGTGCACGACAAAGTTTTTGTTTGAAGTACCGATCGCATTGGCAGATTGCCATTATGTTGTCGAGCGTAGCGATCTTCTCCTCGTCGCTGTCCGATTGCTTGCAGATGTTTAGCAGGTCGACTTCATCGTAAAGTTTCATCGGTCGCGGCTTGCGCCTTCCCTTCTCCTTCGCAAGGTTCTTCATCTCCTCGACCCTGAACACCGGTATGTTCGCCTCCCTGTCCTCGTAGCACGCCTTTTTCGTGTCTACGAGGGGAAGGCCGGCCGTGTCGGGGAAGCCCATGCGCTTGAGGAAGTTCGTGATCTTCTTCGGCGTGACATCTATCTTCCCGCCGCGATAGACGTCGTCCACGCCCGCCCATCTCGCATAAAGAAGATCGGCAAGCATTTTTGTGGCCAGGTCGAAACACGGATACAGGCCGCTGCCGTGCTGCAGGTAGCACACGGACGAGTCCGTAAGTTTCCTCATCGCTGAATTGTCGTCCTCGCCGTTCTTGGCGTCGCATGCAGCCGAACTAGGTTTCATACTCTAAACCTTAATGGCAAAACTTAAAAGCATTGCAGAAAGGGGCTATTCCAGGAACTCCACGTCGTCCACTCTGCCATCGGCGTCTTTGTCTATGCCGCGAACGACGCGCGCAATCCCGCCCTCGAAGGCGTTGCCAGCCTGCACGTCGCGCATGCGCTTGATAATAGCCATGATCGCAGCGCGCGTCCCTTTGAAGCGGATTCCAGACAGCACGAGCACGAACTTGCCGTTGCCGTTCTTCGCTTTTGCCAGCGGGTTGCGCATCTTGACGATTATGCCGATGTCGTCGCCGCTGTACACAGACTTCGTTGTACTGGAAACGACGTTGAAGTCATGCTTCGAATCGAAGTAGATGGGCAGCTCGTGGTTGAAGCGGTCGATGACCGTGTTGGTCTTCGGCCCGCCGATTATTATCAGGTTGCCGCGCAGGTCCGCTTCCGTGACCTCTGTGTCGAGCTTGTAGTTCGGATGCGCGTTCTTCAGGAACGTGCCGAGGAACAGGGCAAGGTCTATGCCCACGCTGCCGTCGAGCGCCTGCCCGCCGTACGCGCCGTGCGGGTCCGGCGAGCCCACGACAATCGTGGCGTCGAGCTTGCCGTCTGCGATGAACGGGCTGAAAAACTCTATCTCCTTGGTTTTTGTTTTTACGTCCGTAAGCGATTCGCCGTCAAAAATTTTGATTGCAAGATACGGATGCGAAACTGAGTAGATCTTCGCAGTCGCGCCCGCGCGCTCTTCCGTGCACTTGAGCTTGATTATGCCGGAGTCCTCCAGCCTTCGCAGGTGGTAGTAAATCTTCTGCTCGTGCTCCTTCAGCCTGCGCGCGATGTCCATCGCACAGCTCGGACGCTTCGAAAGCTCGTTCAGGATGCGCTGCGCAAGGTCGCTGTTCAGGACGCTGAACTTCTTCGGGTTCAGCTGCAGCGCTTTGTAAGCTTTCTGCCCTTCGCTCGTTTCCTCTACGAAGTACGTCATCTTTTTGCCTCGTTTTCTCCCGCAGATTAAAACTATAATCATACTACTATAAATCCTTTTTGTACGGTCGCACGGTTTTAAGCCTCTTTCGGTGCGAAAAGCGGCCGCGTTAAAGAAAACGTTTTAGATTCCTTTTATAGCGTTTTCAAGCGTAATAAAAACCAAAGGAGGGACGAGTAAGCCAAACCCCACAGAGGTAACTTGTCTTGCAGAATGCTGCATGATCCACATTGGCCGCCAAGCTCCCCCTCCTCCAAACTCTTCCCGCGACGATGAACAAAACAAAACGGTCGATGCTACATGGAAAATGACGAATGCCCGAAATGCGGTTCGCCAGTGGTGCGCATGACAAGCGGCACGCACCCAAGGACGTACGAATGCCCGGGCTGCGGGCACTGCTTCGTGCGCGGGAGGAACATGCTGCTTGACGAATGAGATTGGATGAATTTTTGGAGGGATGATCCAGGATGTGCGGGATAATAGGCTACGTGGGCGCGAAGGAAGCTGCGCCGGTAATATTCAACGGGCTGAAGAGGCTCGAGTACCGCGGCTACGACTCCGCGGGCATCGCCATAGTCGACCCCGAGGGCAACACGGACGTGCGCAAGGACGTGGGGCGCGTGGACGCGATAAACGGGAAGCTGGACTTCCTCGCAATGCGCGGCACGATCGGCGTAGGCCACACTCGCTGGGCGACGCACGGCGGGGTAACGCAGAAGAACGCGCACCCGCACATATCGAACAACCGGAAGATAGTCGTCATACACAACGGGATTGTGGAGAACTACCAGGAGATAAAGCGTAGGCTGCTCGAGAACGGATTCGCGTTCTACGGCGAGACCGACACGGAAACGATCCCGAACCTGATCGAGCTCGAGATGCGCAAGGGCAAGGACTTCGAGACGGCCGCGCGCGACACGATAAAGCAGCTCGAGGGTTATTATGCAGTCCTGGCGATGTTCGAGGGTGAGCGCAAGATTGTGGCGTCTCGCGACGGCTCCCCGCTAGTGGCCGGAGTGGGCGCGGGCGAGAACTTCATCGGCAGCGACATCCCAGCCTTCCTGGAGCACACGAAGACGGTGATGTACATACACGACAAGGACTTTGTCGTCATCGACGACAGCGGCATACGCTTCCACGACCTCGACGGCCGTCTGCTGGAGCGGCCGGTGCACAGCATAGACTGGAGCTTGGAACAGGCGCAGAAGGGCGACTTCGACCACTTCATGATGAAGGAGATTTCCGAGCAGGTCGAGACCGTGCAGAAGGCGGCGAACCAGGACAAGGGCACTCTTTTCGCGGTAGCGGACTCCGTGCGCAATGCTAAAGGCGTCTTCCTCGTTGCGTGCGGCAGTTCCTACCACGCTTGCCTGAGCGCGAGCTACATCTTCTCGAAGGTAGCGAACATGCACGTGAACCTCGTGCTCGCGAGCGAGTTCAGCAACTACGAGCACTTCCTTACGCCCGAGACTCTCGTCATCGCAGTGTCGCAGAGCGGGGAAACGATTGACGTCCTGGATGCGGTGCGCACTGCGCGCAGGAAGGGCAGCCAAGTGATGTCGATAGTGAACGTCATGGGTTCGTCGCTGTACAGGAACTCGGACAAGGCGCTGATGCTCAATGCCGGACCGGAGATCTGCGTGCTTTCGACTAAGACGTACACCGCGCAGCTGGCCGTGCTCTCGCTGCTCGCGTACGCCGTGGCCGGCCGCTACGAGGAGGGCAGGCAGAGCCTGCAGTACTTGTGGAACATAATCTACAACCTCACCGCCGCGAACACGCGCGATTACATCAAGCAGCTCGCGGACAAGCTGAAGGACAGGGAGCACGTGTTCCTCATAGGCCGCGGGCTGCAGTACCCGACCGCGCTCGAGGCCGCGCTGAAGATAAAGGAGGTCTCGTACATACACGCCGAGGGCTTCGGGGGCGGCGAGCTCAAGCACGGCAATATGGCGCTGATCGAGCCCGGCACGCCTTGCATCGTGTTCTCGTCGAAGGACAACGAGAAGGAGATCATATCGAACGCCATGGAAGTAAAGGCGCGCGGCGGCTACATAATCGGCATCAACGCGCAGAACAACGAGGTCTTCGACTTCTTCATCAAGACTCCGGACGTCGGGTTGATGAACCCGATAACGCAGATCATCCCGATACAAATCCTCGCCTACCAGCTCGCGGTGCTGCGCGGCTGCGACCCGGACAAGCCGAGAAACCTGGCCAAGTCCGTCACGGTTAAATAGGCCAGGTTTGAACTAAAAATCAAAGGTGTGCGTATGGGATTCGATAAAAATATATTCAGGTCTTACGACATACGCGGGGTGTACGGAAAGGACTTCGACGATGGTTTTGCCGAGAACCTTGGAAACGCGTTTGCGGCCTTCGTCAATGCGCGCGACAGGGAAAAGCCTGCCAGAAAAACGGTCGTGGTCGGCAGGGACATAAGGCTGAGCTCGGAAAGCCTCAGCAGGGCTTTGATAAAAGGATTGACGGAAGCCGGCTGCGACGTCGTCGACGTAGGCGTGGTGACAACGCCGCTGCTGTATTTTTCCGTTGTGCACCTGAAGAAGGACGGCGGAATAATGATAACGGCGAGCCACAACCCTGCAGAATTCAACGGATTCAAGATCGTCGGCAGCGTAGGCGACCCGATTTCAGAAGGGCTCGGGCTGGAGAAAATCATGGACAGCATGCTGAAAGGAGAGCACGCAGCGTCGCCGAGGAAGGGCACGTCCGGGAGTTACACGGGAATATTCGACGACTACGCGGCCTTCGTGCTGCCAAGAATCAAACTGAAAAGGAAAATGAAAGTCGTGCTGGACACGTGTAACAGCGTGCCGGGCCTCATCGCGCCGAGCGTGCTCGAGAAGGCGGGCTGCGAAGTGGTCACGATAAACAAGGAGCTGGACGGGACGTTCAAATCCAGGCCGCCGGAGCCGAGGGCTGAGAACCTGAAGGATCTTCAGGACGCGGTAAGAGCAAACGGCGCGGATCTGGGCATCGCGTACGACGGCGACGGCGACAGGGCCGTGTTCGTGGACGAGACCGGGAAAATAATCGATTCTGGAAATGCCATAATAATGATATTCGCCGAGCACTATCTGAACAGAAACAAAAACTCAAAAATCGTCTTCGACCTGGGCTGTTCAATCGCAGTGGAGGACACGGTAAAAAGGCTCGGCGGCATACCGGTGGTCACGCCTGTCGGCACCGCCAACCTGAAGAAAGGCATGCTGGGTGAGCGGGCGATATTCGGAGGCGAGTCCAGCAACCACATGTACTTTTCTGAAACCTTCAACTTCGACGACGCCGTATTCGCAAGCCTGAAAATGGCTGAGATAATCTCCGAGATCGGCAGCCTGTCGGAGAAGCTCGATTCTCTGCCGAACTATCCGTATCTGTCCGAATGGGATTTCGAATGCCCGGACGAAAAGAAGTTCGGCGTGGTGGGCAGCCTGAAAGAGAAGTTCAAAAATTCAGGCGTCAGGTTTTCCGAGCTGGACGGCGTAAAGCTGATGTGGGACGATGGATGGGTCCTTTGGAGGGCGTCGAACACGCGGCCGCAGGTAAAGGTCTACCTTGAAGCCAAGAGCGACGAGAGGTTCGAGGAATTGAAGAATTTCGCAAAAGCTGAGCTGTTGGAAGCGATGGGTGGTTGATGTGAAGGTTGCCATACTCGCAGGAGGCGCGGGCACGCGCGTGTTCCCTCTTGCAGTCAGCCGCCCGAAGCCGATGTTCAGGCTGCTCGGCAAACCGCTCGTGCAGTACGTGATAGAAAACTTCGCCGCAGCCGGCATGCGCGAGTTCATCATTGTCGTCGGTCACGAGAGCGAACGCATAAAGGACTACCTGGGCGACGGAAGCGGATTCGGCTGCCGCATCGAGTACACGCTGCAGGCCGAGCCGCTGGGCATGGCGAACGCGCTGCAGACGGCCGAAGGCATAGTGGGCAAGGAGGACAGCTTCATGGTCGCGAACGCGAACGACATCTTCGACGTTTCGCTCATCAAAGCCATGCTGCAGAAGAAATCCGAAACCGGCGCGGGCATATTGCTTGCGTGCAAGCCGACAGAGGAAACGTGGAAATACGGCATACTCGCGGTCGAGCGCGACGCTGTGCGCAGGATTGTTGAAAAGCCGCCGAAAGGCGAGGAGCCTAGCGACCTTGCAGTGATTGGCGTGTACATACTTCCGGGAAAAATATTCGATTATTACAGGCGCATCGGCACTTCGGACAAGCAGTTCGAGGACGCGATACAGGCGTTCGTGAACGACGGCGGGGATGTGCGCGCTGTTGCATATGATGGTTTCTTCGACTCGTTCAAACATCCGTGGGATTTGTTCAAGCTCAACGAGCATCTGATGCGAACGCTGCTGACCGCTCCGCACATTCCAGCGAGCTGCAAGATATCTCCAAAGGCGACAATCGACGGCAACGTCTGGTTCGGCGAGAACGTAAAGGTGTTTGAAGGCGCGGTCGTAAAAGGCCCGTGCTACGTTGGCAACAACAGCGTGATTGGCACGAACGTGCTCTTCTACGGCTGCTCGTCCGTAGGCGACAACTGCGTCGTGGGCTTCGGCTGCGAGGTGAAGAACAGCCTGGTTGGCGACAACTGCTGGTTCCACACCAACTACGTCGGCGACAGCATAATCGGCGACAACTGCTCTTTCGGCGCAGGCACTGTTACGGCGAACTACCGCTTCGACGAGGGCAGCGTGCCCGTGAACGTAAAGGGCGAGCGCGTGGATTCTGGCCGCGACAAGCTTGGCGCTATCATCGGTGACAACTGCAAGACTGGCATAAACGTATCGCTGCTTCCGGGCATCAAGCTCGGACCGGGCAGCTTCGTAGGACCGGGCGTCGTGCTGCAGGAGGACCTCGAGCCGAACAAGATGGTTTTCGTCGACAGGAAGAGCAACGTAATCAAGGACCGCAGCATCGAAGCCGCAGCGGGCAAGCGCGAGGAGCTGCTGAAGAGGCTTTCAGAGAAGCAGTAAGTAAGGTGGTTGACCGCAACTCGAACCGTTCACGATGCTCGAGCGCGACGGGAGCAAGATACGGATACCAAAAGATAAGCTAGCGGACGCGGCAAAGGACGGCACAGGAAAGACGTTTCTGGAAAATTTTTATGAAAAGCTCTGACAGACGTGCTACGGATTCAGTTCGTTGTAAATTGAGTCGAACGATATGTTCAATTCCTTTTTCTCTCGTCTGTTATCGAGGTAGCTGTTTACCGCGGCGGGCAGGCCTGACTTTCTTATCGCCCAGACGCCGCCTTCAATCATACCGGCCGTCAAGCCAGCAACCGCCATGTAGCCCATGACCGGCAAAACGAGGCCTAAAGCCTCTGGAAAGAACATGGCCTTGTAGCAGGCCTCCTTCGTCCGGTGGCCTATTCTTCCGAGGGTGTTACCTCGCGCGGCCTCAATCTGGGCCATCATGGAATGGTAGACAGACCCTCTTCCAATCTGTTCCGAAGTATGCGCATAATTGTACAGGGTGTCCCAGTAATAGCTTTCCTTGACGCCTTCTACAAGCTTTTTCAAAGACGCGTCGGCTTCGCCATCGTCTATCTTTTTTCTCAACGTGTCCATTTTAGCGACAACGGCCTGTATATCTGATTCAGTAGGCACTATGTGGTTAAGCATCCCGGTATAGAACCTCACCGGAAAGCTGGCCGTATCCCTAACGAATTTCCAATGAGGGCCGCCCTCGTTGCACTCATTCAGCGTCTTCAGATTCTCCATGAATGGAGGCTCTTTCCGCGAAGGCATAATCGAAAGTTGAACATTAAAAGATAAAAGGGTTTCATCGACTGCAAAATTCACATCTTCTCTATCGGTTCCATGCCTAGTATGCGCAGCGCCCTCCGGCAGCTACACGAAGCCGGTCGTCCAAAAGGCCCGCGGCATGTTGTACGACAGCTTCGCCATCTTTTCCGGAGAAATAACGGCCCTCAGCTTCCGTATGGTTTCCAAGTCCCTCGCTATCTTCTCCTGCGGCCTTCCCTCGGAGCTTACCTGCCCGAGCTTCGTCAGTAGCAGCGCCTCCTTTGAAATGAATCTGAGGTCGTACCCGTATGCGCGCAGCCTGGCCGCGTCTTCGAATAGCACCCCCGAGAGCGGCGTGTATATGAGGTCGAACGTGACCGACTGCTTGCGGAGCTCGTTCCTCGTCCCGCCGCCGGGCAGCTTCGTCTTGTTCGGCTCCCATGACATGGCCTGAAGGTCTTTGGTTATCCCGTCGAAAGATGCCATGGATTCCAGATAAACGTCCAAGTCGTTGAACGGGGTGTCCGTGCCCACGTGCACGTTGGCCGCGATCCCGCCCCATATCACATAGTCGTCCCTCGGCTGCAGGTAGCGCAGCATCTCGGCGAACAGCGGGTTCTCGGCCATACGTAAGAGACAGAAGCCGAGTTATTTAAACCCCGACTAATCGCGCATCGTCCAAGCATAGGCCAAAACGAAAGCCTTTAATGTTTTACCGTTGATTCTTTCCAGCATGGGACAGAGGAGTGGAAGGTGCGTCGGCTGCAGGGCCGGCGACATTAAGGAGATGGAACAGCTGACGAAGTACGCGTATGAGCCGAGGGGAGGCGTTGGAGGTAAATCGCAGCTGCCGAATGTCAATCCTGGAAACATGGTGGCTTATGTGATAGAATACCTGGACGGGTGCAATTGTCCAGCGACGATGAAGAGGATAAAAAAAGACTACGGGTTGGACAACAACAATTATATCGTGCCCGCGGTCAAGGGCGCGAACAAATTGGGAGCGGTAAGGATTATCGGCGGCTCCGGTAAAAACAGGTACGAGCTGACCGATCACGGCCGTGAATTGGCCAACGCGATTGCGTTCGTCAGGGAGCAATTCTGACCATTCTCACATCTTCTCTATCGGTTCCATGCCGAGTATGGGCAGCGCGTTCGCGAGCACGGTCTTCGTCGCGACCACATTTATTACAAAAATTCAGTAATCATCCACGGCAAAACGAAGTAGATAGGTTTATATATCTTTATATATTATAATATAACATAATAATATATGGTCAAAATTCAAATAGATTTGTCTGACCAGGAAGATAAAATAGTAGAGGTATACAAATTAGTTAACAACTTGAAAAACAAACAAGAAGCAATTAAAAGTATGATAAAATATTTCGAGGTAAATATAAAACCAAAAAAAATTGGTAAAAATGAAAACTATTATAAAATGGCTTTGAAATTTTAGAGGGACTGAAAATGGATTACATAACTTGGGGGATTTGGGGAGGTTTGTCCATAACAGTGGCGGGAGTTTTAATATATTTTTACAAAACATTCAATCTTTTGATAAAACTAAGAATGGATGTAGA